>OLNR01000160.1_pt1 | contig 63923 bp, 49 predicted proteins | sample 1672231 | NCBI WGS metagenome assembly OLNR01 (sample SAMEA3136662, study PRJEB25190) | human gut metagenome
ACAGAGCCTGGTACATATACCGTTCCGGTGTCTGTCGAACTGCCGGATGGCTGCAAGCTTGTGAATGAAGTGAATGTGGAGATCACGCTTGAAAACTCAAAGCAGAGCAGTAAAACACAGGGGGAAAGCCAGAACAGCAGTCAGACAAAGACAGATGAAAACAATCAGAGCGGCCAGAGCGAATAACAGACAGAAATGGGGAGAATACATTATGATCAGACAGAAAGTTACAATAACAAATCCGACGGGACTGCATCTCAGACCTGCAGGGATGTTCTGTAACATAGCAAGCAGATACAAATGCAAAGTAGAATTCATGTATAACGATGACACTGCAGCAAATGCGAAAAGTGTATTGAGTGTCCTTGGAGCATGCGTGAAATCGGGAGATGAAATCGAGCTTATCTGCGACGGGGAAGATGAAGAAGAGGCCATGAAAGCAATGATGGATGCGGTCGAGAGCGGGCTTGGAGAGTAAGAAAAAGTAATAAGGAAATATGACAGGCGGCTTGTGTGTGACATGAGCCGTTTGTTGTGTTTTGTTCTGTAATAATATATGATTCATAATAAGAAGTTGAATACTGGTATGAACATTAGAAATGTGAAACAACAAGAAGGGAAGAACAGGAACAGGTAATTATGAAAGAAAAAATAAAAAATATGCTGGATATTACATTCTGGAAATTTGTATTGGTGGGAATTGTGAATACTCTGGTGGGTACAGGGGTAATGTTTGCTGCTTACAATCTTTTGCATCTGAGCTACTGGGTATCTTCTGCATCGAATTATGTGGTGGGAAGTATTGTGAGCTATTTCCTGAATAAATACTTTACATTTCAGAATAAAGAAAGATCCTGGAAGCAACTGGGGATGTTCGTGATAAATATTACAATATGTTATCTGTTGGCATATGGGATGGCAAAGCCGGTTGTGTCATGGATCCTTCATAATCAGAGTAAGAGTGTGCAGGAGAACCTGTCTATGCTGGTTGGAATGGGTGCATTTGTGGTATTCAATTATGTGGGGCAGAGGTTGGTTGTGTTTAAGAAATAGCCATTGTGAAAAAAGCACTGTGACGAGTAATGATCACAGTGCTTTTTTTACATCGTTTCTGTAGGCCAAAGTTTGATGCTGCAAAGCCGGAATATCTGGAAAAAGTGCTGTTTGCCGGGGAAGTTATGCCGACAAAGCAGTTAAATTACTGGATACATACTTTAGAACCGGAGATCATGTATGCGAATCTGTTTGGTCCGACAGAGACAACAGATATCTGTACTTTCTATGTGGTGAACCGGGAATTTGAAGATGATGAGAGTCTTCCGATCGGAAAACCCTGCAATAACTGTGATGCGTTTATTATTAATGAAAAAGGCGAACCGGCTGTAAATGGAGAAGAAGGTGAATTGTTTGTACGTTCTACATTTATGGCAGATGGATACTATAAGAATCCGGAAAAAACGAAAGAAGCTTTTGTACAGAATCCATTGAACAGATACTATCCGGAGAGAGTGTACCGGACAGGAGACATTGTAAAATATAATGAGCAGGGAGAACTGATTTACATTTCTCGCAAAGATTTTCAGATTAAGAGAAGAGGCTACCGTATTGAGCTTGGTGAGATTGAAGCAGGAGCTAACAGTGTGGAAAAGGTAAAAGCCTGTGCCTGTGTCTGTGACAAGGAAAGAGACAGCCTGGTACTTGTCTATGAAGGCGGGATAAAAGATACGGAGATCATCAGAGAGCTGTAAGGAAAAAGGTTCCACCGTATATGATGCCGGATCAGGTGGTACGTGTAAGACAGATGCCGCAGAATGCGAACGGAAAAATCGACAGAGTAAAATTGAAAGAATTAATATAAGTTAGTTATGAAGGAAAGCCTTTATACAATAAGATGTGTATAGGGGCTTTTATGATTTGCGAACCTTGGAAAGATAAGGTATAATGAGGAACATAAGAAAAGGAGAAAGGTTATGAAAAAAAATATTTCAGTTTTACTTGTAATAGCGTGCATGATTACAAGTAATGTAAGTTTTGTAACTGTAAGTTCGGCAGAAGAGAATAAGGCAGCCACAATTGATGAAACAACAATTGCAGGTGATAACAGTGCAGAAGGAGCAGAGATACTACAGGAAGAACAGCCGGAAACAGATAATAGCAGCGAGTCGATAAAAGAGGATGGGACCAGTGATATTCAGTCTGCGGAGAATGTCGGTGAAGAGCAGGACAATCCGATACCGGAAGGTGATATATATGAAAACAGCTGGAGGTATGAGAATGGAGAATTAATACCTCAGACCCAGGTATATGCGAGAAGAGCACGTGCAGCAAGTAATCCGAATGCATGGAAGAAGATTAATGGCCAATATGTGAACAATCTGGGAAATGCGATACCGGGAGCAAGAAAAAAAGGTGTCGATGTAAGTGAACATCAGGGTAGTATCGATTGGACAAAAGCGAAGAATGATGGAATAGAATATGCGATCATCCGCTGTAGTGTAACATATTATAGTAGTTTTTATAAGAAAAATATAACACGTGAGGATAAATATTGGAAACGAAATGCAGCGGAATGTGAAAGATTAGGAATCCCGTATGGAGTATATTTTTATTCACTTGCAACCAATGATACAATGGCAGCGGAGGAAACGCAGTATGCATTAAATTTGGTGGCAGGTCATAAACTTACATATCCAATTTATTTTGATATGGAAGATACCCGTATGTTAAATGGAACCAACGGAGTGACAAGAGGAAGTATGGCAGCGGCATTTGCAAATAAAGTATCAGCAGCAGGTTATAATGCCGGAATTTATGCGAATCTGAACTGGTGGAATAATTATCTGACAAGCTCTGTGTTCAGTAATACATCGTGGTCAAAATGGATTGCACAGTATCACAGCAGATGTCAGTACAGCGCACCATACGATATGTGGCAGTGCTCGAGTACAGGAAGTGTAGATGGAATCTCCGGAAATGTAGATCTTAACTTCTGGATGACAGATGTCCCAAAGACAAATTCAGATGAAGAGCAGGTTGCTGTTGCGGATGAAAATATCATAACCTATACATCTCATGTACAGAGTTATGGCTGGCTGGATTCGGTTAACAATGGATATCAGACGGGAAAAACAGGATTAGGAAAAAGAATTGAGGCATTCAAGATCAATGTAGGGCAGGGTTACGGAGATCTTGGCGTATCTTATCAGGCATGTGTGCAGGATGATGGCTGGCAGGCAGCGGTCGGAACAGGTGCAACTGCAGGAACAGAAGGAAAGAGCAAATATATTCAGGCAGTGAAGATCAGTCTGACAGGAACACAGGCAGCGAATTACGATATCTATTATCGTGTACACAGTCAGACGTTTGGCTGGCTTGGCTGGGCAAGCAATGGACAGCCGGCAGGAAGTCAGGGATATGATAAGAGAATAGAAGCAATGCAGATTGCCATATTACCAAAAGGGACAACAGCACCGGGAAGTACAGACAATGCCTATAAAAGTTCAGGAACTAAGATTGAATACAAGACATATGTTGAAAACCAGGGCTGGAAAGAATACAGCGCAGACGGTAATCAAAATGGAACGACCGGACAGGCAAAAGCAGTACAGGCGTTAGCAGCAAGAGTTAATGATACGCAGTACAGTGGAGATATCGTATACGATACATATATGCAGAGTTATGGATGGACAGGACAGAAGAGCAATAATGTAACGGCAGGACTTCCAAACGGCGGAAAAAGAATGGAAGCAATAAAGGTCAGCCTGACGGGAGAATTGGCTGAACATTATGATATCTATTACAGAACATATACACAGAGTTACGGCTGGCTTGACTGGGCGAAAAACGGGGAACCTGCAGGAACGAAAGATTTTGCAAAACGTATAGAAGCAGTTCAGATGAAACTGGTACAAAAAGGAGGGACTGCACCGGGTGCGTCGAGCACAGCATTCAAGCAGGCGAAGCTGGCGTACAAGTCGCATGTACAGACTTATGGTTGGCAGAGTAAAGTGCATGATGGAGAAACATCGGGAACAAGCGGTAAAGCAAAGCGCCTTGAAGCAATCAACATATCCATGCTTGATGCAGGGCAGAATCATAACATTCGTTATAAAACACATGTACAGAGTTACGGCTGGCAGAACTGGGTAAATGGCGGTGTGAACAGTGGAACAAGTGGAAAGGCAAAGCGCCTTGAAGCAATTCAGATTGAATTAAAAGGATCTCTTGCAAGTCAGTATGATATCTATTACCGTGTACATGCACAGACCTACGGCTGGCTTGGCTGGGCGAAGAATGGTGAAAAGTCCGGAACAGAAGGACTTGCAAAACGACTGGAAGCTATCCAGATCATACTGGTAGAAAAAGGCGGCAAAGCACCGGGAAGTACAGCAAGAACATTTATAAAGAAGTAAATAATAAGGACAGGAGGCAGATGATGCAATGAAAAAGAACAAAAGACTGATTGCGTGCTTATGCATTGCGAGTATGTTACTCTCGGGAGTAAGCGTATCGGCTGCGAACGAATCAGATAGTAGTGTGGAACAGGCAGCAGAAGATATTCAGACAGACCAGATACAACGCCCGGAAACAGATCAGGGCACATCGGAAGATGGAGCTGATACGGCTGAAGCTGCATCTGGGAATGAGACAACTGATGATACCGTAACATCAGAAGAAGAGAGTGTAGTAACAGAGAATCCGGATACTCCGGAGAATGCAACCGGTGAACGGGATGTGGTCAGTGTTGATGAAAAGGGAAATGTCTTTACAGTAGATGACGAAAATGATGGAGTTATCCATGATGAGATTGAAACCTATGCAAGGACACCTTCTGTCAAAGTAGTCAACTTCCGTGCAAATCAGGCGGGAAATGCAGTGAGTGGTGTCACAACATATACAGAATATGGAACTGGCGCAAGTGGATATGTATATGGAAAATCCGGTGCGGATGCAGCATATCTTGGTGAGGAAAACGGAAAAGTTAAATTCATGCAGAGTGGAGTAGTAGGACTGGTAGACAAATCAAAAGTACAGGTCGTAAATTTAAGTTCTGTAAGAACATACAGTAATTACTATGCAGATGGCACATCCATCCTGCACCGGATCTGTATGAATATGTCAATATCTGGCTATGGCGGAACAACGAATATCGGACCACAGCAGTCTTATATGAAGACAGGAACAACGTATTACAGTTATGACGGACATTATTTTTATACGGATTATGAGACGATGATTGCAGACTATAAAAGAAATACAAGAAAGAACTCTGTGAATCCCAATAATCCATATTATAATTATTATCAGTACCTTCCGTTAAGAGGATTGTCATCGTATTCGGCAAATGAGTTGAACAACATTATTAATCAACATGCGAGCAAAGCTTCAAAAATGTATAACAAGGGTAGTCAGTTTGTCAGTAATCAGAATACATACGGAGTGAACGCACTGCTTATGACAGGAGTTGGTGCATTGGAAAGTGCATGGGGAACCAGTTCTATCTCCCAGCAGAAAAATAATCTGTTTGGATTAAATGCAGTAGACAGTTCTCCGGGAACAAGTGCGGATAGATTTTCAAGTGTAGATGTCTGCATCAAGGATTTTGCAGAGACATATATGTCAAAGCGATACTTAAGAGCAGGGTGGGATTTTTACCATGGCGGCTTTTTGGGAAATAAGGCAAGTGGAATGAATGTAAGTTATGCGTCCGATGCATACTGGGGAGAAAAGATTGCATCTCTGGCATGGACCATAGACAGCGAAGGAGGAAAAAAAGACCGGAATAAATATAAAATCGGTATCAAAGATACATTGCCGACGAGTCATACGGCTTTGAATGTGAGAAAAGAGGCAAGTACATCTACCACAAGCCTGTATAACACGGGATCTTCTTCCAACTATGCATTTCTGATCCTCGGAGAATCCGGAAACTTTTATAAAATCCAGAGCGATCCGGTACTGAACAGCGGAAGAACACAGATTGATAAAAACACAGGAAAATATAATGCGTCAGCGATGTATGCGTATTCGAGCAAAGATTACATAAAAGTAGTGAACAGCGGATCGTCAGGTTCCAACAATAGTTCATCCGGCTCGAATAATAATTCTTCTGGTAATAACTCTTCATCAACGACCAAAGGAATTGTGTACAGCACGCATGTGCAGACTTACGGATGGCAGAGTAATAAATCCAACGGACAGACTGCAGGAACATCAGGAAAAGCCAAGCGTATGGAAGCAATTAAGATACAGCTTTCGAATACCGGATATACAGGATCTGTACAGTACAGTACACATGTCCAGACATATGGCTGGAAAGACTGGGTGGCTGACGGAGCAATCGGTGGAACAACGGGAGAAGCCAAGCGTATGGAAGCAATCCGTATCCGCCTGACCGGAGAAGTGGCAAATCATTATGATATTTACTACCGTGTCCACACACAGACCTATGGCTGGCTTGACTGGGCAAAGAATGGTGATATTGCCGGAACAACAGATGCTGCCAAACGAATGGAGGCAATTCAGATTGTGCTGGTTGCAAAAGGGGGAGCAGCACCGGGATCAACAACACAGGCGTATGTCCAGCCGCTTACGCAGTATAATACACATGTCCAGACTTATGGCTGGAAGGGGAATGTATATGGCGGCGGATATAGTGGAACAGTCGGACTTGCCAAACGAATGGAAGCATTTAGACTGAAATTAACAAATCAGCCATATTCCGGCGGAATCAAATATCAGGCACATGTACAGAGTGCCGGCTGGCAGGGATGGAAAGAAAATGATGCGGTTGCAGGAACGACCGGATCGGCAAAACGTCTGGAAGCTGTGAAGATAGAGCTTACCGGGCAGATGGCACAGAAGTATGATATTTATTACCGTGTCCATGCGCAGACCTATGGCTGGCTTGGCTGGGCAAAGAATGGCGAAATAGCCGGAACACCAAAACGTCTGGAATGCATCCAGATCGTACTTGTAAAGAAAGGCGCAGCAGCACCTGGAGATACAACGAAAGCATGTGTTACAAAATAACAGAGTGGCATTGAATAAAGAGGCAGGAAAAGCATTTCCTGCCTCTTTATCAAAGCATGTAAGAAAAGATGAGCGTGATAGGTTTTATGTATTTGACAGAGAAAAAGGCAGGGGATATACTATAGTTATCCATAAATCAGGAGGAGGAAGATTCATGAAAAAGAAGATCATATCGCTGGCTGCAGTTATATCAATGATCATTACATTGGTTATGCCGGCAGCTGTATATGCAGATGAACCACAGGAAGAGTCAACAGCAGTGTTAAAGTATTCTGTGCTGACATCAGACAGTGAAGAATGGAAAGAAGTAACAGGTGGAGAGACTGCAGGTACAGCAGCAGATGATGCGGCAGAGATTACAAAGTTAAAACTGAATGTAAGTGATTCAAAATCACAGGAAGATCAGAAGACAGTATCATATGCAGTGGCAGATACGGAAGGAACATGGAGTGATTATACTGCAGCAGGACAGGAAGCTGCGAATACTTCCGGAAAAGCAGTGGCAGCAGTGAAAGCAAAAGTAGCAGATGAACTTGCAGAAAAATATGATATTTACTACCGTGCTTATGTAAAGGCAGAAGAAAATGCTCCGGGTAAATGGCTTGGCTGGGCTAAGAATGATCAGGTATCCGGAGTGAAAGGATACGATTGCGGAATAAAAGCAATCCAGTTCCAGCTGGTAGAGAAAGATACTGAGAATACTCTGGATACAGCAAATCCATTTCTGGAAAAGAAAAATGAGACTCCGGAAGAGCCAACGGTACCAACAGAACCAGAGACAACTCCAAAGGTAATATATCAGGCTCATGTTGCCAAGATTGGCTGGCAGAAAGAAGTGGAAGATGGTGCGCTTGCCGGAACAGAAGGAAGAGCACTTACAATCGAAGCATTAAAGATCAAACTCGATGGTCTCTCAGAAGAAGAACAGAAAGACAGCAAAATTGTCTACAAGACTCATGTACAGACCTATGGCTGGCAGAATGAAGTTGCGAACGGAGCACTGTCAGGAACAACAGGAAAAGCCAAGAGAGTAGAAGCAGTTGCTATTCACCTGGAAGGTGCGATTGCAGATAAGTATGATGTATACTATCGCACCCATGTACAGAGCTTTGGATGGCTTGACTGGGCAAAGAATGGTGAAAAAGCCGGAAGCAGTACTTATGGAAAACGATTAGAAGCAATCCAGATCAAATTAGTGAAAAAGGGAGAGAGTGCACCGGGAAGCACAACAAAAGCTTATCAGTCACCAAGAATCCAGTATCAGACACATGTACAGTCATACGGCTGGCAGTCAAAAGTAAGTGACAACCAGATCGCCGGAACAACAGGAAAAGGCAAGAGAGTAGAAGCAATCAAGATTACACTTCCGGATTCTGATTATACAGGTAATGTAGAGTATCAGGCATTCGTACAGGGAATCGGCTGGCAGACATGGAAGAAGAATGGTGAACTTGCCGGAACAAGTGGACAGAGCAAGAGAATCGAAGCACTCAGAGTAAAACTGACCGGAGAAATCGCTAATTATTATGAAGTGTATTACAGCGTACATCTGGCAAAGATCGGATGGTGTAATTATGAATTAGCAGGTAATGCAACAGGAACCATCGATCTCAGCAAGAAAATTGAAGCACTGAAAATCTGTCTGGTGAAAAAAGGTGTAGAATCAGCTCCTGATACAAGCGGTGTGAAATATGTAGAAGGATACAAGAGTGGAAACTTCTATTACAATGGAACGATCAAAGGAGTAGGCGCAACCGGTAATGTAGCACAGGGCGGTACAGTAGGAACAATCGGAAAGAAACAGCAGCTGCAGAGTCTTACTTTACATCTGGATCAGTCTAACAAACTTGCTCCGTCAGGAACCATCCAGTATTCAACACATATTTCATCTGAAGGCTGGAAAGACTGGTCAAACGCAGGTACAACAAATGGTGCATCAAATGCATCCAAAGGGATGGAAGCAGTTAAGATCAGACTTACAGGAGACCTTGCAAAATATTATGACATTTATTACCGTGCGCATGTACAGGGATATGGATGGCTCGGATGGGCTAAGAACGGTCAGATAGCAGGAACTTCCAAGATCGGTTACAGAATGGAAGGATTGCAGATCCGTCTGGTATCAAAAGATGCTTCCGCACCTGGAAAGAATGCGAACTATTATACTGAGAAAAAGAAAGCAGCAGCTGTAAAAGTTACACCAAAGGATCAGATGCACTTAAAGGCACTGTCTTATGCAAGTAACACCCAGTATCTTATCTTAGTAGATACCTCTGCTAACAAAGTAGGAATTTACAGCGGATCCGTTGGAAAATGGAATCAAATTCAAAAATATACATGTACATCCGGTGCAAGATCAACACCGACGGTAAAAGGAACATTTACCGTACAGGGCAAAGGTAAATCATTCGGTTCTGGATATACATGCTGGTATTATACACAGTTCTATGGAAATTATCTGTTCCACTCTGTTATCTACAAACAGGGAAGTATGTCTGTAATTACAGACGGAAGACTTGGAATTAATGCATCACATGGATGCGTACGTCTGAACATTAATCATGCAAAATGGATTTATGATCATATTCCGAGAGGAACGAAAGTAGTTGTATATTAAGAAAAATGGGAAAGTGTGCAGGACAGGAATGTCCTGTGCACTTTTTTTTACTATATGTTTGGAACTCTTGATGTAAGAAAGAAATAGTGTTATACTTCACAAGATATGAGTGCAAAATAAGGAGTAACAGAAATGAATCCATTAAAAGAAATAAAACAGATCAGACCGAAAGATTTTCGAATGATGATTAAATTAGGGCTAACATTTATTCCGGGAAAGATTTATAAATGTTTTCACAAAGATATATGGACAGTGACAGAGTATCCGGAAAATGCGAGAGATAATGGGTATTGGCTGTTTAAATATATACGGGAAAAGAAGCCGGAACAAGAAGTATATTATCCTATAAAAAAGAATGCGTCAGATTATATCAAGGTAAAAGATTTAGGAAATACAGTAGAGTTTGGCAGCCTAAAACACTGTGTTTTGTATTGGGCATCATCAAAATTTATAGGAACTACAAAATATCATGGCTTCCCAGATGAACGAATTTGTGCAGGTTTATTTGAATTAAAAATACCGGGATTTAAATATGTTTTTTTGAATCATGGATTTGCAAGAGGACACTCTAATATAGTGGATGGAGAAAAAACTAGTTATGATCTGATTATTGCAATGTCTGAAAAAGAAAAGGAAATCATGTTGAAGCTGAATCATCAGACGGAAGATAAAGTGAAAGCAATTGGCTTTTGCAGGCAAGATAATCTTTGGGAAAAGGAAAGCGATGGAAAAACAGTCTTGATAATGCCAACCTGGAGAAGATGGCTTGATTACAGACATCAGCCAGATCCTGAAAAAGTTAAGAAAATAAAAGAAGAATATTGGAAGTCAGATTATTACAAAGAGTATCAAAAATTGATAAACAATACTGAATTAGAAGAAATTTTGGAAAAATATGATTTGAATTTATTATTATATCCACATGGATATGCACAAGAATATTTGGAAAGTTTTCATACACCATTGAAGAGAGTGAAAATTGTCGGAAAAGAAGAATGTTTTATACAGGATTTGTTGAAAGAGGCAATATTTTTAATAACAGATTATTCTTCTGTATGTTGTGACTATGCTTATATGAAGAAACCGATGGTATATTTTCAATTTGATAAAAAAGAATTTGCAAAAAAACAATATGCGGAAAGCGAATACTTTACTTATGAAAAGGATGGTTTTGGTCCTATAGTATTTACACAAAAAGAAGTTCTGGACGAATTGAGAAAAGCATGTGAAAATAATTTCAAAATGGGTAAAGAGTATTGTGACAGAGTTGAAAAGTTTTATGGATATTTTGGACATGATCACTGTGAAAAAACATATCAATTAATTAAAGCATTAAAATAAAAAGAGGATGAAGTTGAGAGTGAAACAAATAAAGAAATTAGTAATAAATTTTTTTGCATTATTAATATTACTGACAGGAATGAAAGCAACAGATGCATATGCGCAAAATCAGATCAATGCACGGACGAGTGAGTCGGTTATGGTGAAATATAGTGTTCATGTGCAAAAAAATGGTTGGTCAGAAGAAAAATATAATGGTGAGTCAGTTGGAACGGTAGGCGCAGGATTAAGATTGGAAGGATTGCGAATTAAGGTTGCTAATATTCGTAATTACAAGGGCAATATAGAATATAAAAGTCATATACAGACCTATGGATGGGAAAAGGAATGGAAGAAAAATGGAGAAGTATCCGGAACACAAGGAGAGTCAAAAAGACTAGAAGCTGTGCAGATCAGACTTACCGGAGAACTTGCTGGAAAATATGATGTTTATTATAGAGTTCACTGTCAGACATTTGGATGGTTGGATTGGGCAAAGAATGGTCAAAATGCAGGAAGCAGTGGGTATGGTAAACGAATAGAAGCAATACAGATTGTATTGGTAGATAAGAATAATTATTTTAGCGGAAACACAGGATATTCCTACTTGGATAAAGAGACAGGCGTAAATTATCAGACACATGTACAAACCTATGGATGGCAGGATATAAAGTCCAATGGTTATGAAGCGGGGACAACTGGACAGGCAAAACGCTTGGAAAGTATAAACATAAAATTGAAAAAGCAGCCATGTGAGGGTGCAATTGAATATCAGACACATGTACAGACATATGGTTGGGAGAAAAATTGGAGAAAAAATGGTCAGAATTCTGGAACGCAGGGAAAAGGAAAAAGATTAGAGGCTCTTAGGATACGTCTGACTGGAAAAATGGCAGAAAAATATGATATATTTTACCGGGTGCATAGTCAGAAATTTGGCTGGCTCGGATGGGCAAAAAATGGTGAAAATGCAGGAACAGAAGGATATTCTTACAGACTGGAAAGCATTCAAATATTAATATTGCCTAAGAATGCAAGGAGTTTTACTACTGGTGAAAGCTTTAAGAAAAAGAATAATGCAATAAATGAAAATGACTGGAAAATTTCCAAAATAAATTCAAGCACTTTAAAAACAAAAGTTAATTCACAAATAGTATTATCGCTGGAACTTTCAAAAAAAGCAGATAATGTTAACAGCACTTATTCGTGGAGAAATGAAACAACTGGAGAAGAAGGAACGCTGGGAGCATTTAAATCAGACGAAAAAGTAGAGTGGATACCTCTTTCAGCAGGCATGTATACTATAACTGTTAATGCGGAAGACAATGATGGGAAAAATGATACTGCTCAAATAAAAATACAGGTGGATAATGAGAAAATAACAAAAGAAGATGCGTTTTTTACAGCACATAGAGGCCTGAGGTCTAGAGCTCCAGAAAATTCAATACCGGCATTTACTTTGGCGGGACAGACAGGATTCGATTCTATAGAGACGGACGTAAATGAAACAAAAGATGGGGTATTTGTTTTGTCCCATGATGAAAATCTTAAAGCTGTTTGTGGGGTAGACGTAAATATTTCGGATTTAACCTATGAGGAACTTTGTGATTTTACGAAATATCATATAATTAAAGGAAATGGAGTTAATAATTACAGTGCCGAGGAGTTGAAAATCCCAAGAGTAGAGGAATTTTTGGATATATGTCAACAATATGGCTGTATTCCTCAGCTAGATACAAAAAATTTGAACTCTTTTGAAAGTGTACAGGAATTGTATAATATTTTAGAAGAGAGAAATATAGAAAATGATGTAATTGTAACCTCCTTTAATAATTTATATTTGCAGCTTTTAAGAGAAATGAATTCAGAAATTATACTTACATATGGCATTGAAACTACAGATGTTCCAGATATAGAATGGTTGAGAAAATATGATGTCGGAGTTTCCGTAAGCAGTGGAAAGATAGCTTCAATGAATCTTAATGAATATAAGACAGATCAAATTGATATTAATGTCTATTCGGTTACTAATAGAGCAAGATTAGAGTCCTTGATTGCAAATGGAATTACGTCATTTACAGTAGATGACATATTATGGGACGAAGAATAGAATGAGGACAGGTTGATAGGAAAAAGAAATAATGATATACTATTAAGATAAGCGTTAGTGAATAGTATACGAAGGAGAATATTCTATGAATTATGCAGTGATTTTTGCAGGCGGAACAGGATCGCGAATGAATACAAAAACACGACCAAAACAATTTTTGACTCTTCACGGAAAAGAAATCATTATCTATACATTGGAACATTTTGAAAACCATCCGGATATAGATGGAATATCCGTAGTATGTATTGAAGGGTGGATAGATTATTTGAAAAAGCTGTTAGATAAATACCAGATAAAAAAAGTAAAATGGATATCACCGGGAGGAACAACAGGGCAGGAGTCTATTTATAACGGATTAAATGCTATGCGTGACCAGATCCCGGATGAATCTATTGTGTTGGTTCATGATGGGGTCAGACCATTGATCGATGAAGAACTGATTTCTGATAATATAGAAATGGTAAAGAAAAAAGGAACGGCAGTGACTGTTGTCCCAGCAATAGAGACAATCATGCTGGTGGATGAAAATAATCAGATTGTTCAAAATGTGGATCGTCAGAGATGCAGAGTTGTCAGAGCACCGCAAAGTTTCAGATACCAGGATATATTGGAAGCACATGATAAAGCAAGAAAGGCCGGAATCAATAATATTGTAGATTCAGCAACTATGATGGCAGCAGAAGGATATACTTTATATCCGGTGGAAGGAAAACCAGAGAATATAAAAATCACTACACCGTCGGATTATTATACGTTCAGGGCGATTGTAGAAGCGGAGGAAAATTCACAGATATTAGGATTATAAATGGAGATAAAAATATGGAAGAATTTTATGACCAGGAGACCCTGGAAAAAGTACAGAATGCACAGACTGGAATTTTAAAAGATGTTCTTGGATTGTGTGAGAAGAATGGGATAGATGTATTTATTATTTTTGGAAGTGCTCTCGGAGTAGTAAGACATCAGGGCTTTATTCCGTGGGATGATGATATTGATATCGGAATTTTCAGAGAAGATTTTCCACGTTTTCGGAAACTGGCAGAAAAGTATCTGGGGGATAAATATGAATTTTTGACACCAGAGACTAATCCGAACTACGCATGTACAGTAACACATTTTCAGAAAAAAGGAACGAAATTTATTTCATATGATGTAAAAGATTGTGATTATACGCCGGGGATTAATATTGATGTTTTTGTATATGACCATCTGGCAGATAATAAACTGGCAAGAAAACGTCAGTATGCGGTTACATGGTTTTTGGGAAGATTATTATTCCTGAGTGGAAAAGGAGCACCGCATATACCATATACAGGGATCAAGAAAAAAATTGCAACGTTTATTTGTAAGGCAGTAAGCGGATTTTTAAAGCTGTTCCATATTACACCTTTGAAGATATACAGAAAATTCCAGAAAGAATGTCAGCGATATAATTACAAAGATACAAAATATTATGTTGCCTTTGAAACTCCAAAATCATGGGTAAATGCTATGAAAAAAAATGATGTTTATCCATTGAAACAGATGCCATTTAGAGATTTTACAGTTCCAATGCCAAAGAATACACACAAATTACTGACAAGAGTATTTGGAGATTATATGCAGCTGCCACCGGTAGATAAAAGAGTTAATCATAGACCATACATTATAGAGTTTGGTGACGAGGAGTAAAAATCCAGATGGATTCAGAAAAGAAAAAACAGAAATCGATTACGGTCAATTTAATAACAAATGGGATTAAGACGCTTATGGGCGTCTTATTTCCACTTATAACGTTTCCTTATGCATCAAGAGTTTTGGGGGCAGTAGGAATTGGAAAAGTGAACTATGCTAGTTCCATTATTTCATATTTTTCATTAATTGCATCACTGGGAATTACAACATACGCTGTCAGAGAAGGTGCAAGAATTCGTGATAATAAGGAGAAGTTTAATAAATTCGCAAAAGAGATACTGTCAATTAATTTGTGCACAACAATAGTTGCGTATATATTGTTTGTGTTATTTTTATGTTTGCCAATCTTAAGAAGCTATAAGGGATTACTTCTTATTTCAAGTCTTGGAATTCTGTTTACGACAATCGGAATGGAATGGCTGTTTGTAATAATGGAAGAATATAGTTATATAACAATCAGAGCGGTTGCATTTCAAGTTATATCGTTTGTATTACTTTTTATTGTAGTAAGAAGTAAAGATGATTATTATTGGTATGCGGCATTGACTGTTATTTCAGCAGGCGGATCAGCAATTCTTAATTTGTGGCATTCAAGAAAATTTGTTGATTGGAGAAAAAAAAGTCAGAAATTAGAATATTATAAGCATTTAAAGCCGATTTTCTTTATCTTTGGTACAAGTGTAGCATCAAGTATTTATATGACGATGGATACAACGATGTTGGGAATGTTCAAAGGGGACAGATCGGTTGGAATTTATACAGCAGCTGTAAAAATGAGTGGCGTTATAAGCACATTGATTGGAGCAATATCGGCTACAATTTTGCCAAGAGTCTCTTATTATATAGGAAATGGACAGCAGAACCAGTATAAAAGACTTATGAAAATGTCAATGGATATATTACTTATGGTATCTGTTCCGGCAGCAATTGGAATGATGTGCACCAGTGATATTTTGATATTACTGTTTAGCGGAAGTGAATTTCTCAGTGGATCTTTTGCGGCGAAGATATTATCTGCGAAAGTGGTGATTGGTGCGGTCAATAGAATGCTGGCATATCAGGTATGTACGCCATATAAGATGGACAAAGAGGTGCTGATTTCGACATCGACCGGTGCAATATTCAATTTGATTGCAAATGCAATTTTGATACCAATATTCGGAGTGACGGGAGCTTCGATTGCTACATTTGCATGCGAAGCAGTAGTATTCTGTATGCTCACACGATATGCAAAAACAGTATTGAATACCAGAATGTTGTATACTAAATTTCCAGTTTATACAGGAATAAGTTTGAGTTTTATTTTTGCCCGGTTTATTATGAATAAGGTATTTGCAAATACGGTTTTATGTCTGGGAGCTACAATGTTGGTCTGTGGAATGGTATATTTCGGGGTACTGTTGCTTATAAAAGATGAATATGTAATAGAATATAAAAATAAATTTTTTAAGATGTTCAGAAAAAAATAGATAAGAAAGGCTGAAATGGAAAAGATGGAGAATACAAAATCAGTAACAAATGAATGTGCAAGGGATTCGAAACAGCAAGAAGATCTGGAGCTTATTGCAAAAAGTGAAATTGAATTTGAAAAATATGCAGGGAAAACCGTTTTTGTAACTGGTGCAACAGGATTGATCGGTTCTTCTCTGGTAAAAACGCTGTTGTGCATAAATCGATTACGGGGATGTAATATCAAGATTATAGCAGCAGTCAGAAACAGGGAAAAGGTGGAACATATATTTGAAAATCTGATTAATAGAAAAGAATTAACATTGTATGTAGGCGACATTATATGTCCGATTTCTATAGATGAAAAGATTGACTATATTTTCCATACGGTAAGTATAACAACATCAAAAACGATGGTAGAACATCCGGTTATGACAATAGAAACATCTTATCAGGGAACAAAAAATGTTCTGGAACTTGCAAAGCAAAAAGACATTGAAGGAATGGTGTATGTTTCTTCGATGGAAATTTATGGAATTCCGGATAGAAATCTGAATGATGTATCGGAAAAAGATCTGGGATATATTGATATTGATAAAGTCAGAAGCAGCTATTCAGAGGGAAAGAGAATTTGCGAATGCTTATGTAATGCATATGCCGGTGAATATGGCGTTCCTGTAAAAAGTGCAAGACTGGCACAGACATTTGGCGCAGGAGTGTTGGAAACGGATAACAGAGTCTATGTGCAATTTGCAAAGAGTGCGATAGAACATAAAAATATTGTATTACATACAGAAGGAACTTCAGAAGGAAATTATTGTTACATCAGAGATGTAATAAAGGCACTTTTATTACTTGGATATAAAGGTAATTATGGAGAAGCATACAATGTAGTAAATGAAAATACACATATGCAGATCCGTGAGATGGCAGCATTGGTTGCGGAAGAGATTGCCGGAGGGAAGATTAAAGTAGAATTTGATATTCCTGAATCGGATCTTAAGTATGGTTATGCACCAGCTGTAAAAATGAAATTAAGCAGTGCAAAATTAAGAGCATTAGGATGGAAACCAGAAGTGGATCTTGAAGAAATGTATAAGAGAATGATAAATGATATGTTTATGAGATAAACAAAAGACTACGATTTTGAAAAATTGGGAGCAGGTAAAATGTTAAGAGTACTTCATGTGATTGGTAAGATGGATCGTGCCGGAGCAGAAACGGTCATTATGAATATTTATCGGAATATAGATCGTGAAAGAATACAGTTTGACTTTATGGTTTTTTCGAGTGAAGAAGGAGATTATGATTCTGAGATAAAACAAATGGGTGGAAGAATATACCGGATGCCGCAATTTAAAGGAACGAACTATGTGGACAGTTGTAAAAGATTTAAAAAATTTTTTAAAGAACATCCATACAAAGTGGTTCACGGACATATTGGAAGCTGTGCACCGGCATATCTGTACTATGCAAAAAAAAATGGAGGATTTACCATTGCTCACAGCCATAATACAGATTCCAGCATTATGTGGAAAAGAATGGCATATAAGTGCCTAACGAGACCGGTCATTCATGTGGCGGATTATTTTATGGCATGTTCAGAAGAGGCAGGAAGAGACAGATTTGGGGAAAAAATAGCTGCGCAGGAAAACTTCCGGATAATGAATAATGCAATTAATGCGAAAGAGTTTACATATACAGAAAAACGTCATGATATGTTAAAAGACAGATATGGTTTGTCGGACAAGCTTGTAGTCGGACATGTGGGACGTTTCGCAGAACAAAAAAATCATGGTTTTTTGATTGATGTCTTTGAAAATATAAAAAAGAAAAACGACAATGCAATTCTTCTGCTTGTAGGAACTGGTGAAGACCTTGATAAAATGAAGGAAAAAGTTAAAAACAGACATCTAGAAGAAGCAGTTCGCTTTTTAGGAATCCGTGAAGATATTCCAGAGCTGATGAATTTGTTTGATGTATTTGTATTCCCGTCTGTTTTTGAGGGATTGGGTATTGTTGGAATAGAAGCGCAGGCGGCCGGATTACCGTGCTTTCTGTCAGATGCGGTGCCGAATGAAGCAGTATTGACTCCAGGAACATGGAAACTTCCACTGGAATGGGGAGCCGAGAGATGGGCAGTTGAGATTACGGAAAAGTTAAAAAGTTTCAAAAGAATGGATAATTACAAGCGGATCGTTGAAGGTGGTTATGATATAAAAAGACTGGCAAAATCTATGGAGATTTTCTATTTGAGTAAAGGAAATAAATAACATGAAGGAAAATAAGATAACGGTATTTACGCCAACATATAATCGTGCATATATATTGAAAAATTTGTATGAAAGTCTGATGCGGCAAACAGTTCAGAAATTCGAATGGCTGATCGTTGATGATGGGTCTACTGATGAAACGGCGGATCTAGTAGCAACATGGCAGAAAGAAAATAAGATTTCAATTAGATATTTGAAACAAAGGAATGGCGGAAAACAAAGAGCACATAATAAAGGTGTTGAAGAGTGTAAAACAGAATTATTTGTATGTGTTGACTCGGATGATTATATTGCGGAGTGTTCGATCGAATCCATCTTGAAGACTTGGAAGAATATAAAAAATGATGATAAGCTGGCTGGTATAATAGCACTGAGAGGTGTAGATGAAAAAACACCGATAGGAACAGCAATGCCTGAAGTTCAGAAAAGCAGTCTGAGTGATCTGTATCGAAAGTACCATTTTAAAGGCGATACGACACTAGTATATCGCACGGAAATTCTAAAAAAATATCCATATTGGGTTGCAGAAGGAGAAAAGTTTATAGGAGAAGGCTATGTGTATCAACAGATTGATCAAAAATATGAAATGTATTTACTGCCTGAAATTATAATTATCTGTAATTACTTGGAAGATGGATATACAAAGAATGTGAGAAGACTGACTAAGCAAAATCCAAAAGGATACACGGAATTGAAAAGAATGACGGTTTGTAACAGTAAAACATGGAAAGAAAGATTTTATCACACAATATTGTACATGGTTGGTTGCAAATTGAGCAAAGAAAAACATCCGTTGAAACGAGCACCATATAAAATACTGGCGATTTTGGCATTTATTCCGGCTGAACTGGCATGGATTAAATTTTATAAAAACGCATAAAAATAAAGGAAAAGAAAAAATGGGAAAAAGATATTGTATTTTTTCAGCGCAATTTCTTCCACATATGGGTGGTGTAGAAAATTATACATATAATATTTCAAAAGAACTTATAAAAAGAGGAAATAAAGTTGTTGTAGTAACCAATAATACAACGGCCAGTCCGGTAAGAGCAAATATAGAGGGAATAGAAGTTATGAGATTCCCTTGCTTTAATTTTATAGGTGGAAGATTTCCGGTAATGAAATTGAATCACCAGTTTTGGAAAATACATAAAATTTTAAAAAAGCAGAAGTATGACATTGTGGTAATAAATGCCAGGTTCTATTTACATTCTATATATGCGGCAGGATATGCAAAAAAACAGAAGATAAGAAGTATATGTATTGAGCACGGGACAAGTCATCTGTCTGTAAATAATAAAGTGTTTGATTTTATCGGAGGACTTTATGAACATTTTCATACGACTGTTTTGAAATCCATGTGTAAGAATTATTACGGAGTTTCCGAAGCTTGTTGTGAATGGTCGGCGCATTTTGGAATTAATTCCAAAGGTGTTCTGTATAATGCGGTTGATTTGAAAAAAATAGAGCAGTTAAAAGCCGATGATAAATTAAATTACAGGGAAAGTTATCATATAGATAATAAAGCAACTGTTATTACTTTTACTGGACGATTATTAAAAGAAAAAGGAATTTATGAATTAATATCTGCTGTTGAAAAGTATAATGAAAAACATGAAAAAATATATCTTATGATTGCGGGAGAGGGACCGGAAGAAGAGTTTGTAAAAATTCACCGTTCCCAATATATTATCCCTTTAGGACGTTTGCCGTTTCCTAATATTATTGAGTTATTAAAAGAATCTGATATTTTCTGCCTTCCATCGATATCAGAAGGTTTTTCAACATCGGCGTTGGAAGCGGCTGCCTGTGAATGCTATATTATAACAACAAAAAGAGGCGGAACAAAAGAACTGGTTGCAGGAGAAGAATATGGCATAGTAATGGAGAATAATTCAGTTGAATCTATATATGAGGCATTAGAAAAAGCCGCAGGTAATACAATCCTAAGAGAAAAAGGACAGGAAATGTGTTATAATAGGTTGAAAAATAAATTTACGTGGGAAAAAACAGTAGATGAATTAGAAAGACTTGTAGAAGAAAAAGATTTTGACTATTATGATGAGATACGGAGGAAGTAAGAATGAAGAGCGATCTGCTTATTATAATTCCTGCTTACAATGAAGAGGAAAATATAGAAAATGTCGTTTCATTTATTCAAAAAAAATACAGTGAATATGATTATGTTGTGGTAAATGATGGATCAAAAGATCATACCGCAGACATATGTAGAAAAAAAGGGTATGAACTTTTAAATCTGCCGGTGAATCTTGGACTTGCCGGCGCTTTTCAGGCTGGATTGAAATATGCATATGCAAAGGGATATTCGTATGCAATCCAGTTTGATGCAGATGGACAGCACAGACCGGAATTCATAGAACCAATGCTGAAAAGAATAAAAGAAGGTTATGATATAGTAATTGGATCACGATTTATAACAACAAAAAAAGGTTCATCATTAAGGATGATTGGAAGTAAGATGATTACGGTAGCGATCAAACTTACAACCGGAGTCAGAGTTGCAGATCCAACATCTGGAATGAGGATGTTTTCGAGAAATATGATTGAAGAATTTGCCAAGAACTTGAATTATGGACCAGAGCCGGATACAGTATCTTACCTGCTGAAAAATGGTGCGAAGGTATCAGAGGTTCCAGTGATCATGGATGAAAGACAGGCGGGAGAGAGTTACCTGAATGTAATGAATTCCGGAAAATATATGGTTAAAATGCTGTTGTCAATATTATTGATTCAGAATTTTAGAAAGAGAGGATAAAACAATGTCGGGCTATATTAGAGTATTGTTGATTATTGGAGCATGTTCTTTAATGTTGTTCATGTTGAAAAAGATTCGTCAGTCTAAATTAAAAATTGAATATGTAATATTCTGGTTTTGCTTTTCATCGGTCTTAGTGCTTATGGGGATTTTTCCGAAAGTTGTATCAAAAATTTCTGGGATTTTAGGATTTCAATCTCCTGTAAATATGGTGTTTTTGATAATCATATTTATTCTTATTGTTAAATTGTTTTTTAATACACTTCAGATATCTGCGTTAGAAAACAAAGTGGATAGTCTTGCACAGCAGATTGCGATTGATCGGAAGATGGATCATGAAGTGACAAAGAAAGAAGAGTAGTCCAAAAGGAGATAATTTGTGAAAGAGTATTTGATATGTAGTGCTTTTTGGTGCGTTTTTACATTGATATTATGTGCATTTGGAAAAGCTGTAAAAAGAGATTCAAAAAATATTTCGGAGAGTTTGATCTGGGGATATATAGTATATAGCATGTTGATTGCTGTTGTAGGTGTGCCAATGCAGGTTCTAAATTTGCCGTGGCTTGCATTTGGAGTATATGTAGGAATGCTGTGGGGAGGAATCATTGCATATATCATTTACGCAGTAAAATATAAAAATGTGAAACTGATCAGTGAAAATGTGGGAGAATACGTAAAAAATAACTGGATTGTTTGGATAATATTGGGAATACTTGCTGTTATGATGCTATTTTACTATGCGGGATTCTGGCTTGGAAATCATCAGGATGATGGGTATTATATTACAAAAGTTGCTACACTTCCGTATTCGCAGATTGGAGGTAATTTCAATTATACAGTAGGTGTGAATGGTTCTGGATTTAACAGTTACATAGTAAATACATGGGAATTGGAAGCTTCAGTGTATGTGAAAATCCTGGGTGTGGCACCGACATTGTTTTTAAGATTATTTCAATCTGTATTTTACTATTTCTTATTTTTAAATGCAATAAAATTTTTGGCGGAAAAACTCATTGATAAAACAGGGACAGAAGAGGAAAACCGATTGACTCAGTATGTGGTTGTCTTCGTACCGTTAATTTGTACATATTATCTTTATTTGTCAAACTCAGGAATGTTATTGATCAGGGATATGTTCCATTTGAATACAGGAATGTTTCTGGGGGGAACAGTGGCAAAAACCTTAGGAGTTATCCTGTTTATCATAGTCTATTTGAATTGTGAAAAAAGTGGAAATATAAAAAAATTAATTATAGAAAGTATAGCGGTAGGAATTGTTTTAATATCAAAATCTGCAATTGCTCTTCCAGTAATTATTATAGTTGCATTTGCCGGAATAATTGTCTGGTTTTGGACAGAATATGAAAAAAAAGGAAAAGTTGTGAGCCTTCTGTGTATAGCTGTTTATATTGGAATTGGAATCATTGTCCCAAATCATGAAGCAATTGAAAATACAGTCAGAGGAGATATTATCAATACAGTTCATTCAAAAGTGTTATACCCTTGTATGGTAATCTTTATGATCAGCTTCTTCTTAAGAAATGAGATTGTATATAAGTTAAATGTTCATTTTATATTAATAGTTGCCATGATAATGATACCGGAGTGCAATGATATATTTGAGACTTGTTCAGTATATAGTTTTGTGGGAGGAAGAGCATGGTCTTCTGTTGCTTACTATTTCATTATACTAAACATGGTTTATTTGGGTATGATATTGCAGAAAATTCATTTGAAAGAATATGCATTGAAACTGGTATATATTCTGATTGGAATTTTGTGCTGTTCAGTGATGTTATTAGGATTTCAGAAATATGGTGGAGAAATTTTGCCACAGGAAGAAAGTAAACCGGCAGATATGAAATGGTGTTTCAGTGTTATGAGACATAATATATATTTTACACCAGATTCAACGATAGAATTAGGTCATAAACTAGAGGATATAGCGAAGGCTAGGCATGAAAAACTGTATGTAATTATGCCAAAAGCAGTAATAGATAATAATGCAATTCATTTCCTGGCGGTGTCAATACGTACATTTGCTCCGGATATAGTATCTTTGTCAGCATTAGAAAGATTCAGCGGAACAGATGAAAAAAAATATGAAGGGTATACCCAGCAAAAATATGATGGATTTGTTGCAGATCCAAATGAAAACACATATAAGGCGTTTAAAAATGAAATTAAAAAATTAGATGCAGATTGTATAGTTACAAAAAACCTAAATTGCGGTGAGTGGCTAGAAAAAGATGGGTATCAGTATTATACAATGGTCGGAGAATATTATATCTGGTGTGTACAATAAAAGAAAAGATACGATAACGGGAGGAAAATAGAAATGTATAATGAGTTTGAAGTTGTACAATATAGATTTCATATGAAAAAAAGCAATGTTTTGCTTATTAAAGGGTATTTTGAGGAAGGCTATAAAAAGAATAATTCTTTAAAAGTAATGCTTGATCAGAAAGAATTAAATGTAGTGGTCAATGAAGAAATCAATCAGGGAATTGCACTATCCTTAGAGATAGGAACTAATCGTTCAAAATACATTTATGAATTGCAGGTGGAGTTGCCGGGAAACTGGGAAGAAGGACAGAAAGTCAGAGTTATCAATTGTTTGAAAGAAAAAGAAGAGGAAGTATATAAGATTCCTGTAAGCAAACTCGTAAAAAAGAAGAAACGCATAGAAAAATATATAGAATGCGAAAAAGTCAGTGAAAAAGGTTTTCTTATAAAAGGTTGGTGCATTAGAAAAGGCGATGTAAAAATTACCGTAAAAGATGAAAAGAAAAATGTCTTGCCGGTAAATATAAAAGAAAAAAAGAGAGTAGATGTCTTTAATCAATATCCAGAGTGTACGGAAGCAGATGTATATGGTTTTGAAATTTTATTCAAAGGAAGAGTACCAAAGATTGTTTATGTTTATTTAGAAGAAGGAGAAAAAACAGCAAAATATGGAGTCACATTAAAGGCTTCCGTTGTAAAAAAAGGTGTAAATAAGGTAAAGCATTGTAAAGATAAAGGTATTATCTATTTGAAAAAATATGGAATAAAAGATGTTTGTGAACGAATAGAAATGAAATTATCCCGTAAAAATCATGAAATGTATGAATACTGGAGAAGATTGTATGTTCCGACGAAAAAACAGTTGAAAGAGCAAAGTGAGCAAGCATTTGAGCTAGAACCTAAAATTTCTATTGTTGTACCGTTATATAAGACAGATCATAGATTTTTGAAGGAAATGATTGATTCGGTAAAAAGTCAGAGCTATTCCAATTGGGAACTTTGTCTTTCGGATGGAAGTGGAAATCCATCACCGTTAAAAGATATTTTAACAAAATATGAAAACGAAGATAAAAGAATAAAGGTGATCCGGAATGATTCTCCATTGCAGATATCTGATAATACAAATAAAGCATTAGAGTTAGTGGCAGGAGATTGGATTGCATTCATGGATCATGATGATTTGCTGACACCAGATGCATTTTACGAATGTGTGAAGGCGATTAATCAGAATGAAGATGTGGATATGATTTATACGGATGAGGATAAAATCTCTATGGATGGGAAAACTTATTTCCAGCCTCATTTTAAATCAGATTTTAACATTGATATGTTAAGAGGAACAAATTATTTTTGCCATTTGACGGTAGTGAAAAAAGGATTGTATGAAAAAGCAGGTAATCTGAATGGCGAATTTGACGGAGCACAGGATTATGATTTTGTTTTAAGATGTGTAGAGCATGCTAAAAATGTTGTACATATTCCTAAAGTTTTGTATCATTGGAGAGCACATAAAGATTCGACAGCAGAGAATCCGGAAAGTAAATTATACGCATTTGAAGCAGGAGCAAGAGCTGTTCAGGCTCATTATGACAGGATTGGTATACACGCAGAAGTGGAATCGACAAAATACCTTGGAATTTACAGAAGTAAGTATCAGTTACAAAAAAAACCATTAATATCAATTATCATTCCGAACAAAGATCATATTGAAGATTTGGACAAGTGTATCACTTCAATTGAAAAGAAATCGACGTATAAGAATGTGGAATATATTATCGTTGAGAACAACAGTGAAGAAGAACGCACTTTTGAATATTATAAAAAACTGGAAGCAGAAAATCCGAAAGTGAAAGTTGTGAAATGGGAGAAGGAATTCAACTATTCAGCCATCAATAATTTTGGTGTTACGTTTGCGCAAGGTGATTATTACCTGTTTCTGAATAATGATACGGAGATTATAAATGAGAATTGTCTGGAAGAGATGATGGGATATTGCCTGAGAAACGATGTAGGAGCTGTAGGAGCACGACTTTATTATGAAGATGGAACCATTCAGCATGCGGAAGTTATCGTTGGATTGCAGGGCGTTGCAGGACATGTATCTACAGGATTGCCTCATGATACGCCTGGATATTTCGGACGAGCAATTATTGCACATGATTGTAGTGCAGTTACGGCAGCATGTATGTTAGTGAAAAAAACAGCATTTGAAAAAGTGGATGGATTTGATACAGATCTGGCCGTGGCATTCAATGATATTGATTTTTGCTTAAAAATCCGTGAGGCTGGTTATCTTATCGTGTATAATCCTTATGCTGAGTTATATCATTATGAATCAAAATCCAGAGGAATGGAAGACAATGAGAAAAAGGTAAAACGTTTCAGGGGTGAAATTAAAAGATTCCATGAAAAGTGGTTTGACATTCTTTATAATGGAGATCCATATTATAATCCAAATTTGACATTGTTGGAGAATAATTTTAATTTAAGACATCCATGTAACAAGAGGGGATAATTTTGATATCTTCATACTTTTAACGGTAAATAGATTGAAATACAACAGAAAAGTGATGTATAGTATAGTAGCAGTATCCTAGGATACTGCTACTATACGTTTACAAGCGAGGTACAGCATGTGCTCTAAAATAAAAAGAATAGTTGCGAAAGTAAAAAAAGAGGGAATCGTAAAACCAATAGAACGCCGTATCAGAAATCAGCAACGACAAAAAGAAGAACTGAAAACCATTCGAAAGTACCATCTGATTGAGGATGACGAACGTAAAAGACAAAGAGAAGAAGTATTTGATCAAAATATAAAGATAAGCGTGATCACACCATTATACAATACACCAGAAAACTATCTGATCCAGTTAATAGAATCGGTGCTTAATCAGACATATACCAACTGGGAACTGTGTCTTGCCGATGGCAGTGATGCAGAACACGCAGTTGTTGGAACGATCTGTCAACAGTATGCAGAAAAGGATGCAAGAATTGTTTACAGAAAACTGGATAAGAATGAAGGAATTGTAGGGAATACAAACAGAGCTATCCACTATGCCACAGGTGACTATCTGGGACTGTTGGATCATGATGATATTCTGCATGAATCAGCGTTATATGAATGTGCAAAAAGGATTCGGGATGGCGCAGATTTCATATTCACAGATGAGATGAAATTCAAAGAATCCATTGAAAATTCGAGTGATATTGTCTGTAAATCAGGTTTTGGAAAAGATGAATTAAGATCACATAATTATATCTGCCATTTTGTTGTCTTTGCAAAAAACTTGTTAGATGGAATGTCAGAGCTGTATAGAAAGGAATGTGAAGGCAGTCAGGATTACGATATGGTACTGCGTCTGACTGAAAAAGCTGGGAAGATAGTGCACATTCCAAAGATTCTTTATTACTGGCGTGTACATGCAGGATCAGTGTCGATGGATTTATCCGTAAAACAGTATGCCGTAGATTCTGCGAAAAGGGCAATCGGTGACCAGCTGAAAAGAATAAATGAATATGGACAGGTAGAGTGTAATCTGCCATATCAGACGATTTACAGGATCAAATATGATCTGGAAAATACACCTGTAGTAAGTATATATATATGGGAGAATGGACAGGAAGATATAGACGGTTATATCGATAAGCTGTTAAAAAAGACACACTACAGACCGTTAGAAATTATCTGTAACAACAAAGAAGTGGCATCTGTATCAGATAAGAATGTAAAGATCTTCGGTTATTCTAGAACTGAAGAAGAAAGTGCTTATGAGTGGATAAGAAAGGCAAAAGAACAGTCAAGTAGAATGTATCATATCTGTCTTAGCGGGTATTGCATACCGGAATCAGAAGAATGGATTGAAGAAATGCTGATGTATGCACAGAGACCGGATGTCGGTGTAGTATCTGCCAATATATGGAATAATAAAGATCAGAGCTATTTTGCTGGCGGTGTACTGGATCAGGATTCTTTGACCGGAATTCATGTCATAAATAAAGAAATGGATAAAGCTGATCAGGGTTATGAGGCGAATATGCGTCATGTAAGAAATACGACCACAGCATCAGGAATCTGTATGATGGTACCGGAAAGAACATTTGAAAAAATAGGAGATTTTTCTGCAGAGATGCAAGATTGTGCGGATATTGATCTGTGTTTGAGAAGTAGAGAAAAAGGTCTGTGGAATGTATGGACATGTTTTGCAGATGTAGTTTATGCAGGAGACCACACGGCAGAAGACTATTGGAAGCAATGTGATTCGTTTAAGAAAAAATGGAAAGAAACGATAGAAGCAGGAGATGAATTCTATCATCCGTTGTTGAAAGCATTAAAAAAGATATAGGGGAAAATATGAGTACGACAAGTTTGACAAAAAAGGTATTTCATACAATACAGGAAGATGGTATTGGTGGATGTGTAAAGAAAACAAATGGATATATAAAAAAGCAGATAAAGAAAAGACGACGTGTAGAAAAAGTATATAAAGATGTATTATTTATCAGCGGCTGTAATGAAAATCTTCCGCATCCGTGGAGATACCGGGTAAAACATCAGAGAGAACAACTGGAAGCTATGAACTATACAACCGATGAGGTGTATTTTACAGAACTGGAACTGGATACAATCCGTTATTACAGGAGCTTTGTGTTCTTTAGATGTCCGGAGACAGAGACGATCAAAGAATTTGCGGCGTTGGCAAAATGTTTGAATAAGACGGTAGTATATGATATTGATGATCTGGTTGTCGATACGAAATATACAGACCAGATCAAATATGTCGCATCACTGCCGGCAGAAGAAAAACAGGCGTATGATGCCAATGTGATGAGCATGCAGAGTATGCTAAAAAGTTGCGATTATGCTACGACGACTACGAATTGCCTGAAAGAGGAACTGGAAAATTACTGCCCGAAAGTATACATTAACCGTAATGCTGCATCAGAAGAAATGATCCTGTTATCGGAACAGGCATTGAAGAATAAGCCTGACAATAAAGATGTGGTTAAGATGGGATATTTCAGTGGAAGTATCACACATAATGCAGATGTGGAATTGATTTTGCAGGTAATCGTAACAATTATGAAAAGTTATGAAAATGTAGAGTTATATCTGATGGGGGAAGTAGATCTGCCGGATGAATTAAAGGTCTTTGAAGCAAGAGTAAAAAAACTGCCATTTAATGACTGGAGGAAACTGCCTGAGATCATAGCTGAAATGGATATTAATCTTGCACCGTTGGAAAATACCATTTTTAATGAAGCAAAATCAGAAAACAAATGGATGGAAGCGGCTCTGGTTAAGACCGTTACCGTTGCCAGTGATGTGGGAGCATTTCATGATTGTGTGGAAGATGAGATTACGGGCATTTTATGCAAAGATGCAAAAGAATGGGAAGATGCATTAAGGAAAGTCATTGAAGATTCAGAATATCGGAAGAAGATAGTGGAAAATGCTTATCTGAAATGCAAAGAAAATTATACGACATTCAGAACGGGATTACGTCTGGCAAAATTGTATGAAGAAGAAAAAAGTACGAATTATGTATTCGTACTGCCGGGATTAGAAATCAGCGGTGGTATCAAAGTTGCATTACGGCATGCAGCAATGTTGCAGAAGAAAGGAAATGAAGTATCCATATTCACATTAGACAGTAATGAAAAATGGTGTGAATTCGAAGACTGTAGATTCCCGGTGATCAATCTGGAAGATACAACGATTACGGGTAAGATTGATCATATGATCGCTACCATGTGGACAACGGTGAAAGTAGTAGAAGAGTATCCGTATGCGGTGAACAAATATTACCTGGTTCAAAATTATGAAGCGGGCTTTTATAAAGAGACAGATTCGCTGCGTATACAGGCGAATCAGTCTTATAGACCATCGACAGATGTGAAATTTATCACGATATCGAAATGGTGTCAGAAATGGCTGGAAGAAGAGTTCGGACAAACGTCTGTGTATGCACCGAATGGGCTGGAAATCGAAAGATTTCCGGAGCATAAGAGAATTTTGAATGGCAAAATCCGGATCCTGGTAGAGGGAGATTGTGCCGTGGATTATAAAAATGTAGATGAATCTTTTGAAATCATTGACAGATTAGATCAGGAAAAATATGAAGTATGGTATATGTCATACAATGCAGAACCAAAAGACAAATACAGAGTGGATAAATTTTTTAACAGGGTTCCGTATGAGAAAGTTCCGGAGATATATGCACAGTGTGATATTCTGATAAAGACCAGTCTGTTAGAAAGCTTCTCCTACCCGCCGCTGGAGATGATGGCAACTGGTGGATATGTGCTTGCGGTTCCAAATGGAGGAAATGTAGAATATCTGAAAGATAATGAAAACTGTCTGTTGTATAAGGCAGGAGATATCAGTCAGGCCTGTGAAAAGATTGAAAATCTGATCGCTTCAGAAGAATTGCAGCAGAAGTTATATTTGAATGGTCTTCAGACCGCAAAAGAAAGAGCATGGGAAAATGTAACAGATGAAATTCTGGAGATGTACGGCGCAAATTAGAAGCGAGACTTGTCTAACAGACGAAGAAATGCTATACTTAATAAGATTGTTCAATTATAACCAATAAAATCGGAGGAAGAATCGTGACAACGTATGTACAAAATTTTTTGAAATTTCAACCATTGTTGAAAGAATTGATAGCACGAGATATAAAGGTTAAATATAGAAAATCAGTATTGGGTGTTTTATGGACATTGCTGAATCCTTTATTTATGATGATCGTTCTGTCGGTAGTATTTTCGAATCTTTTTAAATTTGATGTAGAATATTTTCCGGTATATCTGTTGAGTGGACAGCTGATCTTCAACTTTTATTCGGAAGTAACAACCTGTTCTATGTCAGCAATTATTGACAATGGACCGCTGATCAAAAAGGTATATGTACCAAAATATTTATTTATTCTGGCAAGAACATTTTCAAGTACTATAAATCTGCTGGCATCATTTACAGCTTTGATTGTTGTTATGCTGGCCATGCGTGTGGAACTGCATTATACAGTATTACTGGTATGGATTCCATTGGCATTTATTGTAGCGTTTTCACTGGGAGTGGGATTGCTGTTATCAGCGATTGCTGTAAAATTCAGAGATATTATGCATCTGTATTCCGTATTTGTTACAGCACTGATGTATCTGACACCGGTAATCTATCCGATGTCAATCTTACCGGAGTGGTTAAAACCGATTGTATTACTCAATCCACTGACGAATATATTGCAGATGTTCCGTGGTGTAATGATGTATAATTCTTTACCGGGAATAAAATCTATCCTGATAGCTGCAGTAGAATGTGTAGTAATGCTTGTGATTGGATTGTATGTATTTTATAAACGACAGGATAGTTTTATTTTGGATATATAAGGAGAAGATATATGGATAATCAGGAGATTATTAGTGTAGAGCATGTCTCAATGCGGTTCAGCCTTGCATCGGAGAAAGTGACCAGTTTTAAAGAATATGTAATTAAGACTGCGAAAAAGCAGCTTTCATACGGAGAGTTCTGGGCTTTAAAAGATGTAAGCTTCAGTGTGAATAAGGGTGATGCATTAGGACTGATCGGATTAAATGGTAGTGGAAAGAGTACAATGCTTAAGGTCATTGCCGGTGTTTTGAAACCGACAAAAGGCAGTGTGACAGTCAGAGGATCCGTAGCACCGCTGATCGAGCTGGGAGCAGGTTTTGATTATGATCTGACTGCAGAAGAGAATGTATATCTGAATGGTGCTCTTTTGGGATATCCAAGAGCGGAAATGGAAAAACACTATAATGATATCGTGGAATTTTCGGAATTACATGATTTTATGAATGTTCCGGTGAAGAACTTTTCGTCAGGAATGATCTCACGACTAGCATTTTCGATTGCAACGATAGGAATACCGGATATTCTGATCGTAGACGAAGTGTTATCGGTAGGTGATTTCAGATTCCAGGAAAAATGTAAGAACCGTATCAAGAATATGCTGGATAAAGGAACAACATTATTGTTTGTATCACATAGTATTGAGCAGGTGGAAGAACTGTGTAACAAGGTAGTATGGCTGGACAAAGGTAATCTGAAGATGGCAGGAGAGTCCAGAAACATCGCTGAAATATACAGTGCTTCATAAGATAGGAGTATATTGAAACAATGAAATCAAAGATAAAAACTATTTTTCTTATTCTAATTATAATAGTACTCGCTGCAGTATATGCGGTTATTGACAAGCCGGTATCTGTTTATGATACTTCCTGTGATACCAGTAAATTTCAGGCGCAGGTATTAGAAGTCGGACAGACGGCTTCGCAGAAGTTCGTATGCGAAGAGGCGTATATGGATGGTATCTCATTAAAACTGGCTGCGAATGCAGTGCCGGATAAAGAAAAGGTATTAGTAGCATATGAAGTTGTAGATGACAGCACTGGTAAAGTAGTTGCAAAGGGTACGGAGAATCTTGGAAAATTACGTAGCGGAAAATTCTTCAAGATGAAATTCGACAGAGTAAATGATTGTAAGGATAAAGCATATACATTAAATTTCCAGGTTACAAAGTGTGATGTGGGAAATGTACAGATCTTTTATACCCCGGGAACCGATAAAGGGGAAGCACTCGTATATGCAGGAACACCGATTGATGGAATCGGAGTTATGCGTACACTGACGCATCGGTTTGATTTGGAAACATATATCGTAACATTATGTTTTGCTGCGTATATTGTGTTATTTATGAGATGGTTATATAAATTATTTAAGTAATAAAAAGGCGGGCAGAAATTATATCTGGCTGCCTTTTTGGATTATATCAAAGTGTGCAGGGTGACGTCATGAAAGAAAAGATAAAGAAAATAGATAGCTATATAAAGGCATACGGGATAAGAAAGACTGTGGGGCTTTTGTATGAAAAGGCAACGCATAAAGATCAGAAAGACTATGAACGATGGCTTGAAAGGCACAAGATAACAGAGGCAATACGTGAAGTGCAGAAAGAGACGATGTTTGATAAACAGCCATGTTTTAGCATAGTTGTTCCATTATATAAAACACAGGAAAAATATTTAAAAGAGCTTCTGGAATCTATCAAAGGTCAAACATATTCAAACTGGGAACTCTGTCTGTCGGATGGAAGTGGGGGAGATTCCCCGCTGAAAGAGATTTTGAAAGAATTGGAACACAGTGACAGCAGAATAAAAGTCATTAGTTCGAAAGAACCGTTAAAGATAGCAGAGAATACGAATGCTGCAATAGATATTGCAACGGGGGATTATATCGTATTTGCAGACCATGATGATATATTATCGGCAGACGCATTATATGAATGCACTAAATGCATCAATGAAAATTTAGAAGTAGATATGATATATTCGGATGAGGATAAGGTCTCCATGGATGGACAAACATATTTTGAACCACATTTTAAGCCGGATTTGAATGTGGATCTGCTGTGTTCGGTTAATTATTTTTGTCATCTGGTTGTGGTTAAAAGACAACTGTTAGAACAGGCCGGGAATTTAAATGGAGAATATAATGGCGCTCAGGACTATGACTTTGTGTTGCGTTGTGTGGAAAAAACAGATGCGGTGTATCATATCCCTAAGATATTGTATCATTGGCGGGCACATATGGATTCGACGGCAGAAAATCCGGAAAGTAAACGCTATGCCTTTGAAGCGGGTAGAAGAGCAATTCAAAAGCACTATGAACGGATCGGATTAAAGGATGCATATGTAGAAGAAACAGCATATCCCGGAACGTATCGTACACGTTACAAATATGCAGACAAACCGAAAGTGTCGATCATTATTGATGAGATTACGAAGAAGGAATTACTGGGAAAAACTTTGCAATCAATAAAAGAAAATGATTATCCAGATTATGAAGTGATTATAGTAGATTGTACAGAGAAGAAAGAAATAGAAGAATTCGTTGAAAAGTATCAGGATAAGCGAATACGTGTAAAACAAGGGGAAAAGATATGGACAGCATCAAAACGAAAAAATGAAGGGGCTGGCTGTGCAAAAGGAGAGTATCTGATCTTCTTGGCTGGAAATGCAGAGTATGCGGACAAAGAAGGAATATCAGAACTGGTTTCCGTGGCTATGAGAAGTGATGTCGGAGTAGTCGGGACAAGAAGTTATTATAAGAACGGAACAGTAGAACATGCGGGCTGTGTGATCGGAATAAATGGGACTGCCGGAAGCCTCTTTGAGCACATACTTCGAGGAGAAAATGGATATTTTTCACATATTGTAACACAGATGCAGTATAGTGCAGTTGCAGGTGCGTGTATGATGGTGAAGAAAGATATATTTGAAAAAGTGAATGGATTTGATGAGGATTACAAAGGAGAACTGGGAAAAGTGGATCTTTGTCTGAAAATTAGAAATAAGCATATCAGTGTTGTTTATAATCCGTATGTGGAAGTGGTGCGTTGGAGTAATGAACTGCAAAACAACGAAAATGATGAAAAAATTTTTAAGAAACAGTGGGCAGAAATATTGGAAAAGGGCGATCCGTATTATAACAAGAATTTGTCATTGAGTGTATCAGGATGTAATATAAGATAAGAATATTGTTATCAGGAATGAAAAAAGTATGAGGAAAAATTATGGGAAAGAAAAAAGTTGTTTTAGATCAATTTGATTTTATCCGTGCAATAGCATGTTTGGGAATTGTATTGTATCATTTTGCAGTAGAATATGGCTGGCCGGATATATTTAATAATTATGTTGGTGGTGTTACCTATGGAGATATTTACGTTACAGTATTTTTCTTCATTTCAGGTGCATTACTATTTTATAATCATAGTGAAGTAGATGATTTAAAATTATTTTATAAAAAAAGAGCATTATCTATCTTCCCGGCATTCTATATTGCATGGGGATTAATGTATATAAGGGATGTGCTGAGATATAAAAGTTTGTTTTACAGAGGAAACCCGGCCAGCATTATTTTGTCTTTGATTGGAATGGATGGATACCTTGCATTTAAGATAAATGATTATTATATTCTGGGAGAATGGTTTATAGGTGCGATCGTCCTCCTCTATATCTTATATCCATTACTTACGTGGATGAAGAGAGAATATAAGTGGGTTACATTTGGTTTAGTGATTCTTCTTTACATACTTTCCCTGAAAATTAATTTAACGGGGATGGTATCTTTTCGGATGTTACCATCTTGTCTGATTAGTTTCTATGCAGGTATGCTTTTTGTTGAACATAGAAAAAGTGCTGAAAAATACTGGTGGATCGCAGGAATTTTATTAGTGATTTTGAAATGCATTGAACCGGGCAATATGAATATAAAAGGACATATTGCAGGTTTCCTTATGGCATATATGTTATATGGTATCGGTACTTATTTAATGAAAATAAATATTATAAAAAAGGTGATGAAATTTATTGGCGGCATTTCATACGAAGCTTTTTTGACACATCATGTTACGATTTGCCTGTTTATAAAGTTTGTATCGCCAGATGTATCTGTCCTGATAAGAGTAGTATTATTAATAGTAATTTTAATGGTGACCTGTATTTCGGCTGTTGTTTTAAAACGGGTATGCATGTATATTCTTAATGTATAGAACTATCTGCACAGAGATTTAAAACTACTATATCATTTGAACAGAGCAACTTTCATGGAAAAGGAGCCAGGGGGAGTTCTTTGTAGGAATCTATTCTATAATGATATTAGCACGTACAAGTGAGATTAATCATAATTATGGTAGATTATTTAAGAAATTTTGAGACTTAACAGCTTTAAGTAGTCACAGAGTCAAAATAGCTGGAAGCGTGTATAGTTCACGAAATACAATCAGTTTATAACATCGACTTGTTCACTGAACTATAAAATGATGAAAAGTTTTGAAGTTTAAAAAAACACTTGAGTGCATTTTGTGCCTGCTAGTGGTCGTTAATGTGTTTGTGGATGGATACAAGATGCGAAGTAAAAAGTGAATTGTCATAAAGGAATGAAAAATGAAAAAAATTAGTGAATGGCTTTATAGGATAATTAATGTAATAACGATATTCATATTTACATGGATATTAACAGTATTGTGTTTGGGAAAATATGTAGACTATGCTTGCAAAGTTGACTGGAAAATAGGAAATATTGCATTGTTAATCATAGGAATTGGTTTTGTATATATATTGAAAAAGGTATCTGGAAATATAAGAATTCCAATAAATAATCATCACATGATGGTATTTTCGGTTGCAGTTATATTTTTTGTTTGTCAAATATATATTTTTTATTGTATATTTTTTGAAACAGGATGGGATTCCGGCGGTTTTGTTATTCCGGCGGCAAGGACACTGCTCGCCAAAGGTGATGTTTCAAATTTGAATGAAGCGTATTTTAAAACCTATCCAAATAATGTACTTCTCGTACATATATATTACCTAATTCTAAAAATAAATGAGAAGATAGGAATTTTTAAAGATACTTACCAATTGATGGCAATTGTAGTATGCAATTGTTTTGTCTCATCACTCAGTTGTTTGATGGTATATTTTATTGGTGAAAAAAAAGTATCAGGAAAATGTGCCTGGATAATATATATATGGATGCTGATTGTAACAGGTTTATCACCCTGGAATGTGATTTGTTATTCGGATGCGCTGGTATTATTTTTTCCGATTTCTATTGTGTATATATATATGAATGAGAAAATTAATGTTTATATAAAATATAGCAGCATACTTATATTGGGATATATAGGGTATAGCATTAAACCACAGGCAGTGATAGTTGTTATAGCAATTGTGCTTACAGAAATTATCAGATATATGCGGGAGGGGACAGATAAGGATATAAGAAAAATAGCAGGAACCATTGTGATTACTATGATAGTAATTTGTATGCTTCCGAATGGATTGCAAAAAATATATCAAAAAGAAGGATTTGTTAAGGACAAAAACAGAGAATTTGGAATAACACATTTTGTGATGATGGGAATGAATGAAAAAAGTGGAGGAATATGGTCCGGAGAAGATGTGGCAATTTCTGCTGAATGTAAGACTTCGAGAGAAAGAACTCAAACAAATGTGAAAGTGCTAAAAAAGAGATTAAAAAAATACGGATGGAACGGATATTTAAAGTTTTTATCAAAAAAGATGTTAACGAATTATAATGATGGAACGTTTGCATGGGGAAGAGAAGGAAGTTTCTATTATATAGTGCCTGATAATTCAAAAATAAAGTTGTCACATACGTTAAAAAACATTTATTATAATGATGGTAAATATTATAAATATTTTTCAACAATAGAACAAGTTTTGTGGGTGTTAATGCTTGGAACAGGATGGTATGTGTCTATAAAAGAATTTATTGAAAAAAGAAATATAAATTATGGTGTATCAGTAATGGAATTGTCTATAATAGGGATTACATTGTTTGAATTACTATTTGAGGCTAGAGCTCGCTACATATATTTATATGTTCCGATATTTGCATTGTTTGTTCTGATGGGAATGCGAAAAGATAAAAACTGTGTGTAAGGAAGGAAAAAGAAGATGAAACCAGTATTATATATAGTAATTCCTTGTTATAATGAGGAAAAAGTGCTGCCAATCACGTGTGAATTATTTTTGAAAAAAATAACTACTTTGGTAAAGAAAAATAAGATTGATAATAATAGCAGAATTTTGTTTGTAAATGACGGGAGTAAAGACCGCACATGGGAGATTATATGTGAATTAGCTGAGAAAGACGAACATTATATGGGAATCAGTCAGAGTAGAAATAGAGGACATCAGAATGCTGTTTTGGCAGGTTTGATGGAGGCGAAGGATAAGTGTGATATAACGATTTCTATTGATTGTGATGGACAGGATGATATTAATGCAATGGATGAGATGGTGGATCAATATTTAGATGGAAGCGAAATCGTTTATGGTGTGAGAAGCAAGCGAGATACAGATACCTTCTTTAAGCGTTTCACCGCAGAAGGATTTTATAAATTGATGAATCTGATGGGCGCAGAAGTCGTTTTTAATCATGCAGATTATCGTTTGGTATCGAGTCGTGTGTTAAAAGAATTTGCTAACTTTGAGGAGGTTAATATATTCTTAAGGGGGATGTTCCCTCTTGTGGGATTTAAAAGTACATCTGTATATTATGAGAGGCATGAGAGAATTGCGGGAGAAAGTCATTATCCGCTTAGCAAGATGCTTGCTTTGGCATTTGATGGAATTACAAGTTTGAGTATAAAACCGATAAGGATGATAACCGGACTAGGGGGATTTATCGCAATTTTAAGTTTTATCGGAGTTGTCTGGTCGGTTGTAATGGCAATACTTGGAAAAACAGTTACTGGTTGGGCAAGTATGGTATGTATTATAAGTTTTATTGGAGGAGTTCAATTAATCTGCCTGGGAGTGCTGGGAGAATATATAGGAAAAATATATATGGAAGTTAAACATCGTCCGAGATACATAATAAGTGAACGTACCGAAGAAAAGAAGTAACATAAAGGATATGATCAGTTATGAAAAAACCAGGCTACTATTCATCCGGTGAATTTGCCCGCATGGCCCACGTGACCTTGCGGACAATTCGCTATTACGACAAACAGAATATATTAAAACCATCTTACGTCACAGAAGCTGGCGCAAGATTCTACACAGATGAAGACTTCGCCAGACTGCAGCAGATATTACTTTTAAAGTATCTGGGTTTTTCTCTGGATGACATCCGGGATATGACGATCGATGATGCAGACTATCACTTCATGCTCAACTCTCTTAACATTCAGTTGAAATTAGTCCGTGACCGCATCGAACAGATGCAGCTGGTGGAGCAGGCAATTCAGGATACGTCGGATCTGATTAAGAAAGAACACTCCATTGACTGGAGCCAGATGTTGAATCTGATCCATCTAACCGGTATGGAGAAAAGTATGAAGAACCAGTATCAGGATGCGTCAAACATTTCCGCAAGAATTAACCTACACAGTCTGTATTCGCAGAATACGAAAGGATGGTTTCCATGGATTTTCGAACAACTGGAATTAAAGCCGGGAATGAAGGTCTTGGAGCTGGGATGTGGAGATGGTACACTCTGGAACGTGGACAGGGATAAGATCCCGGAACAGACGGAGATTGTAGTATCAGATATATCGGATGGAATGTTAAGAGATGCAAGGCGTACGATCGGTGCAGACGACAGCAGGTTCAGGTTCCGTGTATTTGATGCGGGAAGAATACCTTATGATGGGGATTCATTTGATCTTGTAATTGCCAATCATGTGTTGTTTTATTGCGAGAATATTCCGAAAGTCTGCAAGGAAGTAAAACGTGTATTGAAGCCGGGAGGAAGATTTGTCTGCAGTACATATGGCAATGATCATATGAGAGAAGTCAGTGAACTGGTCCAGAAGTTCGATGACCGGATCGTACTGGCGGCAAAGAATCTGTATGAGCGTTTTGGAAAAGAGAACGGAGAAGAGATTCTTAAGAAGGATTTTGAAAAGATAGAGTGGAGGCGGTATGAGGATTCGCTTATCGTGCCGGAACCGGAGCCATTGATTTCTTATATCTTGTCGTGCCATGGAAATCAGGGACAGTATATTCTGGATCATTACAAGGAGTTCCAGTCTTATGTGCGTAAGAAGACGGAAGGCGGGTTCCACATTACGAAAGATGCTGGGATTTTTGTTGGATATAATGGTTGAGAATAATAGAAATATCGTGCATAATAAAAGTAAGTATAAAAAAGTGTAGAGTGTTGGTGAAGATTGGCAGGTGGCAGAGTTGAAAAAGTTTTTTAATGTAAATGGGAGTTGTAATTCGCAAATACACTATATGATAGATTTATCGGAACGTCTATCAGAGATTAAAAAAATGATAGATGCCGGAGAGTACTTTACAATTAACAGGGCAAGACAGTATGGAAAGACAACATTGCTGGCTGCTTTGGCAGAATATTTGAAAAGTGATTATAAGGTGATCAGTCTTGATTTTCAGACAATCAGTTATGGAGATTTTGAGAATGAAGAAAAATTTGTTGCTGCGTTTTCAAACGAGATATTGATATCAGAATACGATATACCAGAAGATATCAGAAGTACTTTGTTACATTTGGCGGATGGAAAAGAGAGGAATGTAACCTTATCAGTGCTGTTTCGTACGTTGTTGCAGTGGTGCAGAATTTCAGAAAAACCGCTGGTATTGATTATTGATGAAGTTGATACAGCTACAAATAATCATGTGTTTGTTGATTTTTTGGCTCAACTGCGTGCATATTATCTGCGTAGGATGCAGATGCCTACATTTCGGTCAGTGATACTTGCAGGAGTATACGACGTGAGAAATGTAAAAAGTAAGATCAGGCCGGAAGAAAATCATAAGACGAACAGTCCGTGGAATATAGCGGCGAAATTTAAGATAGATATGAATTTTTCAGTAGATGATATATCGGGAATGCTGAATGAATATGAACAGGATTATCAGACAGGAATGGATGTAGTGGAGATTGCAGAAATAATTTATTCTTATACATCAGGATATCCGTATCTTGTGTCATGTTTATGTAAAATGATAGATGAAGATATCAAAGGTGAAAGCAAGACAGCATGGAGTAAACAGGATGTACTGGCTGCTGTAAAAATGTTGTTGAATGATAAAAATCCATTATTTGAATCTTTAATCGGAAAATTGAATGAATATCCGGGAGTGAAAAATCTGATTTACAGATTGCTGTTCAGAGGTGAAAATATAGGTTATAATCCGGATGACAGTGGAATAGATATGGCTGAAATGTTTGGATTTATAAAAGTTCGAAATGGAAATGTCTATATTGCAAACCGCATTTTTGAAACACGTCTTTACAATATGTTTCTTATGTCAACAGATGAACAGGAAAAGGATGTATATAGAGAAGGGGCAAGATTAAAAAATTAATTTATACATGATGGTGCGTTGGATATGTGGCGTATTCTTGAAAAGTTTGTAGAATATTTTGATGATATTTACGGTGATAGAGATGAAAAATTCCTGGAAGCGGATGCTCGGAGATATTTTATGCTTTTTTTGAAACCGATCATTAATGGAACAGGGAATTATTATATTGAGGCAAGAACAAGGAATGATGAACAGACGGATATGATCATTGGTGTAAAAGAAGTGGTGTTAGGAGAGAAGCTGTTGATTGAAGCAGTTGTTTGATTACGAAAAATTAAAGTTATGATCAACGATGAGTCGTAATTCTTAAGAAGTTCTTAAATATTACAGGAAAGTTACAAAAAAATAAAAAAAGTACTTGAAGGTGACCTAAGGTCACCTTTTATAATCTAATTAACACGGAACATGGAGACTAGAATAGAAAGTAAAGAACTTGATAACCTATTTATACAAAACGAGGAGGTTTCTGAAATGAAAGGAATTATTTTAGCAGGTGGTTCAGGCACACGTCTGTATCCATTAACAATGGTAACATCAAAGCAGTTACTGCCAATCTATGACAAGCCGATGATCTATTATCCAATGTCAGTGCTGATGAACGCAGGCATTCGTGATATCCTGATCATCTCAACACCACAGGATACACCAAGATTCCAAGAACTGTTAGGAGACGGACATCAGTTTGGTGTGAATCTGTCTTATGCAGTACAGCCAAGTCCGGACGGACTTGCTCAGGCATTTATCATCGGAGAAGAATTCATCGGTGATGATACAGTAGCAATGGTTCTCGGAGATAACATTTTTGCAGGTCACGGACTGAACAAACGTCTGAAAGCTGCTGTTGAGAATGCAGAGACCGGAAAGGGAGCTACTGTATTTGGATATTATGTAGATGATCCGGAACGTTTCGGTATCGTAGAATTTGATCACGAAGGAAAAGCTATTTCCATCGAAGAAAAACCGGCACAGCCAAAGAGCAACTACTGTGTAACAGGATTGTATTTCTATGACAACAATGTTGTGAAGTATGCAAAAGAGTTAAAGCCAAGTGCACGTGGAGAGCTGGAGATTACAGATCTGAACCGTGTATATCTTGAGAAAGGTGATCTGAATGTAGAACTTCTCGGACAAGGATTCACATGGCTGGATACAGGTACACATGAAAGCCTTGTAGATGCAACCAACTTTGTGAAGACGGTTGAGACACATCAGCACCGTAAGATTGCATGCCTGGAAGAAATCGCATACCTGAACGGATGGATAAGCAAGGACGAGGTAATGGAAGTATATGAAGTCCTGAAGAAGAACCAGTATGGACAGTACTTAAAAGACGTCCTGGATGGAAAATATAAAGAAAATCTGTACTAAAATCTATATTAAGAAATGATACAAAAAAGGAGAAATTAAAAAATGACAATTATTGTAACCGGAGGAGCCGGATTTATCGGAAGTAACTTTGTATTTCACATGTTAAACAAATACCCAGACTATCGTATCGTTTGTCTGGACTGCCTGACATATGCAGGTAACTTATCTACACTGGAGCCTGTAATGGACAATCCGAATTTCCGTTTTGTAAAAGAAAGCATTACAGACCGTGAAGCAGTGTACAAATTATTCGAAGAAGAGAAACCGGACATGGTTGTAAACTTCGCAGCAGAAAGCCACGTAGACCGTTCTATCGAGAACCCGGAAGTATTCCTGGACACAAACATCAAAGGTACTGCTGTACTGATGGATGCCTGCAGAAAGTATGGTATCAAACGTTACCATCAGGTATCTACAGATGAAGTATACGGCGATCTGCCGCTTGACAGACCGGACCTGTTCTTCACAGAGGAGACACCGATCCACACAAGCAGCCCATACAGCTCATCTAAGGCAGCAGCAGACCTGTTAGTTCTTGCTTATCACAGAACATACGGACTGCCAGTATCTATCAGCAGATGTTCCAATAACTACGGACCATATCACTTCCCGGAGAAACTGATCCCGCTGATGATCGCCAATGCACTGAATGACAAGCCGCTTCCGGTATACGGAGAAGGATTAAATGTGCGTGACTGGTTATATGTAGAAGATCACTGCAAGGCAATCGATCTGATCATTCATAACGGAAGAGTCGGAGAAGTGTACAACGTAGGTGGACACAACGAGAAGACAAACATCGAGATCGTTAAGATCATCTGTAAAGAGCTTGGAAAACCGGAAAGCCTGATCACTCACGTTGCAGACCGTAAGGGACATGATATGCGTTATGCGATCGATCCTACAAAGATCCACAACGAACTTGGATGGCTTCCAGAGACCAAATTCGAAGATGGTATTAAGAAGACGATCAAATGGTATCTTGAAAATAAGGAATGGTGGGAGACAATCATTTCCGGAGAATACCAGAACTATTATGAGAAAATGTATGCTCACCGGGAGGAGATTTAAGAATGAAAGTATTAGTGACAGGTGTTGGCGGACAGCTTGGTCATGACGTGATGAACGAACTGGCATCCCGTGGTTATGAGGGAATCGGTTCTGACATCAAAGAAACATACAGCGGAATCCAGGATGGTACAGCGGTAACAACAATGCCATATGTGCCGATGGATATCACAGATGCATCTTCTGTAGAAAAAGTTCTGACAGATGCAAAACCGGATGTAGTGGTACACTGTGCTGCATGGACGGCCGTAGATCTTGCAGAAGACGAAGATAAGAAAGACATCGTAAAAGCAGTCAATGCAACAGGAACAAAGAACATTGCAGATGTGTGTAAAAAGTTAGACTGTAAGATGGTATACATCAGTACAGACTATGTATTTGACGGACAGGGAGAGAAAGCCTGGGAACCTGACTGTAAGGATTACAAACCACTGAATGTATATGGAGAGACAAAACTTGCCGGAGAGCTTGCGGTATCGGAGACGCTGGATAAATACTTCATCGTACGTATCGCGTGGGTATTCGGAAAGAACGGTAAGAACTTTATCAAGACAATGCTCAATGTAGCAAAGACACACGATACATTGAAAGTTGTAAATGACCAGATCGGAACACCAACCTATACATTTGACCTTGCAAGACTTCTCGTTGACATGATCGAGACTGACAAATATGGTTACTATCATGCAACAAATGAAGGCGGATATATCAGCTGGTATGATTTTACAAAGGAAATCTTCCGCCAGGCAGCAGAGCTTGGTCATGACGAATACGGCGAAGACAAGGTGACAGTTCTGCCGGTAACAACAGAAGAGTACGGTGTATCCAAAGCAGCAAGACCTTTCAACAGCAGATTGGACAAGAGTAAACTTGTGGAAAATGGATTTACTCCACTTCCGACATGGCAGGATGCGCTTGGAAGATATCTGAAAGAAATCGAATTCTAAATTTTATATAGGTGAAGAATAATCTCAGCCACATGACGTGGCTGGGATTAACTCACGTATAAATCATTTAAATCAATAAGGAGACGTAATAATGGGACAGATTAAAGTAGAAAAAAACGCAGGCGGTATCCAGGGACTTTGTGTAATTGAACCAACAGTACATGGTGACGCAAGAGGATACTTTATGGAGACATATAACCAGAAAGATATGGAAGAAGCAGGACTTACAATGCAGTTCGTTCAGGACAACCAGTCAAGTTCTACAAAGGGAGTCTTAAGAGGATTACATTTCCAGAAAGAATTTCCACAGGGAAAACTGGTACGTGTCGTAAAAGGTTCTGTATTTGACGTGGCAGTAGACTTAAGAAGTGACAGTGAGACATACGGAAAATGGTTCGGTGTAGAACTGACAGAAGAAAATAAGAAACAGTTCTATATTCCGGAAGGATTCGCACACGGCTTCCTGGTATTAAGTGATCTTGCCGAGTTCTGCTACAAGTGTACAGACTTCTATCATCCGGGAGACGAAGGTGGTCTTGCATGGAACGATCCTGAGATCGGTATTGAGTGGCCGACACTGACAGGAGAGTATAAAGGAACAGCATCCGGAGAAGGTTATGCGCTGGAAGACGGTACTGCACTGAACTTAAGTGATAAGGATCAGCTGTGGGTTGGACTGAAAGATACGTTCCATTTTTAAAATGGCTTGTGATAAAAAAGAATAATATACAGAAAAACTTCGAAGATACAGACTTCGGAGTTTTTTTGTATACAAGACTTCATATAATATTAAGAATATAAACATTGCTCAATTGTTAAGTATATGTTACAATAAATCGAATAAAAAGTAAGACTATGTAATAATATAAGAGGAAAAACTCTATGAGTAATAAACTGGATTATATAAATATGATAAAAAAAGTATCTCCCTACAATGTGAAGAAGGGGATACTTTATTTGCGTCATTATGGAGCCAGAGGATTCTGGATTAAATTAACAGAGCGTTTTCAGAAGAGCGACATTGATTATAAAGAATGGTATGAGAATCAGAAGGTTTCACAGGAAGAACTGGAGAAACAGAAGAAAAAGGTGTTTGTATATGCACCGAAAATCAGTATTCTGGTACCGGTATATAATACACCACAGGTATTTCTGAAGCAGATGATTCAGTCTGTAAGAAAACAGACTTATGCAAATTGGGAACTATGTATTGCCAATGCAAATCCGGATAATGAGGAAGTAAAACAGATTCTGGAAATTTGTACGAAAAAGGATGACAGAATTAAAGTAGTCAATGTACCGGAGAATGAGGGGATTGCACAGAATACGAACTGTGCACTGGACATAGCAACCGGAGAATTTATTGGATTGCTGGATCATGATGATTTGTTGGAAGAGAACGCACTGTATGAAATTGTAAGCTGCCTGAATAAAAAGAAAGAGACAGATGTGCTATATACAGATGAAGATAAAGTAACGACAGATTTGGATGAATATTTTTCACCGAATTTTAAACCGGACTTTAATCTGGACATGTTGAGAGCAAATAATTACATCTGTCATTTTTTTGTTGCAAAAAAGGAATTGATCAAAAAGGTTGGTGGATTTCGTGCAGAATATAATGGTGCACAGGATTATGATCTAATCCTGCGGTGTACGGAACAGGCACAGAATGTGGCGCATATTGCAAAAATATTATATCATTGGCGTGTGCATAAGGAATCAACAGCGGACAATCCTCTGAGCAAGATGTATGCATATGAAGCAGGAAAGAAAGCAATAGAAGGACATCTGGCGAGATGTCATACAGACGGAGAAGTTCTGCAGACGGATAATCTTGGATTTTACAGGGTAAAATATCCGGTAAAAGGAAAGCCGCTGGTATCAATCCTTATCCCGAATAAAGATCAGGTAGATACATTAGACAAGTGCCTGCGGTCAATAGAAGAACGGACAGATTATGACAATTATGAAATTATAATTATAGAAAATAATAGTACAGAACAAAAAACATTCGACTATTATAATCAGATTTGCAATGACAAGATACGTGTCGTATACTGGAAAAAAGAGTTTAACTATTCTGCGATTAACAATTTTGGAGTGGATCAGGCAAAAGGTGAATATCTGTTGCTGCTTAATAATGATATGGAAGTGATCAGCAGAGACTGGATGTCTGAACTGCTGGGACATTGTCAGAGACCGGAGGTCGGTGCGGTAGGAGCAAGATTATACTATCCGGATGATACGGTACAGCATGCCGGTATCATTATCGGGATAGGAGGAGTTGCGGGAAGTGTATTTGTCGGAATGAAACGAGGCTATACCGGATACATGCACAGAGCAGCGATCCAACAGGATCTGAGTGCGGTAACAGCAGCATGTATGATGATAAAGCGGTCGGTATTTGAAGAAGCGGGAAGACTGGAAGAACAGCTGAAGGTTGCGTTTAATGATGTGGACCTGTGTCTCAAAATCAGAAAGAACGGATATCTGATCGTATATGATCCGTATGTGGAGTTATATCATTATGAATCTAAGACAAGGGGTGCAGAAGATACAAAAGAAAAAGTACGGAGATTTCAGAGCGAAATCGAATATATGCGATGCCACTGGATTGATATATTGAAGAATGGGGATCCGTCATATAACCCGAACCTTACTTTAAAGAAATGGGATTATTCTTTGAAAGTAAATTAGTGGAGAAATCATGTGTGAAGTAACAATTATAATACCTAACTATAAAGGAAAAGAACATCTCTTCCCATGTGTAAAAAGTCTGTATGAGCAGGATAGAACAGAAAAAAAGATTCTGATCATAGATAATGCATCGGAGGATGGCAGTATAGAGCAAGTAAAAGAGTTATATCCGGAGATAGAATGTGTGATGCTGGATAAAAATTATGGGTTCTGCAGAGCAGTTAATATCGGGATTGAAAAATCAGATACGCCGTATGTGATTCTTTTGAATAATGATACAGTTATAAGGAAAAATTATGTAAGATACCTGCTGGAAACGATTAAAGCAGAGCCGAATACATTTTCCATAGAACCTAAAATGATACAATATCATGATCCGTCAAGAATTGACAGTGCCGGAACCTATTATAATGCATTGGGATGGGCATTTGCATATGGGAAAGATAAGAAGGTGGAGAATTATCAGCATGCCAGAAAGATTTTTGCAGCATGTGCAGGTGCAGCGATTTACCGGCGGGAAGTGTTTGAAAAAATCGGAATGTTTGACGAGAAGCATTTCGCTTATCTGGAAGATGTCGACGTCGGGTACCGGGCAAGGATAGCCGGATATGATAACAGATATGAACCGAAAGCGGAAGTGATACATGTGGGAAGTGCGGCGAGTGGAGCGCGTTATAATGAATTCAAGATCAGGCTGTCTTCACGTAATAATGTGTATCTGCTATATAAGAATATGCCGCTGGGACAGAAGCTACTGAACAGCCCGTTATTATTTGCCGGTTTTCTGATAAAATATATATTTTTTCAGCGTAAGGGATATGGAAAACTTTATCTGGATGGCCTGAAAGAAGGATGGCATATGGGAGAAAAGAAAGATAAAGTAGAATATAAGAACAGCAACCTGAAAAATTATATAAAGATCCAGATAGAACTCTGGTGTAATATATTTAAGCGTCTGATGTAATTATACGGCGAATGAAATAAATGATAAAGTTGGTGAGAAAAATTGATTAAAGAAAATCAAAACTTTTTAAATAGAATGCATGTGGTGCTGGACGCATTTGTTATTGTGATCGCGTATGTGTTGTCCTGGTATCTGAGGTTCAGAAGCGGGATATTCGAGATGGATCCATGGTATCTGTCACTGCAGGTATATATGAGTGTGCTTATCTTTATTGTACCTGGATATCTGCTGTTGTATTATATTTTTCAGTTATATACACCGAAGCGTGTAAAGGGAAGAAGACTGGAAGCGTGGAATATACTGCAGGCGAATACGATAGGATTTCTGGTATTCATATTAGTGCTTTATTTCAAGCATCAGACAGATTTCTCCAGAACGATGATATTCATCTTTTATTGTATGAATATTTTCCTGGAAGTACTGGAACGCAATCTGATCAGAATGGTCCTTCGCAAGATCCGGAGTCAAGGATTTAATCAGAAGCATATTTTGCTGATCGGATACAGCCGTGCTGCAGAACAATATATTGACAGAATCCTGGTCAATCCGGACTGGGGATATAGCATCAGAGGAATTCTTGCGGATAATGTTCCAAGGGGAACGGAATACAAAGGAATCAGAGTGCTTGGAAGAATTGATAATCTGGAGATTGTCCTGCCGGAGAATAAGTTGGATGAGATTGTAATTACACTGGGACTTGCCGAGTATCATAAGTTGGAAAAGATTGTCAAGATGTGCGAAAAATCAGGTGTGCATACAAAGTTTATTCCGGATTATAATAATGTAATACCTACAAAGCCATATACGGAGGATATTCAGGGATTACCGGTTATCAATATCAGAAGAGTTCCGCTCAATGATCCTTTGAATAAATGGATGAAACGCGGTGTAGATATATTTGGAGCGTTTGTTGCAATTATTCTGTTTTCACCTGTTATGGTTGCGACGGCAATCATGATTAAGAAAACGTCGCCGGGTCCGCTGATCTTTTCACAGGAAAGAGTCGGACTACAGAACAAACCATTTAAAATGTATAAGTTCCGTTCTATGGTTGTGCAGGATGAGAAGAAAGAGAAAAAAGGATGGACAACCAAGGATGATCCGAGAGTGACAACGGTAGGGCGTTTTATAAGAAAAACGAGTATTGATGAACTGCCGCAGTTGTTCAATGTACTGCGCGGGGATATGAGTCTGGTAGGACCAAGACCGGAGAGGCCACAGTTCGTCGAGAAATTTAAAGAAGAGATACCGAGATATATGATCAAGCATCAGGTAAGGCCGGGACTCACCGGATGGGCACAGGTGAATGGATACAGAGGAGATACTTCTATTAAAAAGAGAATAGAGCATGACCTGTATTACATTGAAAACTGGACACTTGGATTTGACTTTAAAATTATATTTTTAACATTTTTTAAGGGCTTTATTAACAAAAATGCCTATTAGCACTTAAGGAGAAGTCATGAGTAAACGTAGAAAGAAGAAATTAAACAGAAGGCAGCAGGAAATACGAAGAAAAAGACTGAAAAAAAGAAAAAGACGCAGAGCAATTGTAATTATTATAGAATTGATTATTTTATGCATACTTGGAACGACCGCATTTGCATTATTCAAACTTGGAAAGATGGAACGTACTAGTCTGACGAATATAAAAAATAACGGTCTGAAACAGACGGGATATACGAATATTGCTTTGTTCGGGCTGGATTCCAGGGGGAAAAACCTCGGAAAAGGGAATAGGACAGACACGATCATGATCGCCAGCATCAATAATGAGACCAAAAAGGTGAAGCTTATATCGGTATATCGGGATACAATGCTAAAACAGAATGGTGAGCATTATGACAAAGCGAATGCAGCATATTCGGTGGGAGGTCCGGAAATGGCTGTAAATATGCTGAATGAGAATCTGGATCTGGATATTCAGGATTATGTCAGTGTGAATTTTCTTGCGTTGGCAGATGTGATTGATATGGTTGACGGAATCACAGTGAAGATGACAGATGAAGAAGTAGTGCATATGAATAACTACTGTGTAGAGACATCAAAAGTAACAGGAAAAAAATATAAAAAAATTGAGCCGGCGGTGGCCGGGACTTATAAGTTAAATGGTGTACAGGCTGTATCATATGCAAGAATCAGATATACGGCAGGCGGAGATTATAAGAGAACAGAAAGGCAGAGACTTGTTCTTGAAAAGACAGCTAATAAATTAAAAAAGCAGAATCTGGCAACAATTAATAAAATTATAGATAAGGTGATGCCGGAAGTATCGACAAGCTTTTCAACGAAAGAAATTCTTGCACTTGCTTCAGGAGCCTTTGATTTCGAATTGGGAGAAACCAGTGGATTTCCATTTGATCTGGAAACGCCAGACAGCGTCCCGGGATATAGTGGCTCCTATGTAATTCCAAAGGGATTAGAGGAGAATGTAATAAAATTGCATGAATTCCTGTTCCCAGATGAGGATTATACGCCGACAGAAACGGTCACAAATATCAGTGATACACTGATTAATATGACAAATGTATATCCAAGTACGACAGGAAGTGGAACGTCACAATATGAATAAGACAAAAGTAGATGTTATCATTCTGGTATACCATCCGGGAAAAGAATTTGAAAAGATCATTGACAGATTAGAAAAACAAATATATAAAGTGGATCATATCATTCTGCTTCATACAAGAGACGGACAGAGTTTGGAAAATCTGAAGCAAAAGTATAACAATATAGTTATCGTTGAGATTGAACCGGAGGAGTTTGATCATGCAGCGACGAGAGATAAAGGAATCAGGATATCAGGGGCAGACATTGTAATATGTATGACACAAGATGCATGTCCGGACAATGACCGATTAACAGAAGAATTGGTACATGCACTGGACAATGACCGGATAGCAGTTGCATATGCAAGACAGCTTCCCAGAAAAGAAAGTACAATTCTTGAAAGATACACAAGGCAATTTAATTATCCGGCAGAGAGCAGGGAGAAAAGAAAATCTGATTTAAAAGATATGGGAATAAAAACATATTTCTGCTCGGATGTATGTGCTGCGTACAATCGGAAAAAATATATAGAAAATGGTGGTTTTGTAGAAAAAGCTATATTTAATGAAGATATGTTGTATGCAGCGAAGGTGATACAGAACGGAGAGAGTATTTATTATAATGCAGAAGCCAGGGTGATTCATTCTCATAACTACAATTTTATGCAGCAATTTCACCGGAATTTCGATATGGCGGTATCGCAGGCGGAGCATCCGGAAATATTTGAAGGAATCAGTTCTGAAAAGGAAGGTATGAAACTGGTAAAGAATACCATGAAATATCTGGCACATCAGGGAAAACCATGGATGATCTGGAAGTTGTTCACTGACTGCGTGGCAAAATACTCTGGATATTTTCTTGGAAAAAGATATCATAGATTGCCGAAAAAAATCATATTAAAATGTACAATGAATCCGCGATATTGGAGATAAAAAGGAAAACGCACCTGAAAATATTGAAATTTAGAAAAAAATAGGGTAATATGTAAAAAGGTTTGTGTTGAATTAGGATAAATGCGGAAAGGATATGAAATATGGCAAGAAATACAAAAAGAAAAGTCAGGCGGAGAGGTCGTCGGAAGAAGAGAGGATTTGCTTCCTGGTCTTTGGGAAAGAAGATAGGAGCAGTTTTAGGCGGAACATTTCTTGCTGTTGCTGTCATTGGTATGGTAATTCTGGCAAGCAAAATGAATAAATTAAAATCCGTAAAGCTGAATACAGATAAGCTGAATATCTCAGATGAGGTGCAACATGAGGAAGGATATACGAACGTTGCGCTGTTTGGACTGGATTCAAGAGAAAATGATCTGGGTAAGGGAAATCGTAGTGATACGATCATGATAGCGAGTCTGAATAACGATACAAAAGAAGTGAAGCTTGTATCAATTTACAGAGATACTTTATTAGAATTGGATGATGGAAGCTATAATAAAGCCAATGCAGCATATGCTTTTGGGGGTCCGGAAGGAGCCGTCTCGCTGATCAACCGGAATCTGGATATGAATATTGAAAAATATGTGACAGTTAACTTTAACGCCCTGGTAGATGTAATAGATGCGGTTGGAGGCTTGGATCTGGAACTTACGCATGATGAAGTTGTGCATATGAATAACTATTGTGTAGAGACTTCGAAAGTAACAGGAAAGAGTTATGAAAAGATTGAACCGGAAGTAGAGGGGACTTATCATCTGAATGGTGTGCAGGCGGTATCTTATTCAAGAATCAGATATACGGCAGGTGGAGATTTTAAACGTGCAGAGCGTCAGCGTCTGGTGTTGGAGAAGATTGCCGATAAAGTACAGAATATGAGTGTCGGAACTGTTAATAAGATTATTGACAGTGTATTTCCACAAATATCAACTAATTTTACACTGGCAGAGATGATCGGATATGCGAAAAATCTTACAAAATATAAGCTGGGTGATTCTATTGGATTCCCGGCAGATAATACGACAGATATGCTGAATGAGGTCGGAAGTGTAGTTATTCCGGATACATTGTCTTCAAATGTAATGGAAGTACATAAGTTCCTGTTTGGAAATGATGGTTATACTGTGTCAAGTACAATTACAAGTGTAGAAAATGGAATTGCTGAAAAATCATCAGATAAAGCAAAGAGCGGTTCGGCAGTAGATGATGATGAGGTTCCTAGTTCTGCAGGATATAAGAGTACATATTCTAACAGCACTTCGGGAACAACCGGCAACACTTCGGGAACAACTGGCAGCGGTTATGGAACGACAACAGGAACGACAGGCGGGTATTCATCTGGAAGTGCAACGGGAAGTGGAACGACAACAGGAACAACCGGCAGCAGTTATGGAACAACCGGCGGCAACTATGGAACGACAACAGGAGGAACAACAACCGGAACAACATCAGGGACGACGACCGAAACGACGGATGGTACGGAATAAATAGTAATAAAAAGAAAAAGAGGTAGGTTACATGAGAAAAATAAAGAAATTAGTTGTAACATTCTTGGCAATTTGTCTGATGTGTCCAGGCTTATCTGTAATTACAGAGGCAGCAACAGCTGAATTACGTTTTGCAGATCCATCAACAACGGTGGGCGCAGAGGTTGAGGTCAAAACAAAATTATCTTCAGTGTCATCACTGCAGTCAATGGAAGCAACATTGACATATGATAAAAGTGAATTGAAATTTATCAGTGGTGATAATGCAACTGCAAAGGATGGAACCATTAAGATTTCATGGACAGGTACAGGAACTACTGCAGAATTCAACTTGAAATTTCAGGCTTTAAAAGAAGGAACTTCGAATATAGAGGTATCCAGTGCAACAGGAACAGCAACAGATGGAAGTACACTGGAGATTACACAGGGAAGTTCGGCAGTTACAATCGGTGCGGGAGATCCGTCACTAATCAAGGATGATACGGAAGATCAGAGCGAAGATTCAGAGACGACAGTAGCTGACGGCCCGGTTGTAAAAGTAAATGGTAAAAAATATGTTGTAGGCAGTGAATTCTCAGAAGAATTGATTCCGGATGGATTCAAAAAGGGTGAGATGACATTTGAAGGATCTAAATATACTGTGATTACGCAGGAAGCAAGTGGAATCAATGCAATGTATCTGACGGAAAAGAGCAGCGGAGATTCGGATTTCTTCTTGTACAATAGTGATGATGGTTCGTTTTCACCCTTTGAGGAAGTGGAAATCGCAAAAGACAGATATATCATTCCGTTGATGAATGATGGAAAATTAAAACTTTCAAGCAGATATCAGAAGACAACCCTGACATTAAACGGAAAAGAATTTGATACATGGCAGGATACGAAAGATGCGGAATACTATATTGTTTATGCTTTGAATTCTGATGGAGAAAAGACAACATATCGTTATGATACAACAGACGGAACCTATCAGAAATATTCACCGGAGTCACAGGGAACAACTTCAGGCAATAAAAATAACGGAAAAGGACTCTGGGGGAAGATTCTCAATTTTGTAGAGGAATTTCTTGATATTGTGGTAATCATTGCAATTGCATTGTTCCTGTTAGTGCTGCTGATGTTTATTGTTACTGCGATCAAACTTCGCCACAGAGATTTGGAACTGGATGATCTTTATGATGAGTATGGTATCGATATGGATGAAGAAGAAGCGGTTCTGAAAGAGAAAAAGAAGGAAGAAAAGAAAGAAGAAAAAGCAAAGAAAGCTTCAAAAAAAGTGAAGAAAAAACCAGCAAAGAAATATTACGACGAAGATGAATTCGAAGGTTATGATGATGAGGATGACTTTGATGATGAAGATCCATGGATTACAGAGAATATTGCCAAGGCTATGGACACGTCTAATATGAAAAGCAAAAAATCTTCTAAGAAAAAGAAACCATCCAAAGGTGTCCGTGCCTTAGACGAGACAGGTCCGGCAATCCGTAAACCTGTTAAGAAGATCAATCTGGAGGATACCAATGATTTTGAAGCATTTACACCTCTGGATGAAGAAGCATTTGACAACTTCGAAGGTTATTATTCAGAAGATGATGATTATGATCTGTTCGGAGCAGGTTATGATGATGACGATCTGTTCGATGCGACAGCAGATCTTTTGAGTAATCATCCGGAAAAGAGAAGAAGTCATGCGGAGATGGATGATACATTCAAAATGGATGTGATTGACCTCGATTAAAATAGGATGAATAGAATGAACCGGTTTGCAGAAATCAGAAAGAAATTGATGGAAGCAAACCGGTTCGTTTTTTATTTTCAGGTGTTCCTGACAAGCTTTTTGAGTGTAGAAAATGTATACCCCATCTCCTCCCATTTTGCAAGCAGCTCATCCAGAATCTCGCCATTGGTTCTGGAGGTGTTATGCAGCAGCACGATGGCACCCGGATGGATCCGTCCGAGAAGCTTGTCAAAGGCTTCTTCTTTGGATGGCTGCGCGTCGGCCAGCCAGTCAACGTAGGCAAGACTCCAGAAGAAGGTATGATACCCCATGTCTTTTGCCATCTGCAGATTTTCAGTACTGTATTTTCCCTGTGGCGGCCGGTAGAAGCGGGTCATGGATTTGCCTGTGATATCTTTATACAGAGCTTCTACACTCTTAAGTTCTCTGGAAAATGTCTCCTTTGTTGCAATCTGGGACATATCGGGGTGATGGAAGGTATGATTGCCGATGGTATGGCCTCCTTTTAACATCTGCTTTATCAGTTCCGGATTATCACGCAGAAAGTTTCCGACAACAAAAAATGTGGCTTGAACGTTGTGCCTCTTTAAAGCATTCAGGATAGCCGGTGTGTTTCCGTTTTCATAGCCGCAGTCAAAAGTGAGATAGATGACTTTTTTATCCGTCTTTTGTGCATAGTAGGCGTGATATTGCTGAAGTTCATCGAAAGATGCATTACCGATAGGAACTTTGCCTTCCTCCTGAAAGCTGAGACCCCAGTTTTCGGCAGCCGGCAGAATCGTGGAGAGGGGATTGCCGGAAGTCGAGGTTGTCGGAACTGTGCCGGAGGAAGATGCATTTCCGGATGGACTTCTATCATCTGTTCTGACAGACGCAGGCGGAAAGATCCGGGCAATCTGTCCGCCTGCAAAGAAACAGAATGAAAAGAAGAGTAAGAGGATCAATGGTTTGTAATTAGGTAACCGGGACATAAGAACTCCGCAAGAATCATTTATTCATATATATGCAGCGGATACAAAGTTATGCCCTGCCTTGCAAATAGCAGGGAATCATAGTAGTATAGGGAAGAAAGAAAAAGGGACGGAAATGAATGGAATATGGATGCAAAAATAAATGAACAGGTAAAGAATAAAAAGCAGGATAATCTGATCACTGCGGAGATCAGATATAAAATGACAGCGAAGGGTATGATGATCACCGAATATTATGGAGCGGACAGTTGTGTGGTCCTGCCGGATGAGATAGAAGGAGAAACTGTGACCGCACTGGATGATTATGCATTTGCCAGGAATCTGGAAGTGGAAGAGATCTGGCTGCCGGAAGCGTTAAAAGAAGTCGGTCGTTACGCATTCTACCGGTGCAGGAACCTGAAAAAACTGATTCTGGGAAATCAACTGCTCGATATGGGTGGCGGTGCATTGACGGGGTGTCGTCTGGAAGAAGTGGAGATATATTTCCGTGAGGGCAAGAAGAGCTGTCTGAAATCCATTGTAGAAGAGATGCGTTATCAGATCCGTGTAAGCTTATACGGATACAGTTGGAGATGTTGCGCAGAAAAAAACAGTACAGATGAATGGTTGCGGGAAGTTCGGATTCTATTTCCGGAACACTATGAAGAGGCGGTTGAGAACACCCCGGCAAGGATTCTTGAGACACACCATCATGGTGCGGGAGGATACTACCGCCAGTGCTTTTATAACCGGGAATTAGATTATAAGAAATATGATGAGATGTTCTATCATACGGTTGCGGAGGATACAGAAGAGACGGCGGTGGAGCTTGCACTGGACCGTCTGCGTTTCCCGGAGGAATTGTCGGAGAAGAACAAAAATGTCTACAAAACATACATACGGGAGCATATGGAAACGGTGGCAGCGTATCTGGTAAAGAGAGAAGATATAGAAGGAATCCGGTTCCTGGAGCAGAAGAAGCTGTGGAGTGAACCGTCTTTACAGAAAGGTATGGATGTAGCGGCAGAGGGGAACAGGACGGAAAGTCTGAGTGTGCTTATGGATGTCAGAAAAGAGTTGTTCCCGAAGAAGAAAAAGACGTTTGAATTGTAAGGAGAAAAAGCGGAAAATCATATGGCAGATACGAAGAGACGTATAAAAAATGAAGAAATAAAGAAAGAAACAACAGAACCAGAGGCTGTGTCACAGTCAACTGCCATGCAGGAACGTATGGAGTCTGTCAGCCGAAAGATCCTGATCACAGCAAGAAATGAGCTTTATATGAAGATGCGTTTCCTGGACGTTGCATTGTCGTGCATGCCATTTATACCGGATACTGGTGCGGACGGCATGGGAACGGATGGACTGTACCTTTATTATGATCCGCAGTATCTGGGGGGATTGTTCCGGGAAGATCGCGTTATGGTGAATCGGATCTATCTGCATCTGGTACTGCATGGTATCTTCCGGCATATGCTCCGGAGAAAGGGAAGAGAAGAGCGGATTTATCATCTGGCCTGCGACATTGTGGCAGAATCCATCATCGACGGGCTTCAGTACCGCTGTGTGATGAAGGCCAGGTCTCTTCCGAGAAGAGAGATGTACCGGATGCTGAAGAAGGAAATGAAGACACTGACGGCAGAACGGGTATATGAAGTGCTGAAGAAAGAAGAATTCCCGGAAACGAAACTTGGACAGTTAGAGTCAGACTTCCGTGTGGATGATCACAGCTATTGGCCAAAAGACGTGGATAAGAAAAAGCAGAGTCAGATTGAGAATCAGTGGCAGGACATCAGCGAACGTATGGAGACGGAGATGGAGACATTTTCAAAAGAGGCGGCGGAAAGTTCGGGCAGTCTGATCGATCAGGTGAAGGTTGAAAACAGGGAACGGATGGATTACCGGGAATTCTTACGGAAGTTTTCCGTATTAAGAGAAGAGATGACGGTAGATCCGGATTCGTTTGATTATAATTTTTACAGTTATGGATTGTCTTTATACGGCAATATGCCATTGATCGAGCCGCAGGAGTGGAAGGAAGTCCAAAAGGTCGAAGAATTTGTGATTGTGATCGATACATCAATGTCGTGTTCTGGAGAACTGGTGAAGAAGTTTCTGGAAGAGACATACGGTGTGTTGAGTGAGAACGACAGTTTTTTTCGGAAGGTGAATATTCATATCATACAGTGTGATGACCAGATCCAGATGGATCAGAAGATCACCTGTGAGGAAGAATTGAAATCTTATATGGAGAAGTTAGAATTAAAAGGCGAAGGCGGAACGGATTTTCGCCCGGCATTTGCCTATGTGGACGAAATGATCCGGCAGCATGCATTTGAACATCTGCGGGGGATGATCTATTTTACGGACGGACGTGGGATCTATCCGGCGAAGCGCCCGGTCTACGAGACGGCATTTGTGTTCATGGAGGAAGAATATGAGGACGTGGATGTCCCGCCATGGGCGATCAAGATCATTCTGGAAGAAGGACAGGACTTTTAAGGAAATGTTGAAATACATGGAGGAAAGAAAATAAATGGATATAAAGCGAGCAAAGAAAGAAATCAAAGATTCCATCGAGGCATATCTTGCCAAAGATGAGTTTGGGGATTATATGATTCCACAGATCAGACAGAGACCGATTCTTTTGATGGGGCCTCCGGGAATCGGAAAGACTCAGGTCATGGAACAGGTGGCGAAAGAGTGTAAAGTGGCGCTTGTGGCATATACGATTACGCACCACACCAGACAGAGTGCGGTGGGACTGCCATTTATTGAAAAGAAAGTATATAGCGGAAAAGAATATTCCGTTACCGAATATACGATGAGTGAGATTATTGCCTCAATATACGATAAGATGGAAGAGACCGGATTAAAAGAAGGAATCCTCTTCATCGATGAGATCAACTGTGTGTCAGAGACGCTGGCACCGACGATGCTGCAGTTCCTGCAGTGTAAGATGTTTGGCAATCAGAAGATCCCGGAAGGCTGGATCATCGTGGCAGCTGGCAATCCGCCGGAATATAATAAGTCGGTTCGCGATTTTGATGTGGTGACACTTGACCGCATCAAGAAGATCGATGTGGATGTGAACTATGATGTCTGGAAAGAATACGCATATCAGGCAGATATCCATCCGGCAATCCTTGCATATCTGGAGATCCGCAGAGATTATTTCTATCGCATGGAGACGACAGTAGACGGACGAGTCTTTGCAACGGCCAGAGGATGGGAAGATCTGTCACAGCTTCTGAAGACGTATGAACGCTTAGGAAAGAAAGCAGACAGAGAGGTTGTTCATCAGTATATCCAGCACTGGAAGATTGCCAAGGACTTTGCAAATTATCTGGAACTGTACAGAAAATACAAGAAAGATTACGGACTTGAGAAGATCATTGAAGGTGTCTACACAAAGGACACCTTGGAAAGACTGCAGTATGCAGCATTTGATGAGCGTCTCAGTGTAGTTAACATGCTGATCGGAAGACTGGGAACCTGCTTTAAAGATTATTTCCTGAAAGACCGGTTTGTGACGATCTTATATGAATATCTGAAGTTATTAAGATCCAATCTGCAGATCGATCTTGTAGTCTGTGAAGCGAGGGACAAGTACGAAAAACTCCGGAAAGAAGAGCAGATGACAAAGCAGGAAGATCATGTACGCAAACAGGTACTGGATACGCTGGAATCCTATGAACAGCTTACGAAAGAGGAACATCTGGACGGAGAAGCAGCATTTGAACGTGTAAAGGAATTGTTTGGCAATGAAGTGGCAGGGCGGGAAGAACTGACAGAGCATACACTTGCTGCGCTGGAACACGCATTTGAGTTCATGGAAGATGCATTCGGAGACAGTCAGGAGATGGTCTCTTTCGTGACAGAGCTTAACACGAATTATTACAGTATTCAGTTCCTGAAGGAAAATGACTGCGACAAGTATTATCAGTACAATAAGAAATTGTTATTTGACAAACAACAGGAAGAGATCCTGTCCGAAATGGATGAGATCGAACAGGATCTGAACACTGCCGTAAAATAATGGTTAAAATTTAATATGTAAGTTTATATCCGTGGCGGATCTTACGGAAAATTTTCCAGATAATGACTGCCGGAAAACTGAGTGCAATATAAAGAGACGACAGTACGCCGACACCTCCGCCGATGATCATAAGAATTAAAATACCAATATTCATAAAAAAGTCCTCCTTGCTGATGTTCGCCGCCGGGAAATTTCAAAGAACCCAATGTGGCAGCTTTTGTGTAAATATGATATGGAATTTTGCTTCCGGATACATTATATGCATTTTGGCAAGGCAGTGAAAGAGAAGAAAGGGCTTCTTAACACGGTCTGAACAGAATACGTTAATTTCTTAACGGGGTTTTAACAAAAGAAGTACATTTACTTTAAACGGCACAGGTGTTAGAATAAACAATGTATATGGATACTGGGAGGATTGCGGATATAACGCATATAAGAGCAGCATATACGATGAATGAACGTAAAAAATATAAGATGACATAAAGGAGAATATATATGAAATGGAATCAGTTTCGCCTGAAGACGACGACAGAGGCAGAAGATATTGTCAGCAGCATGCTTGCTGATCTTGGAATCGAGGGAGTGCAGATCGAGGACAAGATACCGCTCACCCAGTCTGACAAAGAGCAGATGTTCGTAGACATCCTGCCGGATATACCGGAAGATGATGGATGTGCATATCTGACATTCTATCTGGACGAAGATGTAGACAAACAGGAACTGTTACTGAAAGTCAGACAGGAATTGGAAGAGATGAGAAGCTACCTGAATGTAGGAGAATGTACGATTGAAGAATCACAGACAGAGGATGTAGACTGGGTGAATAACTGGAAACAGTATTTCCATCAGTTCTATATTGATGACATTCTTGTCATTCCTTCATGGGAAAATGTCGAGGCGAAGGACAGTGACAAGATGGTGATCCATATCGATCCGGGTACAGCATTCGGAACCGGTATGCATGAGACAACACAGCTCTGCATCCGTCAGCTTAAGAAATATGTGACAGAGGATACAGAAATCTTAGATGTAGGATGTGGAAGCGGAATCCTTGGAATGCTGGCATTGAAGTTCGGCGCAAAGCATTCCGTAGGAACGGATCTGGATCCGTGTGCGATCGATGCAACATATGAGAATATGGACAATAACGGAATCAGCAGAGATCAGTATGAAGTCATGATCGGTAACATCATTGATGATAAAGCAGTACAGGACAAGGTGGGATATGAAAAATATGATATTGTAGCAGCAAATATCCTGGCAGATGTACTGGTGCCGCTGACACCTGTGATCATTCATCAGATGAAAAAGGGCGGTATCTATATCACGAGTGGAATCATCGAAGACAAAGAAGATGTGGTAGTAGAAGCTGTGAAGGAGGCAGGTCTGGAAGTCCTGGAAGTCAATCACCAGGGTGAGTGGGTATCTGTAACAGCAAGAAAGAATTAGAGGATCTGATATGCAGCATTTTTTTGTATCACCGGAACAGGTGAGGGAAGAAAAAATCTATGTAGAAGGCAGTGACGTCAATCATATGAAGAATGTGCTCCGTATGAAGACCGGCGAGGAACTGACCATTGGGGACGGTGACGGGTGGCTCTATGTGTGTGTGGTGGAATCTTACGAAGAAGACATGGCGGTACTTAAGATTCTGGAGAAAAAGAAGGATGAGAGCGAACTTCCGTCAAAAATCTATCTGTTTCAGGGACTCCCAAAACAGGACAAGATGGAACTGATCGTGCAGAAAGCGGTGGAACTGGGTGTATACCAGGTGATTCCGGTGGCAACGAAGCGTGCAGTAGTAAAGTTGGATGCAAAGAAAGCAAAAAAGAAGGTCGAACGCTGGCAGCAGATCGCAGTCAGTGCGGCAAAGCAGGCAGGAAGAGGCATTATCCCGGCAGTAGGAGAAGTGTGTACCTATGCACAGGCCCTGAAGTGTGCAGAGGAACTGGATGTTGTCCTGATCCCGTATGAACTGGCAGAAGGCATGGAAGAGACGAAGCAGATCATTGCAGAGATCCGGCCGGGGCAGTCGGTTGGCATCTTTATCGGACCGGAAGGCGGCTTTGAGAAAGAAGAAGTAGAACAGGCTGTGAAAGCCGGGGCAGAGCCGCTGACACTTGGAAAGAGAATCCTCCGTACAGAGACGGCCGGACTTACAATGCTTTCGGTTCTGATGTTCCATCTGGAAGGGTAGAGACATAATCTAATACTAAGAATGAAGAGTACAGGAAGTGAAGAAATGAAGGAAGTATATCTGGATAATTCGGCGACCACTATGGCATATCGAAGCGTCGGGGAACTGGTGCAGAAGGTTATGTGTGAAGACTATGGCAATCCGTCTTCCATGCATAACAAGGGTGTGGAAGCAGAAAAATATATAAAAGAAGCAAAAGAGACATTTGCAAGACTATGGAAAGTACAGGAAAAGGAAGTGTATTTTACTTCCGGCGGTACCGAAAGTGACAATATGGCGCTGATCGGTGCAGCAAGGGCGAACAAGCGTGCAGGCAACCACCTGATCACGTCATCTATTGAACATCCGGCGATCATTAATACCATGCGTTTCCTGGAAGAGGAAGAAGGATTCCGTGTAACCTATCTTCCGGTAGATCAATATGGAAGGATCCGTCTGGATGCATTGCAGGAAGCACTGTGTGAAGATACGATTCTGGTATCGATCATGTATGTGAATAATGAGGTGGGTTCTGTCCAGCCGATCCAGGAAGCGGCAAGTATCGTAAAGGCATATAATAAAGATATTTTATTCCATGTCGATGCGGTACAGGGATTTGGAAAATATAAGATTTACCCGAAGAAACTTAAGGTAGATATGTGTTCCGTCAGTGGTCATAAGATCCACGGACCGAAGGGTGTGGGTGCTTTATACATCGGTGAAAATGTAAAGATCCGTCCGATCGTTTATGGAGGCGGCCAGCAGCATGATATGCGTTCCGGAACAGAAAATGTACCGGGAATCGCAGGACTTTCCCTGGCGGCAAAGACGATTTACGACAACCTGGATAAGAAGGTAGAGAAGATGAGGATGCTAAAGCAGCATTTCATCGAAGGCGTGGAAAAGATTGAGAATACGACGATCCACGGATTATATGATGAGACATCGGCACCGCATATTATCAGTGTAGGAATCGCAGGTATCCGGAGTGAAGTATTGCTGCATGCGCTGGAAGATAAGGGAATCTATGTATCATCCGGTTCGGCATGTGCATCCAATCATCCACAGATCAGCGGTGTGTTAAAGGGAATCGGCGCAAGGCAGGAGTTCCTGGATGCGACCCTCAGGTTCAGTATGTCAGAATTTACTACGATGGAAGAGATTGACTATACGCTCGATGCACTATATAATATAGTACCGATGCTTAGAAGATATACCAGACATTAAGTAGATCACGATAAAAGAGAAAGAAATCAGGAAAGGAATCAGAAGATGAGATTTCATACATTTTTATTAAAATATGGAGAGATTGGAATTAAGGGAAAGAACCGTCATCTGTTCGAGGATGCACTGGTACGTCAGGTGCGCTATGCATTAAAGGATGTGGACGGACAGTTTGATGTGCATAAGTCACAGGCGAGAATCTATGTGGACTGTGAAGGAGATTACGATTATGATGAGACGGTAGAACATCTGAAAAAGGTATTTGGTCTGGTCGGAATCTGTCCGGTTGTCCGTATGGAGGATAAAGGATTTGAGGAACTGAAGAAAGACGTTGTGGCATATATGGATGAGATGTATCCGGATAAGAACTTCACATTCAAAGTAGAATCCAGACGTGCAAAGAAGTCGTACCCATTGAATTCTATGGAGATCAGCCGTGACCTTGGAGAGGCTATTTTGTATGCATTTCCGGAGAGTGGAATCAAAGTTGATGTGCATCATCCGGATGTCATGGTCAATGTAGAAGTAAGAAATGAGATTTACGTGTATTCACAGATCATCCCGGGAGCAGGCGGAATGCCGGTTGGAACGAATGGTTCGGCGATGCTGCTGTTATCCGGTGGTATTGACAGCCCGGTTGCGGGATATATGGTATCAAAACGTGGTGTGAGTCTTGAAGCAACTTATTTCCACGCACCGCCGTATACAAGTGAGCGTGCAAAACAGAAAGTTGTGGATCTTGCGAAGAAGGTAGCAAAATATTCCGGACCGATCAAGCTTCACGTAGTTAACTTTACTGACATCCAGCTTTATATCTATGACCAGTGCCCGCACGATGAACTGACGATCATTATGAGAAGATATATGATGCGTATTGCAGAGCATTTTGCAAAAGAAGATGGATGCTTAGGTATGATCACAGGTGAGAGTATCGGACAGGTGGCAAGTCAGACCATGCAGAGCCTTGCGGCAACCAATGATGTATGTACGATGCCGGTTTACCGTCCGCTGATCGGATTTGACAAGCAGGAGATCGTGGATGTATCAGAGAAGATCGATACTTACGAGACATCCATCCAGCCATTCGAAGACTGCTGTACGATCTTCGTGGCAAAACATCCGGTAACAAAGCCGAATATTGATGTGATCCGGTGTTCGGAAGAGAATCTGAATGAGAAGATTGATGAGCTGATGAAGCAGGCGATCGAGACTGTTGAGGTCATTGAAGTAAAATAAAAAAAGAGGGCTGAACCCTTAAACAGGTCAGCCCTTTCTCTAAGTAGATCATTTACTTTTATTACTGATTAGTCACAAAGATATGGTTTTAACATTTCCATG
>OLNR01000162.1_pt1 | contig 63780 bp, 67 predicted proteins | sample 1672231 | NCBI WGS metagenome assembly OLNR01 (sample SAMEA3136662, study PRJEB25190) | human gut metagenome
TTGACATTGCACACGTTGGAAGCCGAACCGCCCATGACGGAACGCAGCCACCAAGCAACGCGCGTGCCCATGATGCGGCTTGCCGTGCTGTCGAACAGCGGAAAATGGCAGTCCATGCCCACCGAATAGCCCTTTGAACCCCACACGGCGCACCCGTAAACTTCCATTTCTGACAATGACCACACTTTACCAAGGTCAGCCCAGCCCCAGCCGCTCGCTTCGGTCAGCGCGGAAGAGCCGTAGCGCTGTTCACACAATGAACGGTGGTTGATTAGCACATTGCGAAGCGCTGCCGGAAGGGCTGGCAAATAGTCGTTGATTTCCCAGCCGTGAAGGTGGCTGGCAAGATAGGGTTCTTTGACAGTGGCGTTTCCGTTGTTGGTGGCCGTGGTGTTCCACATGATATAGCTAGTGTTGGTGGCCTTGCTGCCGCTCACCAGCACCGGCGCGGCGGGCACGAAAGCAAGGTGGTGCGGCATCGCCGCATCTGAACACTGGTAATACGGATCTACCGCAGCAAGAAGGTAACGCACCGTCTGCGCTGGCACGTTTGAGCCAGCAGCTACGGGCACGTCCATGTAATCGCCGATGCGCAAGCCCGAAAAGTCCGCAGCTTGCACGCGCGAATGAAGCCACGCGTAAATATCGCCCTTCGCCGCAATCTCCGTTGCGAACGTGTCAGCAAGCGAGCGCCCCGGATACTGCCCGATGCTCTTTTGCCGGTCGAACTCTTCAAGAACGGTGGCGTTGCTCGCCACCTCGCGTGCGAAATCGTCTTTGTTAAGGCACGTTTGGCCGTTAACGTCAAAACCGCGTACATTCGGCATGGTTTCCACTCTCCTAAACTAGGGTGATTGTCTCTATATCGCCGTCAAAGGACGCACCGTTGATGCTTAGCAGTTCTTCGGTGATCGTGGCGGCGCGGCTGCTCGGCACGTAACAGATTTCATCAATGATTATGTAGCTGTCCGTTGCTTCCGCAAGCGCCCGCGCAAGCACGGCGTTGTCCGCCTTGACCTTCTCCAACTCTTCGCTAGACGCGCCGCCGCCCGAACCCGTGCCGCTTCCGCCGCCGCCCGAACCGATTATGCTTAGCGCCCGTTTGGTCGCGTCGCGGGCATCCTCGGCGGCTGTAATCGCGTCCGCTGCCGCAATGTCCGCCTTGCTCGCCGAAGCATCGGCCTTTGATGCCGCTTCGTTGGCGCTCTTCGTCGCCTTTTCCGCGTCGGCTATGGCGCTGTCCACGCGGTCGGCTGCGTTGTTTGCGCGTTGCGCTGCCGTGTTCGCTGCGCCCGCCGCGTCGTTAGCGGCGCTGGCCGCGCTCGTGGCGGCGCTAGCCGCGTTGTTTGCGCTGGTGGTCGCCGTGCGTGCGGCGCTTGCCGCGCTGTTCGCTGCCGCAGCGGCGTTGTTGGCCGCTGTCGCCGCGCTGCTGGCGCTGCTCACTGCCGTTTCTACGCGGGCGGCTGCTTTGTTCGCCGCGTCTGCCGCCGTGTTGGCGGCTCCCGCTGCCGTGTTGGCCGCGCTGACTGCTGCGTTTCCGCGCGAAATGAGGTTGTCTATAGCGTCATCCCAGTTCTGCGCTGGCTGCTGCCCCTCGGTGACGCACCGCAGAATCTCGACGGCGAAGCGCTCCGTTGAGTAGCGCACGCCGTCTTTCTCGAACGCGAAATAGGCTTCGTCGGTGTAACCGGCCACGCTGCAAAGCTTGTTTTCGTCAACCGTCACCGTTGCGGCGTTGCCCGAAATGGCGGCAACGGCGCGGTAGTAGTGGCGCTTGTCGGGCAACAGCACTTCAAGGTAGGCCGTGAATCCCGTTAGCGCCGCTTCCGCGCCGCCGTCGTAGATAAGCGCCTTGATGGTGGTTCCGTGCTTGTCGCCCTGACCGACGCGGACAAGGCCAGCGCCCAAGCCGTCCTTGCTAAGGTCTAGTTCAAGCGTGTGCGTGTTCATCGGCTCTCACCCGCCTTGGTGATCTCGCGCAGGGCGGCAAGCTTCGCGCTGAACGTCTCTACCGGGTCGCGCACCTGCGCCGGTGGGTCATCGTCTGCCGCCGCGAGCGCCGCCGCTTCGGGAAGCATGAGCGTTTGCAGCGCGTCGAACACGTCAACCACTGCTTGCATTCGCTCGTCAACATAGACGGGCTGCACAAGCTGCAAAGAACCTTCGGTGCCCTTTTGCGGCTTGACTTCCGAAACATCCGCAATGCGCCTGTTGCCGTGGGCATCGACGGCCACGAACACCACGCCTTGCGATGCAGCCGCATTGAGCAATGCGGGGTCAAACTCTGTCACTTGCGCTTCGGTGTTGCTCAACGGGTCGTGAGCCATGTAGATAACTGTTTCGCCCATATCGTCCCCCTTATCCTGTTCCAACCGTGCCGTATGTGGTGCATAGCCCGTCAATATGCGAAATCTTGAAAGTTCCGTAATGCCAGCCAACGCAACCGTTGCCGTTGTCGTGCAGTTCGGAAATGATGGGCTGTGAAATGGTGCCTGTCTGGCATATAGTCGCAACCGTGCTTATGTCGCTGCTCGCCGCCACCGATATTTGCGGGCTTGAAATCCTCGTGCCGTGCTGTGCTTGAAGCTGCAAGCCTTGGTACAGTTCGCCGGTCTGCACGTTTCGGAAGTGAGCCGAGAAGTCAATAACGCCGATCTGCACGCCGTTTTCGCTTCCCCGAATCTCCCCGGAAATCAGTTGCAGCAGGTTAGACGCAAGGCCGCATGAGAACTGGCCGTTTGCGGTGATGTTGTTTGCTTTCATGTAATTTGTGGTCAACGTCCCGTTGGTCAAATCCCACGTGTTGCGCCCCCTGTCATCGGTCAGCAGCCCCGCGCGTATGCGGTCGGCTCGCATCGTTCCGGCGTTGATGCAATCGGCGGTCACGCTCGCGCCCGTTATGAACGTCTTCCAGTTCCATTGCCCGCTGCTCGTAAGGCTCGAAGCAAGGCGGATGCCGCGCCCGGAAATGTTCACGCACCACATACCCGACACGCTTTTGAGCGGCAAGCCGGTTTCGGGGTTCAAGGGCACGTTGCTGTACAAGCTGCCAAGTTCAAAGGTTTCAACCTTGTAGGTTCCAACTGAATTGAACTGATCGTTAAGCGCGTCTTGAAGCTGCACCAGCCAGCTAACCGACGTGCCCGCCACCGCGTCATAGGTCGCCGCCGCGCGGCTGCTGTTCTTTAGGGTCTGGCTCACGCTCTGCCACATATCGGCCATGCTGTTAATGAGGTTGCCGAAAGTAACGGTAGCGTCGCCGCCCAGCAAGTCGCGTTCGATCTGCGACACGCGCCCGGTAAGCCTTATGCCCTCTTCGGTAAAGCCCTTGTCGATTATCGCCACGCGGTCACCAACCGCCGCGCCTTCCCAGCTTCGCCCGAACGCGTACAGGTCAAGCACGCTCGCTTCATAGCTAACCTTCGGTTCGCTGACCTCTGCAAGGTACGCTTTCGTTTCCTTTAGAAGCTGCGCGGCATCCTCGCACTGCTCGTTCACGTAGCTTGTGCAAGCTGGCAGAGCGGTGCCGCTGGCGTTCGGATGCCCCCAAATCTTCGTTGCGGCGGCATCCTCGACGTAGGCTTTGCCGCCGTTGATTGATTCAAAGGTCAGCCGTCTGCCGTAAGCCCCCGAATCCGTCTCAACGCCCTTGCCGTAGCCGTAGACGCGCGTTTTCGGGTTGTCAGCCGCCACCGTGCGCGTGATGGTCTTAATGTCCTTCGTCCACGTGAAGCGCTTAGGGCTTGACTGGTTGCCGCGCAGCTTGCGCACGCCGACTTGGCGCGAAACCACCGAAGAACCATTGGTTGTAATGGTGGTTTCCAACTCGCCGCCCCACGCTTCCAAAATCTCGGCTATGGATTCGCGGGCGCTCTGGTGGTAGAGAACGACGCTTGCGCTTGCGGTCACGTCGCACGCGCCCACCGCCCAGCGCGTGCCGGTAAGCACGCGGGCAAGCGCCGTTGCAACCTGCCCCGACGGCCTTACATCGTCCGTCCAATCGTCCCAAAGTTCGGCGATTGAGTTAACGCCCGTGAACTCGGTTTGCAAGGTTCCGTCTTCGCCGTGGGTTCGGCTCGCATCGTCAACAATGTGTTCATGGGTCTTGCCCTGCGCGTCAACCCAAACGATATAGTCACCCTTGTTCACGTCATCGGAACACGTCACCTTGATTTCGTCGGTGCCGTCCAGCGCTTCGGTGTGCGTCGCCGCCGTAACGTCCAGCCGCCCAAGGTTTACGCCCCAGCGCGAAAAGCGCGTGAAGCCAACTTTTCTGATTAAAGCCATCTTTCCCGCCATTCCAGCACCGCGCTGCCGCCGCTTAGTTGCAGGGTCGTGCGGCCATTGATCGTGAAGAAATCCGAATCAAGCGTGACGGCGGCGGCTTGGCTGTTGACGGTCGCCCGCTCTAGCGCCATGTCAACGCGCACGGTGCTTGTGCTTGTGACGCTCGACGCAAGCTTTACTTGCTCGCCCGTGTCAACGTTCCTGATATACCAAGCCGCGCTTGAAGACGGCTTAGCGGTGATTGCCAGATGCGCGGGGCGGTTGCCGCCCGCGTTCACCGTGAACGTTCCCGCCTTGACTTCAACGCGGCGCTTGTTGCCGTAATAGAACGGATCGCCAACATGGAACGTCACCGTTGTGCTTGGGCAAGCGTCCGTGATCTCGCCAAGGTCTGTTGACCCGCTCACGATTGCCAGAAGGTAGCGCGTGGGGTCATCGGGAAGCACCAGCGGCGCGGGTTCGTCGGTGCATAGCAGTTCCGCCAGTGCGTGGCGAACCGCCGCCGCGTCCCGCCTGTCATCGCTTCTTAGCCAAATGTCAACCGGCAGATCATAGCCCCCGAAGTAGGCCGATTTGAACAACTCGCCGTGGCGGCCTGAAACGCTCTCGAAGTTCGCGTTTACAGGTGCCATGATAGGCCGGTTGACCTTGCAGCTTACAAGGGCGCTTAGGTCGTGCCCGTTGAATATAACGCGGTCGGTCTGCGCCCGCTTCATCTTACGTTGCAACGCTCACACCCCTTTGCTTTAGCTTGCTTGCAATCCCAAGGCCGATTTGCTGGCCTGTCTGGTACGCGTCCGCATTGCCCGCAACCGTCGCGTTGACCTCGACGCTGACGGCGATTTGCTGCGCGGGCTGTCCGCCGTTGAACGCGTTGTTAACCGCGCGTTCGATGAAGTCCCATAGCTGCTTTTCAGGCGCCACGTACTCGCCGCCCGCTTCGCCAACGCCGATGATCGAAGCTTTGTCGAAGTAGCCGCCGCGTGCGTACCAGTCAACGGACACGCTAGGCAGCTTGATTGGGCCAACGTCATTCCAAGAAACGTTGAAGTGCGGCATCTTGATTTTCGGCAACTCAATCTTGATGCCGCCGAAGATGCTCATAATCTTGCCCGGTATGTCCTTTATGAAGTTCCACGCGTTTTCAATGGGGTTCTTCATGAAGTCTCGAACGCTGTTGAACACGCCGTTTACCTTCTCGCCCAAGCCCGGAAAGCCCAGCTTGTTGCCTATGGCATCGGCGACGCGCACGGCGTTTTGCTGCGCGTTGTCCATCTTCTGGCTGATGTTGTCCTTGATCGCGTTAAAGGCGTTGGCGGCTTCGGCCTTGGCGGTTGACCAGTCGCCGGAAAGGGCGGCTTGCAGGGCGCTGCCCGCGCTGCTGCCCACCTGCTTTGCCGTGTTCATGTCGTTTTGCACGGTGGAAGCAATTCCGCCGAAGTACGTTTGCGTGGCGGTCTGTAGGGTGTTCCACTTGTCGGAAACCCAATCAGCCGCGCCCTGTGCCTTTTCGGAAACGGTGCTTTTGATGTTCTCCCAAGCGTTGCTTGCGTCCTGCTTGAAGCCTTCCCATTTGCTCGCAACATCGCTTTTGAACTGCTCAACGCCGCTTGTAACGTCGTTCCAAACGCCGCCCCAGAACTCACCGGCACCGCTAAGGAAGTCACAAACGCCCTGCCACTTCTCCGAAATCCAGCCGGTGAAGTCAGCCCACATCTGCTTGCCCGTCTCGGTCTGCGTGAAGAACCACGTAAGACCGGCCACCGCCGCGCTTACCGCTGCGATGCCAAGGCCGATAGGGTTAGCGGTGATAAGGCCGGTTAGGCTCTTCCATCCGCCGCCAAGACCGCCGAACTTCCCGCCCAGCCCGTCGGCCTTTCCGCCAAGGTCAACGAAGCCGCCCGCAATGCTCTTGATCGCGCCGCCGATGGGCGCGGCGCTCTGCATGAACTTGCCAACGGCGGTAGTAACCCCGCCGAACGCCAGCACGCCTAGCCCAAGGTTCTTGACTAGTTCTTGCTGCTCCGGCGACAGCGATTTGAACCAATCCGAAGCGGCTTGAAGCGCCGGTGTCAGCTTGCCTAGAATCTCGCTGCCAATTTCGGTTACCATCTGCTTTACCGGCAAGGCCGCTTCGCCCATTTCGCGCATGGATGTTTCAAGTTCGTTTTGCGCGTCGCGGCTTGCCAACAAGTCTTTGTTGGTTTCCTGAAACGCCTTGCCAGCATCCCCGTAAACGCCCGCCAGCGCGTCCGTTACAAGGGTCGCGCGTTCCTGCTCGGTCTTGCACGCCGCCAGTGCTTCGTTAAAAGCGTCTTCCTTGGTCTGACCCTCTGCAATGGCCTTGTTGAAAGCTGCTTGTGCGGCAGAATTGCCGGAAAGGGCGTTGCTCCACTGCTCGGCGCTAGCCGTTGACCAGTTGAGCGCGTCGGCGAAACTGCCGGTTACCGCGCCGGTGTGCGCGGTTTCCTGCGCCGTTTCTGCCAAGTTCTCCAACGGCAGCGCGTCGCCGAATGTGGCATAGGCACCGGCTGCAATGTCAGTCCACTTCTTCAATTCCTCTTCGTCTTGCGTGAGCCTGATTAGGTTCTGGCTCGCTTCGGTGGCGGTGTCGCCGTCGCCCAAGATGCGGTAGAAGTTCGCATAGGTGGTCTGCGCTTGCTCAACGGTGCTTCCGGCGCTGGTGAAAGCGGTTTCAAGCTGGTTGTTCTTGGCTATGGCCTCTTCTTGGCTCTCCGCAAGGGCGGTCAGGCCGGTTGCCGCCGCCGTGATGCCGCCGGAAATAGCAAGCCCGCCGCGCTCAACGCCCTTGCCCGCCTTTTCCAGCTTGTCGGCGTTATCTTCGATGGTCTGGCCGAACTTGTATAGCTTGGTTTTCGACGCTTCGGCTTCGCGCGACGTTTCGGCAAGTTCCTTGCCGTACGATTCAAGCTGGTTTTCGCATTGCAAGATAGCGCGTTTAAGGCTGTCGTATTGCCGTTCCTCTTCGGCGGTCAGCCTAGCGCCGCTCTGCTGTTTCGCTTCAAGCTGCGCAAGCGCCTGTTTGTACGCGTCCAACTTCTGTTGCGTCTCGCCATAGGCGCTGTTTAGCGCCTTGACCTTCTGTTGCAGCAAGTCGGTATTGCCCGGATTGAACTTCAAAGACTTGTCAATTTCCTTCAAGTCCGCTTGGGTCTTCTTGGATTCGCTAGAAACCTTCTTCAAAGCCCCTTGAAGTTCGGTAGTGTCGCCGCCGAACTTGATAACAAGCCCTTTGTAGCTTACCGCCATGCCGGTTCACCTTCTTTCAATTCTCAAAGTGCATGAGCGCTTCAAACACCGCGCCCGCGCGGGTGCGGTGCCGTGAAACGTTCACTAGCCCCAAAATGCCGCTTCGGCCTTGCGTGCCTTTTCGTCGTCTTCGTAGTTGGCGACGGCATCGGCGTAGAACGCGTGAATCTCCAACAGGTCTTTGACCTGCCGGAAGCTAAGTTGCTGCAAATCGGTGATGGAAAGCCCGCATTGCTGGCAGTTGTACAGATAACGCGCGTCGCACGCGTCTGACAGGTTGCTAGGCAGTGGCGGCGCTGGCTGCTTCGGCGGGCGCGGCTTCCACTCCATCGGGCGTTGAAGGAAAAAAGTTATCCTCGACAATGCCCATCACGTCAGCCGCCCAACCGTCCCCCTTCTGTAGGTCGAACGCGGCGGGCGGAAGCGATTTCACCCACTTGTCAAAGCCAAGCCCCCAACGCGGCTTCGCGGTCTTGATGCACGCATAGGCGATTTCAAGAAGCGCCGTCATCGACGGCATACCGCAAGACTTCATCGTTTCAACGATCATGCCCACGTCTTCGTTAATGTCCTTGGGGCGCGTCGCGCCGTTGGGCTTCTCAACGCTGAACGTGCGCGAAAACACAATGGGCGTGAAGCCATTGAAGGTGGCTTCAAACTCCATCCCGTCGCCGAAGTCGATAACCATTACTCGCCCCCGTTCTCGGCGGGCGTGCCGGTGTCTTCCGCTTCGGCCTTGCGCTCTAGCAGCCCGTCAGTTTTGACGGCATCGAAGAACGTTTCATAGTCAGGCAGACCCGTGAAGCTGTCATAGCCGCTCGTGCGGTCATCGGCTGTGCCGCCGGGGGGAACAACGGGCTTCCACGTAAAGGGATAGTCAAGCTGCGTGATCTCCGGCGTGTCGCTGTTGGTGCTGAGGGTCTGCGACGGCTTGGCAAGCTGGCACATCAGCAGACAGCGGCGGCGGCCTGTGACGTGTCCGGGCTGCTCGCACATGAAAGCGAACTTCTTTGGCTTCTTGTTGGCTTTCAGGTTGGTGCGTCCGTCTGCCGTGATCTCGTAGCCCACCAGATCAGCGATAAGCTGCCGAAGTTCCGGGGTGCCCTCGGTATCGTAGAAACTCATGGTGCCGCTGCCGCCGTTGTCTTGCTGCTCTTCCAACCAAACTTCGTTGTCCGCGTGGCTGGTGCCCGTCTCAACGCTCGGCTCCATGCCGATTTCAACGGTACCGGCAACATGCACCGGCTTTTCGTAGGTAAGCTTGTCTTCGTCAAGGACGATCGCGAAATGAGAATTGCGAACGCCGAAAAAACCATTGCGTGCCATTTTCAAGGCTCCTATCTACTCGGTTACGTTGACGGTGAACGACGCTTCAATGAGCCGTTCGCCGTCTAGGTGTGTTATTGCTTTCTCGAATGCGCAGCCGGACGCGTCCAGCGCGTCGGCAATCTTGCTTTCAAGGTCATATGAGCGCTGCGCGGTGTAAAGCAAGATTTCGTAGGGCATCCAACGCGCCCAAGCGGCATTGTCGGCATAGGCCGTTTCGCCAAAGCCCGCTTCAAGGCTCATGTAGGGCGGGGCGGGCTTGTCATCGTCTGAAAAGCCCTCGTTAGCCCAAGGGATGCCCAGACCGTCAAGCACGCCGCAAAGCTGGTCAAGCGTTATCACGTCGCATCACCGCCCGCCGCGAACTCGCGCCCCACCTCTTCGGCCACGGCTGCAATAACGCCGTCACCCGGCGCAACACCGTAGGTCTTGCCGGTCTGGTTCTTGACCTTGTGGCCTTTTTCAAGCAGGTGCGTTAGCTGGTATTGTTTGTTATGCACCGTCACTTCAACGCCCTGTTCCAAGCTTGCGTGGTCTACGGTGCTAGTCCAGCCCTTCGCGTACTTGCCGGAACGCTTGCGGCTCTCGGCTTTCAGGCGCTTCACTGCTTCTTTGCCAGCGGCGGCGGCTCTCTGCTCCAACACCGCTTCGTTTTCGCCTATGCAGTCGCGCATGGCGGCGGCAATCTCGCGTTCAATGTCGTTGCTAACCCTGCTCACGGTCGCCCACCCTCTCAACAAGCGTTAGCCGCACGTTGTCCGGCGAACGCTCCGCACGCTCAACGGCAAGCAACGCGCCGTTGAACTTCACCAGCGTTTCGCCGCGATAGGCGCACGCCCTCAACTCGATTACCGCTTGCGGCTTGATGCCCGCCGCGCTGGCGGCGTAGTAAGCTGCCGCGCTGATGCTGTAGACGTTGCAAGGAACGTCCCGGAACGCAAGCGAAGTGGACACAACGCCGCGCTTGTCGCGCGTCTGCGTCTCGGTGGCAAGCTGGCACGTGCCAGCCCACATACTCATTGCGCGCCCGCTTCTGGCTTGCCGCCATGCTCGGTGCTTCCGGCCATGCGGCAAAGCATTTCGCCGAATGAGCGCATGAGCCTGTCAGCGTCCGGGTTGTCCATGCCGAAGTTAGCCTTGACGTAGGTTTTCACGGCGACGCGCACGCTTGCGTCATCGTCGCTGTTGGCCTTAGCGTCGGAAACGCCGCCCGCAACCAGTGCGGAACGGGCGGCGCTCACAAGGTCGGCTATCTCTTCGTCATAGCCGGTGTAATCGGCAGGGATGCGCAGGGCGCTACGGCAAGCCGCCAGAAGGTCGGCTTTGTTTTCGTCTGCCATCGGTGGCACCCCCTTAGATCACTTAGGCGGATGCGCCGCCGATGGTAAGCTGCGCGAAAGACTGCGGGACGGCAAGGCCGCAATCATAGAGCAAGTAGCCGTCGAAGCAATGGTTCTGCGAACCGTCGGTTGCGACGTAGCCCGTAACGTCCACGCCGTCAAAGGCGTTGCCCTTGATAAGGTCGGGATAGCCAACCTTGATAATGCCATCGCCGCAAGCATCGTCCTGCTTGACGATGCGCCCGAAGATGCGGCCTTGCACGGCGGGGTCATCGCTCTTTTCGTCCACAAAGTAGCTGCGCTTGTTAGCGTCCTCAACCATGGCAATGTAGTTCCAAATGGTGTTGTTGTTCGCGTAGATAATGCAGCCCTTCGGCGCGGGGTTCGCAAAGGTCTTCAACAGCCCAAGGGTCTTCACAATGTCGGCCTTGGTGAGCGTTCCGGCCTTTGCAACGGTCAGCTTGTTATCAACCGCCATGCCCAACTTGGCATCGTCAAGGCGCGTATGGACGAAAGCGTTTGCCGCAACGGCGATGCGGGCGGCAACCTCGGAAATTAGCCAGTTCTCGAAGCCGTCAATGGACTGAACGGCCATCTTGCGGGACAGCTTAACGGTCTTCTTGATCTCCACGCCAACAAGCCCGATGGTGTCAAACTCGTTCTTCTCGTCGGTGGGTGCCTTGCCCTCGTCGGTCTGCTCGGCATCGCCCTGCGCAATGCCGGTGTGGCGCACCAACTCGAATTGGTGCTTAAAGGTTGAGCGGCTCACATCGCCGAACAGCACCGCCGAATTGTCAACAAGGCTGATGATCTGGCCTTGAATCTCCTTCGGGATAACGGCATCTGTGTTGGTGGTAAGCGCGGTGAACGCCGCACGCTCCTGCGTGGTCATCTCGTTGCCGCCGCCAAGCTGAACGCCCGCGCGGGTCGCAATGTCTTTGAGCCAACCGCGCTTCGCTGCGGCTTCGTAGTCGGTAGTGTCGCGCACGACGGCACCGGCAGCGCTCGCGCTGCGTGCCAGCGGCACGGTGGAAACCTTCGGCGCGGCTCCGCTCTCGATAGCGGAACGGGCGGCGGCGACAGCGGCGGCGCGGGTCTTGCGCTGCTCGGCCTGCTCGGTGGTCTTGCGCTCGATCTCCGCCGTAAGTTCGGCCATGCGCTCTTCGTCCTGCTTGGCCTCTTCCTCGGTCACTCCCTCGGGGGTTCCCTCGGCGTACTTGTCAATCAGCGCTTGCAGTTCCTTCAACAGTTCATCCATGGTTCTAGCCTTTCTTTCTTGCGTTTGCAATTGCCATTACGGCGCACGCTCTCGCGTGCGTCATGCGCCGCCGCGCAAACTCCTTGCGCGTCTGCTCAATCTCTCCGTTAAGCAAGTTGCGTGCGCTAATCTCGGTGTTGGGGTCAGCCGGAAGGCTCACCGCCGACACGTCGAAAACCTTTTTGACCCGCGTAATAGTGCTAGTGCGGGTTTCCCTGTCGAACTCGTCAGCGGCCACGGTGAACGCCCATGACATACGCGTGATAAGTCCGGCGGCTATCTCTTCGTAAAGCTCGCGCGATGCTTGGCTGCGCGACAGGTCGGCGGCGATGAACAAGCCGTGTTCGTCCGGCTCGATAAGCAGCGTGCCGTTACTCGTGCGGGCGTACACGCGCCCTTCGTGGTCGTACTGCAAAATCACGTCCGACATATCGGCTTCGCGGAAAGCATCGGGGCTGATGATCTCCAAATACTCGTTGCCCGCGAAGTCGCAATAGATGGGGTAGGGGTCATTGAACGTGCTTGCGTAGCCCTCGACGTAGTAATCACTGTCAAAGCGCTTCTTCGGCTCTTCGCCGCCCTCGTCTGCGCGTTTGAGCGGCGCGAGCGTGGCGGTCAATGTTCGGTACTGTCTTTCATTCGGCTTGCTTGGCATCGTTGCCCCCTTGTCCCTTGTCCTTTGGTGCGCCTATCTGCTCTGAAAGCGCAATGTTGGCGTTGGTCTGCGCGGCGCTCGCGGCTTGCTCTGCCGTATGCTCGCTAATCAACCCAAGGTCGATATACTCGCCACGGATTACGTGGCGCTCGCCGCCCTCGTAGTGCGGCGATTGGAACACGTCGGCAACTTGGTTGCCGTTCCAGATTCCACGGTCGAAAAGCGCCGTTGAAACGGCAAGCTTCGTGGTGTTGCTGGCGAACTCCAAGCGGTTTGCCGAAAACATGATTTCGTTTCCGTGGGCAATCTCGTTCCTGCTGTAGGTCATCGCGGTTAGCACGTAGCCAAGCTGAACGGCGAACGTCTCAATGTTCCCTTCATAGAACGCGTTATAGGTGTCCTCGTTCGCCTTGTTCAGCACCACATCTTCGTTGGTACCGAAGAACCTATAGGCGCTCTTCTCGATGCGCTCCATCTGCGCCGCGTCAACCGTGTAGCTTGACGGCGTAATCTGCTTCACATCGTCAAAGATACGGTCATACACGGCGATGCCGCCCGCGTTAGACGGGTCAAGCTGCTTGTTGAAGTCCTTTGCGGCCTGTTCCCTGTCCTTGTCGTTGCGGTTCTGGCTCAACTTGCCTATAAAGCGGATGAAAGCGCCTTGCTTAATGGCGTTCATTTCCCCTTCGGTCTGCGCGTGCATCAGTTCTAGCGTTGGATTAAGCACGTTGGTGCCGTCGCCGAAAAGATCACTTCGGTACTGGTGGCGCGTCATAACGCCGACGCGTGACCATTCCACGTACACGCTTTCAGAAGTCGGAAAGTCCAGCTTCAACCAAAGTTCGCCGCCCACGTCATAGGCCGTGCATTTGCTCGGCAACACCGGGTAATAGCCAACGTGCGTTGTGTTGTCATCGGCGAACAGCGGAATAATCAACGCCGTGTCGTTCACCTGCAACATGGTGTAAATGCGCTTGATGAACTGCGGCGTTGTCATCCACGGGTTGGGCTGGTAGGCCAGCGAAGCCGTGGCGTGGCTCTGCGCGGTGCCGCTCACCTCTGGTTTCAGCTTGCTTGCGTGGTTCGCGCCGCTCTCGATGATTGAGCGCGTCAACTCCGCTTCGTAAATGCCGCCCGTCCAAGTGGTGAAGCTTGGTTGGTAGGCCGTGAACGTTGAGAAGTAGCCGTTTACGGCTTGCATCTGCTTGCCGTGAAACACGGAATCGAACATTGAGCGCAAGCGCGGTTTCAGTCTTGCCAAGGTTTCAGCCCCCTATCATTGATTGGTATTCGTCGGCCATGTCTTTAAGGACTACGAACGCGTCACACTCCGCCGCCCATGCGTCAATGCGGTTGCGCGGGTCTTGGTTCTTCTTGTCCGGCGCAATGTTGCCGTTCGCGTCCGATCTGACGGCCACGTTTGAGCGGCACCACTCCGCAATTGGGTTGGCGTTGTCAACTATTCGGTTCTCCCGGTAAAGCGCCCGCAGTTCCTTCATGGGCATTGACAGGGTTTGCGCACCCTGCACGACGCGCCGGAAGTAGTCAGCGCCAAAGTACCCTTCGTAAGCTTCCACGGTCGGCACGTCGCGCATATGCCACGGGTCATAGCCGCAAGCAACGGCATAGATGCCGTATTTCTGCTGAATCTCGGCCACCCAATCAAGCACCGTGCGTTTGTCGATAATCGGCGTTGGGCACGTGCGCAAGTAGCCGTTGGCAATCCACGCATCATAGGGCACGCCGTCGCGCCCGCCGCGCCGTCCCTCGCGCTCCGCTTGCTCTAGCGCACGTTGCGGAATCCACGCCATGTGCAGCGCGTATATGTTCGGGTCGTTTGGGCGCTGCATGAGCAGACACGCCGCCGTAAGGTCGGTAGTGTCCGAAGCGTCAACGCCCAGAATCGCATATGTGAAGCCGTCCGACGGGTCAAATGTCGCGTCGTTGTGAATCTCTGACCATGTAAGCCAAGCTTGGCTTTGGTTCTCAATCAGGTTGAAATCCTTAACAAGCAGCGTCGGCAGAAACGTAGGGTCGTTCTTGGCCTTGCTCACGTTCTTGCGAAGCGCTGGCAGTGATTTGATAGTGCCTAAGCCCGGATTCGCCTTGACCCAAGCCGGTTCATGCTCCCATTCCTCGCGTTCGTCCAATTCGTAGATGAACGCAATGAAGCGTTCCGCGTCCGTGCCGGTTGCCTGACCGTCAAGCCACTTCGCGGCGTACTGGTATTGAGCATCGAAGATGCCAGCGCGAACAAAACCGTTGGTTGTGATCTCCAAAACCAGCGGTTGCCTACGCGCCGACGTGCCTTGTATGGTCAGGTCGTACAAGTCGCGGTTTCGCATGGCCGCCAACTCGTCGATGATCGCGCCCGACACGTCCAAGCCGTCAAGGTGGTTCGTGTTTGCGCTAAGCGCCTTGATGGTGCCCATGTTCAAATCGCAATATAGGTCGCTCACGCGCTTGCGAATGTGCTTTGACAGCGCCGGTGACGTTTTAATCATGCGCCAAGCGTTGTTGAAGCCCTTAGCCGCCTGATCGTGGGCGGTTGCGACGTTGTAGACCTCTGGTGCGCCCTCGTCATCGTTCACCTGCAAGTCAATTTCGATTGCGGACGCAAGCGCGGTCTTTCCGTTCTTCCTGCCCATGACCCAAAGCACTTCGCGGTACTGCCGCAAGCCCTCTGCGTCAACGAAGCCGAAAATCACGGACAGAATGGCAAGTTGAAACAATTCCAGCTTGAAAGCGTGCCCAAGCTTGCCGGATGGTAGGCGGCAAAAGCGTTCAATGAAGTTAACGTGCTTCTGTGCGTACTCTTCGCGGAAATGGTACGGATAAAGCGGGTCTTTGTTGTCCATGTCGCGCATAATCTTTGCAGCTACCTGCTTGATCTTGCGACAGGCCGTTATAGACCCGTCCAGCACGCCGCCGAAGTATTCACGTATAGCTTTCTCGCACCGCCCAGCCTTAGCGGCCTTAGTCATAGCGCGTTTCAGCTAGGTAGTCCGTGAGCGCATCAGCAGCCGCCGCGCCGGTCGGCATCATGTCGCAAAGCTGCTTGATGCCGCGCTGAAACGTAGTGAAAAGTTTGTTGTATGCCTGAAAGCCGGGATGCTCGCGCAAGCCCGATTGCCCGCCGCCGTTGTCATACTCGGTGTAGATGCTTTCATAAAGCAAATCTTTGCGGGCTTCGTCCAACTTGTACTTCATGAACGCAAGGTTGGGAAGCATCCCAAGCACAACGTTGCGCTTGTCCTCTGGTATCGCGTCTTTGGTAAGGCGTTGAAGCTTGCGCAACTCGCTGTCAACCCTCGCTTGCGGGGTGGCGGGCTTGCGCTTCGGCTTACTCTCGGCAACTTTGCCCGAAACTTGCGAACTATCGCATACTTTTTCTTTCTTCACAAGACCACCCCCCTTTGAAAAGTCGGCGCACGAATAAAATTGACTCCCGGCGTTGGTGCCCAAGGAATCGTTGCGCAGATTCAAACCGGGGGGATTGCCCGCCGCTCTGACCTGCTGTTTTATGTTCGGTAATTTTTTCTTTGGTTTGCGTTTCTCGTCGCGCCGATCATTCGGCAAGGCAAATCAAGTTGCCGTCGGCATCAAACGCAAGCCCTTGACGCGTCGCACCGGCACGCGCCCACCCGTGCGTTTTCTTGTGGCACAAGTCGCAAAGGCTGACCAAGTTATCAAGGCCGCAAGTAATGTCCGGGTTGTCGATGTTGGCCGGTGTCAGTTCTTCGATATGGTGAACCATCGTTGCCGGTGTTATCTCTCCATTGGCAAGGCAGCGTTGGCACAAGTAGCTATCTCGCTTTAGCGCGTCTTCCCGCGCACGCTCCCAAGCCTTGGAATGATAGAACGCGTCACTAAACGGTTTAGCCATGCGCCACCACCCCAAAAGAAAAAGCGCCACGGCTCTAAGTCCGTGACGCTTTGCATAGTTCTAACCACCTTAGCGAACTTTAACACAACATGGGAAGTGATGGGAAGTGTCAATTTCTCATGCGGTGCGAATGTGCGCGAAGCCCACGCCGTCGATATAGGCGAAAGCCGCGCCCGATAGTTCACGGCACCATTTCACCGAACAGCGCATGACCTCGGCAACTTCCTTCCATGGCATCCCTTGGCAATACGCCATGCAAAGCACATCGGCGTAGCGGTTGCCTTTCAGCTTCGCCAAGCCGCCGTGGTCATCGTCGCCGTAAAGCAGCATGGTTGCTTCGTCCAGCATTTCCGATGCTTCGTTGATTCTGCGTTGTAATCTCTGCTCAAACTCAATGCGCCGGTTTACCCTGTCCATTGCATCGCTGTTGCCGTTGCCCTGCTGCTCACCGTAGCGCTGAACCTTCGCGCCCTCGGAAGCTTTGAGCCGTTCCAACATTTCCTTTGAGCGCTCAATTTCAACGACGGTTTCCCGTATGCCCTCGAAGTATTCTTGCGCTCTCATGGCTCCACCTACGCAATGCCGGTGCTGCCGAAGCCAGCCGCCCCGCGCTCCGTCTCGGTCAACTCTTCGCAGGGCACCAACTCGCACGGAACGAACGGCATAACGATAAGCTGGCAAACGCGCGTGCCCGCGTCAAGTGTGGTGGTTTCGTCCGACTGGTTCAGCAGCGTTGCGCCGATCTCTCCGCGGTAGCCCGAATCAATCACGCCCACGCTGTTTGAAAGCGTGATGCCGTGCTTGCTCGCAAGGCCGCTTCGCGGGAACACAAGCCCCACGCACCCTTGCGGAATCTCAACCGCAAGCCCTGTGCCGACCGTGGCGCGTTCGCCCGGATTCAACGCCACGTCATGGGTGATTCGCAAGTCAAGCCCTGCATCACCTTCGTGCGCATAGCGCGGTAGTTCCGCGCCGTCTGAAAGTCTCACGTTCATTTTGCGTCCAATCATTCTTCATCCTCACTATCTGTTGCCGGTTCACCGTTAACGCTTTCGCGCACGCAATGCCCAACCTCTAGGCAATTAGTCCATCTGTCCCAGATCACGCAAAAGCATTTCTTGCCATCAAGCACCGCGCCCCTGTTTTCGCATTCATCCATTGCACTTGCCCTTCTTCGCTTTGCGCCATGTGCGCAGAAGGTCAAGCAGCCCCATTTCTTCAAGGTTTCCTAAAGCCGGGTTTGCCAGCTTCAACGCTTCGCCGTCAATAGCGGCGGCAACAACGTGAACGCCCAGCAGGTCATCAAGGATGCCGCCCGCTTCATCAACAAGAATGTTTCTGCGCAGCGGTGCGCCAATAAGCATTTCGCGGCTACCGTAACTAAGCGGCTTAGGAATGGGCTTGCCCATCTTCATTGCTTGATGCTCAATCGCCTTTGCCATTTGTGCCGACCGCGTAACGATAGGGATGCCGGTATCATGCGAAAGGTTAATCAGATGTTGCGTCTTTCCTGATCTTCTGCCGCCTACATAACATTGCATCAAGGCCACCCCCTAAAACGGTATGTCGCTGTCATAGACGCTTGCGGCTTCAACGGCTTGCGGTGCCGGGTCTGCCGTCTGCTGTTCGCGGCGCGTGTTCATCAACTCCACTTCGTCAACGATGATTTCAACGCGGCTGTACTGCTTGCCGTCGCGCTCATAGGTTGACTTGTGAAGGTGCCCGGTCAACGAAAGCTTGGTGCCCTTCGCAAGGTAGGGTTGCAGGGCTTCGGCACGCTTGCCAAACATGGTGCAATCAAGCCAGTTCACTTCATCTTGATAGCTGCCGTCGGCTTGCTTGCGTCGCTCGTTCACGGCCACCGAAAACGACACCACGGCAAGTTGGCTGTTCGTGTACCGAAGTTCAGCGGCCTTGCCAAGGTTGCCGGAAATGGTGCAGGTGTTCAGGCTCATAGCTATTCACCGCCCAGCCGGTCAATGAGCGCTTGGGCTTGCTTCACGCCAAGACCGCCAACGCGCTTGCTTTCGGCGATGCTCAACGCGTGCATAAGCGCTTGCGTCTTCTTGAAGCCGTAGCCCGGAAGGGCGCTAATCATCTGTTTCACGCGCATACCAGATGCCGCCTTGTCGCCACGCTCTGCAAGGTTGATTAGATCGCAGACGTTCAGCACGCCGCTTGCAAGCTGGCTGCGCAACTCGGTGCGTTCCTTGCGCATCTGCTTTGCCTTTTCAAGGTTGGCAATTCTCTGTTCTTTGGTCAGTTCGGGAACCATCGTTTTACCCTCTTTCTTCCTATGTGCTTGATAATTACTTCTTATCAGTCACTTGCTGTTTGTCTTGAAAGCCTTTTCGGTGTCGCACCTGCGCGTTTACGGTGGTGCGCGGTGCGCGTTCAAAATGCGCCATTGCAACTTCATTGCAACACCTCTTCAAGGTCTGCCGTGGCTTCCATGGCCGCTTGCTCGAAGACGCTTGCGGCGTATGCGTCGCGTCCCGGCAAGACGTGGGCGTAGATGCGAAGCGTGGTTGCTTCGTCTGCGTGCCCCAATCGCTCCGAAACGGTTTTCAGGTCTACGCCGTGGGTCAGAAGCCACGTTGCGTGCGTGTGCCGCAAGTCGTGGAAGACGAAGCCTTGCGGCATTTCGATTTTTCCGGCAAACGTCGTGAATGCGCGTGAAACGCTGTTAGGGCGAAGATAGCCGCCATCAACCGTGAGCAACGGCGCGTTGCTCGGCAGATCGCCGCAGAACAACCGGCGAAGTTCCATGAACGCATCAATGGTTTCAATGTCGCTTGTGGTAATGCCGATGTTGCGGCACTTACGGCCTTTGGTAACGTCGCGCCTGTAGGGCTTCTTGCCCTTCTTCTCAATGACGGTGCCGCCCACGTGGACGTACTTTGCAGCCCGGTAAATCTCGCCCGGACGCAACGCGCACACCTCGCCAACCCTCATGCCGGTTCTAAGCGAGAACCACGCGGCAAAGGCGTTCAGCGCCTTGCGCCACGTCCGCTTGTTCAAAACCTCTGGTTTCAGCAGTGGTTTTAACTGCGCATCCAGCTTGCGGAAATCGCCGATGTTGAGCGCTTGCGCTTCGTGGTGTTCAGGGCTTGGCTTCTCAACGTCAATGATCGGGTTTGTTTCGCATATGCCCGCTTTCACGAAGAACTTATATGCGCCGCGCATGAAGTTATGGACATTGATAACGCTATTGCGGGACAAGCCTTGCCCGCCTAGTTCCTTTGGCACCATCAAGCGTTGTTCGTAGCGGTTGAAGTCGGCGACGCGTAAATCACGGGCGTTTGAGGTTGCAAGGTACTTCCGGGCATACTTGGCAAATAGCCTATAGCTGCGCACGCTGTTAGGGCTTGCGCCGTTGCGCTCCCTCATGGCCGTGTAATCGTCCAGCAGGTCGGCAATCAGCGCACTTGCTACTAGACCGTCAGCCGTAAGGTTAGCCGCCCAAGCGTTAGCCATTTCCTGCGCTTCCGCTTCGTCGTGCGCCGCCGGGAACTCTCTATAGGGCTGTATCTTCTTACCTTCTGGCGTTTGCCCAAGGTAGGGGCGTGCGTACCAGACTTCACGCGCCTTGCTCCATTTGACCTTGCAAGCGCTCATGGCTACGCACCCGCTATTTCAGGCAGCGGCTTGCTCTTCATGGTGCCCAAGCGGCTTTCAAGCGCAAGTAACTGTTGCCAGTAGCGCGGCAAGTGATCGTGAATAGCCCTCAACTCGCGTTGGTTCTTGTTCCGGCAGCACCAGCACGAAACGCGGTCTAGCACGTCATAAAGGCACACGCCGTCTTGCTCCCACGTGGCACCGTAGGCGCGGCAATATTCCAAGCAATCCGCTTCGGTATAGCCCCAATCCGCAAGCGGGAAGCGCTTATAGGGCTTGTGCTGCTTGGCAAGGCGCTTTTCTTCGTCCGCCGCAATTCCAACGTAGACGATTGCGCCTTTGCCCTCGGCGTAGCGGTCTAGGGCTGCGGTCTTCTCGGTAGTGCCCCAGCGGCACGCGCCGCCGCACCATCCATAGCCGTACTTGTGTATTTCGCCCGTCTCGCGCGATTTCACCGGGTGAACGAACATCTTGTGCAAGAAGGGTTCTTTTGGCTTCAACTCCGTGTATTCAATGCCCATTGAAGCAAGCACCGGCAACATACGGTCACGTTCGCGGTAGATCGCTTCAAACTCCATGCCGGTATCGAAGAAAACAACTTCGTTAAGGTCTGGCGTGTTCTTTTCGTCCAGCAGCAAATGGAGCATCGCCAAGCTGTCCTTGCCCCACGACACGGACGCAATGAGCCATTGGCTTTCAGGTTGATTGCTGTTACTCATTGCCGCCATCCTCAAACACGCCGCCTTTGGCGTACCAAGCAGTATCAAAACCTTTGGTTTCGGTGGTGGTCTTCGGCTCGATTTCCTCAATCAGAAAATCAATGCACTGCTTGCACTTTTTCAGGTCTTGAACGCCGTTCTTGCGAATCCAGCGCCATAGGTACTTGAACGCGCAGCCCCACCAGTAAAGCGCGATGGGCGCAAGGTTCACGGCCTTGCCGTCGTTGGCGCATGGCTGCAAGCAATAGCCCGTGCCCATCATCGCCGCCATAGCGTCCTTGCACTCAATGCCGCCGCTGGTGTAGTGGCTAGGGTGCGAAACCGCGTCTTTGGCGGCTTCGATCTGCTGCAAGCTAACGTCGCTCATAGCGCCACCCCCAGCGCTCGCAGACGGTCGCCATAAAGGGCGCGTGTGTCATCTGCTGGCGGTACTTCGTCCGGGTGCTTCGCGTCGTGGTCGATGATTTCCCGGTACATATCGCGGCAAACCTTTTCCACGCTATCAACGTCCGCGCGGCGTTGCTGGTATTCGTCCAGCGGTGCCGCTATATGCTCGCGCCTGATCTCCACGGTGGGCACGGCATCGAAGCGAAAACGCGCGGTTATGTCGAACTCGCAAAGCAAGCTTGGGTACTCTCCAAGCAGATTGCTTGCGTGGTCGCGTATGTATTCCCCCGCTTGCTCAATGGCTTCAATGAAGCCTTGCCGGGTGCTTAAATCCGGCCAAGTGTCTTTTGCCATATTCTGACCTTCCTAGATTTCGCCGCATTCGCGGTTCTCGTGGCCGCTGTGGCCGTCTTTTGGTGTTTTGTGGGTATCTGTAGCCCTTTACGCCTTTTTGGCGCTTCTGCGCGGCTCTGGTTCGCTGTCGCATTCCGCAACAAAGCTGCCGTCGTATGAAGTGACCTCTTCCGTTTCCGGCAGGAAACCACCAAGGAATCCAAGAACGCGGGCTTTTGACCAACCACCGCTTGCGCAGACGGCTTGGCGCTGCATTTCCTCAACCAGTTCACGCCGGTAAGCCGCCATGCGGCCACGGCTGGCGTTCTCCAATTCCTCAATCCGCACTTCAAGCGTGGCGGCGCGTGCCTTTTCCTGCTTTAGGTTGGTTTGAAGCTGCTTCTTGCTCTGCTCCAAAGGCTCGATCTTTGATGCGGTGCTTTTCCGCTCTGATTCGCTTTGCCGCGCGAACTCTTCCGCCGCCCGAAGCTTCGTTGTCTTTTCCTGCAACGTCTCTTCAAGCGATTCAATACGGGCTTTCGCGCCGTCAAGCTGCTTCGCAAGATCAAGCTTTTCTTGGTAGGTCGCATAAACCATCTGTTCAAGTTCGGCGGCGCTCATGCTCGGTTGCTCGGCTTCCTCATTGCATTCAACGCGTTTGAAAAGTCCCATGAGATACCCCCTAACAAGCCAGCGCGGCAGCGTATGCCGCCGGGTCTGCAATCGCACTGCGCGGAATGCCGCGCGTGCAATTCATCCACTCTTTGAGCCAGCGCATGAAGCCGCGCAAGAACGGTTGCACGTTGTTGTCATCAGCCCAACCGGCAATGCCTATGAAGCCGTCGCCGTTGAAGCTGACCGCTTCGCGGCCTTGCCAATAGCGGCCATCGACGCGCAAAAACGCTTCGTAAATCCCCGGACGTTCCGTTGATGCACTGATGTTCGGGGCGTGCTTTTTGAGACATGACGGCTGCATGAGCATGAGCAATTCGCCCTTGCTGGCTAGCTTGCGGTCATGCCTTGCGTACTCAATGGCTATGAAGCCTTGCAAAGCCCGAATGTCGATGCCGCACAAGTCCGCATAGGTCAAGTTGCGGTTGAACGCATCGCGCACCTGATCGCGCGTCAACTTATCCGATAAGGTCATCACAAGCCCCCTTCGCGTGCTTTCCGTGGCGCTTGCTGATTGAGCCAAGCAAGCCATCTTCGGGCGTGCGCCTGTCCTTCCATGCAAGGTTCTTGCACTTCCAGCACGGTTCACCCTCGTTGGCGAACCAATCAAGCGGGCGTTGAATGCCGCACTTCGGGCATTCCCGTGTCTTAACGTGGTTTTCGTAATGAACTGGCATGGTCAAAATCTCCAATCTTGCCGAATGTGTAAAACTTTGTGGAAAACGCGTTGAAAACTGCAAAATCAGGCTTTAAGGAACGCGGAAGCGATTTCATGCCCAGAAAGAAGAACCAAGAAAGAGAAACTTTCTTGTTAGTCAACGTCACAAGCAACAGGCATTCGGTTTCGGTTTCGGTTTTATGACCGAAACCGAATGCCTTAGACCTAGATATAGACTTAGACATAGATATTGCTTTCGCAGTTTTTTAATGGTCGGTTTTGCATATCGGAAACCCTCGGTTTTCCGTGTGGTTTTCGTTCTCGCGCTTTTCATGGGTCTATCAGGCGTTTTGGTTTGGCTGTGGGTTTTTGCGCGGTCTGCCGCCCTTGCGTCCGGCTGCACGTTTCTTGCCGAAACTAAGCGCGTTTTCGTGCATCCGGGGATTTTCCAAGCACCCGTTTTCATCGGTCTGCAAAAGCCCGATGCTTAGCAACTGATCTACGAACGCCGTAACCTCTTCGATGCAAAGCAGTTCGCAGAAGTTGGAGCCGTCGCCGAATTGCAGCACGTCACCCAGAATCAACTTATCTTCTTCGGTGCTGAACGGGATTACGTGCCCTTTGTTGGATGCCAGAAGTTCGCACACGCGCCACCAACGCCCGTAACCGCTCCAACCAAGCCGCCTGATAAGGCGCTGGCACTTAATGTCATTGGACGCGTTGGAATCGTGCGGGAAGTACGCCAAGCGGTCTTGCGCAAGTTCGCTTGCGTTAGGCATCTTCGCGCCCCTCTGCTTCGGCGTGCATTGCGGCAACCCTCGCGGCTACCTCGTCGTGCTTGCTGTCCTTGCGGCGAAGGTAGATTGCGCCAGCTTGCTTGATGCTGCCGGTGACAGCGGCCATTTGGCGCTGCTCGGTCAACTTGGGTTCTTCGATGATCGCCGCCGCGAGAACCAAACCGGCTTGCAGACCGGCGAACAGCGCCGTTGAATCAAGCTTGATGGTTTCGCCGGTATCGGCGTTGACTATGGCAACATCGGCACCCACGCAATCAAGCAGCGCGAAAGTGTCCGTGATGCGCTCTTTGGCTTTCTTCGTGTTGGTCATCATTTCTTTTCGTCCTTCCTGTCGAACATTGATTTGCGCGTCTCTATGCGCAAGTCGGGGTTGTTTTCAAGCAGCCACCGCGCAAGCAGCGGGGTAACTGTGTTGTTGATGCTGTAGTGGTGCGTGATGCCGTGCTGGTCGGTGTAGGGCACCGCCACAAGCCTGTAAGCGCTCTCGTATCGCACGCGCTCAATTAGGTACTTCGTGGACACCCGCAAGCCGCGCCGGTGGATGGCAAGCGCCGTCAACTCGATTTCGTGCGCCGCCTTGGGATTGACCCGCAACCACTCGTTGAACAACTCGCGGTAGCTTTCAGCTTTGAGCGGCACCGGGAACACAAAGGCGCGTTCTTGGGCTATGACGGCTTCCACGGGCTGCGTGTAGTCATCAACGTTCATAGCGGTGCTGCCTTTCAAGGCGTGCCAGCAAGCAATCAAAGGCGAAGCGGGCTTGCTCATACGTGGCAGTGAACGGCACCGGCAACGGGTGGCGAACGCGCACACCGCCGCCCTGCTCAATGTAGGCCGTCCAGAATCCGCGCTTGTCGCGCTCGAATGTGGCTTTAGGCATAGCGCTTCACCAGCCACACGATCACGGCAGCGTCAACGACGATGCAAAGAGCCGTCAGCCAAAGCCCGTAGGTGTCGCCAAGCCAGATTTGGAAGGTGGCAACGGCCATGGGCAAGATGCCGGACATTGTGAGCGCTAGGAAAGCCATAACGGCAATGCGCTGCCAAAGGCGCGGCCAACGTGCTAAGATTTCTTCGTCAAATTGCGGCCAGCATTTTTGACGTGCAAGCGTGCGGGTTCCAGCCGTGCGCTTGCTTCGTTTTTGTGGCGGCATCGTAAAGCGGTTGCAAGGCTTTGAAAGAAAGCCGCTTGCGTTGCATCCAGCTTGCCGCCCTCGCGGTCGGTAACCATTATCAAAACCAAAGGTTTTAGCGCTGGTTTTCATGGTGGTTAACCTTCGCTTTCGGTCGTGGTTTGGTCATTGGTTTTTCTCCTTTCTTAGAACCAACGCGCTAGACCGATGCCCGTTAAGCTGCTGCAAAAGGCACGATGCCTAGCAATTCGTCTGCCGTGCATTCGTACAACTTGCAAAGCTGAATCAGGCGTTGCGCAGTGGGTGACGTTTTCCCGTTCTCCCATGAACCAAGCGTGGTGATGGATACGCCAAGGCGCGTTGCCGCTTCTTGGGCGGTATAGCCCTTGCGCTCGCGTGCTTTGCGATAGTTGCCCATAATTCCTACCCCCTTTCTTTCTGCTCGTATAAGCCTTTGTGTTTCCAAAATAAACCAAACGGCTTACTTTGTGGTTTAGATAATAAGCCGAACGGTCTAGCGCGTCAACAATATTTTGTATACAATTATCCGCAAGGCTCACAAGCGGGAAAGGTTAGGCAAATGGATAACGAAAATGTAAAACGCCTGATTGGTTCGCGTATAGCGATTGCACGCAAAGCCGCTGGCTTGAATCAAGATCAAGTAGCGGAAGCAATCGGCGTGCATAAGCAGACTATTTCACGTTGGGAAAGCGGGAAACGTGCGCCCAATGGTGAGGAAATCAGGTTGCTAGTTAACCTGCTTCATTGCTCCGCTGATTTCATTCTTGGTCTGTCGGACACAATCACGATTCCCGAACAATAGAAAAACCCCGCGCAGGTTTGACGGCTGGCGCGGGGCAATACCAAATAGGCAAGGTGATTTTATCATGGTCAAACGTAGAGCGGCTATATACGCCCGCTTTTCGTCACACAACCAACGGTCGGAAAGCATCGAAATACAGGTTGACGCTGGCACGCGCTACATAGCTGAAAACGGCCTTGAACTGGTGAAGATATATGCGGACTACGCCAAGACAGGGCGCAACACTGACCGGCGCGAATACAAACACATGATGAACGATGCCCGGTTGGGCTTGTTTGACTATGTGGTGATCTACAAGGTGCCGCGCATCATGCGCAACCGCGACGAAATGGCTCTAACGCGCATCATGCTGCGCAAAGCCGGTGTTGAAATACTCTATGCCGGCGAAGAAATCGCCAGCGGTTCGGCTGGCGTGCTGCAATTGGGAATGCTCGAAGTGCTGGCCGAATGGGAAAGCGCCATAGACAGCGAACGCATCATTGACGGCATACAGAAGAACGCACAAAGGTGCATGGCGAATGGCCGCACGCTCTACGGTTGGGACATTGTAGAAGGGCGGTACGTTATCAATGACCGCGAAGCTGCGGTGCTGCACAAAATGAAAAACATGGTGTTTGCAGGTTCGATAATCGCCGAAGTGGTCAGGGCTGTTGCAAACGTGCGCACACGTCAGGGAAAGCCCATTAACCATGATCGCGCTAAGAAGCTGTTGTTGCGCCCGCAAAATGGCGGCACGTATAGCTACGCCGGGCACGTGGTTGAAGGTGGAATGCCCGCGCTCTGGCCGAAAGCTGAACAAGATATGCTAATAAGCATCTTAGGAAATCCGCGCCCGCGTCGCCGCGTAGACCACGCCGCAGAATGGCCGCTAACCGGCAAGCTGTATTGCGCAGAGTGCGGCAACACTCTTGCCGGAACGTCCGGCACCGGCAAAAGCGGCACGGTCTATGCCTATTACAAGTGCAAGAAGTGCAAGCGCACATTCAGACGCGACATTTTGGAAGATGCCATAGTTGACATGACCATATGCGCCCTAGAGCGCCCCGACGTGCGCAAGCGCATTGCCGACGGCATGGCAACCTATGAAGCCACTATGGAAGATGCGCCGCTTGAAAGCGAGCGCCTACGCAAGGAAATAAAAAGGATTGATGCCGCGTTTGAACGAATCTGGCAAGCCATAGAAGACGGCATAGCGCCACCGGGCGGCAAAGAACGCATTGAGGATTTGAAAGCCCGCAAAGATGCGTTGGAAACCGAATATCAGATAGCCAAGGCCAATGAAAACATTGAACCGGGCTTTTCGGAATTGATGGACTGGCTAGACAATGTAGCCGAAGAAATGAACCCGCAAGAAATCCTAACAATGTTTGTGCGGGCGGTGCAGATCGACAAAGCCGAAGTGCGGTTGTACTTCGCCTTTGACTATTACGGCGACAATTTCACGCCGCCAAAAAAAGACGAACACCAGTTAAAACGGTGTTCGTCTAATTCTCCTATGGTGGAGCCTAGGGGGATCGAACCCCTGACCTCATGGCTGCCAGCCATGCGCTCTCCCAGCTGAGCTAAGGCCCCGAAAAAGTGCGAGGACTATATTAACACAACGGACGCGACGCGCAAGAACTTTTTTCAGGAATTTTGGAAATTCCCGCTAGCGGCGCTCGCGTCCCTCGCAGCTCCGGCTTTACTCGGCCTCAGATGCGGCGACGATCTGGTCGATGATGCCGTCCAGGGCGCCTTCCACCTCGTAGGCCTCTACCTTGCCTTCGTCCACCAGACGGGCGAAGGTCGGATCCATCGGCAGCGTGGCCACCGCAGGGATGTCGTACTTCTCGGCCACGGCCGCGCCCTGGGGCTCGCCGAAGATGTGGTGCTCCTTGCCGCACTCGTCGCACTTGAAGTAGGCCATGTTCTCCACGAGGCCCACCACCGGCACCTCCAGCGACTTCGCCAAGTTCACGGCCTTACCAACGATCATGGCCACAAGCTCCTGGGGAGCCGACACGGTGACGATGCCGTCCACGGGCAACGACTGGAAGACCGTCAGGAACACGTCGGAAGTTCCCGGAGGCATGTCGACGAACATGTAGTCCACATCGCCCCAGTTCACCTCCTGCCAGAACTGCTTGATGGCGCCGGTGACGACCGGGCCGCGCCAGGCCACGGGCATGTCGCCCTCGGGGAGCATCAGGTTCACGGACATAACCTCGATGCCGCTGGCGGACTTCGCCGGATTAATGCCGTCGGCGTCGGCCGTAAGCCGGCTGTCCACGCCAAAGGACTTCGGAATGGACGGGCCGGTGATGTCGGCATCCAGAATGGCCACTTTGTGACCGCGCTTGTTCATCTCGGAGGCGAGCAGGCTGGTGACGAGGGACTTGCCCACGCCGCCCTTGCCGGACACGACGCCGATCACATGCTTGACGTTGGTGCGCTTGTTGGGCGCAAGGGTGCTGGGGCCAGCCTCGGCGGTGCGATCGCCGCAGCCGGAGACGCCGCAGCTGGAGCACTCGTGGGAACATTCTTCTGCCATGATTCCTTCTTTCTCTTCTCGAGTGGCCGCGCACTTCGCGACCAGGGTAGTTCGCAGGGCATCATAGCACAAACCCCGAGGCATCCTTTCGACACCTCGGGGTTCTTGAACGTCGTAAGAACAAAAGACAGACCGCTTCGGAAAACACGCGCCGGCGCTTAGAAATCCTCGGGCATGTCCTTGCCATCGCCGGATGCGTAGAAGGTGGCCTCGGCAGCCAAATCGCGGATCGATTTTCCCTCGTGGAACGGCAGATCCAGGAACTCGGCGATGGTGGGCACGAGCGGGCTGCAATCGACGTAGTGACCCTTCTCGTTGAACTGGTTGGTATCCTGCGCGCGCCAGTACTGGTCGTTCACGTCGGTCAGGTAGTACAGCCCGTCGGCCACTTCCATATAAGCCGAGTGATTCGTGTGCAGGTAGGTGGGCAGCTCGTCGATGGTGATCTCGAGGGCTTCAACGTCCTTCTTCCCCATTAAGGCTCCTTTGCTCCGATGAGGGTGGGTCACTGCTGGTTCTATGATAGCGCGATCGGCGGCCTGTGGGCGTATCTACGCGAATTAGTCATCGAAGAAGGTCGAGGCAACGCGAGTGGAAGCGGCGGCGTCCTTTGCATAGAAGTCGGCGCCGATCTGCTCGGCGAACTCCTGCGTGATGACCGCGCCGCCCACCATGACCGCCACACCAGGAAGCTGCTCGTGAACGAGAGCGATCGTGCGCTCCATGGCGCCGACCGTGGTGGTCATGAGCGCCGAAAGCCCGATGAGACGCGCGCCGGTGTCGCGGGCGGCAGCCACGATGGCCTCGGGGGCGACATCGCGGCCCAGATCGATGACCGTGAAGCCGTAGTTTTCCAGAAGCATCTTCACGATGTTCTTGCCGATGTCGTGGATGTCGCCCTGCACCGTGGCCACGATAATGGCGCGGTCGCTTTCGGCGGGGACGTGCGCGTCGCCTTCCGTAGGGGCGGGGCTTGCGCAGCCCTTGCGAGGGGTGACTGCACTCGAGCCCGAGGGGCGACCAAGGTCGCCCCCTACGGGGGTGGCTTCAGCGGCACTTGCGCCGACTGCCCGAGCGCGGTCGCGAATGAGATCGAAGCCGGCTTTCACGGCTTCGGCGGAGGCCATGAGCTGGGGCAGGAAGAACGCGCCCTCGTCGTATTTCTGGCCGACCACGTCGAGGATGGGAACGAAGATATCGTTGATGATGGCCAGGCCGTCGTGGGTCTCCAACAGCCGCTCCGTGGCCGTTGCCACCGGTGCCTTGCGTCCTTCCAGCACGCATTCGGCCAGATGGGCGACGGTGTCCGCCGCATCGGTGAAGGCTTCCGTTATCGGAACGGGACAGCCCTTTGGAACCGAGGGGCGACCGAGGTCGCCCCCTACGGGGGTGGAGCCGGTGGCTGCGACGCCGTTGCGCATCCCCTCCGTAGGGGCGGTGCTTGCGCCGCCCTCCCGAGTGGTAGCCGCGTCCGCAGCCGAGGGGCGACCGAGGTCGCCCCCTACGGGGGTGGATCCGGCGGCAACTTCGTAAGGGTCGCTCGCGTTCGCGTAGGCTTCCAAAAATGCCCGGCAGCCCGTATCCTGGCCGTTCAAGATGCGGAACGTCGCCACGGTGTCGCGGTAGCGGGCGTTCAGGGGGTTCAAAATGGGCATGTCGAGGCCGGCCCCGAAGGCAGCAGCGAGGAACGTGCTGTTCACGAGCGGCCGCGCCGGCAGGCCGAAGCTCACATTCGACACGCCGAGCACCGTGCGCACGCCGAGGCGCTTTTTCACCAGAGCTACCGCACGCAGAATCTCACGCACTTCATCCTGGTTGGTGGCGGCGGCCATGACGAGGCAGTCGATGGCCACGTCCTCGCGCGGGATGCCGTGAGCCTCGGCGGCAGCCACAATGCGCTCGGCGATGGCCAGGCGCTCTTCGGCCGTGGGAGGGATACCGTTTTCGTCCAGAGTGAGGCCGACCACCGTGCAACCGTAGCGCGCCACCACGGGCAGCACGGCGGCGAGGTTGTCGGCCTTGCCGTTCACGGAGTTCACCATGGGGCGGCCGGCATAGGCGCGAGCCGCGGCTTCGATGGCGGCCGGATCCGATGAGTCCAGCTGCAGCGGCAGAGGCACGGTGGTCTGCAACGCGTGCGTGACCTGCGACAAGAGCGCCGGCTCGTCAAGGCCCGGCACGCCCACGTTCACATCGAGGATATCGGCGCCGGCGCGCTGCTGAGCGGCCGCCTCAGCCACCAGGTAGTCCACGTCGCCCGCTTGTAAGGCCGCTTTCAGCTTCTTCTTCCCCGTCGGGTTGATGCGCTCGCCGATGACGGCGATGCGCGCCTCGCCCTCGGGCAGCGGCACCATCTGCTGCGCCGAGGTCACCGTGAAGGCAGGACGATAACGCAGGTTAGGGACGCTGGACGCCGAGAGGCCCTTCGGCTCGCTTTGCTCCCCCCAAGCAGCACGGGAAGAAGCGGAGCTCGCGGAAACAGCTGTCGCAGAGGAGGCCACAGGAGTGTGTGCTGGAACGGAGACGGATGCAACCGCGGGGAGCGGCCGCGCGTCGATGAGCGCGCGCAGAGCAGCAATATGGTCAGGCGTCGTGCCGCAGCAGCCGCCTACGACCGTGGCACCGGCATCCAGGATCGCTTCCATGGCCTGGGCAAATTCGTTAGGGCCCACGTCGAAGACGGTCTCGCCATCCTGAATGCGGGGCAAGCCCGCGTTGGGCTGCGCCATGACGAGGGCGCGGTCGTGCGGCGCGAGCTCCCCCACGAGCGGCGCCAACTCCGTCGGCCCGAGCGAGCAGTTGAGTCCCACGGCCGAGGCGCCGAGCGCCGACAGCGTCGTGGCGGCGATGGCCGGCGTCGTGCCGAGGAAGGTGCGGCCGTCCTCGCCGAAAGTCATGGTGGCGAACACCGGCAGCGTCGTACTTTCCACCGCAGCGAGCACGGCAGCCTTGGCTTCCAGCAGGTCGGCCATGGTTTCCACGACGATGAGATCGCAGCCGGCCGCCTCGGCGGCGCAGGCCTGTTCGGAAAAGATGCCGAAGGCCTCGTCGAAGGTGAGGGTGCCCAAAGGCTCGAGCAGCGCGCCAGTCGGCCCGATGTCGCCGGCCACCAGCGGCGCTCCGGCCACCCGCGCGTTGGCCGCAGCCGCCGCGTACACCTCGGCCACGGTAGCGCCGGCGTTCGCGAGCTTCAAGCGGTTGGTGTTGAACGTGTTGGTGGTGATGCAGTCGGCGCCAGCTTCCACGTATTGGCGCTGAATGGCCACGATGGCCTCGGGGTGCGTGAGGTTCAGCAGATCCGGCACCTCGTGGACGGTATGGAGCCCAGCGGCCTGGACGAGAGTGCCCATGCCGCCATCGAACAGCAGGTAGGCGCGGCCAGCCAGGGCCTCGGCCAGGTGGGCGTCGGTCACGGTGAGCTTACGCGGGGTTGCCATAGCAGGTCCTTCCTTCGGCGCGCAGGGCGCACGTATCGGCGACGGGGCAGGTGGAGCAGCGCATCCCCTCCGTAGGGGCGGTGCTTGCGCCGCCCTCCCGGGCGGAATTCGGATGGGAACGCAGGCCGATAACCGCCGTGATGGATTTGGTTGGAACGAGAAGATGCGCCGCCGTAGCGTGGATCCCCAGAGCACGGTCGGCGCCACTTGCGACAAGAAAGGCTGGCTGGCAACTCAGCGGCAGGTCGCCATAGCCAGGGCTGAAGCGCGATGTGGCGGCCAGGTTCCGCGCCGTGGCCTCTTCCACGATATGCGCGTTCAGGACATTGGCCGCCTGCTCGACGAGGGATGACGCGCAGGCATCCGCGAGCAGGCCGTCCGTCGCGCTGAGGGCGCGCTCGCGACGCAGCAGCATCTCGCTTTGCGTCCCCAGCGTCACCGCCAGCAGCACCACGCGCGTGCAGCCTCCCACATGGCGAGCGATATCGAGGCCCGGCAACAGGGCGAGGGCTTCCGACGCGTCCATCTCGCGGTACACCCCACGCGGGACGAGCTCCTTTTCGCACAAGCAAGCCGCGCGTTCCAGCCTTTCGCGCAGATCCCCCAGCTCCTGGCCGCGATGGCCCAGAAACGCCAGGGCCTCTTCCCTATCGACGCGCGTTTTCAGTTCCACGGCGTCACCATCCTCCAACAACGTCGGAGGCTCTTAGGCACAGCACCTTCGGCACGACTCTCGAGATGGCGTAAAAGACAACCACGGTGTTCACCGAAGTCCGGCAGCGGCGACCGCCTCGGCAGCGGCACAGGCGATATCGGGCTGGTTCATGGCGTACACGTGCAGGCCGTCGACGCCGTGGCGGCCGAGGTCGACCAGTTGGTTGCAGGCGTATTCGATGCCGGCTTGGCGCAGGGAGGCCGGGTCGTCCTCGTATTTCGCCAGCAGCTTGATGATGGGCGCCGGCAGCGAGCTGCCGCAGAGGAACACCATGCGCTGGATCTGCGATTTCCCCAGAAACGGCATGATGCCGCACGAGATGGGAGCCGCAACACCCGCAGATTCGGCCGCCTCGCGGAAGCGATAGAAGTCGTCGTTGTTGAAGAACAGCTGGGTGATGAAGAAGTCGGCGCCGGCATCTTGCTTCGCGCGCAGATGACGAATGTTCTCGCGCGGGTCGAGGCAATCGATATGCCCTTCCGGATAAGCCGCCGCGCCCACGCACAAGCCGGCCGCTTTCAGGCGCGGGATGAGCTCGTAGGCATAGCGGAAATCGGCCGGCTCCTGGCCGGGCGCAAGATCGCCGCGCAAAGCGAGCACCGTTTCAACCCCTGCCGCGCGCAGGGCTTCCACTTCCGTCGCCACCAATGACGCCGTGGCGCTCACGCAGGTGAAATGCGCGACAGCGGGTGTAGCCGCCTCGTTCTGAATAAGTTCGGCGATGGCCACCGTCTGGCCGCCGTGCCCGTTGCCGCTGCCGCCGGCCGAACAGGTCACCGAGATGAAATCGGGCGATGCGGCGCGCAGGCCTTCCACGACCTTGCGGGCCGCATCCAGCGTGAGCTGGCCCTTCGGCGGGAACATCTCCACCGAGAAGGGGATGCGCCGCGCGCGGCTCTCGGACACTTCCGTGCAGGCTGCGCCAGCCTCTTGGGCTACGGCCACGCGCGCGACACAGCTCTCGGACAAACGATCCTCGCGGCAGCTTTCGAAAATGCGGGCGACGGTTTCCATGAACAGCGTGTCTCTTTCCTCGTGCGAATCTCCTGCGCGTCGCGTGAATCGCTCCCGTGCGTCGCGCAAGGCTCCTGCGCGTCGTGCGAATCCTCCGGCATGTCGCGCGCGCCAAATCTTCCACGCGCTATTATAGAGAGGAACCGGCCTTCGCGCCCGAGTCTATCGCTCGCTGGATAGGCAAAAGGGCGATGGAGGGCCATGGCATCTCGCGAAAGGAGCCCCGCGTTGCGCATCGGCATCATCTCGGACACCCACGGCTCGCTGGACCCGCGCGCCTACGCGGCGCTGGCAGATTGCGACCACATCATCCACGCCGGCGACATTTGCGGGCCAGCCATTCTGCGCGAGTTGGAAACCCTGGCCCCCGTGACAGCCGTGCTCGGCAACAACGACTTCGACGAGTACGGCAGCGAGGTAGGACATTTCGCACATCCAGTTTTGGGCGGCGTGCGCTTCCTCCTGGGCCACAAGCCGGGCGACGTGCGCGTGAGCTTCGCCGGCTCGGCGGCACTCGCACCCGGAGACCCGCTGCCCGACGTCATCGTGCACGGGCATACCCACGTACCCGAACTCGTGGTCGGCCCCGCGGCGCGGCCCGCGAGCATCTATTTGTGCCCCGGCGCCGTGTACCGCCCCCGCAGCGATTTCGGCCGCACCATCGCGAAGATGGACGTGGAAGACGGCCGCATCCTGCACACCTGGATAGAGAACCTCGACGGGAAAGTGCTGTTAGAGGCTTAGGCGGCCCCTCCCCCTCGCAGCAATCTGTCAAAATTTTACCGTTTCGGAGATCGAGGCCGGAGGGAATTTTTTGCGACACAAGCGCGGTCGGCGCGGGGCATAGAATGCGACTTTCCTGCGTCATAGTTGCGGCTCGGTTGAAGTAGGCTCTTTCTGTCTCAGGGCATTCCCTTGAGACCCAACATGTTTTGTATTACACTTTAGTATTACATAAGGAAGATGCCTATGGACGAGATACGCATTCATCCGCACGCTCTTAAGCACGGCGTGGCCCAAGAAGAAATCATCTATGCCTGGCGAAACTTTGCTAGAAAGCGTCCGAGAGGCGATGACTGCTGGGTGACGATCGGCTTCACGAACATCGGGCACGAGGTTGAAATGATTGGCATGGTATTGGCAGATGGAACGACGCTGATCATCCATGCGATTTCTCCCGCAACAGAGCGGATAAAGCGCGAGCTTGGACTGGCAAGGAGGTAGAAGATGGAGTACACGCTTAAAAGCGGCCGGGTGATCACCGACGCGGAGATAGAGGCCATGGCCGAGGCCGCTGAATCGGGAGCTCTCCCAGGGCAGTGGTCTGGCGGCGTAGTGGTCGGTCGCCCCCGACTGGCCGACGAACCCCTGGATGTAATCAGCTTCAAAGTGCCCCACTCCACTGCCCTGGCCATCAAGCGCGCAGCCGAGCAAGAGGGTGAGTCGCGCTCAGCGTTCCTGCGCAAAGCAGCCTTGGACAGAGTCGAAAACGTTCTGGCGGCCAGCTGAAGACCTCCAGCTGCTGCGAATAGGCTCGCATACGGCCCTCCCCCTTTCCGCATCGTCACAGCCGGTACTCGACAGCAGCCCCTTCAAAGCCGGCCGAAAACGGAGAACGGTGCGCCGCGGTCAGACGCCGAGGCCGAGGGTGAGGTGGCTCATGTAGAAGGTGAAGCGCATGAGGAAGAGGGCGGCGAAGGCGAGCGAGGGGGCTCGCTTTAGGCGGCCCCCTCGCTATGACAGCGTTGGGAGGGAAAACGCTGTCGTACTATTCTTCCACGCCCGCCAGACGACGGCCGAGAAGGTAGCCGAATGTTAGTCCACGGCCCGTGCTCACACCCGCAATGTGATGCGGATACGTATCGTAGAACATAGACCCCGACACATTACCCGAGGCGTAGAGATTGGGGATAGGCTCATAGCCCTCGCCGAGAACCTGCGACTTGTTGTTCACACGCAAGCCGCAAACGGAAACGAGAAGCGCACTACCCTCTTCGAAAGCATAGTAAGGGGGCGTGTCCACGCGCAACATGTTGTGGCCGCTCTTGTGGAAGTCCTCGTCGACGCCCTTGTCGCACAACTCGTTATAGCGGGCGAGCGTGGCCTGGATAACAGACTCCTCGCAACCGATAGCCTGGGCGAGCTCAGCCACCGAGGCGCACTCGATAGAATCGGTAATAAACCCGTTGACCATATCGTCGGGCGCGAAGGGGGCATCGCCCATCAGAGTCCGCGCCGTTTCGCTGATGTTGGCGTCGCAAATACACCAGCCATGAGCGCCCGGCTGGTAGTTGATGGCATTGGCGAGGTAGTTCAGAGTCAGATCTTCGTTGACATAGCGCTCTCCGTTGTTGTTAACGCGCAGCACGCTGAGCACGGCGGCGGAATAAGCACCACCGGACTTGGAGCCCGACGAGTCGTTCATAACGGCATGGGGCCACTCGTCTTGCATGGCGCCAACCGCTTCGCCCATCAGATGACCGTCGCCAGTGTCGGTGGGCGACGAGTTCAGGTGCGCGTAAACGCGCATGTCGCGCGGCCGGACGCGCTCCTCCATCATGGCCACATTGTAGTCGTAACTGCCCGTAGCCAGAAGCGTGCCCTTAGCCCCCAGAACCTTGACATAGGTCCCCGCTTTGTCCTTGCCGATCACTCCGGCAATGGAGCCGCCTGCATCCTGAACGAGCTGGACAGCCGGCGTCTCGAAACGAATATCGGCACCCCCGTCAATCGCGTAGTTCATTATGGCCTCGACAACAGCATCGAAGCCGGCTTCCCACTGAACCGTCGTGGCGCGCCAATTCACTCCGTTGGCGATACGGTCGGCCGCAGAAGAAGGCGAGGAGGCTCCGCACGAGCCCTTCAGGATTTCGTCCTCGAGCCAATCGATGGCTTCGGCGGAACGGTCGATATAGGTCTGCCACACCGTTCCGTCGCAACGATACTCGGCGGCCTCCATAGCCTCGTTGTACACGTCAACTGGATCGGGCGCAAGGCCAGCCTCGGCAAGAACGCGGCCTCCGATAGCACCAATTTCGGAACCATGGGCGGCATAGGTGGTGCCCTTCTCCAGTACAATGACGCTCAGCCCCTGCTCGATAGCAGATGCAGCAGCGGCCAAACCGGCAATGCCGGCGCCGCACACAACGAGATCGCACTCGACGGTCTCGCCGATGGCGCTCTCGTCGATTGGCTCGGCCTCATAGGCAATGTCGCCATCAGTCCAATCATAGCCGCCTTCGAAATCTTCTGCGCAGTACCACGAGGCCTCTCCCGTCTCGGAGAGCGTCTCGGTCGTTTGAACGCCCGAGCCAGTTCCCGACGCAGACGACGCAGGAGCGCAGCCCGCCATCATGCCGGAACCCATGGCAAGAGCCCCCAAAGCCGCGGCTCCGCCCAAGAACTTCCGGCGATCCATAGTCATATCTACCTTATTGGCATCCATTGCGATTCCTCCTTTTCCCATGGCGCATCGGGTTACGCGCCAGCGCAGCCCATAATCGCAAGCTCCGCCCGAACAATGTCATGGTGTGGCTTATGAATCGCTCACCTGGTGTAATAAGTTTTCTTATGTTTCCCAATCCCGCTCATTTCTTTGCCCGGACGGCATTATGGGAGCCGACTTTCTTTTGGTACTATCTTCTTGGGAGGTGGGACATGTCACTGCTGGATCGCGAATACTTTGCCACGCTTCGGGCGCGCGTCGGGAAGTTGGCTCAGGGCGAATTCCTGTCCTGGCGCATGCTCGGACTCATGACGCTCATGATGTGGAACTATCTGTTCTTCTTCTCCGACGAGCACCTAATGCCCTCGTATGCCGATCCAACGGCTGCAGCCGGAAGCATTTACGCTATTTCATCGCTTTCCTATTTGGCGGCGTCTCTTGCCATGATTCTAGGGCGACGCCCCTTGCAGAAGTTGCTCGCCGCACATCGGCTTCGGGCGTTTACCATCATGGCCCTCGCCGTCGCCGTCGGCAGCCTGCTGCCGTCCCTTCCCTCTCCCTTTTGGTCCCTTTGTCTTTCGGGGATTCTCGCGGGGTTGGGAAGTGCCGCCCTCTGCGTCATATGGGGCATCATGTACACGCAAAGCTATTCGACGACGGCAGTCATAGAGGTTCCCCTTGCCTACTTCTTCGCCTCGCTCGTCGTCCCCCTCTCCCATGTGCTCCCAATCGGAGCCAACGAAATCCTCGTCGCGCTCCTTCCCTTGGTCTCCTCGCTGTGCCTGAGGGAATGCCTTCGACGTAATCCTCCGACCGACAACCAGGTTTCCCCTCTTGCAGCGAGCCGGCCCTCGGCCCCCATCAACCCACGCAAGATCATCGGAAAGATTTCCGTGGTTTCGCTCGCCTTCGGCCTTTGCAATTCCCTCATGCCGAACATGATGGACATCGGCAACACCGACACGGTCTACTCGCTCGTCATGCCCGTAGCAACCTTGTTCGCCCTTGCCGTCTTCGTCACCCTCACACTCTTCTCGCGCCATTACGATTTCGCCTTCGCCTACAAGCCGGCTCTACTCTTGATGGTGGCCGGCTACCTTATCGTCATCCCTTTCCAAAATCCACTGCTGGTATCTGGGTTCGCCGTGACAAGCTATACGTGCTTCAACGTAATGAACTGGCTTTTGCTCGCAGAGGCCTGCCATCGGTTCGGCCTTTCCTCCATTACTGCCTTTAGCTGGGGGCGCAGTGCGCTGGTTGCAGGCGGACTGGTTGGGCTGGGGTTCTACGCCCTCTTCACGACGTCGCCGGATGGCGCAATCGCCTCGTTCTCCTTCGCTGCCATGACCTGCGTCCTCCTTCTGTTCTTCGGCTATCTCTGCGTGCTCACCGAGCGTGACATCGATCTGCTTTCCATGCGCCCCGTCACCCTCAGCCAGGAGCTGTCCCCCGAAGAGCAGGCTCTTCTCATCAAGTATCGCAACATCGTGGAAGTGTGCGACATCGTTGCGCGACGCAACGATCTGGGCGAACGTGCCCGCGATGTCTTGGTCTGCCTCGCCCAAGGCTATAAGGCGAGTGACATAGAAGAGGAGCTTTACATGGCTCGTGGTACGGTCAACACGCACACCAACCGTATTTACAAACGTCTTGGCATTCACAAACGCAAGGAACTGCTCGACCTGCTCGAAGCGTATCGGCAGGAAGCAGGACTCTAGTCGCCCCATAGCCCCGAATCGAAGGTTTCAACATCGCAACCCTTCATTTGGGGCCACTTTGCTCTGCTTCGACCAAAATCCTACTTGCTTTGGTCCCGAACGAACGATTGGCCCGTCACATTCGCCAAATTGAGGCCACTGCCCCTAGACGCCGAGGCCGAGGGTGAGGTGGCTCATGTAGAAGGTGAAGCGCATGAGGAAGAGGGCGGCGAAGGCGAGGATGCTCGCCGTGGCAAGCCGGGCGAGGAGCCGGCGATGTGCATCCTGGGCCTCGGCGTTCTGGCCTTCCATGAGCCCACGACGTGCGCTTTGGGCCTCGGCGCGCCAGGCGAGGGCGAGGGCGGCGACGGCGAGCAGGGCGAAGGCTGCGAGGTAGGCCGGATAGCCGGCCACGAGGTCGGCGGCGGAGACGAGCTCGTTTTCGATGCCCTGAAGCTGGAGGCCGAGAACGGCGTACACGACGACATTGGCCGCCCAGGCCGCCGTCGCGAGGGCGAGCAGGACGCGCGTGCCGCGGCGACCGGCATCGAAGTCCGCCACGGCAAAGCCGACGAGCGCCAAAAGCGGGCCGCCGAACAGGGCGTTCAACCCAAGGCTCACGGGCACGAGGGGCAAACTCCAGGTCAGGATCGTATCCACGTGGTAGGCGAAGGCCACGGCCAGCACGAAGGCGACGATGGCGACGTCGATGGCCGCCAAAAGCCCCCGCTGCAGCCCGGCACGCGGATGCTCGGCGAAGGAGTACAGCCAGAACACCCCCGCCAGCGCGAGGAAGATCACGGCGCTGAACACCTCGGTGGAAAGCGGGCTGCGGCCCACGCCCATGAACACGTACAGCGCGTTGGACGGGTTCCCCAGATGCGTGGCCGAGGCGATAAGGCCCACCATGGCCACCACCAACGGCAGGCAGGACCACTTGTTCAGGCGCCGCGCCGCCTCGCCGCGCGCTTGTCCGGTCAGCACCGGCAGCCCCATGATGAGATAGGCCACCGCGCCCGAGGGGGCGAGCGTCGTGAAGAGCACGAGGGTGATTTCGCTGAAGGCGAGGGTGAAGCCGTCCACGGGGTGCCCTAGCAGTAGAAGTGGGGCAGCGTGACCTCAAGGCCGCGCGCCGCTTGCAGCCCGAGCAGCGTGGAGCGGGTCAGGGCCGCCAAGCCCTGGTAGAAGGGGTGGTCGGCCGCCGCTTCCAACGCTTCCAAATAGTGCAGCGCCCAGGTGAGCAGATGATCGCGCAGGTACTCGTCCACCAGATCGGGGCGCTCCTCGGCCAGATAGGACAGCAGCGCCAGCATGAGGCCGATGTGGTCCTCCGGCGTGCGCTCGTCGGCGGTGCGCGCCACGCCGACCCGACGCATCCAGGCCCGCAGGGCGAGCGTGGCCTCGCCGAAGACGACGCACTCGCGGTCGGTGTACACCGAGCCCCAAGGCGGCGCGGGCAAGTGACCCGGCCCCACGAACAGGCGGCGATACTCCCACACCAGGTTCTCGTTGTCAGCGCCGGCGGCCAGACCCTCGCGCATCAGCGCCAAGGCATCAGCGGCCGTGGCCTCATCAACGAAGGGCCATTCAGCAGCGGCGGCAGCCACGTCAAGCTCGGCCATCGCCGCGAAGGCGTCGGCGGCGTCGCCCGTCCTCGGGTCGTTCAGGAAGAACGGGGCCAAGCTCGCTCCGGCAAAAGCCACGGCGGCCATCTGATCGGCTTGCTCGCTCATCTTGCTTCCTTTCGCACAATTCAACGGAAACGAAAGCCCGTCGTATTTCACACGATTTCCCGGATATTCAGAACCTGGCCCTCCGCGCGCACCCGTTCCGCGTCGGCTTCAAAGCAGGCCGGCGGCGTCAGCACCAGGTTCGGAGACGTCGCCGTTGCGACGGGCAACGGCGGCAGATCGGATACGTCGCCGTACTTCTTGCGCAGCTCGTCGATGGGACCGAAATCCAGCGCCCGCAGGGGGCACGCTTCCACGCACACGGGCATCCGACCGACGGCCACCCGATCGGTGCACCCGTCGCACTTTACCGAACGGCCGGCCTCCCGATCGACCTTCGGGGCCCGGTAGGGACACGACAGGGCGCAGTAGCCGCAGCCGATGCAGCGGGCCCCGTCCACGGAGACGAGCCCGCGCTCATCCTTGTGCATGGCCCCGGTGGGACACACGCGCACGCAGGCCGGGTTGCCGCAGTGGTTGCAGGCTGACGATACGTAGTAGCAGAAGGTGTTCTGGGATAGCGTGCCTTCAGCTTCGCGCTGCCAGGTGCCGCCGCCGTACTCGTATATCTGACGGAAGGCAATGGAGGAGGGAAGGTCGTGGAAATCTTTGCAGGCGAGCATGCAGGTCTTGCACCCTGTACACCGCAGCCCGTTGAAATGGAACCCGTACTGCACGTCCCCCCCCCTTCCAAACCTCTAATAATGCTGCCATCATTCTACCGCACCCAAGAGCGCCCAAGGAAGTCAGCGAGGCTCCGACAGGTGCCTGGATCTGTGCTGAACCGCGGCCGAGCGTACTTCGTATGTGAGGGTAAGCGGTAAAGCGCAGAGGCAAGTGCCTGCCGGAGCCGCAGCGTCGGCCGGTTCGTTCGTCCCGTCAGGGCGAACGGAACCTACATGATCTCCAACTCGTTCATGATGGCGCCGGTGCTATCGCCGACCGGCTTGGCACCCACGGGAGCCGTGATCACCAAGTTCGGCTGGCTCTCGCTGGCCGCAGGCAGAGGCGCGATCTCCGCGTCGTCGCCGTAAGCGGCCCGCAGCTCCTCGATGTCGCCAAAGTCCAGAGCTCGCAGCGGACAGGCCTCCACGCAAATGGGCTGCTTGCCCTCGGCCACGCGGTCGGCGCACATGTTGCACTTCACCGACTTCATGGCTTCCATATCCACCTTGGGGGCACCGTAGGGGCACGTCTGCGAGCAGGTGCCACATCCGATGCACTTCTCGGGATCGCTTCTCACCTCGCCAGTGTCGGGGTTCTTCTCGATGGCGCCCTGGGGGCAGTTCGCCATGCACATAGGCATGTCACAGTGATTGCAGGCCACCGATACGTGGTAGGTGAAGGTGTCCTGAGTCCAGCAGCCCGCGGCGTCCTGGTTCCACGTGCCGCCACCATACTCGTAGACGTTGCGGAAGTTGATGTCGTTGGGCAGGTTGTTCTTGTCCTTGCAGGCGAGCACACAGGTCTTGCAGCCGGTGCAGCGCGTTCCGTCGAAGTGGAAACCGTACTGAGTCATGGTTCATTCCCCTCTCTTACGCCTTGGCGATCTGGCCGATGATGGTGTGCTGGCCCGTGGCCTTGGCCACCGGAGTGCAGTGGCGGCTCGTCAGCGTGTTGATGCAGCCGCCCTTGTCCACACGGTCGCCGTCCATGTCGGCGTCATGCCACATACCCTGCGGGATAGCGCCCACACCAGGCATGATGCGGTCGGTCACCTTCGCCTCGATGAGGATCTCACCATGGTCGTTAAACACGCGGACCATGTCGCCGGTCTTGATGTTGCGCTCGGCCGCATCCAACGGGTTGATCCAGACGTTGTGGCGATGAGCGTCCTGAATGATCTGGTTGTTGGCGTAGCTGGAATGGGTGTGAGCCTTGGTGTGGTAGCCGGTGAACTGCAGCGGGTACTCCTCGGTGTTGGAGTCGGGGCCGTCGAAGCCAGGCACGTAGATCGGAATGGGGCAGATGACGTCGCCCTCCTGCAGCTCCCACGTGGCGGCGTACTCAGCCAGCTCAGGGGAGTAGATCTGGATCTTGCCCGTGGCCGTCTCCAGCGGATTGGCCACCGGATCTTCGATGAAGGGATCGGTGGCGTTGTCCACCTCCATATCCTTCTTCCACAGCCCAGCCGCCAGACCCTCTTCCCAGGTGGGGGCGTCGGGATTCTCGGCGCGGAACTCCTCGTACAACTCGCGGCACCAATCCTCACGAGTCTTACCGCCATCGGTGTAGGCATCCTTCACGCCCAAGCGGTCGGCCAGATCGGCACACACCTCGTACACCTCGCGGCGCTCGAACTTAGCAGAGGTGGTGGGCTGGCCGAACCAGATGCCCTGAGTGTCGTTGTTCTCGCCCTGGGTGGAAAGCGTCCAGGTCTCCTGCGGGGTGAGGTCGGGCAGAATGATGTCGGCATACTTGGCGGAATCGGTCATGACCACGTCGTAGCAAACGATGAACTCGCACAGGCTTTCGTCGCGCAGGATGTCGGTGGTGAAGTTGATGTCGCCGTTCTGATTGGCCGGCATGTTGTTGCCGTAGTTGATCATCATCTTGATGGGCGCGGGCAGCGCGTCGGCGTTCTGGATGCCGGCGTTCAGGGCCGTGAGCTTCGTGCCGTCCTTGATGGCCTCAGGCCACAGGTAGTTCGGGAACTTCACCTCGATAGGATTATCGCCGGTGGGCAGCGAATTCAGCTCGAAGCCGCCGTTGCCCTCGCGCAAGCCGGAATTCGTAGAGGGCAGCCCCACCTGGCCCACGAGCTGGGGCAGAAGCGCGATGGCGCGGGCCGCAGTCTCACCGTTGGTGCGGCGCTGCGGGCCCCAGCCCTGGCAGATGAAACAGGGCTTGGCTTCGCCGATCTCATGGGCGAGATCTATGATACGCTGCTCGGGAATCTGAGTGATGGCGGCAGCCCATGCCGGGGTCTTCTCCACCATGTCGTAGCCGGTGCCCATGATATAGGCGTAATAGGAGCTGTTTGCCGGGGCTCCCTCAGGCAGGGACTCCTCGTCGTAGCCGACGCAGTAGGTGTGCAGGAAGTCCACATCCACCAGATTGCTGGCGATGAGTTCATGGGCGATGCCGGCCACGAGCGCCGCGTCGGTACCGGGACGGATGGGGATCCACTCCACGTCGCGGTTCGTGGCGATCTCGCTGCGGCGTGGGTCGATGCAGATGACGCGCACGTTCTTCTGTTCCATGGCCACCAGCAGATCGTAGCCGTGGCCGTCGCCGGCCATGCGGGTGTCGCAGGGGGCGTTGCCGAACATGACCACCAGCTCGCCGTCGGTCAGCGTCTTGAAGGAGCGCTCGCCCCAACCACCGCCATAGGTGTACAGCTGGGCGCCGAAGGTCAGCGCCCCGTTGGAGTAGTTGCCGTAGCGAGTGACCACGCCGCCGCACAGGTTGAACAGACGGAACCAGGGGTTGTTCATGATCACGTTCTGCTCGACGCCGGAGCACTCCTGGATAAAGACGGACTCGTTGCCGTAAGCCTCGGTGATGCGCTTGAACTCGGAGGCGATGGTATCCAGAGCCTCGTCCCAGCTGATCTGCTCGTACTTGCCCTCGCCGCGCTTGGAGCCCTCCACGCGCTTCATGGGATAGTTCAGGCGATCCTCGCCGTTGATCCAGCGGCGGATGGAACGGCCGCGCAGGCAAGCGCGAGCCTGGAAACCACCGAAGGAAGCGTCGCCGGTATTGTCAGATTCCACGTAGGTGATCTCGTCGTCAACCACATGGCACTGCAGCACGCAAGCGCCGCCGCAGTTCACATGGCAATGCGTCCAGCAGATCTTCTCGTCGACCGGCGCGGTGTCGCCGGTTTCGGCGAGCTCGGCGTCTCCGGAGCCGGTGCCCTGCGGCGCGCAGCCGAACAGAGACGTGGTGCCTACGGCGGCGGCCCCAAGGCCGGCCAGTGCGGATCCCTTCACGAACGTGCGGCGAGACAGAGCGGTCTTCTCGGAGTTCGTCATGGTACCCTCCCTTTCCTCTTGCGAATCTCTTCTCTTCTGCGGCCCGCCCCTCTTCCGTAAGGATCGGGCCCGCGGCGCCGTGGAAGGCGGCGCTTCGCGTCGGTCGCGGTGGCGTTCACCGTCGCTCCCGACGGGCCGCATCATAGGCCCCCTGCCGCAGCGAGCGTGTCACATACTCCGTGTGATTTTCGCATTTCCCCAGTTCACAGGCGATCACTCTATCACCCTTTTTCCATTTCGCCAAGACGGAAACTCGTGGCCACGCTATACTGTTCACCACGGATTACCGCACAGCGGCAACGTCGGGAGGGGGTGCGCGCGATGAATTTCCAAACCGTTTTAGGGCTTCTGCGGCCGAACGTGGCCTCGCTCGGCTACGGGCTCTTCCTCGCCATCAACGCCGCCAGCGTGTGGGGCGGCGTGTTCCCGTTTCTGCCGCTCGCTTTCCAAACCGCCGATGTCATGCTGTGGTTCTTCGCCGCCGAGTCCGTGGCCTTCACCGCCACGTTTCTGGCGAGCGCCGCCGGCACGTGGTTCTTCCCCGCCGAGACGCGACGATTCATGGTGAAGGCGGTGACGGTACCCTACATGGGCGGCTGGTGCTTGCTTATCGCAGCCATGTACCTGCGCGGTGCCACCGTGCCGCTCGTCTGCATCGGCGGCGCGCTGCTCGGCGTGGGGTCGGCCGGATTCTATATGCTGTGGCAGCGCCTCTTCGCCAGCCAGGACGCGCGCGAGGGTATGGGCAACCTTATCGCCGGCACGGCATGGGCGGCCGTGCTGTACTTCGCGCTCTACCTTATCCCCGTAGCGGTGACGGCCTACCTCATCCCTTGCGTCTTTCTGCCCCTGTTCGGACTGGCCGCCGTGCTGAAGAGTCGCTCCATCGATCTTGACCAGCCCATGTTCGAGGACGTACCCCGCGAGCATCGGCGCACGTACCGCCACGTACTCGCCACCGTCTGGCGACCGGCGCTTTCTCTTGGCACGTTGGGGTTCTGCACCGGCGTCATGCGCTCGCTCGCCATTGGCGACCCGGAGGTGGGCACGCTCGTGAACGCCCTTTCCATGGGGGCGATGCTGGTGGCGGCCGTGGCGCTTCTGGCCGTGTGGGCTACCAAGAGCCTGCGCATCAACGTGGCCACGAGCTACCGGGTGTTCTTCCCCGTGGTGACGACCGGCTTTTTACTGCTGCCGCTTTTGGGAGACAGCTATGCGGAAGGGCTCGCGGCCGGGCTGTACGCGCTGTGGTCGGTGGCCATCGTGCTCATGATGATCCAGTGCGCCCAGGTGTCTCGGGACGGCGGCATCAACCCGGTGTTCATCTACGGCGTGTTCGGCGGCATCATGTACGGTCTGCACGATGTGGGATTTCTCGGCGGATCGGTGCTGGAAGGGCTAGTCGCAGGGAGCGCCGGGGGCGCAGCGGCCGGCGGGGCTGGAGACGCGGGAGCCGCTGCTGTCGGCGCGGCCACCGCGGCCGGCGGAGCCCTGGGCGGCCTGCCGCCCCTTGCCCTGGTGACGATTGCGGCACTGTACCTTCTCGGCATCATGTACTTCATCGGCCAGGGAGGCTTCCGCCGCGTGCTGGCCGACACCGACATCAACGAGATCGAGCTGTTGGCCCTCCAGCGCGGCGGGAAGAAAGGGCCCGCAAGCCGCGTGATCGCCCGTGCCGACAGCGCAGCCGCCATGACCGACACACCATCCGCCGCCTCGGAAGCATCAGCATCTGTTTCTGAAGAAGGTGTCGAAGGAAAGGATGCCGCAATCGCGGATCCCCTCCTCTGCGCTGCCAATACCATCGGTACGCAAGCCGAAAGCGGAGATCACGCGCAGGGAGCGCCTCATAGCGCATCGTCCGGTAGCACTGCAGCTACCCGAGATGGCGCTGCCTTTCGCGACCGTTTCTCGAAGCAGATGGCGGCAGTGCGCGAGTTCTACGGCCTATCGGCCCGCGAGGCGGAGGTGGCCGAGCTCATCGCCCGCGGCAACACCGTGGCCCACATCGCCGAGCTGCTGTTCGTCTCCGAGAACACGGTGCGCACCCATTCCAAGCGCATCTACGTCAAGCTGGACATCCACAAGCGTCAAGAGCTCATCGCCCTCGTAGAAAGCTTCGAACCCGAGGGACGATAAAAGCAGGCACGATTCTGAACGCAGTGCGTTCAGAATCGAGATAAACTGCAGGGCGCGTGCCCCTTCTATCGCTCCAGCAGCTGTTCCATGGTGCAGCGCAAGGCGCGGGACAGGCGGTAGAGGGCTATGCCCTGGGCCTTGTTGATGTCCTTCTGCCGCTGCTCGTACAGCTGGATGGAGCGCACGCCTACCCCTGATGCCTTTGCCAGCTGCGACTGGGAAAGGCCGGCTGCTTCCCGCAAAGTCCGCAGGTTGGTGGCCTTCGCGCGCTCGGTGCGCATCTCGTCGAAGATGGCGACAAACTTGCTTTCAGGTGCCTCGTGCAGCGGCCAATACATGGAGCGAATCTCGTCGTAGGTGGCAGTCGCGAAGATGGATCGGTAGGAGCAACCCGTGACCATCTGGTAATGCGCAAGCACCCACCCGACCCAGAAATCCGGCGTCCGGTCATAGCGAAGACACGGCGCGGGCACCTCATCGCACGGGAGCAAAGGCACCATGATGCGCAGTAAGTCATAGGACGACTTGCCCGCCACGTACACCGGATTCTGCTTTTCAAACTCCTCGGCCAAACCTGACGCCATGAACGCCTGGGCCACCTGCTCGCCCGTGCACCCGGCCAAGTTCACCCCGATATCGAAAACGAATGCCAGCACTTCTTGCAGATCGTGAGCATAAGGCGAAGGCGGCAGCTCGACGACGGCGTATCGATACTCCCCCATGGCCTACCCCTCCCTCATCAAGTCGAGCATGTATACGCCGTTGGGGTCAAAGGGCTCCTTGTGCAGGATGCGGTCGAAGTCCTGGCGCGCCTTCTCATCTCGTCTCATACGCTTCTCATGCCAGAGCGATGCTGACGCGGGCTCGGCTCCTACGAACCTGAGCGCCCCGAAGGCTGCCTCACTCACCGCAACCACCTGACGTCCCAGCCCACCAAGCTTCATCGCGCGCTCAAGCTGTGCGAGACTAATGCGATTCTCCAGAAATGCCCGGGCAAAAGAAAAGTAGGAATCGTCAGCACGGTAGCCCACGACCACGTCCGCTTCGCCCAACTCCGACGGGTATCGGGCCGCCACGTAGGACTTAGCGGCCTCCATAAGACTCGTCGGAACGTCAAACTGTCGATTGGCGAAAAGCACCGCGAGCCATTCGATGGTACCGTAAGGCTCGGCGTCCAGATCTACCACGCGCAAGCCCGCGAGCTCAAGGTCGTAGGCGTTCGCAAACCCATCCTTTGCCTTCGGGCAGGCCCATTCGCAGGCAAGCTCAAACGACTCCGTGCAATAGAAGCCCAAACCGTAGTCGTTGTAGGGATTGCCCACGCCAAAAAGGGGGCGCTTCACTCGAATTGGCGACCCATGGTACAAGCGCAGCACTTCGCTCATAGTAGCCATCCTATCTATATCGCTATAGTGATATAGATACTAGCACGAAAACATAGCCAGATCAATTTCCCCATTGTCTGCGAAGGTTGGAAAATGTGCTTTTTTGGATGAGGGTCTGACCTGGTATTATTCGAGTTTTACCAGGTCAGATAGGGCGTTTTTAGAATTCGAAAAAGCACATTTTCCAAGTCCATCGACCCACAATGACACCTTTTCCAAATCGCGATCCAGATAAGCACATTTTCCAGATTCCCCGGAGAAGGGAGTCAGTCTCGCATGCATTCGCGAGAAAGGTGCCCTACTCCGTGACGCGTTTGCGGTCGGGGTTGAGCAGGGCGCCGGCGAGGGTGGCCACAGCGGAGATGCCGCCGGCGATGCGCAGCCACAGCGCCGTGCTCTGGCAGGCCATGTCGACGCTCTTGCAGACGCCGATGGAAAGTGGCGTGTCGAAAGTGAGCAGCACGATGGCGAGCGACAGCAGCGCCAGCGCCACGGTCATGGGCCGCTTCGTCACGAGCGCCACCACCGCCACGGCAGCCAGGATAAGGGCAAGCAGCAGCTCGACCTTCGCCGTATAGGCGCAGCGCATGGGCACCATGTTGCCGTTAGCCAGTTCAAGCGTGCCCGAGCACACCGGCGCCCACAGAAGCACGGCTCCGCACACTATGGCGGCGCAGATAAGCGCCGCGATGGGCGCCAGCAGTTGCAAGTTCTTCATGAGTTCCCCTTTCAAGCGATGACGGCGATGCCCTTGGGACTCGCCAATCCTTCAATCGTATTCAGCAGCGCCAGCGACGGCGCATCCACCACGTGCACTTGGCCGCCGATGCTGTTGCCAACCAGCAGCGTCTTCTCGTCGGGAGCAAGTACGAGCGTATCGATGCCCACGCCCAAAGACAGACGCCCCGTCTCGTTCCAGTCGGCGTCGAAGGCCACCAACTCCCCATCGTCGCGGGCGATGGCCCACACCGCCGAGCCGTCAGAGGCCTGAGCCACGCCGGCGACAGACTGGCCCACCGGCACCTCCTGCACGCGTTTGCCCGAGGAACGGTCGAGCACGTACAGGTCGCTCACCTGCTGCTCGCCCTCCCCTCCCACGCCGGCCAGAAGCAGCTGCGCTCCGTCGGCGGACACGAGGATCTGCCGCGGGCCCACCACGCCGTCGAAGGCCTCGATTTCCTCACCCGTTGCCAAATCGACGCGGGCCACGTCGAAGGTGCCATAGTTCGCGCAGTACAGCAAATTTCCCTCGGGAGCCAGCGCCAGCGCCACCGTGCGGCGCCCCGTACCGGGGTCGATGCGGCAGCAGTCGGGAGGATCGGTCCGGTTATGGTAGCCGGAAGCGCTGAGCTTCACCGTTTTGACCAGGGACTTCAGCTGCGCATCAACGAGGTGGATGCTCGATGCGAAATAATCCCCCACATAGAGAATGCCCTGCGCCCCGTCATAGCATAGCCCGAGCGGCTGCTTGCCCACGGTGATCGACGTCACCTGCGACGGATCGGCGATGTTTACCGCCGTCACCTCGCCGCCGCCGGAACTACCGACGTACACCCAGCCGTCGGCCACCAGGGCCGTGGCGGGGTTCTGGCCGGCGGCTATGCGCTGCAGGATCTCACCCGTTGCGGGATCCGCAACCGCAAGCGTGTTGTTCGCGTATTCCGCCACGCACAGCAAGCCCGGAGAAAGCGCCGCAGAGGGCGCTGCCGGAGCGCTTTCCGAAGTTGGGGGCATCTCGTCCTTGCCGCCCTCGCCGGAATTCGAGCCTTCGCTTTCATTCGCAGCAGGGACCGTCTGCCCCGCGTCCGAACCAGCGCATCCCGGCAGAACCCCCAGCAGCACCGATCCTGCAGCTAACCCGGCGAGAGAGGCAAACGCCCTTCTCGTAAGCGCGCGATCGCCGCATGCCATACATTCCGAACAGCCACTGCCCGCAAGGTTCGCATCGTCACGGCCCATGCGTCGCGCATTTTGGCCACACGTCAGCATGAGGCCACCTCCTCGCGACGCGCAAGCCTCCCCTCTTCCAAAACGTACACCTCATCCGCCTGGCGGGCGTAGGCTTCGTCGTGCGTGACGACGACCACCGAGCGGTCGCCTGCGGCCACAAACGCACGGAACCGGTCGAACACCTCGTCAGACCAGTCGGCATCCAAGTCGTTGGTGGGCTCATCGGCCAACAACAAATCGTGCTGGGCCAAAAGAACACGGGCCAGCACCAAGCGCCGCTTCTGCCCCACAGAAAGCTCGGCAGGCAGATGATCGGCCCGGTCGGTCAGGCCCACCTCCTCAAGCATGGTCTCGATGGCCGCCCCGTCAATCGGCTGCCCGGCGGCCCGCAGCGCCATCGCCATATTCTCTCGCGCCGTCAGCGCCGGGAACAGGTACGGGCTTTGGAAGACGAAGCCGATGCCGCGGCGATGCACGGCATCGATCTCGGCGGCCGAGGCCCGCACAAGATCGGTACCGTGGTAGAGCACCGATCCCTCGTCGGCCCGCAGAAGGCCGCCCATCACGTTGAGCAGCGTGGACTTCCCCTTGCCCGACACGCCGGTCACCGCCACGATGCGGCCCGGCGCCACGGCCAGCGACACCCCGTCCAGCGGACGCACGGGCGGCACGCTGCGGAACTCTTTCACCACGCCCTTAAGCTCGATCAACGGCTCCATCACATATCCCCCCTCGTCAACGTCTCTTGCGGGTCGCGGCGCAGCATTTGCACGACCGGCTGCACCAGCGCCACAGCGGTCAGGACCACGGCGAACAGCAGGCCCGCCGCCACCGCCGTCCCGTAGGCGCTCGCGGGAACCGCCGCCCCGGGCATGTTGAATTCGCTGTGGAAGGTGCCGACCACCGACCCGGCCACCAAGCAGGCGATCCCAACGGCGACCACGGCCGCCACCAGCGTGACCAGCCCGATCTCGCAGGCGAAGCACCCCACGACCCGGCCCCGGCTCATACCGAAGGTGCGCAAAAGTCCCAGCTCGCGCATGCGGCTGGCCGCCAGGGCCGAGAAGCGCCCGGCCAGGGCCAAAGCCGCCAGAATAACGAGCACGATGAGAAACGCCACGGCGATGGCCTCCACCACGGCAAGCTGCGAGGACGCGCCCGACACCATGTCCGCCGTCCGCACGGCCACCGAACCCGGCACTGCATCCACGAGCGCCTGGCACAGAGCGTCTATGTCAGCCCCGTCGGCCGCCTTCACCATGAGGCAGGAAACGGCGTCGAAGGGATCGGCGTCGCCCCATACACTTTCCAAATAGGGACTCGCCGCCGCGATGGTGCGTGCCGCGTCAATGTCCATGAAGATGGTCTCGTCCACGCTGGTGCCCGTCGGCGCCAAGGTGCCGGCCACGTGGAAGACCGAACCCAAAATGGAAGCCTGCCCGCCCTCGATGGCCGGAGCCGCCGAGCCCAGCAGAATGCCGTCGTCGCCCAAGCCGAAGTCGTCGGCCTCGGCCGAAGCACCGCCCTCGGCTCCTTCCGCGCCGCCGACGATCCAGGGCGCCAGCACGAAGTCCGTCGTCGCATCGATGCCCACCACGCGGGTGACCCCCACCACCGAGCAGCAGCTCTGATCCACCGTCTGGGTGAAGAACTGCGGCGTGGAAGCGGCCACGCCCTCGGTGGCGGCCACGGCTTCTGCGGCCGATGCCGGCAGATACACGTTCACCGGCTCGGCGCAGAAGAGCACTTCCGAGGCATTGCCCGAGGCGCCGGCCGGCAACACCATGATATCGGCCCCCAGCCGTTCCCGGGACAGGCGCACGCCGTCTTCCAGCGACGTCACCACAATCATCGAGGCGGTCAGCGCGAGCACGGCCATAAACGCAATAAACGCCGTGAGCACAGAAGAGCCCAGCCGGCGCGTGATATTTCTCCATGCCAGGTAGAACACGAAGACAACCTCCCTTGTGTTGAGAGGAGGTGCCCAGGGAAATAAGGGAGGGTGGAATTCCCCGCGCACCTCCATCGAGAAGGGCGCCCGACGAGGGCCGGGCGCCGCATTCTGGCTTCATTGCGGACGCTGAACGCGCCTTAAAGGCCTACGCCTGCTCCATGCCGGGATCAATGAGCCCCGGCGCACCGTCGATGTCGGCGAACGCCGTCGCATCGAGATCCTTGTCCAGAGCCACCTTCAGGTTCGGCTTCGTCGCCGCCTGATCCTTCACGTCGGTGCCCTCGGGCAGCTTGTCCATCTCGTCCAGCATCAGATTGGCACTCGGACACACTACGGTGCACACGGGCGCTTCCCCACGCGCCTGACGGTTGGCGCAGCCGTCGCACTTATAGGTGGTCGAGGTGGCCTCGTCGTAGCACGGAGCGTGGAAGGGGCAAGCCTCGATGCAGGTCTTGCAGCCGATGCACTTCTCGTGATCCTGCACGACCAGGCCGTTATCTAGCTTCTGGTAAGCGCCCACGGGGCAGTTTGCCACGCAGGCTGGTTCGTCGCAGTGGTTGCACGACATGGACACGAAGGCGTGGCCGCCGGCCTTCTCCACCTCGCGCACGCGGCGAATGAACACACCGGGAGTGAGCACCTTCTCGTTGGCGCAGGCTACCTGACAGCTCTTGCAGCCATAGCAGTTCGCCGAGTTAACGAAAAATCCCTGGGTCATGATTACGCCCCCTTCTTCACTTCAACGAGCGTGGAATTGCAGCAATGGATAGTGCCGAGCGTGGGCCAGGCGTTGTTGGTGACGTTGCTCGTCGGCGAGGCCGTGGTGTCGTCCCAGCCGTTCTGCAGCACGACAACGCCCGGTTTCACGTTCTCGGAGACGAGCGCCACACCGGAGTGCTCGCCACGGTCGTTGTACACCGTAATATCGTCGCCCATGGCAATCGAGCGGGCAGCGGCATCATCGGGATGGATCACGATAAGGGGCTTGTGGCCGTCCATGGCCAGCATGGTCTCCAGGTTGTTGAAGATGGTGTGCACCTGGTGGCGCGTCTTGCGCTGCACGGCAGCCAGCGGGTACTTCTTCGCGAGCTCGCTGTCGGTGTTGAGCGGATGTTCAACGGGACGCTGGTGGCAAGCGATGGGCGGAAAGCCCTCGTCCACCCAGGCCTGCACCCACAGATGAGCTTTGCCCGTAGAGGTGTCGAAGTTGCCGTCCTTGTAGGCGATCCAGCCGGGCACGAGATCCCAGGCGTTCACGCCCTTCTTCTCTACCAGCTCTTCATAGGTGACGCCGGAGCCCTCGAGCACGCGGGCGATGTACACGGAGGGATCCTCGTTGAAGTACTTCTCGAAGCCGAAGCGCTTGGCCACCTCAGCGGTGATCTCCAGGTCGGTCTTCGCCTCGCCCGGAGGAGTCACGCCGGCTTCGCTGATCTGGATGACCGCCGAACGGGACGAATGAGTAACGTTGGGCGTCTCGAACAGCGCCGTGTTGGGTAGCACCAGATCGGACCACAGGCAGGTGGAGTTCATGAACTGGTCCACCTTCACCACGAAGGGAATGTGCTCCAAGGCTTTCTTCCACATGTTGGTGTTCGGCATCTGGGCCACCGGGTTGCCCTGAGCGACCCACATGAAGTTAATCTTGGTCGGCTTGTCCTCAAGCACCATCTCGCCGAAGTGCGGGAAGGGAATCGGCTCAAATTTACCGGCATCGGGATTGTTCTCGAAAGCCGAGCCGGAAGGAACAAGGGCCGCCGAACCACCGATATCGTACATGCCATCGCCCTCGTGGCCGATATGACCGCAGAACAAGGCCAGGTACACCTGAGTCGCCGTAGCATAGGCACCATTCTCGGTACGCTGGTAACCGCCCATGTTCTGGACGATGATGGCTGCATTCGCATTAGCATAATCGCGGGCAATGCGAGCGATGTCCTCATAGGAGCAACCAGTCTCCGCCTCAACGGCCTCCTTGCCCCACTTATCAGCCTCAGCCTTGATGAGGTCGTAGATGGTCACGTAATCGTTGGCGATCTCGGTGCCTTCCACGGAAAGCGCCGGAGTCACGCCCGCAGCATCGTGGGCGACAAGCGCCTTGGCGGCCGGATCGTACACCTGGTAGGTGGTATCGTCGGCCGGATCGGTGAAGGCCGGCGCATTGGTCTTCTTATCGATAAGGCAAGGAGCCGTCGTATGGGCAAGGAGGTACTCCTCATCGGTGAGGCCCTCATCAATGATGACCTTCAGCATGGCCAGGGCCACAGCCGAGTCGGTGCCGGGCCAAGGCTGAATCCATTCCTGGGACTTATCGGCCGTCTCGGAGAGGAACGGATCAATGGTGCACAGGGTACCACCGTTGTCCATCATCTTCTGGAAGCGACCGAAGTAGCCGGTCATGGTCACAACGGGGTTGTTGCCCCAGGCGATGATGTAGTCGGCCTTTTCGATTTCATTACGCAAAGGCGTGGTGCGGCTGCCCAGAATAGTGGCGAGGCCCGAATCGATACCAGCGCAGCAGAAGTTACCGGTGATAGCCGTAGTACCACCGAGCCAAGACCCGAGCGTGCTCATGGAGCCGGTCAGCGAGCTGAAGTTGCCCGAACCGCCCTGCACGATGATGGACTGGCTGCCGCCGTTGTCCAGTGCGTACTGGATCTTCTCCTGAATAAGGTCGTAGGCCTCGTCCCAGGTGATCTCCTCGAAGTCGCCGGAGCCCTTCTCGCCCACGAGCTTGAGGGGCTTGGTCAGGCGCTTGTCGGAGTTGCACAGCTCCACGCGGGCGAAGCCGCGGGCGCAAGCGGGGCTCTCGTTCACCTCGCCGCTCTCCACTTTCACGAGCTTGCCGTCGCGCACATAACCCTTCAGCAGGTGGTGCTGGCACTCCGGCGAGCAGCAACCGTAGACGAGCTGGCAGTCGGCGAACTCGTCCTCGCCGGTGAAGGCCAGACCCTCCCCCTCGTCCTTGGCCGGTGCCTCGTCGGTGGCCGCCGGGGCGCATCCGGCCAGGCCCACAGCAGCCGTAGCCGCGGCAGCGCCCACGAAGGCGCGACGGGTGAGCTTGGCGTCAATGGCGCGTTCGCTGTTCTTCGTCATAGAACTCTCCTCCCTCAGATAGGATTTTCTCGCGAGCTGCGGCGAAAAGACGCTTGAACCCCCGCTCTCGGCGGATCTCCTACCGCCTTGCTGTCGCATCGGGCGGCCCTCCTCGGCCGAAACCCTCGCACTCGCTGGCTATTATTCTGCCGTTGACTCAACGTCACTTCAATGGCGGCCAGCGGAACTTTTCATTAAGACTTCGGGGCAAATATTAAAAAAGAATTACCTTCCCCACCGAAGTCTCCTGCATGCAGCTCCATCGGGCATAATATGAAGATTGACGAGGAGGGGACACCATGTCGACCGATCACCCGGGGCGCCCGTTCCGCTATGGCATACGTTTCAAGATCGCCGTTTCCATCGGCGTCATTATGGTTGCGCTCATGGCCGTCGACATCCTGTGGAACCTGTCGCTGCAGAACGCCCAAGCCGAGAACGAGGCTCGCGAGAAGGCCGAGGTACTTGCCTCCGAGATGCGCGCAGCATGGGATTTCGTCGATATGAATCAGGACGTCATCAACCGTGCCGAGGACGGCACCTTCCGTACGAAGCACCTCGTGTGCGTGGTGGCGGCGAAGTCTATCTCCATGCTGTTTACCACGGAGACCGACTACTCCATCCGCTTCACCAACGACACCCCTCGTCAGGCCGCCAACGCGCCGGACGAGTTCGAGCAGGAGGCTCTGGCCGCCTTCAACGCCGACCCGGAACGCAAGGCGTTCTGGCGCGTGGTAGACGCCGGCGACGGCACGCGGGTGTTTCGCTATACCGAGCCTTTGTACGTGACCGAATCGTGCCTGGAATGTCACGGCGACCCCGTCGGCGAGCTGGATCAGTACGGCTACCCCAAGGAAGGCATGCAGGTGGGACAGGTGGGCGGCGCCATGTCCATCACCGAGCCCATGGACATTTACGCCGCCGGCATCCAGGACAGCATGATGCAGCAGGCGATCATGGTGTTGTTCATGATGGTAGCGGCCTTCATCGGGCTGTACTTCGTGACAAGCCGGCTGGTGCTGCGGCCCATCGACGAGCTGCGAAGCGCGGCGGGCGCCGTGGGCAAGGGCGACTTCAACTACACCCTCACGGTGCCCGACCCCGGCGAGCGGCCCCGCGACGAGCTGGCGGAGCTCACCGGCGAGTTCGACCGCATGGCCCGCGACCTTGAGGCGCTTTATGCCGATCTGGAGGGCCAGGTGCGTTCCAAGACCGACGACCTCATGGTGCTCAACGACATGCTGAACTACCAGAAGCGCGAGCTGAAGGTAGCACTCGATCGGCTGGGTGATGAGGTGGCCTACAAGAACGAGTTCTTCGCCATCGTCAGCCACGAGCTGCGCACGCCGCTCACCAGCATTTTGGCCTACGCGCGCATCCTGAACGCGGACGACAGCCTAGCGCCCAAGACCCGCGAGGCCGTGGGCGAAATCGAATCGAATGCCACCCTTTTGCTGAACATGGTGAACAACATCCTCGTCATTTCCAAGCACGCTGCTAAAAAGGACGAGCTTTTGCCCGAACCCGTGGATTTCGTCGATTTGGCCCAGTTCGTGCGCAAGGCGCTGGTCCCTATCGCGGAAGGCAAGGATGTGAGACTCTCCTGCTCGGTGGCGCCGGACGTGCCCTTGAGCATGGCCGATTGGGAGAAGCTGCGCCGCATTTTGGAGAACCTGGTGAACAATGCTATCAAGTACACCCATCGAGGCGGGTTCGTGCGCCTGACGATTGGGTTCGAAAGCGGCGAAGAGGCGAACCACGGCCACGGCAACCATCCCGGCACGCACGTCCCGGATGACGAAGACGCGGCCCCTGCCGGCTGGATCGTCATGCGCGTTGCCGACGACGGCATGGGCATCGCACCCGAGGAGCTGGACCAGATCTTCGAGCTGTACAAGCAGGCCGGGCAGTCGGCCAACCGCCGCTACCGGGGCACGGGGCTAGGGCTTGCCGTAGTGCGCGACCTCACCGAGCTGCATGGCGGCACCGTGGCCGTGGAAAGCCGGGTGAAGGAGGGCAGCACGTTCACCGTGCGCATTCCCTATGCGCCCGTCATTGAGGAAGAGGACGAGGAATCGTAAAACCGCAGGGCGGCCCGCAGCGCCGAAGGCCGAGCCGCTGACAACCGCGAAGGAGGACGACGATGGCGAAGATTCTGCTCGTGGACGATGAACCGCGCATTGCCCGGGTGGTGCGCGACATGGTGGAAGGCGCCGAGTGGCAATTCGCTTACGCCGACAACGGCGCCGATGCGCTGGACGCCGTCGCTCGCGAGGCTCCCGATCTCATCATCATGGACGTCATGATGCCGAAGATGGACGGCTTCACCGCCTGCCGCGAACTGCGCGCCCGGGGCGTCACGGTACCGGTCATCTTCCTGTCGGCCAAAGGGGACATCGTGGACAAGGGCGTCGGGTTCGCAGCCGGGGGCGACGACTATATGGTCAAGCCCTTCGACCCACGCGAGCTGATGATGCACATCGAGGCCCACCTGCGCCGCGCCGCCATGCGCCCGACCGCCGCCATGCCGTCCACCGGCACCATCACCGTCGGACGGCTTTCCCTGGACATGGCCCAGCACCGCGCTACTTTGGGCGGCGAGCACGTGCCGCTGACTCCGAAGGAGTTCAAGATCCTGGCGACACTGGCCGCAAGCCCCGGTACCGTGCTCTCCCGCGAGCAGCTGGTGGAAGCGGCCTGGGGGCCGGAGTTCGTCGGCGAGACCAGTTCCATCACCGTGTTCATCAAGAAGCTGCGGGCCAAGATAGAGGACGACCCCACCGAGCCCCGCATCATAGAAACCGTCTGGGGCATCGGCTACCGCCTGGACCCGGAGGCCTGCGGGTAAGCTAGCGAGCGAACCTGCAGGCAAACATTCTCGCTCGCGCACCTTTGACCCCGAAATGATATTTCTGATTTAAAAGTGCCATTTCGGGGCTTCTTTCTGTGCCCAAGCCGATTGCACCCCAGCGCCTTTCAGCCGCATTCGCCAGATGGCCAAAAAAGACGCGCTAACTGCGGTTTTCAGCCCTCTTTCCCCGACTTTCACCATCTACACATTCGCGCGTCCTTTTCAATAATGTTCTGACCAGGTAAAACTTTGATCAAGAGAAACCGCACTTTCGAAACCGCAAGCCGCTGACGCAGCCAGCGCAGATTTTTTGACCAAAAAATGCTCTAGAGACACTTTCGCATGCAGTTCGCGAGCCGTTTTTGGCCACAAGCGTCCTACTTTCCCGCGCCGCCGTGGTTGATAGTGGTGGCGAGGGGGTGCCGCTTCAGAAGGAGCATCATCACGAGGCACGCAAGCATGAGCGGCACGAACCAGAGGAACAGCGGCAGCAGCGCGTCGGAGTAGCCGGCGGCAATGACCGACTGGGCCGATGCGGGCAGCGAGTCGACGATCTGCGGTGTCAGCGTGGCGAGCGACAGATTGTCTACGTGGGTGAGCTTGCCGGCCACGTCGGCCGTAAGGCGCATGGTGAACAGCGCGCCCACGAGCGCCGTGCCCACCGAAGCGCCGATCTGCCGGAAGAAGTTGTTCGCCGCCGTGGCGGTGCCCACCATGGCGTGGGGGAACTCGTTTTGCACCACGAGCACGAGCAGCTGCATGCCGAGCCCCATGCCGAAGCCGAGTACGAACAGATACAGCACTGGCACCCACAGCGCCTCGTGCACCCGCATGCGCGACAGCAAGAATAGGCCCACCGTGCTCACGACACACATGGCCACAAGCATCCCCTTGTAGCGCCCCGTCTTCGACGCCGCCCAGCCGGTGGCCGTGGAAGTGATGAGGATGCCCACGCTGGTGGCCGTGCACACGAGACCGGCCACCTCCGGCGACAGATCGTCCACGATTTGGAAGTAGGTGGGCAGGTAGTTGAGCGCTCCCATGAAGCTGATGTTCAGGAGAAGCCCCGTCACCGAGCACAGCACGAAGTTGCGGTTGCGGAAGAGCCCCATGGGGATGATGGGCTCGGCGGCGCGGCGCTCCAACAGCACGAAGACCACAGCGGCAGCCACAGCCAGAGCGACAAGGCCCATAAACGGCAGACTGCCCCAGGGAATAAGCGTGCCGCCCCAGGCCATGGCCAGCACGAGCGAGGTCACGGCCACGGTCATGGCCATCATGCCGGGCCAATCGAGGGGGTGCTTTCCGAGGGCACGGGCGTCGCGGGGCAACGTGAGTCCGAGTACCACCACGGCAAGCAGGGCCACGGGCACCGTGAACCAGAAGATCCAGCGCCAGCCCGTCACCTGGACGAACCAGCCGCCCATAAGCGGGCCCAGCACATTCGACACGGCGAACACGGCGCCGATGACGCCCATGTAGGTGCCGAGTTTGCGCGGCGGCACCACGTCGGAGAGCGTCGCCTGGGACAAGATGATGAGGCCACCGCCCCCGAGGCCGGAGACGAGGCGGCCGCTGATGAGCATCTCCATGTTCATGGCCAGGCCGCACACCACCTTGCCCGCGGCGTACAGCGTGAGCGCCGCCATGAGCAGCCGCTTGCGGCCGATAAGGTCGCCCAGCTTGCCGTAGATGGGCATGACCAACGTCGACGACAGGATGTAGGCAGTGGAGACCCACTGCATGATCTCCACGCCGTTCAAGTCGCCCACGATGGTGGGCAGCGCCGTGGAGGCGATGGTCTCGGAAAGCGAGCTGATGAACATGGCGAGCAGAAGCCCGAAGAACACGAGCGCCAGCGCCCGGCCGTGCAGGGCGTGATCGGTATGGGGCGTGGAAGCGCCTGCGGGTTTTGCGGGCGCCGATGAGGTAGGAGCTATTGCGGGCGACGCAGCTGCAGCGGTCGAGACCGCTTTCGCCTTCGAAGTCGTATCTGCTGCGCTCACCACCATAGGTCGCCTCTTTCCAATCAGGGGATTCTCCCTATTTTAGAAAGACGACCGCCGCAAGCGCCGCGCAACAACCCCGCCTGCGCCGAACTGTCACGGCGCCGTTGAAGACTTGCGCGAGAATGCGTTTGCGAACGCTACAGCGCCAACTCGTACATAGCCACCTGGATGTCGCCGAGGGCCGGGTAGTGCACGGTCCACTCGCCCTTGTCCTCGAAACCGCAGGACTCGTAGAGGCCGCGGCCGCGCACGTTGTGGGGGAAGGTGTCGAGGCGCAGAACCACCAGACCCTGGGCACGGGCGATATCAGCGGCACCCTTCACGAGCTGGCGACCGAAGCCCCGGCCGTGGAAGGCCGGCAGCGTGGCTACCACATGCAGGACACCTACCTGCTCGGGCGGCGCGTCCACGGTCCAGGGAACGGCGTCGTAGCCGGGGGCGCCCTCGTGGTTCACCACCATGGCCGAGGCAATGATGGGCTCGGACTCGCTGCCTTCGGAGACCACTTCAACCCCTTCTGCGGGCAGCAACCCCACGATCACCTGGCCCGCCTCCAGCGACTCGCGCAAGAACGTCGGCGAGGGATGCACGTCATGCTGCCATTGCACGTCGAAATCGGTGCCCTGCATCTCGTCGATCATCGTCGTGTAGAACGCGAGCACCGCATCGAACTCATTGGGCCGCGCCACGCGCACTTCCAACATCGCCGCTCCCTTCTTCATCGGATTCGAGTGAAGATAGTATAGCGTTACGATGCCACCTACAGTCCGAGCATCGGGCGGTACAGGTGCTCGTCGGTTTCGGAGAAGACGTTGAACACCACCGTCATGGGCGCATCGGGATGCTCGTCGAGCCAGCGGCGCACCGTGGCGACGGCGATGGAGGACGCCTCAGCCTGGGGGAAGCCGAACACGCCCGTGGAGATGCAGCAGAAGGCAATGCTAGCAAGCCCCGCGCCGGCCACCGCATCAAGACAGGCCTGGTAGCACTCGGTCAGCTGGCGGCGGTGCGTGTCGGTGGGGCGTCCGTCGGCGATGGGCCCTACCGTATGGATGACATAGCGCGCGGGCAGGTTGTAGGCGTCAGTCACCTTGGCCTGGACCGTGGGCTCCGGGTGCCCCTGAGCTGCCATGGCCTTTGCACAAGCGGCGCGTAGCTGGACGCCGGCGAAGGTGTGGATGGCGTTGTCGATGCAGTAGTGCAGCGGCGCCCAGCAGCCGGTCATGTCGGAATTGGCGGCGTTCACGATGGCGTCAACAGCTAAGGTAGTGATATCGCCGCGCCACAAGCGCAGGCGCGGATCGGTCGGCGACGGGGTCGCATCGGCCAAGGTCGCCACACCCGCCTCAGCAATGAGCCCCTGCAGCAGCTCGTTCTGGGCCGCGAGGAACTCCGCGGGCGCGGGCCACGGCGGTCGCACGTTCACGAGCGATCGGAATGCAAGCCACAGCTCATCGGCCGAGGCACTCGCCAAGTCGTCATGGGCCACATCAGCCGCCGCGGGCGGCAGAGCGCACCCATGCGCCTCGCTCTCTTTAACCAGGTATTCCACCAAGTATTGCAACAGTTTGCGATCCATGGATTCGCCTCCCGCACAACAACTATAGCGCGAAGCGGTCGCGGGCGCGCTTGGGGGCGGTGGCGCGCGTGGCCTCGGCGCGGTCGTGCTGCCAGTTCATGAGGAACAGCACGCAGTCGGTGCGGTTGCTGGCGCGCAAGCGCTCGATCTGGCGATCGAACAGCTCGACGTCGTTCAAGAACCCGGCATCGGCCAGAGCGCGCACCATGGCGATGTCCCCCTCACGCGCCACATACTGCACGGCCTCCGCCGCACGCTCACGCAGGGCATCCACAATGCGATCGCGCATCCCGGGCGCCAAGCGGAAAGGCGCCGCCACGCGGTGGAGCAGGGCTCCCAGATGATCAGGCAAGCCGCGCCCCACCAGCAATTGGTCATCGTAGCGGGCGAAGTCGAAGGGGATACCATCCTCGGCGTCTTCCAAAAAACAGCTTATGAGCTGATCGGAAGTGATATGCACCACCGCATCGGCCGCAGCCAGGCGCACGATGGCGTATTCGAAGCTGCCCTCGCCGATGCTGGTGACGCTCGCGGGAATGAGCACGGGGCCGACCAGCGTGCGCGAGCAGAAGCAGTGAGCGCCGATGGTGCGTAAGCCTTCGGGCAGCATGAGCTTGCGCGTGCCCTTACAGGCGTTGCCATCGTGCACCTCACGCACCGTATCGGGGATGACCAACGTCGCTGGCGCCGTGATGAGCGCGCGCTCGGCGATGAGCGTCAACGGTGCGCCTTCCACCTCGCGCGGCAAAGCCAGGCGATCGGTGGCAGAAACCGGCGCCACCATGGCACTTGCCGCGTTCGCCGCAGCCTCGCGAGCCGACACCGCCGTCGCGCCTCTCATGCGGGCATGGGCCGCCGACGAGAACTGGCGCGAGGGGGAATCGGGGGCCGGAGGACCCGCCACCAGATGCGCCTCACGCGAACCGCCTTCCGCAGCGACGCTGGGCTCCTTCGCAACAGCATCCTCCCGCGCGAAGCCATCCTTTTCTGCGGGGTCGTTTCCTTCTGTAAACCCGTACCAGCACTGATTCTTTTCCACAGCTTGAAAATCAGTGACACGACCTCCGCAGCGCGCGACAATGCGCGCAAGCGCCGCCGGATCGCTGGCCCGCCAAAGCGTCTCGGGGTTCATCGAGCCGTCCACGCGCTCCAGCGAGTCGGGCACATCGATGACGCGCGGCGACGGGCATCCTTTCGCGAAGGCGGCGGCGCTCATGATGCGCACGCCATCAGGGACCACAAAATGCCCGGCATAAGGTGCCGAGGCGAAGATGAGGCGGAAGGAGGCCGTCGCCTCGCTCGAGGAGAGGCGAGCATCGCCGGCGCCCGACCTCTCGCTGCGCCCCCCTCCCGCACGCTCGAGCAGACAATCCTCCTTTATGGCATAGCATTTGTTGGCAGGGCTCACCAGGTAGCGACGCGCCTCGAGCCGAGGGTTGGGCAGAGCCATGTCCAGCGGGGACGGGTCGTACGTGCGCACGCCCGCGCCCAGGTACACCACTTCGGCACTTACGGCATTGAACGCCTGGGAGCCCACCACTTCCACAGTGTCAGGCACCACTAGCAAGCGAACCTGGGCGCCACTCGTAAAGCGTCGAGAGAAAGCCTCTGAGGCGATGCGCACCACGGGCACATCGTCGATAAACGACGGCACCACAACGATCAAGCCGTCGGCCCGAAGACCGTGCTCAGCGAGCTTTCCCAAGTGCACGGCTGAAACCGCGTAGCCCTCGCCGTCGCGTCGCACCGTTATGGGAACGTTGGTAGCAAAGTACGTCTCTTCACTTTGCGATGTTTCACGGTCGGATAACGATGTTTCACGAGCTGTTAGAAGTGTTTCACGGTTTTTCGATGTTTCACGCTCTTGAGTTTCGTCCGCATTTTCGCAAGACGGATCCTTCGCTTCCTCTTTCGGATGCCAGCGCGGCGTTTGCCCCAAGGTCCACAGCTCGTGGGGCGACAGCTTGCGCGCCGGCGCTGCCGCCGCTGCTGCGCCAGTGTCAGCAGCCGACTCTCCGATGGCCTGTCCGACTGCGCTTGCGGTTGGCCCCTCCCCCTCTTCCCCGCGCACAGCACTGCCGATAATGCCCATGCGCTCTTCATCGGAGATACCCATGCCGAGCGCGCCTACGATGAGCAGGTCGCCGTCGGTGCCATCAAGCTCCTCGGTTTCATCGAGGGCCGCATCGTGCACCCAGGGCTTGTAGGGAGCCAGCTGGGGCCGCCAGTTCTCCCCCTCGATGGGGTGCCCCGGCTCCTCAATCGTCACGTCGGCCAGCATCAAATGCACCGGATTTTCTTGCACCCGCGCAATGAGATCGTCAAGAGAAGAAGTTGCGTCGCGAAAGACCACCGTATTGCCGTTCATAATTTTGTGCACCTTCCCAATTTTGACACCTGAAGGCCGTTTACCCTGCGTAAAGCCCATGCTACACTACGACCCATAGAGGCACAATGACAAAAGAATCTTGTTTTTTGGTCACAAAGTCGAGTTTTGAACTCCTTCGCGGCGAATTGTCGCTCACGGAAGAGGCCGCTGGTCGCTTTGCGGCGTTGATTTTATCGAATTGCATTAGAATCAATCTTCTCTTTCCCTCGATCGGGGGTGCGGACTCCAAGTTGGACACTCGAAAATGTCCGGTTAGGAGCTCGCATGTACAGTCAGCAGGCCAAGCAGGATGCGCTGGATCTGTGGTTCTCGATGCTCGGGGAGATATCCGTGGCCGACTTCGTCGCCGAGCTGGGGTATCCTTCGATCAGCGCAATGCACGGCTGGATCAAGGCGGATCCCAGGAACGACCCCGACAAGTGCCAGTACCGCTCGAAGCCGATCCTGAGCAAGCTCGAGGCGATAAGACGCGTGGCAGAGGGGGCCACCCTGGCCCAGGCGGCCCGGGAGACGGGGCTGCCCAGCCATCAGGTGCGCAGGTGCGTGGACATGTACGCCAGGGGAGGCGCGGCGGCGCTGCTGCCGCGCCCCATGGAAAGGAGGGCAGGGGCCGTGGACGAGAGGCGATCGGAAGGGGCCAGGGCGCGACGGGCGGGCCGGCCGGCGCGGCCGATGCCCTGCGAGCAGCCGCCGGGGCTGCCGGAGGAGCTGCCCGACGACC
>OLNR01000167.1_pt1 | contig 63388 bp, 67 predicted proteins | sample 1672231 | NCBI WGS metagenome assembly OLNR01 (sample SAMEA3136662, study PRJEB25190) | human gut metagenome
GTCACCACGGCATTGAGTGCAGTGGCGTTTCCAATCACGGCCGCCATAGCAACCTGAGAAGCCGCTACCGCGTCGATATCTGCATAGTCAGCGCAGGACAGCCCCGCCAGCGTAGCGATGGACTTGCCAACCGCCAGCTTGCTGCCGCCGGCCGCGCGCCAGATCAGCGGGTTGTTGGCCATCTCCTTGCAGCGGGCGGAATCACTGAGCAGATCGTCCCAACCGGTAAACTCGTAAAACTGGTGAAGCCACGTTTCTACCGCATCGTCTGCCACATCACTGCCGAGCAGCAGCTCAAGCAGCTTGTCGCTGTTGCGGTCCGGCAGATTCACCGGAACGCCCAGTACGACACTCACACCGCCGAGGTTGGCGGCAAACTCCGCCGCATGGGTCGGATTGGAGAGGATCGTCTCCAATCTATGGACGCCTTTGCGGTAATTCGACTTAAACGCACCCGCATACGCCATAAAATCGCTCTGATTTGCTAACATTTATCGTTCTCCTCCATACTCTACGGCGATGTAGTTAATCTTGATACTGTCAGCCGTGGTCGTTGTGCCGCTGACCAGTGTGGTCTCTTTGTGCGACGGATTGGTGCCGGTCGAGTCGCCGGTGTAGTAGCTGCCGGTCTGGAGTTTCCGCAGACAATAAAGAAACCCCTCTGCGGTAATGTCCTTGACCAGTGCAACGCCGTCAAAGTCCTCGGCCTGACAGGTCACCTGCGGCACGCCCTCAAACGCCTCGCGGAACTTGAACGTATTCCAACCGGCTCCCGCGTTGGTAATCGTGCCGACCTCCATCTCGGTGTCCTGCAGTTCACCCACGCCGAAGTCGGTCTCGCCGCCTGCCGGTGCGTCCACCGCGCCGACCACGTTATCCGCCGTAAATCCTGCAAACTGCCCTTTCTTACCGGTCAGCTTGTCGAGCTTTTTGGCGAACAGCTCCTTGTGCGCGGTTGTACTCTTGTTATGCGTATCTACGGCGCCCTTGCCCTCGTAATTCATCGCGGGCAACTGGCTGCTCGGCACCTTGCCGTCATCGCCCAGACCTGCAATGCCGCCTGCCTGACCCTTATCCGCTGCCGATACCGCGCCCAGATCAGAGGCGGTCAAGCTGCCGCCTTTCACGGTCTTCTTGACCTCGGAGGCCAATTCCGTGGTCTTTACACGCGCTGCGACTTCGTTGTCCAGCTTGTCCCAGTTGCCGTTAAGGGCCTGCTCGATGTTAAACGTGCTCGCGCCGTCCTTGTCCTTCTCATACTCAAACAGCCCGAGATTTTTTGTTGTTTTGCTCACTGTATCACTCCTCAAACGCAAAATCGCTGATGGGGTGCGACTGCAGCTCATCGACCGTCATAGCGGACACCTCACGCACGAGCAGCCAGCGCCACAGGAACTGCACCGCCAGATGGCACGGAATTGTGCGGTCTACCGCCTCCTGCAGCGCCGCAAGCTCTGCAGGTGCGGGAATGCCATACGCGCCGACAAACGTCAGCACGATCACGCCCTTGGCAAAGCCGACGGAAATCTCGCCGTTTTTCCAGCTGTCGCACACGCGCTGAATCAGGTCAACGTCGCACTTGCCCGAGCCGCGCCACCGTGCAATCAGCGCCGTGCGGCGCTCCTCCAGCGTGCCGGTGGACGGCAATCCGGCGTCGCGCTCCTCGATGGTGAGCGCCCACGTCATGCTTCCCGGAAACAGCTGCTGCGTAATGTCGAGCATCTGCTCGCGCTGCGTGTCGTCGAGCGACTGGATTGCGGCAAGCAGGTCACAAACCCACTTGTCCGTGCGGTACGCCACCGGCAGGCTTTTCCGCATATTATCAAACTCAGCCATAGGTGATCGTCACCTCGCCCAGTACCGGACATTCGCGTTCCGCGATTGCAATATTCACAATGCCGCCGGACACTTTCAGCCCGGCATAGTCAATTACGCCCGGCGTGTCCATGATGGCCGCACCGATCTGTGCATAGCTGACATAATCCTGTGTGAAGACCGTGCTCGCCAGATAGGCCGCAACGCTCTCCTTGATGCCGGATGTCAGGATGTCCTCGGTTACGGTGTCCGATTTGGACACCGTGCAGCTGACCGTGATGGCCTTGCCGGTCGCGGCAGTAACAAAGCACTGTGCGCCGATGGGCGCCTGTCCGCGGCCTGCGCCTTCGCTGTCCGGGTCAATGTAGTCCTGTACCGACTTCACGAGCGCAGGCGATGCAGGCTGACCGGCGTTGTCCGCGATTACGACATCAACTGTGTTGACGCCCTGCACCCGCGGGAACACCTTGACATGACCGACACCGGCCACCTCAAGCGCCCACTGCACATAGTGGTACACGTTGCCGCTCGTAGCAGGCGTGCGCAGAACGACCAGATAGCGTGCATAATACTCGCTGTCCGACTCCTCGGCATAACCGCCGCCAATCGGTTCAGGGTTATCACACGAGGCAATGCCCTGCACTGCCACCGGCATCTGCGTCACGCTGTGCGCGGGCAGATTGCCTGCCGTGCCGTCCACCGTGCAGGTGACCGGTACAGTACCCTCGCCCTCAATGGCTACGGTCTCGGTTGCGTAATACTGAACACCGCCGCCGGACTCAAACAGCGTGCCCTGCTCGACCGTGCCTGTGCCGGTGACGGTCAGGCTGCCGTGCGCAAAGGTCGCCGCCTTGCGCTCCAAGCCGGAACGCGGATAGATGTAGCGATCAAGCGCGCTGTCGTGCAGGTTTTCGGGGTCAAGCTGCTGTTTGGCCTCGTCGATAGCCTCGTCCGTGCCCTCCATCCGCAGGCTGACTGCGGCTAAAAGGTCATAAGTCGGGAAACCGATGGTCTTTTGATAGCTTTCCGGCATTGCGGACAGCATCTTGTCTAAAATCTCACTCGCTGACATACGTCGTCACCTCCTCACTCTCTCCGGTGTGCAGGCGGACCGTGAAGCGTACCTCCACGCCGCGCCGCACGCGCGTAAACTTAAAACTGTCAAGTGACCGGATAGCCGGACAGAACGCGGCGGTCTCTCGCACGTTGCGCTCAATCTCGGCAAAAATCCAGCCCTCCGGCACGCGCCGGTCAAGGCTGACCGCCTCCACGCCCGGCTGGGTCGTGCCACTCGTCTGGTAGATTGGGATTGCACCCGGTTTCTGGCGCAGCATCAGCTCAAGCCACTGCTTGACCGCCTCCACGCCCTGCCGCTCGACCAGAGCGCCGTCCACCAACGGGAAACTGCCCGACCTGCCGTCCTCATGGAACACAAACGCCGGAGAGCGCCCAATGCTCTCCGCAACCTGCGCGGGCAGCTCCTCCGGGATAACCGGAAACACATCGGCCATAGCCGACACCTCCTATAAAGAATCTAAAACCAGCAGCTCACTGCCTTGCAGAATGGCCGCCGCCTGCATGCCGACCTTCCACGTTTTGCTCTTTGCCGTCGCGGTCATAATCAGGCCATCTCCCGTGCTGAACTGAAATTCCTTACTTACCACAGAAAAAATCAACTTGGGCGTTACCTGCAAGACCTCGGCACGATACCAGCCTTTGGGTAGGCTCTTTGCCGCTTTTCTCGCGGTGTTCTTGATGGCCAAAGCCATCTCTGTATCCCATGCCACTGGCACGCACTCCTTTCCACATCTTCCACAGTGTTATCCACAAGCATACAATATCTTGTGTTATCCCCACGGAGTACAGAAACCGGACACCTCGCCATAGCTGCGCGTTACGCGCTTGACGCTGTTGGAGGAGTTGCCCTCCACCGTCTCAAACGACGATGCTCCGGCAGATATTACAATGCCGATGTGACGGTCGCCCTGAATCATCAGGTCACCCGCCTTGGGCTTGTAACTGCCTGCCGCTCTGTACTTGCCGCGAGACTTGAAATAGCTGCTCATATCGCCAACGTAGCCGTAGCTTGTCGGGATAGGTGCACCGGACTTATACGCACACCAGCAGATAAAATAGACACACCACGCAACGCCGTTGTGGCCTGCCCACTGGCCGTACTTGTTGATGTCCTTGCCGGACTCCTTGTACCCGACCTCGCCCAGTGCCGTATTGACAAACGACACCGCACTGCCCGAGCTGCCGCCCGAGCCGCCGATGATCGCAGAGCCGTTTTTACGTCCCCAGCGATTACACTCGGCGTTGCTGCTCATCAGCAGGTCAAAGTGGTACACGCCGTTCTCGATCTGGATGGCGCCGCCGCGGTCGTTGACCGTGTAGGTCGTGCCGTCAAGACTTGTGCCGGTGTCACGGACGGTAATTTTCGTACCGAACGGCACAGACGGCGGTGCGGCGCAGGTGTGCTTGCTTGGGTCGAGCCTGTTGCCCTGCGCGTCCAAATATCCGCCCTCCAGCGCATTGTTAGCCGGATAGTAGGCGGTAAACAGCGCCTTGACAATGGTGCCGCCCGAGCCGCCGTCACTGCCGCCGGACAGGTCCGGCAGGCCGAACACCTGCACCTTATCCGTGCTGGCGGCCTTGATGGCTGCCGCGTCAGTCTTGCCCTCGGCGGCGGCTCGCACCTGCTCCAATGCACTGATTTCCAGTGCCATCGTGTGCCCTGCACCGCCGTAGTGATGCTCCACGCGAGTAATACGGAAGTTGCCCTTGATGCCAAACGCGGGCGAGTTAAATCTCAGTACCACACCGCTTGTCACCTCATCACAGCCCCAAATCTCGGAGATGGAGCGGCTCTGCCCTACCTTGTCGGCATTTTTCAGCAAGTTTTTGACCATCTGGCCGAGCACAGCCGTGCCGGGGTTTTCCGTGACCGTTTCTATGTGCTGCATGAATCCATAGCGCTTGATGGATGCCGCGTTGCTGGCCTGTGCGCCGATGTACGCCTTGCCGTCGTCCTCGGCGGCAATGACAACAGCGTTGTAGGTGTCCTCAATGCTGTCCTCGCCGCTTACCTGACCGAGCGCCCATGTGATGTCAAATGCGGCGATATTTTTCGCCGGCTTGTGGTATGCCTTGATGGGCGCGGTCGGCAGTACCTCGACCTGCAGGCCGCTGTCGTCCACGCGGTGGCGGAACTGCTTGCCGGTCGCAGACGTGCAGGTGTTCAGCACATCGCTGATAATGTCGGACGGCGTAGAGCCGGTCCACAGCTGCGTGATCTTGGTCGGCAGGCTACACACCTTTCCGACTGTCACGCCCGCCTTGGCACACGCCTTGCGGATGACCTGATCGGCCGCAAGGTTGTTGACCTGCAGCACGATTTCTGACTTATTCAGATACCAGCCGCGGTCGTAGGCCGTAACGCCGCCGTCCAGCGTCACCGTGATGATAACGCCGGAAAAGACCGTTTTCCCCTGATTGGTCACGCGCACCTTATCGCCCGGCGCGAGTGCCAGCTTGGGCGTGTACTTGTCCCACGGCGAGATAAACGTCGTAAACGTCAGCTCTGCCGCCAGCGTGTCGAGGTCGTCCGTCAGCGTCATGCCACTCGCAAACGCGGTGATGTCGCGCGGCTGTGCGCCGTCGCGGTACAATATCAGCTTGTGGTCATCGACATATCCTGCCGCCATCGGCGCACCTCCTCATTTGATAAATCTGTATTCGGTCACGGCGATGGAATACTCCAGATCGCCGTTTTTTCGCACGGTGACGTCAAATCGGTCCACCGTCACCGGCATATTAAGCCGTGCCGCACCCTTGCTGTCGAGCACGATCAGGCGGAACGGCACCTTCTTGTCGCGCCATCGGTCGAAGAAATCGACATATGCCCAGCCGTCCGCAGATGCCTCGGACGGCATGAACGAGTACCGGCGTACCGGCAGCAGCGCCGTCCACTCCATGTGCCGCAGACCAAGCGTGCCGATGCGGCGATAGTCTCGGCTCAGGCCCTCATAGGTCTCGTGGTGCTGCTCCGGCTGTGGGATTGGGAAATCCGGCGGACAGTGCGGCAGCGTCCAAACCTCCTCGTTGTTGTTGACCGAGATGATAATTTTGTACACGCACCGCACCTCCTTATGTGTTGCCGAGCGCCGCAAGCACCTTGCGGCCGACATATGCGCCGACCTGTTCGGTATACTCCCGGTTGCCGATCACGTTGCCCTGGATGGTGACGTTGACCGTCACGCTCCGACCGCCTGCCGCCTTGACAGACACATCATGCGGGATGATCTGCGTGCCGCTTGGCAGGTGCATAATTTCGCCGCCGCGCTCGTTTACGCGGGTGTAGCCGCCGCGCCAGTAGGGCGTGCCCATGGCGTTGCCGTCCAGCCGATCGGCAATCCACGACACGGCATTCTTGCCGCCCTTGTAGATGGAGCCGAGGATCGGCACACTCTCGATCTTCTGGTTAAGCCACGAGAAGAAGCCCGCGACCTTTTCCTTAGCAGCCGAGAACGCATTTACAATACTGTCCCTGATGCCGCCGAACGCTGTTTTTATGCTGTTCCATACCTCTCCGGCCTTGGCCTTTACGGTATCCCAGTTCTTATACAGCGCCACACCTGCGGCCACAACAGCTGCCAGGCCGAGCACGATCCAGCCGATTGGCGTTGCTACAAAGGCAGCGTTCAAAGCCCACTGTGCGGCTGTCAGAGCGGCAGTGGCACCAGTAGCCACACCGGATGCGACTGCACTTGCCACCATGCCGACCTTGTTGGCAACCATCATGGCGGTGTTGTGGATCCACGCAGCAGATTCTGCGCCCTTGGCGGTCACCAGCTTCCACACGGTCTTTATAAACCCGCCGATCGTCTGTCCGGCAGAGATTATACCGGCAACAAAACTAACTACCCGGCCAATGCCCCACACGCCAGCCAACACTTTGAGCACACTTACCAGCGTATCCGTATGCGCCTGACACCACTGCATCGCAGCCGCTGCCTTGTCTATCATCATCGCAGCAATCTGTGCGCCCTGCTGCACCCCTCCGGCCAGTTGAGCAGCTAACGTATCTAATCCACCAGAGGCAATCCAGTCTTTTAGCTTTGTCAACCATTCTCCAGCCTTTTGGGCAGCAGTCTGCACGCCGGTTACGAGTTTATCCGCAAAAGCGTCCAACCCACCCGAAGAAATCCAGCCATCAATAGCGGACATCAGGCCATCCAGTTTACTGTTCATCCAGTCCATTGGCTTGACGTTGAACGCCTTGGAAAAATGCGAGCCGACAACATCTAGCGCCTTAGACGCACGACCGGCCAGCTCCGATCCGACCTTGCCTGCAAAGCCTTTGACGGTAGCCTTTAAGGTGTCCACCTTATCGTTGAGGGCGTTTGCGCCGTCCAGCGTATCCTGCGAGAGGATAACGCCGGCCTTCTCAGCCTTACCGGCCAGCTCCTGCAGGGCGGCACCGCCGTCATCGACGATGCCCGCAAGGCTGTCCGCACTCTTGCCAAACAGGGTCATTGCCAGCGTGTCGCGCTCGGTCTCGTTCTGTACCTTGGACAGCGCGGTCAAGGTCTCGTAAAAGACCGTCGTGCTGTTACGCAGATGACCGTTGCCGTCCTTGACCTTAATGCCGAGCTGATCCCATGCCGCAATCGTTGTCTTGCTGGTCGAGATCATGTTCTTCTTCATCTTGCCGGCGGACTTGACGATATCGTCAATCGACACGTCGATCAGGTCCGATGCATACTGCCATTTCTGGACATCGGCAGTAGAAAAGCCGCTCTGCTTTGCCAGAGTGTTAAGGTCATCGGCGGCAAGTGCGCTTTTGAGCGTCAGCGCTGCCAATCCAGTCGCCGCAGCAGAGGCACTGGCAGTTACAGCGATAGCCGTTTTCTTAACTGTACCTGCTAATGACTCGAAACCATTCTTAGCGGCATCGGTCAATGCCTTAACCGACTTATTCTTGAAAGCAATCACCTGCTGAGTGGACTTAATCATGCTGTTGTCGATATTTTTGCCAGATTTCTTTGCGGACTTAGCGGCTGCTACCAGTCCTCCCGACATCTTATCCTGCACCGTGAGGATTGTATTGATTACTTTATTCTTCGCCATTACGTTCCTCCTTGGGTGTATATGCCTTGCCGATGCCGGCGGCTACAATATTGACTGCATCTTCATAATAGCGCGCCCTTGCGACTCGCAGCACCGCACGATCTCCAAGAGACATCTGACGGATATCTTCCGGCGTGATGCCTCTCGGAGCATAAAATGCCGCTAAATCTAACAAAGGGTCGCGCTCAATCAGTTTTTTGCCGGATCCTGCTCTGCTTTGGCGTTTTCGTCTTCTGGAAGCAGTTCAAGCCAAGCAAAAATCTGCTGTCCAAGCACATTAACCTCACGGACACTCATCAACGCCCAAACGGTGTCGTACGGGTCGGTAATGCCAAGTGCCGTATGCAGTTCAGGCTCCTGCAGCGCCGGACAGCAGTCGTAAATGACCTGTGCGGCAATGCTGAGAGAGGTCGATACATTGCCGCTCGCCTCAATAAAAGCCTCATAAGCATCCAGCTGCGCAGTGTGCCCGATCTTAACAAAATCAAGCAGCTGACCGCCGACCTCGAACTGCTTCGCCTTGGTCTTGTCAGCCTTGCGCTGCTCGGCCTTCGCCGCCAGCGCGTCCAATAACTTCTTGTCCATGCTTTACTCCTTAATGGTTTCCAGAACGGAAAAGTGACCGAACTTGAACGGCACCTCTTCCTCGACCTTTGCTTTCTTCTCGAACTTCGCCAGATAAAATTCGTCGATCGTCACATCGGACAGCGACACGCGCTCTACCTTGTTGGTGCCCTTCTGAGTCAGTGCGGTGATGATGGTCACCGTCGGCATTTCGCCGGACTGGTAGGCATCCGCCATCATCTGGAGCACATCCGAGTCGATCTTGAGCACGGTGAACGTGCCCTCGCCGGAGTAACCGTTATAAATGCGGTAGGTTGCCGGATCGCCGCAGACGTTCACTTCTTCAAAGTCCGCGCCTACTTTCGCCTCCACGCTCTGGAGTGTGGTCAGGCGCTTGCCATTGAACCAGACATTGCCCTGGTTACCATGGAGCACGCGGTTCGGGTTAAAATCAGCCATAAGTACCTCCTGTTACGCCATCGTGATCGGGAAAATGAGGTCGGTCATCGAGTTCAGGATCTTGACATTTGCGGTCAGGTAAACCGTTCTCTTAAACGGGTTGGCCTTGACCGTGTCGTCGTCCCAGCTCTCCGCCTCGCTCTTGCCGGATGCCACCCATGCGGCTCTCTGTGCATCTACATCAATCATTACAGCGTTCGCATAATCCGGATCAAGGATTGTCTGCTGCATGAGCTGACGGAAATAGCTGCTGTTGAGTGCATTTACGAGCATCATCTGGTTGTCACGGCTGTTGCGGTAATTGCCGAGATACGTTTCCCGGAATGTCGCCGCAATGTCGTCCTTCATCATGTCCATGGCCTCGACGGTCTCGATCAGGCACATATCCTCAGTGCGCGTCTTGCCATCCGTGGTCGTCATAGAGTTGATGCCCTGTGCGATACGCACAGTATTGTCCTCGCTGTTAACAAGGATAAACTTGCCGGTGCCAAGCGCCGCATCGTTGTCCTCGACCTCCTGAACCTCTTTCAGATTAGAGCACTGGTAGTTGGTGCTGCCTCTCTTGACGTTGCAGACGGCGAAAATGCCGACAAGGCTCGGCAGATACGCTACGCCGTCCTTTTCCCCGCGATCATCGGAGAACGTGACCTTTTCGTTGATGAAATTGACCACGTGCATATCATCCGGCAGGGTCGTGAGGCCATAGCAGACCGCCTTGTAGGTTTTCTTCTTGGTGTTGTCCTGCGTTTTGACCCACGCGGACAGCGCCAGACCGTCAGCGGCACTCTGACCGGCAATAGTCAGCCAACCGGTTTTTACGGTTTTGCTGATCTCGGTCAACGTATCGGCCAGTGCGCCGTCCGAGTCCGCGCGGAACACGTGCATCTGGTACGGCGCAAAGCCGAGCAGGTCGCAGATAGCGTTGTAGTTGTCCGCCGTATACAGGTTCTCGTCCGCCTGCGCGGCGCTGAGGTCACTGTACTGCTTGTGCGTGAAGCTCTTATCCGTATCGTCGCGCACGATCAGGATTGCGATGCCGCGTTCCGAGCGGTCAATAAGCGACACAGCTCTCTGCTCAAAACTGATTTCGATTTTCGGCATTGTAATTGCCATTGGTTTTACTCCTCCTCTCAGTATTCGAGGTTTTCCATCATTTCTCCGGTTTCGGCGGCGCTCTCGCACCAGCTGAGTGCAAACTGGAGCACCAGCACACCGAGCGATATGGTCGTGCTGACCGTATCGTCCGGCACCAGCACGATCTCGCCGGTGTCGATACCGGCTTCAAGTGCGGCGATCAGGCGTTCTGCCATCTCACTGCACTCCTCGAGGTACTCCACCCGCTCGGCGGGATAGTACCAAACGTCCACGTCGATCGACCGTTCCCGTGTACCGCCGCAGGCGGCGTTTCCCTCGGCCGGGAATATGTCGATCTTGAAGGACGGACGCACCACGGGTTTATCGGTGTCCGATTTGGACACCGGAACACCGGGTGCTGCTTGCTTTAACAGCGCGGTCAGTGCCGCGCGTACTTCTCGAATTGTCATATTTTATCTATCAACTCGTCGATTACATCTTCACAAGCCGAAGCAAATTCCGGTTCAAACTCCTCCTGCGCTTTCTCAAAAACGCCGAAGCCCTTAACCTCACCGACCTTGCGGCCGATGCCTTTGCCGGGGATTACGCCGCGACCATTGCCCTCCCCCTTTCCGGGATTGACAGTCTGCTCATGACCTTCTTCAATCAAGTGTGCATGCGGCGCATTTGAATAGACACGGACGCTCATGGTGTTAGCATTTGCCTCTGTCCACACCTTGCCGCGCTTGATACGCTTGTTGTAGTTGCCGGTGTGCTGCTTAATGCCGAGTGCCCGTACCTTTGCTTTGGTCTTGCGTTTGAGCTTGTTGCCCTGCTGCTGCAAAAACTTTCTTTGAGCCTTGCTGGCTTCTTTTGAAGTGAGAATGAGCTTTTCAGAAAAGCCATACAGCTCGGAAATGTCGAAGCCGTCACGCATCTTCAACCACCAGCTTCAGCATGACCTCCAGACGGTCGCGGCGCTTGTAATGCGGCTGCCAGTACAGCACATCGTACCGCTGACCCTCGTAGACGAAATACGTTGCAGTGGTCAGTCTGCACGAGCGCGGCCGGATGGTCAGCTTATGCGTAACCTCGGCACGAACCGTATCACCCGGCAGGGTTTCGTTCCTGCCGGACATGACAGTCAGCGCACCCCAGATCTTGCCGTCCTCGGTGTACTGCCAGCAGGTTTCGCCGATGTCGTTTTCAATCTGGTGCTTGTTAAACACCGTCAGGCGGTGTCTGAGATCATTGGTCAGCGCCATTTGCGCCCTCCTTTTCCGGGTATCGGCTGGACAGGGCGATGTGATTGAGCAGGGTCTGCACGGTAAACGGCACCTGTGTCACGCTCGTGTCCGTGACAGGCGTGCGGTTTTCGTACCAGTGCGCCGTCAGCTGGAGCACCGCCGTGTCGAACAGCTCATCACTGTCCGACGGCGGCTCCTTGCCGGTCATATCCCGGACGGCAGTGTCTGCCGCCCGGATCAGGCTCTCAATCAGCTCGTCCTCGTCCGCATGGTCGATGCGGGCGTACAGCTTAAAGCGGTCGAGCGTCAGCATCAGGCGCTCGCCTTCACGAGCTTGCGGACTGCATCCGCCTGCGACGGCTTGCAGTCGAACATCGCGCAGCCGAGGAACAGGAACGCATTGGTCTTGACGTCAAACGTCGAGGTAATGGTCACGTCCTCCGGCATATTGCCGATGACGGTGGACAGGTCAGCCAGATACGCCTCGTGGTCACCGATGCGCTCGTCGATGAGCACCGGATAGCCGTAGATGTAGTAGCTGCCGCCCTCGATACGCACGAGGTCGTTCTTGGACTTGTCCTGCAGCGGCATAAAGTCGGTGAACAGGGTCTTCTTGCTCATCAGGAACTGTGCGCCTGCATCGTAGCCGCCGGGCAGCAGTGCGATGAGGTCGAGCACGTTCTGGTTGGTCAGTGCGGCAGTCTTGCCAACAGTGACCGAGTTGGTCGCGCCCCAGGTATTCGCCTTCTCGATGCCGGTGCCCTGATCCGTGCCGGTGCCCTTGATGATGGTGTCCGAGATCAGCTTTGCGATCTTCTTCGCCAGCATATCGGTCAGCCAGTTCTCGAATACGTCGAGCGCCATCTGCTGTACGGACTTGGAGATCTGCACGAGCTTGGTGATCTCGTACGCCGACAGGTTGATCTTGGTCAGGCCGGTTTCTGCTGCGGTGATAGTTGCATTCTCGGTGTGGTAGGCTGCATCTGCCTGCTCGCTCTCAACGGCAAAGGTCACATTGCCCGGCACGCGCAGCAGCGTTACCTTGTCCAGCAGCGGTGCGTACTGGTGCACCTTCTCGATGATGGTGTTCGCGGTCTGGGTCGGCACCAGCGGACCGGCGGAAGCCGTTGCGGTAGACCATGCACGCTGCTCGGTTTCGGTCAGCTCGTTGTTTGCCAGCGTTTTCAGCCATGCGGAGCGGTATTCCTCGCTCGAGCGGTCATACTCGCGCTGCTCCGGTGCAGCCGGCTGCGGCTGGAACGTGCGGATTTCGCCGCCCGCACCATTTGCGATCTTGTTCAGCAGATTGCGGCGCTGCTCCGCCTGACCCAGCAGGGTCTTGCGCTCCTCGAGCAGATTGTCGGTTTCGGTGCTCAATGCGTCAAGGTCTGCACCCTCGCTGTCCATCTCGGTGCGGATGGCTGCCAGACGCTCCTCGATCTCGGTCATGCGGTTCTTGCCTGCAAAAAACTGCAGGCCGACCTGATTGCGGAAACCGCCGAAGATCGCCTGCTTGTTCTGATTCTTGCTCATTTACTTTTCCTCCTTTGTAATACCATAGGTTTTCAGCTTGAGTTCCAGCCTGCGGCGCTTGTCCGCCTCCGCGTGCTCGCGCTCGGCCTCCGCCTTTGCCCACGAGCGTGCCGCAATACTGGTGCCGTCGTACGCCGGAATATCCACCGCCGCCACATCAAACACCCGCTTGAAACCGGTAATGCGGCGCAGATGCTTTGCGCGGTCGTATTCCTGCTTGTTGACGGTGAACGCGAACGACATCTGATCCAGATAACCGCCCCGGATTTCCTCGTAGAGCCTCCGCCCTTCCTCGGTGCCGGACAGGTCAGCCGAAATGCGCAGACCGCGTGTATCCACGGTCAGCTGCAAGGTGCCGTTCTTGGTTCGTGCCACGGGTTTACCCCCATGGTTATAATTCATCACGACATCGCGCATCTCCGCTCCCGTAAACGCGCTCCTGTCGATGACTTCCTTGTATTCAATGCCGTCGTACTCGTACAGCACGGTTTCCTCATCAAAAACCGCCGCGTACCCTTCCACGCGGTATTTCTGTTCTTCCCCGCTGCCGTCTGCCGACAGCGCCCGCACCTCAAAAGTGCGGTAATCACGGGTTTCCGGTGTGATCGCCATTGTCGCCCTCCTTTGACGTATCGCCCACGGCGTCCAGATTGGACACCTCTGCGTATTCCTTGCGGATGTAGTACTTGTCGCCGTCCTCGACCGGACTCATGTTGAAGATTTCCAGACCCATATTGTGGGTCAGGAAGCCGCGGTCGAACAGCTGCGTCACGACATTCAGCTTTGTCTGGTTGCTCGCATACTGCAAACGGTTCGCCGTTGCGATGATGGACGCACCTGCCGCGATTTCCTCCGACGTAAACGTCATAGCCGTCAGCACCAGCGACAGCTGAATGGCAAACGGCTCGATAAATCCCTCGTAGTAGGCGTTCCACTCGTCCTCGTTGTAGGTGTTGGTGAGGATTTTCTCATTGGTGCCGAAATACTCGAACACGCTCGCGCGGATCAGCTCCTGCTGCTTGGGATTGACGACCATCGCCGCCGACTCGATCTGCTTAACGTCCGCGTACTTGCTGTCGAACATGGCAACGCCGGTCGAATTACCGGCCAGATTGTCCCGCGCAAAGCGTTCGCGCTCGGCAGTGATGTCCTTTTCCTTGAGATTGCCGTTCAGACGAGCCAGAAACCGGATGGTCGTAGCATTCTTGATGCCATTGATAATGCCCTCGGCCTGCGTCTGCGCCATCTGCATGGTCGGCATGAGCGGACGGTTGTCCGAGCCGAAGAAATCGTCCTCGTACTGGTGCTGGGTCAGGATACCCGCTCGGCTCAGCTCGATCGCGGCCTTTTGACCGCCCCAGAAGCTGTACTGCAGATACGGCTCACCGCCGTACTCACGCACCGAGGACTGCTGCGGCAGTACCGGATAATACCCGATCAGCCGTCCGGCGCTGTCCTCCATCGGCACGATAAAGGCGTTGTTCTGCACCAGATAGATGGTCGCCAGCCGCGCAAGGAACTTGCTCGCATCCATAAACGGATTGGGCTGCATACCGAGCACGCGCCGCAGATCCGGCCGGGCATCGCCTGTCACCTCGAGGTGCAGCTTGCTGCAATGCCGCGCAAACGCCGAAATGGCCGCGCGTGTCAGCTCCATCTCGTACAGACCGCCTCGATAAGTCGTGTAGACCGGCTGGTAGGCGGTCAGTGTCTTAAAATATTCCCTCGGTGCTGTGCCGCCGGGCGGCCTCCGCGGGAACAGCTTTTCCAAAAGCCCCAATGTACTTACGCCTCCTCGTTCATCGTTACATAGTCATCGTAGTGGTCCTGCAGCACCTTGTACGCGCAGATCAGCGCAACCGTGCCGTCAATTCTGCGGCGGCTGTCCGTAATCTTGACCGGCTGAATGTTGCCGTTGATGTCGGTGCGGACCTCGGTGTTGACCATGCACCACTTGTCGATCGGGTTGTTGTTATCGACCACCAGACCGGCGCCGAGGTCGGCCTTGAGGTCCTTCATCGGCTGAGACAGCGACAAGGTGCCCTGCCGCACCGGTATCATGCACTGCTCGCCAAACTCGGCCTTGAAGCGATCGAGCAAGCTGTCGTCAATGTGCCACGGGTCGTAGCCGATGTAGCGGACGTACAGATCGTCCTCGTCGCGCAGCTCCATAAACCAGTCGAGCATGACCTGCTTGTCCACCTTGTTGCCCGGCACGGCACGCATCAGGCCGCGCTTGACCCACAGGCTATACGGCACGCTGTCGCGCTCACGGCGGTTGCCGGCAGCTGCATCGGCATCAAGCACGCTCTGCGGCAGCCAGTACATACTCCGGCGGTAGATCTTCGGGTCGCCCGGCCGCTGACAGATAGCCGTTGCCGCCGCAAGGTCGATGCTGTCTGCCGCGTCCATGCCGCCGATGGCGTAGTCGAACGCGATATTGTACGTTTCGGGATTGGAGCACTCCGCCCAGGTCAGCCAGCTTGTCGCGGCATTTTCCTTGAGGTTGAAGTCCTTGACCAGCACGGTCGGCAGGAAGGACGGGTCTGCGTCCGCCTTTTTGACCATGCGCCGCAGGTAGTCTACTTTCTTGATGGTGCCAAGTCCGGGATTGGCCTTGATCCACATTTTCTCACTGCGGTACTCGTCCCGCTCGTCCAGCTCGTAGATCCATGCCAGGAACGTGTCATCGTCAATCGAGCCGTCAATCACACCGGCAGCATACTCGTACTGGGCATCGAAAATGCTCTCGCGCACAAAGCCGTTGGTCGAGATGGAGAACAGCAGCGGCTGCTCGCGTGCTGACATGGACTGTTTCATGTCATCGTAGATGGCGCGGTTCTTGATAGCGGCCAGCTCGTCCACGAGTACGCCGTGGGCGTTCAGACCGTCGAGCGTGTTGGTTGCACTCGCCAGCGCCGTGATAAAGCCGAGGTTGTACGGATAGTACAGGTCGCTCTGGCGCTTGCGGATAGCCGCCGCCAGCTCTGGCGACTGCTTTCGCATATTGACGCAGGCGTTAAAGCTCTTCGCCGCCTGCTCCCGCTTGGTTGCGATGGAGTAAATCTCCGGTGCACCCTCGCCGTCATTGACGAGCAGGTCGATTTCAATACCGGCGCACTCGGTCGTTTTGCCGTTCTTTCGTCCCTCGACGATCATGCACTCTTGATACTGACGCAGACCGGTGTGTGCATCGACAAAACCGAAGATCGCCTGCCAGCGTGCTTTCTGGAACAGCTCCAAGCGCAGCGGTGCGCCGAGCTTACCCTGCGGCTGCTTGCAGAACCGCTCCACAAACTCAATGTGATGGTTTGCCAGGGCTTCATCGAACACCCACGGCCGGTACTTCTCCGGGTGACGCAGCTTGTCGAGCAGGACGGCACACAGCGTTCTGACCTTGCGGCACGCGGTGATTTTGCCGGTCAGCACCAGACAGGTGTACTGCTCAAGCCAGTTTTCACCCTCCGGTGCCGGTGTTTTCTTGGCTTCGCGCTCCATGCGCTTGACAAGACGTTCTCTCGCCTGTCTGGGGTCTGTTTTGGCTGCCGTACTGCTCACCTCCTCCGGTTTCATCTGCTTTTGCGCTCTGACGGACGCACCCGGGCGATCCCATTGCCGGATGTGCCGCCGTATCCTTGCCCATATGCTCGATATGGGTGGACGGAATGGCAATACCGTCCGTCACAGCGCAAAAACAAAAAGAGCCGACAGCACCATCTCTGGCAGTCTGTCGGCTCTGGGCTCGTAGGCCTCTGGCTCTCGTTGTTACTTCTCGTTTTGGGTGTTCAAATTGGACACCGTTTCCCGCATTTTCCGGTGTGGGCACTCCGTCACCTGCGATGCCCGCGTCCAGGCGCTTTCGCAAAATCCCTGGCTGTTGATCATCGGGCAGGTCAGCGGACAGATCGTGCGCTTTCCCATCAGCCGATACGCCTCCCTGCGGCCGTGCGCTGCCACTCAGTCAAGGCATTCATTTCCCCGTTGGACTCCGGCAGCAGGTCGCACAATGTCTTGATGACCGTGGTGTAATTTTTGATCATCGTGTTGTAGACTTCGACCTCCGGCGACTTCTTCGTGCCCTTCTGATTTTCGCCGTTCTGATACTCGGACACACAGCCGTTTTCGTTGATGGAATCCCGTAAATCCTCCAGAGTTACGGCCATAAAAGCCGCGTTATCCATGAGTTTTTCGGCAGTTTTCCGCTTGTTTTCGTCCATTTTTGCAAAAACTTCTGCGAGCTTCTCGCGCTCGCGTTTTATTCTTGTCTCGGTCTTCGGTTTTCCCATGCCGCACCTCCTCTCAACTACACCCCTCCTGCACCCGTCACTCGGTGAAATTTGAGTGGGGGGTGCGGTCTTCCGCCGGTCAGCGCCGCGGCTCGAATGGGGGGAGTAGGTTTCCGTCGTCATCAAAGCCGCAGCGTGCGCCGCTGTGCTTTGCCATGTGCTCAATGTCGTGGCAGTGATGGCACAGCAGCTCGAGGTTGGACCAGCCGAGTGTGCGTGCCGGATCGTTCATGTCCTGCGGCCGCAGTGCCTTGCGGTGGTGCACGATCAGTCCCGGCTTGCCGCAGCGCTCACACAGTCCGTGCCGGCTGACCATGTAGGCCGCGCGGGTATCACGCCACGCCGCCGAGTTGTAGAACGCTTTCGCCCAGGGCTTAGCCATGGTCGTACTCCATCATGTCATGCAGCGCTGCTGAACTGCTGGCGATTATCTTGTTTATCCGGACGATCCGCTCGGTCAGCTTGTAGCGCTTCTCAAAGCTCGGTTCAAACTCACGTTCCCTCAGCAGATCAAGCCGCCGCTGACGCAGCCGGTCGAGGTTGCGCTTGTACTCAGGTATCATCTCGCGCACCGTTTGCACGCGGCTCACCGCCTTTCTGGCAAAATAAAAAGCCGACGGCGTACACTCCTCACGGGAATGTTACGCAGTCGGCTCGGATCTCGATGGATTCTGGCTCACGCCGTCAAAATCGACGACGGACTCACTTTTGCACTTTTCGCACCACAGTGGGAAATGCCACAGGTGGGTTTCGTTCAGCGTGACCTGCACGCGTGTCGGGCGTCCGCATCGCGGGCACACGATTTTCTTCTTCTGTTTATGATTATACACTCGTTTTCCGCTCCTGTCTACCCTTTCGGCGTTGTTTCTCCGGCCCTCTGTCATATGTTATAGACAGTTCCAAGCCAGAATCAACGCGCTTCTTTCCGCGCGCTGTCTTACTATTATAATGTATGGTTTTCGGCATCAGGTATTTGATGTACTTGCAGCTGGCTATCTCGTTGCGGCCGCCGCCCTCGTCCAGCACCTGCGCTCCGGGCGGTGCATCAACGGTCGTGCCGTCGTCCACCCACTCATAGGTGGTGACCGGTCTGGCAAGGTTCCGGCTGCCGACGAACTGCTTTTTGCCGTTGAGCGATGCCTCGCGTCGCTCCTTGGTTAAGTAACCGGCCCAGCCGTCGTATCCGCGCTCGCGGATGTAGTTGAGCTGGATGTCATCACCCCAGATCCAGAGCGACCGCATCAGCTCCAAGTCACCGCCTGCGGCATTGATTATAATATGTGCGTGAGGGCGGTGGTCACCGTGTCGGCCCTCGAGCACATAAATGTATTTCAGATCCGGAAGACCTCGCGCCTTGCGGTAGGCCCTCATCTGCGCAAACACTTTGCCGAGATGCTTGCGTGTCACATCGGCACTGTCCGGCAGGTCCGCATCTCGATAGGTGACGGTCAGCACCAGATCGGTATCGTCAAAGTTGGTCGCCATCAGCATTTCCAGTTTGCGCTGCGCCGTGTTGGCGTTAGTGCGTTGGATCTGTTCCTCCGTCACCTCGCGGATACGCTTGCGCTGCGCCGTGTTGGCGTTCGGCCGCGGCACCGTGTAGGTAATGTCCCACACAAGCCGTCCGGCTCGGATTGTCTTTCTCCTCTTCATTTTCCCTCCAACGGTGTCCAAATTGAACACCACAGCGGACGAGTTACCCCGTCCGCGTGTAGTTTTATAGAATATCCGCAAAATTTCGGTTTGTCAAATATTTTTTAGTCCTTTAGATGCTGACGCATGATTTCGACCGCTATGCGGCAAGCTTCACGGTCAATATATTCTGCCATTTTCACTCACCTCCTTCGTCCAGTAGCGGTGTCTGCAAGCATCGCAACTAATATACTCTTTCCCGATAAAATACTGTTCACAGTGGTATAGGCTGTCGATCATTGACGGGCAAAATTTAAGCACACCGTTTTCATCTTCATAGCTTATTCTCGGATGATTACGGAGAAACACATCCTGCCGTGTCTCTCGCTTTTTAACGTTTTTGTTCATTCGTTTTCCTCATTTCCTTTTGTATTCATGCTTATCCTCCTATCAGACATCGTTATAGCGGTTCAGGCAACGAGTATTATTGCAAAACCGTTTCTGACCGATTACCTTTAACGGCTGTCCGCAAAACTGGCAATACACCGCTTTTGTTCTCGGCGGAGCGTCATCCGCGTGTGTTCCGCCGTATCTCATACGGTTCATCATGCACACCACAGAACCCGGCTGAGCAGCGGCGATGCAGTGTTCTTTTGCTTTGCAGTAGTAGCATTCAGGCATTTCCCTTACCCCCGTACAATTTTCATATGCAACTGACGCCCGAGCCAATCCAGGCCGATCTGCGTCAGGTAGTAGGTCGTGCCGCGCTCATTCCGGTGGACGCGGAACAACTCCTGCGGCAATTTATCTAAAATCCGGTTTCCCTCCGGCGTATCGCCATAGTAATTGCGATACGCGCGGTAAAACGCTTTACCGTGCCGATGGTACGGTCGCTTATAGTCCAGACCGACCATGTGTTGGCAGATCTCAAGCGCACGCTCCAGTTCTTCCGGCGTCAAGTCCATCTCGATTCCCATGTCAAGTCCCATGGCACCGAGATACTCGCTGTACTCCGCGTCCCGCTTCTCTACCCAGCTGCGCGGGTGCTTGCAGCCGAGCGTGCCGTCCTTGTGCTCCATGCCGTGTGCGCCATCCGCTTCCGGGCAGACGTCCTCTGGATTGGATAATGGGCAAAGGTCACATCTCATTCCGGGAACACCTCCGTCCACGAGCTGACGAGAATATTTGCCTCGCATGCTTCATCGTCCAGATCCGGGAAGAACCACTTGCCGCCGCGGTAAACATACTCGCCGTAGCGATTAGTGCAGCCGCACAGCTTACACAGAACCCGAGCGCCTTCCGGCGGCTTTTCCTCGGTGTACTCATGCCAAACGCTGCCGCTCTCCCGTCCGCAGATCATCTCGAAGGGGTCCACCCCCGCCCAGTCGGCCAGACGGAAAAGGTCATCCAGATCGGGTGCGGGGCAGCCCAGCGGATCATGCCACAGCCAGTCCATATACCAGCGTTTCGGGAAGCCCTCAAGATCTTCATAGCTCGTAATTCCGACGCCAGCGAGCGCGAGTTTGATATACCGCCGCGCCATCGCGAGCGGCGATTTCATGAAGGCGTCCTCGCGCTGCTGGCGCTCGGCCTTGCATGTCTCGGCGTCCTTCGCGCTCGTGATGCGCTGTTTCACCACGCCGCACACCTTTTCGCACCCGTCCGCCTTGTCGCAGCTGTGGCAGCAGCCGGGACACTTGCCGTCCCGCACCCACGCCGCGCGCTTATCCATGCCTGTGCAGGGATGGGGCGAAAAGCTCTCCGCCGGGCAGGTCAGCTGCGTGAAGGGATACTCCGCCGCCTTTTTGTGCGCCTTGATCTTTTTCGCGTCAAGGTTGTACATTTTGCCTTGATATGCACCGTGCAGTTCCCTTTGCAGGTCCTCGTCGCACTGGCTCAGCTCGTAGGCGGCGCTGTCGTTAATGCGGTGCTCCCGAAACAGCTCTTTCCACTCGTCGGTCAGGCCGTTGTCGATCGCCTTTGCCCTGGCGATCTGGCTCTCGGACGTTTTGAGCACCTCGGCAACGTAACTGCGCAGCTTGCCCGGCAGCTCGACCACGCCGCGTGCCTGCAAATCCTTGAGCGCGGCCTCAATCTCCTTGGCGGCCTGACCGGTGTACTCAGCGGTCAGACCGCCGCCGCCGCGTGCCATGGTGTTGGTCCAGTGCAGGATCAGCACCTGCAGGGATGGGTCAAGGTCAGCGTCAAGCACGATACAGGGTGCGGTCTTGCGGTCGAGCAGCGCCAGCGCGTTCCTCCGGCGATGTCCGGCAAGCAGTAAGTACCCGCCCTCGGTCTTGCGGCGCACCACAAGCGGCTGCTGCAATCCGATAACCTTGATGGACTCCGCCAGCTCGTCAATGCCGGTCTGCGCGTAGCTGTTGTTCTCGTTCTCCTCGATTTCGGCGAGTGGAAGCTGCTCCACCCGCATTTCTCCGGTGTCCGATTTGGACACCGCCTCGCCCATCAGGGCGGCAAGGTCAAATTTCTTAGCCATTTACTGCACCTCCATGAGTTCTTCCACCCATGCCCGGTAATCTCGGGAAGCCGCCGAGGTCGGCGACCAGCGCGTGACCGGCTGTGCGGCGTAGGTGGATTCCGTCACCTTGTCGGTGCGGCGGATCTTCTGCTCGAACAGCGGAATCGGGCTGTGCTCTCGCAGCCAGCTTTCTGACTGCCGTGTTGCATCTGCATTGTGCCAGATGGTCAACAAGCCGCACACCGTGCGCTTATCAAGGCCGGTGCCCTGCACACTGGCAATCTGATCGGCAAGCAGCCGCATGCCTGCCATTTCAAACGCACCCGGCTTGATCGGTACGATAACCGTATCGCTTGCCGCAATCGCCGAGATGCACGGCAGGCTGAACGACGGCGGACAATCGAAGATCATCACGTCGTACGCATCATCCTCGACCAGCGCGTCACGCAGATCGGCGTACACGCGGACCGCCTGCTTGCGGTCAATGTCGGCGTCCAGATCAACCGAGGCCAGCTGCATGTCGGACGGGATAATGTCCAGATCACGGTAAATGGTGTGCTGGATGACGTCCTCGTAGTAGGCCGTACCGCCATCGAACAGGTCGGCGGTGCTGCAAGCATCTGGCACGACTCCGATGTACTGCGAAGCGTCACCCTGCGGGTCGCTGTCTACCAACAGCACGCGCTTGCCATAGTCGGCAGCCAAAATGCCTGCAAGATTTACGGCGGTGACTGTCTTGCCGACGCCGCCCTTCAAATTGACTACGCTAATCGTTTTCAAGATGTTTTCGCTCCTTTTTCTTGTTTCAGTGGTTTTTCTTTGTGCGCGGACCGTATTTCCGCCTCTGAATACCATGCTTTTCGAGTACCGCTCGCACCGTTTTGCTTGAGCGGTGCATGCTTGCCGCCACGATTGCAAGCGGCATTGTCTCGTACATTTCGCAGATTTCCTTTTCTTCCTTATCCGTCAACGGTATGCGCGGACCTCCGGCCGGTCTGCCGCCGTTCGGCGGTGCAGGCTGGACTTCCTTTCGAGCCACGCCGCGTGCGTCGCGTTCTTGGGTGTATACGGTTTCCCGGTAGCTATACGGCACGCCAAAGACTCCGGTGCCGGAAACCTCAACCGTTTCGTAGATGCCCTTCGGGTGCCGCCATATGATGCGGCGTGTCTCAGCTGCCATGCTGCACCTCACCGTATTCGTCAATAGTCACGTCGAGATCTTCGCTAAATGCTGCATCGAATAACTGTTCCATCATCACATTTGCAAGGCTGCGACCAGTGTGCTTTTCGATGACATGACGCAGCACAAGCAGGACGCGCAAGAAATCATCCCGCAGCTCTTCGGGATTCCGCGGAATCACCTTAGAGGTCACAGTCTCGCCGTCAATTTTAATCTCAATCATTCTGTTTCTCCTTCCGGTTTCGTTTGATATATCTCAGCACCGCGCCGAGGGCTTCTGCCCTCTCACGGTACTCCCGCCGCATTTCCGGTGAACAAACCTTACTCTGTGCGTACAGTCGGCGGCGCTCAAACCGCAGCCTTGGGATTGCCTTTCTTAGTTTCACGCTTTTCCTCCATCTTTTTCGTCTGCACGATCACCTCGCGCTGGCCGTCCATGTACTCGGCAAACTGCTGCAGGTTGCCGTCAAAGTCGAGCCGAACCTTGCCGAGCCGACCTTCTTTGTTTTTCAGCACCTGCAGGCAGCGCTCGTTCGGTGGTGCGTTTTCTTCCTCGTTGATGTACAGCGCCAGCACGGCATCGGCGTCCTGCTCAATCTGACCGGACTCACGCAGATCGGTGAGCGTCGGTGCTGCGTCAGGTCTTGCGGTTGATGCACGGTTGAGCTGACTGAGCGCCACAACCAGAATACCGTGTGTCTGCGCCATTGCGTGCAAATCCAGAGAAATGCGCGTTACCTGCTCAAAGCGATCCTTGCCGCGGCCGGTCAGCTGCTGGAGATAGTCGATAAAGATAATCTTGTGCCGGCGCTGTAAGGCGGTCGAGAGAATATCCTGCACACTCCAGCCGCTGGCCGGAATGAGTTCAACATCGCTCTCCATAATCTCGCCTTTGAGCCGCACCACGCGCTCCCATTCTTCCTGCGTCATCTCTCGGCGGTTGATACGACCGAAGTCCACGATCGCACGGTTGGCAATGATGCGGTTGGTCAGCTTGGCCGGTGATGTTTCCAGACTGTAAAAGCCAACCTTGTCGTGCCGTCCCATGTGTACCGCCATCTGCAGAGCCATTGCTGTCTTGCCCGCCGACGGTCTGCCGGCCAGCACGACGAAATCACCGTAATCGCTGTACAGGCGGCCGTCAAGGCGGCTGAATCCGTAGCTGATAAACTTGCGCTTAGTGGATTGCTCCTCCACGAAGTTGACCAGTGCGTCCTGCATCGTCACGATCTGAACGCCCGACCGTTCACCAGCAGCGGCACTGGCCTGCGCGATCAGCTCGCGGCCCTCATCGCTGGTCTGAATCTGAGCAAGCCGGTCCGCCAGCTCGTGCAGGCGGGTCACTCGGGTCTGCTCCTGCATGGCCTCGACGTAAGAGCGCCAGCTGTATGTGCCGCCGCAGACCTCCATGCATGCGAAGAACAGCGGCTCGTATTCTTTGCCAACAGCCGCGCGAAGCGTGACTGCATCAAGCGGCTTTCCCTCGTTGAAAATCTTCCGGGCGGCCAGATATACGTTGCGCAGTTCCTCACGGGTGAAGTCCTGCTCGCTCGTTGCTGCGAACAGCTCACCGGCAATCTGTGGCTCGAGCAGCAGTGAGCCAATCACGCTGTATTCCGCATCAAGCGGTGCTACCATTCTTCCACCTCCTCTGCTTTCTTCCGCGGCGGCTTAGCTGCCGCCGGATTATCGTACTTGCCCTCAAGCACCTTGACCAGATTGCTCTCGTTCAGCAGCCAGTCAAAATCGGCCTTCCAATGGCGGTCGTTCTGGCCGGTGCAGAAGCTGCTGCTCTGTGCCTTGCGGAACACCTCGTCGAGCTGCTCCGGTGTGTAGCCCTTGTCGTGGATCAGGCGCACCGCTCGGCGGCGCTTGTCCGTCAGCCGGACGACTCTCGGCAGGTTGGTGCAGATGGCGTTGTACCGGTCAACGACCTGCTGGGCTTTGCTTATTTTCGTCTTATTTGACTCTTCTTCTATTTGTGTATTATTTTGTTCCTTAATGATTTCACCGTTCGGTGAAATGTCATTTCCGTTATCGGGTAAATCCATTTCACCGTTTGGTGAAATGGATTTCACGGTTTGGTGAATGGGTAAACGGCTCTCGTCAATGGCGTAAAAAGTCGTCCGGTCATAGGAATTTTTAGGGTAATGACCGGTCAGCAGAACGCCGGCTTTTTTGAGGTCGCGGATGATGCGCTCAATCTGCCGACGAGTCCAGAACGGGAACAGTCGTTCCAGTGCGGACAGGCTGTTGTATGTCCAATAGCGGCCCTCGTAGAAGTGCCGCTCGTTAGCGGCATTTTTCGCAATCCAGTATTGCATATGAGAGATAAAGGTCGCGCAATCCGTCCCGAATTTTTCTGCAACATCACCGTCAAAGTGATAGATCATGTGTCAACCTTCCCCTCCTTTCGCCTCTCGCTCAGCATAATGCTTGCCTTGTACATGTCGATGTTCTGGCGCAGATGATGATACAGGCCGACCATCACCAGAAATTCAGCCAGTTCTCCCGGTCGGCTGCTCTTCTTCTCTGCCAGCTCCGCGATTTCTTTCCACAGCTCGTCAGGGATTGGCAGCCGCACGCGTACCTCATGCATCGCGCACACCTCCCAACACCAGCGCCAAGCCGACCATACCGGCCAGCACCGTGCCCCACAGCGGCAGCGTGCCGTTGTCCGTCAGTCCGGCCGTGAGCAGCAGCAGCGTAAAGCCGATGCCGACCATGCGCGGGCGCACGCCCTGACAGCCGCCGTCCAGAACCTCAAGATCCGGTACTTGACGGTCGATGGCTGTGGTGGTATAATTATAAATACAAGATGTTTTTGCATTGACGCTCAGTACGGTTGCCGCCGTCTGGGCGTTTTTTCTTTGTCCATTTTTCATTTTCCTGCTCCTTTTGTGCAAAAATCGAGTTCCAGTGCCGCTGTTACAATCTCATGCAGTTCCCGCATGATTGCGTCGTACAGCGGCTTTTCGTTTGTGTCGATCACGCCGTCCTCGCTGATCAGCAGCAGGTCATCGAGCCGCCCTGTCTTGGCGAAGCTGCCGATCAAACGGATCAGCCGCATGGTTGCGCACTCAAGCGACTTGTGACCGACCTGCGGCAGCACTCCAGCGAGATCACCCGACTGGATATGCTGATAGCATAAGTACGGGAAATCGTACAGCTGCGCCATGCGGAGCACCGTGCTGTCCGGTGGCCGACGGCGATCCTGCTCGTAGGCCCCGAGGCTTTCAACCGACAGATCCAGTCGCTCGGCGGCAACTTCCTGCGTCAAACCTTTCAGCTCGCGTGCAGATTGATAGATATTTCTGTTCTCTCGCACACTGGTTTCCTCCTTTGCCGTGCGTTACAATAATTACACAATGTAACCGATACGCTGTTGCCGCAGCGCTTCTGTGTCGGCCTGTTCCTTTGCTTTTTCAAAACGCAGGACTTCATCCTGGCGGACCTTCCAGCCTGCAATTTTTACTGCTGACAGCTGACCGCTCCGGAGCAAGGTGCGAACGTATGACGGCGAGCACATCCAGCGCTCGGCAAGCTGATCGACAGTCATATACTTGTTCGATGCCATTTAGACTACCTCCTTCTCCCCTTTGTACAGATCGTCCAGCGTGCAGCCGAGCAATTTAGCGATTGCAGGCAGCATCTCGGCGCGCGGAAACGATTTTCCGGTTTCCCACATAGCAATTCTGCCGCGCGCTACGCCGAGCGCGTCAGCCATTTGCATCTGCGTCAGACCTTTGCGCTCACGCAATTTTTTTATAGCAATCATGCTTGCACCTCCTTGTCAGTTTCACTGACATTATAATAACGCTTCCCATGTATTTTGTCAATATAAAAAACAATTATTTTTCTACTGCTGTTGTTTTGTCAATTATATTGACGTATAATAATGGTATATGAGAGTGAGGTAGCGCAGTGAATAGAGTTAAGGAATTGCGTAAAGAGCACAAAATTACGCAAGAGAAGTTAGCGGCATCGCTTGGAATATCGCGCAGTGCCGTAGCTATGTATGAAACCGGCAAGTGCGATTTAAGCAATGAAATTTTAATTGCTTGTGCATCCTTTTTCGATGTTTCTACCGATTACCTTCTCGGACAATCGGACATAAAAAAAGCGCCCAGTACCGAAGTACTAAGCGCAACTCCCGAGGCACAAGCCCTGCGAGAAATTATGGAGTCCCTATCGCCTGAGGATCGGCAGCGGGTGCTTGATTTTGGTCGCGGTCTTGCTGCAACTTCGCAGCATAAGCCCAAACAGCCGAAATAAATGCTGCTGGCATCGACTGTGCGGTTGCAAGCCGCATGATCTCATCAAACTCTCTCATGGCAATCCTCCTCGGGAAAAATCGAACACCTGTTCGTATTTCCAATAATACACCGTATGTTGAGTTTTGGCAAGAGGGAAAATCTATATCTTGTAAAAATACAAAGGAAGCGTGTTCAAATCGGACACCGAAAGGCGCTTGTATATGATTACTCCTAACACATGGGTCAGCGTTTCCGATCCAGAGGAACTTCTGGCATTATCAAAGAAACTCAAGCTGACACCCAAAACATTTACCGAACCCAAGCCGCTTATTTATAACGGATTTTTCGTTGATTCTCCTGCTTCATGCAAACTTGTTGGCTATAAAGACGATTCTTTTGTTGTAATTGATGTAAATGGTCAGCTGCACACTATACACATAGATTGCCTGTTGGATATGCAATCCTCTACACGCAGTAAACACACTCCAACAGAGAACCTTGCACCTGCAAATTCTGCATCTTCTGTTTATACGGTTATTGATATTGAAACCACAGGATTAAGCCGGTATAATTCTGAAATCATTGAATTTGGTGCTCTAAGAATTGAAAACGGAAAACCTGTCCGCAGCTTCTCACAGTTGGTTTGCCCCGTTTCTCCGATTCCGCTCGATAGCATAGAAGTCACCGGCATCACCAACGAAATGTTGGCAGAACAGCCCCCTATCGAAACCGCACTGCCTGCATTCCTTGATTTTATTCAGGACTCACCTATCATTGGTCATAATATTTTGGCGTTTGATTTGCCTATCATCAATCGCATCTGCACAGAGAATGATCTGCCTCCAGTAGAGAATCCCTGTTGCGATATGCTACCTCTGGCCCGTGATTGTATGCAAATATCTCATTACAATCTTTCTTTTATCGCAGAACAGCTTCAAGTAGAACTCGGTCAGGCACATCGCGCCTTGGGCGATTGCGAAACCACATATCGGTGTTTTGAAGCTCTGCAAAAGCGATACAATCCCAAAATTATTTGGCAAAGCGCTAATATACTTCCACTTGAACACAAGGAAGAAAAGTCCAATAAATCACATATCACAGCAAAGCAGTTCTCGTATTACAGATCAAGACCCAAAGCAAAGGATATTCATCCCACTGTCGATATGTTTGACTCTGCACATCCGCTGTATGACTTAACCTGTGTTATCACAGGTGAAATGCAGAACATAGATCTTCATGATGCTATGCAATGTATTGCAGACTGTGGCGGACATAATGCCGATAGTATTACCCGCAAAACTGACCTGTTGATTATTGGTGCAAACTCTGATCCGAATCATAAAAGCGGCAAAATCACTAAAGCTGAAGAATATATCGTTAAGGGTTTTCCAATCAAAATTATCACGGAAGCCGAATTTTTGCAGTTGCTCAATAACCAGTCCGATTGTTTGGATAACAAACCGCTCTCTGAGCCTGAGCGTATTATGCAGGAGTTCCTGTCTGTCATCCAGCAGGCTGATCCTCGCTATGATTTACGGAAGATTTCGCTTCAATTTCGTACACCCAAATCATCCCAGCCTTATTACGCAATTGAATGTTTTGGGCAATCCTGTATGACCTTCAAAGGAAGTACACAGTTGTATCTCGAAGTTTCTCCAAGAATTCAATCGCTGTTTACCGATTGTGATATTGCTCTCGATGATTCACGCCCAAACAACTGGGCGCGTATGGCCGCAAGAGCATTTTCGTTCAAAAAAACACCACAACTTGCCATCGAAATATACGAGAAGTTTCTTTCGATAAATGGTTTTGACTGTTGTTCACGCTATCTGCAGTGCAGTGAGGCTGGACATTGTACTCACCCAGATCTGATGACAGCTGGGCAGTGTACATATCGCCGAAAACTACGCTCAGGTCAAATCTTCTACGGTCCTAATCGCAATGTCTAAAAAAATACAGCAGACCTCTCCCCTTGGGGTCTGCTATATTTTCAACCGCACAATCGAACAAATGTTCTATTTTGGAGGTTTTTATGGCTAACAAGTACAAATACTCACGCACCATTGTCATCGGCCACAAGGACGATGGCACACCGATCCGCAAGTACATCCAGGACAACAATAAGGCAAGATTTGAGGCCAAGGTACGCGCCGTGCAAATGCTGGTCGCACGCGGCGGCACGCCCGGCAAGGTTACTGTCGAGCAGTGGGCGTGGCAGTGGTATCACACCTACAAGGAGCCGCACGTTGGCGAAAGCCAGCGCAACAATTACGAGGAGCACTTGCGGCTGCGTATCTGTCCGGCGATTGGTTTTCTGGCACTGGACAGTGTGAAGCCGTTCCAGCTGCAGGAAATGATGAACAACGCAAAGACCAGTAAAGGCAAGCCGCTCGGCGCAAGTACCGCCGCTAAACTGCATTACATCACGCACGCGATCTTTGAGCAGGCGGAGATCAACGGCCTGATTGCCTCCTCCCCATTCCGGCGTATCGAAACTGTGAGCGAGGATGAGAAAAGCCGCCGGGCGCTGACCCGCGCCGAGGAGCAGATCGTGCGCGAAGTCGCAAAGCGCCACTATGCCGGACCGTGGGTGTTGCTCATGCTTGACTGCGGTCTGCGCCGCGGCGAAACCGTGCCGATCGGTTCCCGCGATGTCAAGGACGGTCTGCTGTGTATCTCGCAGGCGGTCGAATATAAAACAAAGTCGAACCAGCCGACATTGAAATCCACGAAAACCGCAGCCGGAGCACGCTATGTTCCCATTCCTGCCGAGCTGCAAAAACAGTTGGACATGAAATCGCGGTATTTCTTTCATGTCGAAAACGGCCGCATGCTGTCCATGACAAAAATGCGCCGTATGTGGCACAGCTTCCAGCGGGCCTGCGACATCGCGGCCGGTGCCGAGCTGTACCGCAACGCCGTTGTCAAGCACGCCTTTGATCCGGCCATCACGCCGCACTACCTCCGGCACACTTACTGCACCAACCTGCGCCGTCAGGGCGTGGATCTGAAAACCGCCCAGTATCTCATGGGCCACGCAGACATCAGCACCACCGCCAACATTTACAGCCACGTCACCGAGGAAGATGTGCGGGGATTGAAGGTTTGATTTCCAACACGTTTCCTACATCACTTTTGTTTTTGTTGGTTTTCTGTGCTGCATGTGCTGTGAAATGCACATTCTGCTTTTTACGTTTTCCAGAACATTTTCCACAGCAAATACCTAAAAGTCTTAAAGATAGAAAAAATCCCGTCATTTCTGACGGGATTTGAATTGGTGGACATTAACGGGTTCGAACCGCTGACCTTCCGCACGTCAAGCGGATGCTCTTCCAGCTGAGCTAAATGTCCAAATCAGGGATGGCGGCTGCCATCCCTGTTGGCTGCAAATTTTTACTTGGTCTTGCTGCGGCCCAGATACTCACCGGTACGGGTGTCGATCTGGATGCGCTCGCCCTGCTCGATAAAGATCGGAACCTTAACAACAGCACCGGTCTCAACGGTAGCGGGCTTGAGTACGTTAGTAGCAGTGTTGCCCTTAACACCCGGCTCGGTCTCAGTGATCTCGAGCTCAACGAACAGCGGCGGCTCAACTGCGAAAACGCTGCCCTTGTAGGAAAGAACCTTAACGTTCTCGTTCTCCTTCACGAAGCGGAAATCGTCGCCCAGAGTATCCTTGCTGATCGGAATCTGCTCATAGGTCTCGTTGTCCATGAAGTAGTACAGGTCACCTTCATTGTACAGATACTGCATCTCGCGGCGCTCTACGAAAGCCTCCTCGAACTTAGCAGTCGGGTTGAAGGAGGTCTCAGTAACCGCACCGGTTACGACGTTCTTCATCTTGACACGAACAAAAGCAGCGCCCTTGCCCGGCTTTACATGCTGGAACTCAATAACCTGCTGTACCTGACCGTCCATTTCAAAAGTTACGCCGTTACGAAATTCACCTGCGGTCATAATCGCTATGCCTCCAAATAATAGTATTTTTTACATCATTAAGCATCATTCGACTGTTCATACAAAACAGTGCTTGTATATAATACCCTATTTTCGCGTATTTTGCAAGAGGGTAACGCATATTTTCTTGAAAATTTTTATCGCGGGTTGAACCTGGCACTTTCCTGCACCGGTTGACCTGGGCACACGAACTGCCGCAGGCGGGTTCGGCCTGACGGTGCGGCTCACGGGCGGCTCCTTTTCCTGCACCGCCTGCGCGGTTCGCATTTCCTCAGTTGCCCTATGCCGAGAAAACGAAAAAGGCACCGCTCACGCGGTGCCTCTCCCTTCTGCGGATATGTTGGCCGCTCAGCAGCAGCAGTTGCCGCAATTACCGCAGCCGCCGCAGGTATTATCACCACAGGTACCGCAGGAACCACAGCCGCCGCTGCCCTGACCGCAGCATACCCAGATCAGGATGATCAGGATGATAATCCACCACCAGGAATTTTCGCCCCAGAAGCTGTTAGAAGAACACATACTGTCATTTCCTCCTATCAAAGATTTCATTACATTCTATGGTAAGAGGCCGAAAATGGTTACACATTCTCAATTCTCAATTTTCGCCAATACGCCGTCCTTGTGCAGACCGATAACCTTTACGGTGACCGGATGATTTTTCTCCGCCTTATCCTCTATATATACAGGAAAGCCGTAGCGTCCGTGCGCCGCCCACAGGCCGCCGGTCGGGTGCTCGGGCAGCGCGTACAGCGTGCGGCCGACAAACTGCTTTCGATAGACGATACTGCTTGTCTCCGCCACCTGCTTTGCCCGCTCGGCGCGGGCGGTTTTGGTCTGCTGATCGAGCTGACCCGGCATAGCAGCCGCCTTTGTGCCCTCGCGTACGGAATACGGGAATACATGCACGGACGCGAACGCGCATCTCTCCAGAAAGGCCAGCGTCTGCGTAAACTCGTCCTCGGTCTCGCCCGGAAAGCCGACAATAAGATCGGTCGTAACCGAGCAGTCCGGAAATGCACGTCTCAGCCGCTCGACACACCGGTAAAATTCCTCGCTCGTGTAGTGGCGGTTCATGCGCCGGAGAACGGTATCGCAGCCGCTCTGCATGGACAAATGAAAATGCCGTGCGAGATTGGCAAAGCCGGCAAGCCGTTCACAAAACGCATCGTCCACCGCCCGCGGGTCGAGGGAGCCGAGCCGGAACTGCATGTTCGGCTGCGCGGTCAGCAGCTTCTCCAACAGCTCGGTGAGCGGCACCTGCGGCTCGAAGTCCTTGCCGTAGGACGCGATCTCGATGCCGGTCAGCACGATCTCGTGCACGCCCGCGTCAGCCAGCCGCGCCGTCTGCTCGAGCGCCTGCTCGACCGGCAGTGAGCGCACCCGTCCTCTCGCATACGGAATGATGCAGTAGGTGCAGAAGTTGTTGCAGCCGTCCTCGATCTTGAGCAGCGCGCGCGTGCGGCCGTGCGGGATACCGGCAGGCAGAGTCTCAAAGCCGCTGTCCTCGCTCTCATGCACCTGTACGGCCTGTCCGCTGACGGCCTGCTCGCACAGGTCGATCACCTGCGCCCTGTCCCTGGTACCGCAGATGAGGTCGATCTCGCCGGTGGCGCGGACACGCTCCGGGTCGGTCTGTGCAAAGCAGCCGCACGCCGCGATAACCGCGTTCGGATTGTCTCTCCGCAGCTTGTGGAACGCGCGGATATTCTTATGGTCGGACACCGATGTTACCGTACAGGTGTTGACGATCACGGCGTCCGCGTCCTTATCCACGATCTCATGTCCGCGCGCCTGCGCCAGCTGACTGAGCGCCTGCGTCTCAAATAAATTAACCTTGCAGCCCAAGGTGAAAAAAGCAAATTTCACAAATGTACATTCCTTTGCTCTCAGCGGCCCGACACGCGCTCTGTGAACGCCTATATATAATAGGTAACACCGCATAATTGAACAAGAGCGATTTGCGAGGAATTTTGCGTACTAACGAGGCGTAGTTTTGCGGTAATACTTGATGTATTACCGTGAAATTACAACGAAGTTAGGGCACAAAATTACCGCAAAGCGCCGCAGCTTTAATTGTGCGGTGTTGCCTATGGTGTTCGATCGGGTTACAGCGTTTGTAACCTTACTCTCGTGCGCGTGCGGCCGCTGTGGATTTTCGCTGTCGATTCCTGCGTTTTTTTCGCGTTTGACAGGCTCTATTTTATCACAAAAATGCGAAATTTCAAAACAATGTTTGACAAACCTGTTCGAGCATGCTATACTGTAACCGTAATGTAACTTTGGAATGTAACCATTTTGTAACTATAAGGAGTGCAGATAATGCCTACCACCAAGAAGAATAACCTTCTGGAATACAAGGGTCACCCGCTGATGCGTAAGGAAAACATCATCTATTACGGCTCGATGAGTGACTCTCACATCATTATGATGCAGATCCTCGAATCTAGTGATTACAAGGGTCTGCCGGTTGCAAAGCGTGTATCCGTACAGCTTCAGCAGACCGATCCCAACGTACGTATGAAAGAGCGTATCGTCAAGAAAACCGAGAAGAACAGCATGTGGGCAGCGATGGATATTGCATCCATCTGGCTCGGCAGAGCACTGCACACGAAGTAAGACTTCACCGCAGCTTGCTGCGGCAGTGTAAAGGCTGTTTTCTCCCATTTTGAAACGGAGGCTTCAATTTCATGTCTTTTTCTAAAAAACTCGCTCGCTTCGCACTTTCCGGTGCACTTGCGATGTCGATGGTCCTGCCGAACTCGCTGGCAGTATTTCAGGCCAAGGTAAACGCAGATTCGCTTTACCTGCGTCAGTCCCCCGGCGGTGCAGTGATCACGACCCTCTCCAAGGGTACCACGGTTGCGGTACTGAATAACAGCTCCAGCTGGTACAAGGTATCCGTAAACGGCAAGGAAGGCTACGTCAGCGGCGAGTACCTGACCGGCACCACCGCAACCAACGTTGCACTCGGCACCGGCACTGTAAAGTGCTCGAGCAGTGTAAATTTCCGTTCGGCGCCGAACACCTCGTCCACCTCTTACGGTGAGCTGAAGAACGGCACCAAGGTAAATGTAGTCGGCGTAAGCAGCGGCTGGTACAAGGTTACATACAATGGCAAGACCGGCTATATCCATCCGGATTATATCACGCTCGCAAGCAGCTCCGCCGGCACCGCCATCGCTCCGTCGAACACCGTTACCTCTACGACCGGCACCGCCGGTACGGTGAAGTGTTCCTCGAGTGTAAACCTGCGTTCCGAGGCCAATACTTCCTCTTCCATTCTGGCAGAGCTGAAGAACGGCACCGCAGTTACCGTTGTCAGCACCGCAAACGGCTGGTGCAAGGTAACCTGCTCCGGCAAGACCGGCTACATCAAGCAGGATTATGTATCGACCACCGGTTCGGCATCCAATAACACGTCCGCGTCCACCGGTACGGCAGCAGTAGTTAAGTGCTCCTCTACCGTAAACTTCCGCTCTGCGGCAAGCACCTCTTCCACCATTCTCGGTGAGCTGAAGAACGGCACCGCTGTTACCGTGCTCAGCACGTCTAACGGCTGGAGCAAGGTATCCTACGCAGGCAAGACCGGCTACATCAGTGCGGACTATCTCGTAACTGCTTCGTCCGGTACGGCGATCAGCCCGTCGAACACCGCAGCTTCTGTCTCGATCAGCGCAAAGCGCCAGAGCGTGCTGAACTATGCTGCACAGTTCCTCGGTGTTCCGTATGTATACGGCGGCAGCACGCCGAGCGGCTTTGACTGCTCCGGCTTCACCTCCTATGTGTTCAAGAACACGGTCGGCTCCATCCCGCGTGTCGCTCAGGCACAGTATGATGCCACCACCCGTGTTTCCCGCGACGACCTTCTGCCGGGCGATCTGGTATTCTTCGGCAGCAGCACCTCGTCCATCAGCCATGTAGGCATTTATGTCGGCAGTAACCAGTTCATCCACGCACCCAGCACGGGCGATGTGGTTAAGTACTCGTCGCTGACCGGCAGCTATGCGACCCGCTATCAGGGCGCAGGCCGCGTAATTTTTGAGTAAGGTTACATACCAGAAATCCCTTCGGTTTTCCGAAGGGATTTTTCTTTTGCCTGTTGAGAGCGGTTATCCCAGCAGCACCGCTTCCCCGTCCTGCCACTGTATGGTCTGCGGCGTGAAGTCCCGCTGTTCCATGCGGGTATTCCACTGTGCGGCGAACGCATCGGAGAGTGCCTGAGCGGTCTGCTCGGGCAAGGTAAAGCCTTCCAGCTTGATGGTCCGGCAGGCAAGGCTGAGTTTGCCGTTTGAAACAGCTACGCTCCACGCGCCGTACAGCTTGCAGCGCTCCGGCAGAAACAGCAGCGCCGTGCGCAGCTTGCCGGGTACCAGATTGCTTTCCGTCAGTGCTTGACGGGTTACGGCTGCCGTCACGGAAATCGTGCCGTCACGGCTGATTTTGACCGCCGTGTCCTCGACCGGAAACGGCAGCGCTTCGGTCATCACAGACGCGATATCTTCCTCCGTAATGTGAAATTCCATTGCATCGCCCTCCTCGGGTGCGGCAGGCGCTGTGCTGGTATCCGCCCTGCCCATCAGCATATTTCCCAGCATCAGCAGGCACAGGAGCAGGCATACGCCTAAGATTACGGTATAGACTGCGCTTTTTTCCTCCTGCATGGCGGGTGCCTCCCTTTTTGCTTCTTGCAACAGCTTATGCGGGATTGGGGTTTATATGCGTGCTATCGGATGCGGAATTGGAGCCAGCCTTTGGCTGGGAGCTTCGCCGCACCCGCGGCGGTGGGCAAAAAGGAAGGGACACCTACGGTTTGCCCGTAGGCTGCTAAACATCGTTCCCGCGCCGTGCGCGGATTAAATGAGTGCCCTTCCTCTTTGAACTCCTCCCTTTCCCTTGTTTCCTAATCTGACGCATACCAGAGACCGGCGACCGCTTCGAAAAGGAAAACGGCAGTCGGGTTACTCTTGCGTGTCTTTCTCCGCCTATCCGCAGTTCACAGATAATCTACTGCTACACATATCGGCTACTCTCCGCAGGCGCAACACAAGGTGAATTGCCCGAAGGGCAGGAGAAGCCACACTGGGGTGCCCCGCCGTGCAACCCATCTGCACATTACTTCACCGCAGGGTCAATCTCCATTTTCTATTCTCAATTACTGCTTCGCATACGAAAAAAGCACCGCTTTCGCGGTGCTTTCAGTCTGTCGATAAAGTCAATCTATCGTTTTTACTTTTCGTGCGGCAGCACGCATAAAATAGAATTTGCACAGCAAATTCATAATTCCCGGGGGCGTGGCCCAGGCCACCCTCTTTTGCCGCTATGCGGCAATTCACCTTGTGTACCTCGGGAATTATACAAGGGACGAAAAATTGTGCCCGTAGGGCGCGGCTTTTCGTCAAGATTCGATTGAAAGCGTGGTTTCAATCGAGAGGCTGCTCGAAAAACGGAGTTTTTCGACAGCCTCAAAGCACCGCTTTCGCGGTGCTTTTCGCATTTCTTTAGAAGAACTTATCCTTAATGCCGAGTGCAAAGATGATGAGCACGATAACCGGCAGGATATAGCTTACATAGAAGCGGATATTATCCTTGACCTTGAGTCCGCCGCCTTCGTTGGCCTCCTCCTTGAAGTTCTTCCAGCCCCAGCCGCAGCGGGAGGTGCAGAACAGCAGGTAAACCAGCGAACCGAGCGGCAGCCAGATGTTGGACACGAGGAAGTCCTCGAGGTCGAGCACGTTCGAGCCTGCGCCGAACGGCTGGAAGCCGGACCAGACATTGAAGCCGAGCACGCACGGCAGTGACAGCAGGATCATCAGCACGATGTTGATGGCTGCGGTCTTTTTGCGGCTCCAGCCGGTCAGGTCCATGCAGCAGGACATGATGTTCTCGAACACAGCGAGGACGGTCGAGAAGGCCGCAAACGCCATGAATACGAAGAACAGGCTGCCCCACAGGCGGCCGAGCGCCATGTGGTTAAAGATATTCGGCAGCGTGACGAAGATCAGGTTCGGACCGCTGTCCGGTGCCACGCCGAAGGCAAAGCACGCCGGGAAGATGATCAGACCGGCAGTAAATGCTACGAACGTATCCAGAATCGCAACATTGACGGCCTCGCCGAGCAGCGCACGGCCCTTGCCGATATAGCTGCCGAAGATAGCCATCGCACCGATGCCGAGCGACAGCGTGAAGAACGCCTGATTCATCGCGGCAACGATAACATTGGCGATGCCGCACTCCTGCATACGGCCGAGATCCGGAATCAGATAGAAGCGCAGACCCTCGCCCGAGCCTTCGGTCAGGATGCTGTTGATCGCCAGAATAACCATGATGGCCAGCAGAATGATCATCATCACCTTGGTAACGCGCTCCAGACCGCCCTGCAGACCGAACGAGTTGATCATAAAGCCGACGATAACGACCGCAACCATGCAGACCGCCATAACCACCGGCTTGCCGAGCATTTCCGGAAAGGCTGCCTGCACCTGCTCACTGGTCGCACCGACAAATCGGCCGCTGACCGTCAGGTAGAAGTAGTACAGCATCCAGCCGCACACGGTGGTGTAGAACATCATCAGCAGGTAGTTGCCGATCATCGCCAGATAGCCGTGGATGTGCCACTTGCTGCCCGGCTTCTCGAGCGCCTGATACGCCCGCACCGGACTTTTCTGGCTCGCACGGCCGATGGCAAATTCCATCGTCATGATCGGCAGACCGAGGATGAGCAGGAACAGCACATAGCACACGACGAACGCGCCGCCGCCGTACTGACCGACCATCCACGGGAACTTCCATACGTTGCCCACGCCGATGGCGCAGCCTGCGGAAAGCAGGATGAAGCCGAGACGTGAACCGAGTCTTTCTCTTGGCATTGTTTATTTTTCCCCTTTTTTCTGTGCCGCGTATTGAGCAAACTGCAATATCGGCACGACTTACATACTATAATCAAGCGTCATGATTGTTCTTCGACGCGTGATTTCTCTAATTTGCGGATCTCTTTCCGCTTTTTGCGCAGCTCGCGGAAGAAATTCCGCAGAATGTCCGCGCATTCCTGCTCCAGCACGCCGCTCACCAGCGCGGGCTGATGATTGTACGGCAGTGCGAACAGATTTATCAGCGAGCCGCACGAGCCGGCCTTCGGGTCGGGCGCACCGTAGTACACGGTTTTCATGCGCGAGTTGATGAGCGCGCCTGCGCACATCGGGCACGGCTCGAGCGTAACGTACAGATCGCAGCGGTGCAGCCGCCAGCCGCCCAGCTTTTTGCACGCCTTCTCGATGGCCTCGATTTCTGCATGGTGCAGTGCGTTTTTCTTTGTTTCCCGGCGGTTGCGTCCGCGTCCGACAATTTTGCCGTCGCAGACAACCACCGCGCCGACCGGCACTTCGCCCTCGTCCGCCGCCTTTTGCGCCAGTTTGAGCGCGGCCTTCATGTATTTTTCCTGTTCGGTCATAAATTCCTCAGATTTTCCCGAGCAGACGCGCTTTCGCCTGCTCAAATTCTTCGCGCGTGACAAAGCCGCGCTCGCACAGCCCTGCCAGAACGGAAAGCTGCTCGACCGGTGTCGGTGTGCGGTCGCTCAGCGCCACCTCGTCAAATTCCTTTTCCGGAATGAGCGCGTCAAACGCCGCAAGGCTGTCCGGCGAAAACCGCAGGTCCACGCGCCGGTTTTCCCACTGCACCCGAAGCTGCACATATCGTTCATCGTGCTGCACCTGCTCGGTGCGGACCGGTTCGGACTGCACCGCCGCCTCGATGGCGCGTCCATGCGGATTGAACGAAAACGGATGTTCCCAGCCTGCCCAGTATGCCGCCGAGCGGTCAACGGTCACACCGCCGCCGGATACGCGCGTTTCCGTGCGCATGCCGCCGCACAGACGGTAAAACCGGATTGCCTGCACCGGCAGTTCGCCGCTGTACAGGTTGTCCTTGCCCGTGTAAAGGTTTCTGTCCCGCCGGAAAAAGCACAGCGTATCGCCTTCGCGCCAGACCTCCAGCTTGCCCTTTGACAGCAGTTCACCGCCGTCCGCCACCCTCACCAGAAAGGACTTTTCGGGCGGGTTCTTCGGCTCTCCGGCACTGCGGCAGTCCAGTCCCCATTCCTGCAGCACCGCAAGGTTTTCCGCACGGTACGACACGGAAAGCGCCGCCTTTGTGCCGCACACATCGGTCAGCGTCAGCGCGATCGGACGCACCTTGTACACGCGGAGCAGACCCTGTATTTCGTCCGGCTCGGTCGGTGCCGCGTCCGCGGTAAGCGTGTACGCACCCTTGTCCAGCGTGAGCGGCAGCTGCCCGCTGCCCTCGTCAGTCGGCATCAGCGTCCACGCCTCCGGCTCGGAAAATAAGTAATAGCGTCCCGCCGGTACGAACGGTGCGTCCTCTCGAATGGTTGCAACTACGTTTTTACTCATCAAGATTCACCTGCCCCACAATAAAGCCAATCTTAAAAATTTCAATTTGCTTGCAAATTGCATACAGGGGTATGGATACCCCCTATAAAGCGTCAGCGCGCTTTCATTTGTCTTTGCCGCGACAGATTCATCGTGCCGTCCTGCATTTTCGACAGGTTTTCCAGACAGTTGCCGGTACCGTACGCCACACACGAAACCGCTTCGTCCGCGACGCGCGTCGGAATGCCGGTCTTGGAGGCGATCAGCTTATCGAAGCCCCAGATCAGCGAACCGCCGCCTGTCATGGTGATGCCGTTGGCGGAAATGTCGCCGGTCAGCTCGGGAGGTGTGCGCTCGAGCACCCAGTGCACCGCCTCGACGATCGCCGAGGAGACCTCCTCGAGCGCATCGAGAATCTCACTCGAGCTTACGGTAAACGTGCGCGGCAGACCGGTCATCAGACAGCGTCCCCTGACCTCCATGATCGCTTCCTCGCTGCGCGGATACACACAGCCGACCGTGCGCTTGATCTCCTCTGCCGTGCGGTCGCCGATCAGCGCATTGTGCTTACGGCGGACGTACTTGACAATGGCCTCATCGAACTTATCGCCGGCCACCTTGATGGATGTGGACTCGACAATGCCGCCGAGCGAAATAACCGCCACGTCGGTCGTGCCGCCGCCAATATCGACCACCAGATTGCCGTTGGCCCTGTTGATGTTGATGCCCGCGCCGATGGCCGCCGCGACCGGCTCCTCGACCAGAAAAACGCGCTTTGCGCCCGCCTGCGTGCCCGCATCAATGACGGCACGCTCCTCCACCTCGGTGATGATGGACGGCACGCAAATGACCACATTCGGCTTGAACAGGTGGATACCCTGCACCTTTGCGATGAATTCCTTGATCATACGCTCGGTCATCTCGTAATCCGAAATAACGCCCTCGCGCAGCGGACGGATGGCGACAATGTTGCCCGGTGTACGGCCAAGCATGCTCTGCGCTTCCTCGCCCACGGCAAGGATTTTGCCGGAAACCTTGTCCACCGCCACAACGGACGGCTCGTTAAGTACAACGCCCTTGCCCTTGACATAGACCAGCACGGTTGCCGTGCCGAGGTCGATGCCGATATCGCTCGAAAAAAGCGACATCTTTTTCGCGATTCTTTGCAGAAAAGAAGCCATATTTCATTCCTTTCTCCGCGCTCTGTTCGCGTGGATTGACAGTATTACCATTATACAGATTTTGTGCGCCATTTGCAAGGCTCCGGGGCAAATACCGAAAATTCGACAGAGAAAATGGCATCACTCCGGCAGTGTGTTCTTATACTCCGTGAATTCTGCGTTGTCGTTCACCTGTTTTTTATATGCGCTATAAGCCTCCGTCAGCGTTTCATATCTCTTGCCGGTGGTATATGTCTGAAAACTGCTGTAACTGTTGATATGGTCCGTAATCGCAACATATTTTTGGCCGTTGTTAACTCGGGTCGCGGTGATCGTTTTGGAGATGTAAAAGCCGCCGTTCGCCGAGCTGACAATGACCGGTATCTGCTTTGCCGCACCGACGGCATCTGTATCGACCGATGTCCAGAACAAATAACGGTTGCTCTTGTTTGTGGAACTGCCGAGAAACGCCCATGTCCCCTTGTTCAGCAGGCTGTCGTTTCCGATCTGTTCCTTCACCTTAGAAACCATACTGGAATTGGGGCACTTCGAGTCGATCTCAAAATTCTGATTATTCTTCAGGTTCGGTAAAATGTCGGTCTTCTCGAGTATGCCGTGCAGATTCTCGTTCCAGTCGATCGTGCTGCCCGGTGTGCTCTTGCCCTTCCAGTCAAACACGATCACAGCCGCTGCGCTGTCGTAGTACACCTTGCATTCCCCGCCCGCGGCAGGGATTCCTTTCCAGTTTGCGGTATCTCCTTGCGTCTTACAATGAGTAATGCCTGCAATTGTAATGGGATCTCTCGACTGCCAATCATCCTGCTTCTGCTTCAGCTTGACCGTCTTGCTCATGTTTTCGCTGTCCTGCTCCGTAACCGCAGTCAGCACATCAATATACGCCGCCCGCACCTCGATGAGGTCGGATGCCTCCAGACTTCTCTCGATATACTGTATCAGCGCCGGTATCATAAATGCCGCAAGGATCGCCAGAATGACCAGCACAACGATCAATTCCACCAGCGTAAAGCCCTTGCGGGTATTTTTCTCTTTCTTCTGCATTTTATCAGCACCTTTTATTGGGTTTCGGCTAACCTAAGACGGGCTTTCAGCGCGCTGTACCGTCTGCCCTTCTGGTTGTTATTTACCATATACGCTACCACATCCTGACTGCCGACGATAACGAGCAGGCGCTTCGCGCGTGTGATCGCGGTGTAGAGAATGTTGCGCGTGAGCAGCTTGCGCGGCAGACCGTCCGACAGAGCGAGCACCACCGCGTCAAACTCGCTGCCCTGCGATTTATGTACGGTGACGGCATACGCCAGCTCCAGCTCGTTCAGCATATCGAAGGTGTAGGTCGCAATGCGGTCGTCAAAGCGAATCACCATGCACTCCTGCTGCGGAAAAATGCGGATGATCTCGCCGACGTCGCCGTTGAACACGCCGGTTCCCTGCTCGTCGTCCCCCTGCTTTTCCCACACGATGTCGTAGTTGTTTCGCACCTGCATCACGCGGTCGCCCTCGCGGAAAATGGTGTCTCCGAAGCGCTTTTCCAGCTTGCTTTCACTTGGTGGATTGAGTGCCTCCTGCAGACGGCGGTTGAGCGGAATGGTTCCGCTGCCGTGCCGCTTGGCAGGCGAAAGCACCTGTATCTGTGCAGGAGTAAAGCCGTAGTGCTTGGGCAGTCTCTGGGCGCAAAGCTGTGCCACCGTTTCGATAACAGACGCCGGATCCGCCCGTTTCATGATGAAAAAGTCGCCGTCCGCGCCGGATGGCCTGGGCATTTCACCCGCGTTGACCGCGTGTGCGTTCATGACAATATCCGACTGCTGCGCCTGACGGAAAATCTCGGTCAGCTGAATGGTCGGCACCCGATGTGAGGTGATCAGGTCGCGCAGGAAGTTGCCCGGACCGACCGGCGGCAGCTGATCGGCATCACCGACGAGCACGAGCCGCGCACCGTGCGGCAGCGCATTGATGAGCGCCTGCATGAGCGTGATGTCCACCATGGACACCTCGTCCAGAATGACCGCGTCGCACTCGAGCGGATTGGTCACACTGCGGGCAAACACCGTGCGTCCGCCACCCGCAAAGCCTGCCTCGAGCAGCCGGTGAATGGTTTTCGCCTCCATGCCGGTCAGGTCAGAAAGACGTTTTGCCGCGCGGCCGGTAGGCGCGGCGAGCAGCGTGTCCAGTCCCAGTGCCTCAAACACCTGCAGGATGCCGCGCACCGTAGTCGTTTTGCCGGTGCCCGGGCCGCCGGTCAGGATAACCAGACCATTGCGTGCAGCCGTTGAAATCGCAAGCTGCTGTTTCTCAGAAAAAGTGAACTCACTGCTCTCCAAAAGCGCGGAAAGCAGCTCATCCACATCAAAATCGTACTCATAATTGCGCTCTGCCATGTAACCGAGCATTTCGGCAAGGTAGGCCTCCGCATCGTGCATATCGCGCAGATAGACCGCGTCGCGGCCCGCGATGTACTCACGCACCAGCCTCCCCTTCTCCTCCAGACGGGAAATGCCGCGCAGCGCCCGGTCCTCGTCCACGACCACGTCATCGTCGCTCAGCAGCATGCATACCGCGTACAGCAGCTTCTCCACCGGGATGAACGTGTGGCCGTTGTTCAGGTTGAAGGTCAGCGTATACAGAATGCCCGCGTCCACGCGCTCATCGCTCAGCAGCGACAGTCCAAGCTCCATCGCCAGACCGTCCGCCAGCTTGAAATCCACATCATAGTATGGGTCACACAGCAGATACGGGTTCTCGCACAGCGCGTCGATGGCGCTGTCGTGCAGGCGCTTGTACAGCAGCGGCGTGAGCGCGACCGGCAGACCGTGTTCGCTCAGAAAGTCCATCAGCAGGCGCATTTCGCTCTGTTCGGTGAACTGACGGCCGATCTCCTTCGCCTTGCGGTCGGTAATGCCGCGCAGCTCCGACAGACGCTCCGGCTCGTGCATAAGAATGTCAAACGTGTCCTCACCGAACTTTTCCGCAATTTTTGCCGCCAGCCGCGGACCAATTCCGCGAATCAGGCCCGAACCGAGGTACTCCGCGATGCCGCGCACCGAGGTCGGCAGCCGGCGCTCAAACGCCTCGGTCGCAAACTGCTCGCCGTAGGTCGGGTGCGTCACCCAGCAGCCGGTCAGAATGACCTCCTCACCCAGTCCAATGTTGGGAAACGTGCCGGTCGCCGTGACCTCGGCTCCGTTTTCCGCAGCAAGGCGCAGCACGGCATAGCCGTTTTCGTCGTTGTAGTAAACGATCTGCTGCACCGTGCCGCGCACGATCAAATATTCTCTTTCGTCCAACGTCCCACCGTCCCAACTTGTCATTCCAGATAGGTTATGTCCTGCCGTGCCGCCATGTACTTGGCGATGTTCTGTCCCTGCCCGCTGCCGATTTCGACAAATGTGATCAGCAGACCGGGAAAATACTGCCGCCGCACTCGCAGTGCCGCGCGGATCAGGTGTTCGCTGACGGCATCGCAGCCGTCGCCGTACAGCGTCAGCTCCGCCGAGCCGTGCAGCCGCAGCAGCCGTACGGAGACGATCTCGTACACCGTGTGCAGCACGGTGTAAAATCCCACTGCGGCAAATACCGCCAGAACCGATTGCAGAAAAACAGACATGAGCGTTCCCTCCTGCTATCAGCCTATGCACGGAGGGAACACTTTGTTAGTATATAGTATAGCACAATTGTTCGGATAAGTAAACCGAGCAGAAAATCCGGGGATAATTGAAAATTGAAAATTGAGAATGGAGAATGAACGTGATGATAGAACGATAACCAAATTTCATTTTCCACTCTCAATTCTCCATTCCTGAAAAAGAGACGCTTTCGCGTCTCTTTTTCAGGTTTCATGTTCTTTGCACCACTCATTCAGCGTTTCCCGATCGGTGCCCTGCATGGAACAGGCGGTTCCGCAATCCCGTTCATTGGGCGGCAACGAGATACCTTCGCTCATCTTTTCCTGTTCCCTCGCGGCCACTGCCGGTTTGCTGCGGCGCAGCCACTCGAACGCCTTTGCGGCGGCCCGGAGCTGATAGCGGTTTTCGTGATTTTCCGACATAATTGCATCCCTCCTTTGCATAGTATGCGCAGGAAAGAGGATTTTACGCACAAAAAGCTCCCATGCCGAAGCATGGGAGCTTGTAAATTGCGTTATGCTATTGCTTAACTGAAATTAAGCGTTGATAGCGGTTACGACGCCGGAACCTACGGTGCGGCCACCCTCACGGATAGCGAAACGCAGGCCTTCCTCGATAGCGATCGGGGTGATCAGCTCAACGTCCATCTCAACGTTATCGCCCGGCATGCACATCTCAGTGCCTTCCGGCAGAGTGATAACGCCAGTTACGTCGGTGGTACGGAAGTAGAACTGCGGACGGTAGTTGTTGAAGAACGGAGTATGACGGCCGCCCTCTTCCTTCTTCAGAACGTATACCTGACCGTGGAACTTGGTGTGCGGGTGAATGGAGCCCGGCTTAGCCAGAACCTGGCCACGCTCAACCTCGTTCTTCTGGATACCACGGAGCAGAGCACCGATGTTGTCGCCTGCTTCAGCGTAGTCCAGCAGCTTGCGGAACATCTCGATGCCGGTTACAACGGTCTTGCGCGGAGCGTCCATCAGACCAACGATCTCAACTTCCTCGCCCATCTTCAGCACGCCACGCTCTACACGGCCGGTAGCTACGGTACCACGACCGGTGATGGAGAATACGTCCTCAACCGGCATGATGAACGGCTTGTCAGCAGCGCGGTCCGGGGTCGGGATATAAGAGTCAACAGCGTCCATCAGCTCGTGGATGCACTTGTACTCCGGAGCGTTCGGATCCTTGGACTCGCAGGTCAGAACGTTCAGAGCGGAACCACGGATTACCGGAACGTCGTCGCCCGGGAAATCGTAAGAGGACAGCAGCTCACGGATCTCCATCTCAACCAGGTCGAGCAGCTCCTCGTCGTCTACCTGATCAGCCTTGTTCATGAAGACAACGATATACGGAACGCCTACCTGACGGGACAGCAGGATATGCTCGCGGGTCTGCGGCATCGGGCCGTCAGCAGCGGATACAACCAGGATAGCACCGTCCATCTGAGCAGCGCCGGTGATCATGTTCTTAACGTAGTCGGCATGGCCCGGGCAGTCAACGTGAGCGTAGTGACGCTTAGCGGTGTGATACTCAACGTGTGCGGTGTTGATGGTAATGCCGCGCTCCTTCTCCTCCGGAGCCTTGTCGATTGCGTCGTATGCCTGATACTCAGCATCGCCCTCGAGAGCCAGAACCTTGGTGATTGCAGCGGTCAGAGTGGTCTTGCCGTGGTCAACGTGGCCGATGGTGCCAATGTTAACGTGCGGCAGAGAACGGTCAAATTTTTCCTTTGCCATTGTGGATATCCTCCTCGTAAAATGAATTAAAAGTCATGTTGCATTTATTTTACTGCATTTCGAGAAAAAATGCAATAGGCTGCAGCAGATTTTAGTCGTTGTTTTTGGTACGGTTGTCGATGATCTTCTCCTGAATGCTCTTCGGCACTTCAGTGTAGTGGCTCGGCTGCATGGTGTACTGGCCACGGCCCTGGGTGCGGGAACGCAGAGCAGTTGCGTAACCGAACATCTCGCTCAGCGGAACGCCGGCAGAGATAGCCTGTACGCCGCCGCGCGGCTCCATGCCCTGGATCTGACCACGACGGGAGTTCAGGTCGCCGATAACGTCGCCCATATACTCCTCCGGTACCATTACGTCAACCTGCATGATCGGCTCCATCAGAACCGGATCAGCCTTCTTCATAGCTTCCTTGAATGCCATAGAACCAGCGATCTTGAACGCCATCTCAGAGGAGTCGACTTCGTGGTAAGAGCCATCATACAGGGTTACCTTAACGTCAACAACCGGGTAGCCTGCGAGGATACCAGACTGCATAGCGCCCTGGATACCCTGATTAACAGGCTCGATATATTCCTTCGGGATAGCACCGCCAACGATCTTGTTGATGAACTCGTAGCCCTTGCCGGACTCGTTCGGCTCAACGATGATCTTAACATGGCCGTACTGGCCCTTACCACCGGACTGACGAGCGTACTTCTGATCAACGTCAGCGGAGCGGCGGATGGTCTCCTTGTAAGCAACCTGAGGAGAACCTACGTTAGCCTCTACCTTGAACTCGCGCAGCAGACGGTCAACGATGATCTCCAGATGAAGCTCGCCCATACCAGCGATAATGGTCTGGCCGGTCTCTTCATCGGTGTAGGTCTTGAAGGTCGGGTCCTCTTCTGCCAGCTTAGCCAGCGCGATACCCATCTTCTCCTGACCAGCCTTGGTCTTCGGCTCGATCGCAACACGGATAACCGGGTCCGGGAACTCCATAGACTCGAGGATGATCGGGTGCTTCTCATCACACAGCGTATCGCCGGTGGTGGTGTTCTTAAAGCCGATGCCCGCAGCGATATCGCCGGAATATACGCAGTCGATATCCTGGCGGTGGTTAGCGTGCATCTGCAGAATACGACCCAGACGCTCGCGCTGATCCTTGGTAGCATTCAGTACGGAGGAACCAGCGGTGATGGTGCCGGAGTATACGCGGAAGAACGTCAGACGGCCAACGAACGGGTCGGTAGCAATCTTGAACGCCAGCGCGGAGAACGGCGCATCATCAGAAGACGGACGGGAATCCTCCTCGTCGGTCTGCGGGTTTACACCCTTGATGTCCGGGATGTCGGTCGGAGCCGGCATGTATTCGATAACAGCGTCCAGCAGCGGCTGTACGCCCTTGTTGCGGTATGCGGTGCCGCAGAGTACCGGAACGATCTCGTTGGCGATACAGCCCTTGCGGATTGCAGCCTTAACTTCCGGAATGGTCAGCTCTTCGCCCTCGAGGTACTTCATCATGAGGTCCTCGTCCAGCTCAGCAACATGCTCCCACAGTTCGTCGTGGTACTGCTGAGCCTTCTCCATCATGTCAGCCGGAATATCCTCATCGCGGATATCCTTGCCGAGGTCGTCATAGTAAACCTCAGCGCGCATGGTGATCAAGTCGATGATACCCTTGAAGGTATCCTCAGAGCCGATCGGCAGCTGAACCGGAACAGCGTTGCACTTCAGACGGTCCTTCATCATGTTGACTACGTTGTAGAAGTCAGCACCCATGATGTCCATCTTGTTTACGAACGCCATACGCGGAACCTTGTACTTGTCAGCCTGATGCCAAACGGTCTCAGACTGCGGCTCAACGCCGCCCTTTGCGCAGAATACGGTTACGGAACCGTCCAGTACACGCAGGGAGCGCTCTACCTCTACGGTAAAGTCAACGTGGCCCGGGGTGTCGATGATGTTGATACGATGCTCCGGGAACTGATGAGTAGAGCCGGACCAGTGGCAGGTGGTAGCTGCGGAGGTGATGGTGATACCACGCTCCTGCTCCTGCTCCATCCAGTCCATGGTAGCGGTACCGTCGTGGGTATCGCCGATCTTATGGTTTACACCGGTGTAATACAGAATACGCTCGGTGGTAGTGGTCTTACCGGCGTCGATGTGCGCCATGATGCCGATATTTCTGGTTCTTTCCAGGGAATATTCTCTAGGCATATTGCTCTCCTTTCAAAGCGTTATGCGGAAACCGACAGATTAATAGCGGTAGTGTGCGAACGCCTTGTTCGCCTCTGCCATCTTGTGGGTATCCTCGCGCTTCTTAACAGCACCGCCCAGATTGTTGCAAGCGTCCAGGATCTCGCCTGCCAGACGCTCACGCATGGTCTTTTCAGAACGAGCGCGGGAGTACTTGGTGATCCAACGCAGGCCCAGGGTCTGACGACGCTCCGGGCGAACTTCCATCGGCACCTGGTAGGTAGCGCCGCCTACACGGCGAGCCTTAACTTCCAGGGTCGGCATGATGTTTTCCATAGCCTCGGTGAAAACCTCCAGCGGTTCACGACCGGTCTTTTCACGAACGATATCGAAAGCACCATAAACAACCTTCTGCGAAACGCCCTTCTTGCCGTCGAGCATGATAGAGTTTACCAGCTTGGTGACGAGCTTGGAATTATAAAGCGGATCGGGCAGAACGTCTCTCTTGGGGACATTACCTCTTCTTGGCACTTTACTTCCCTCCTTCAAAAATATTTGATTTCATAGGTACTTCGGCGGATCTTTGACCGCCGTTGTTCATGCCTGTCCGAGGTAAAGGCCCGATTTATCCAATCGGAACTAAAATGCCTCAGACAAAGCATAGCTGCTTTGCTGAAAAAATAACTTTCTCGCAAAACCTTGTGGGTTGGCTCATTACAGGCTGCACAGCACACATTGTAACTGTACAGGAGTAATCAAGCATGATCGTGCAGATCTAGGCGCATCCCGCATGCCGCGTACAAAGGTACGCAAGTGTGGGTGCAACGACGATATGCGCGGTCAGGCGCAGATTACTTGCCTGCCTTCGGGCGCTTAGCGCCGTACTTGGAACGAGCCTGACGACGGTTAGCAACACCCTGGGTATCCAGAGTACCACGGATGATGTGGTAACGAACACCAGGAAGGTCCTTTACACGACCGCCGCGAACCATAACTACAGAGTGCTCCTGCAGGTTGTGGCCTTCACCGGGGATGTAAGCGGAAACTTCCATCTGGTTGGTCAGCTTTACACGAGCTACCTTACGAAGAGCAGAGTTCGGCTTCTTCGGGGTCATGGTCTTAACCGTGGTGCAAACGCCGCGCTTCTGCGGAGCGGACTGATCGGTAGCCTTCTTCTTCTGAGAGTTGTAGCCTACCTGAAGAGCCGGTGCCGTAGACTTGGTAACGACTGCCTCACGACCCTTACGGACGAGTTGGTTAAAAGTTGGCATTTTATTTCCTCCTTCTTTCAAAGATATTTATGAAAAGCGCGTTTTGCGCGATTCAACAAAGAAAAATCAGTGCAGAACAACGACTACTGCCGCGCCGACATCAATGCCGACCGCATCGCCGAGCTCCGTCATTGTGGTGACCTCGGTAACTTCCATACCGTGTTCACTGCAAAGCTCATAAATCGGTCCGACGACTCGTTTTTCTGCGTCCAGCGCAACAAAGACCTGTGCGGCTGCGCCGTCCCGAATCGCTTTTTTCGACTGCTTTACACCGATCACCTTGTGCGCCGTGTGAAGTTCTGAAAGCATAATATTCCTCCTATACGGCATACTCCCATAGTATACGGGTTTGTCCCCCTGTTGTCAAGTGTTTTCTCGAATTTTTTTATTTTTTACGAAATTTTTCTTTTCCAGAGGATTTTCGCGGAAATCGGCGCTTGCGAAGCGAGGGAATCTCGCCTGCCCGGCGGGGGCACAAGAGGATAGACAACCTACGGTTTTCCACCCTCTTGTGAATCTCCCCTTTTCCCTTAGATAGCACGGCGAAATTTGCAGAGCTGAGACTATAAGGGAACGCCAGAGGATTTTTTCTTCCGCAGGACGCACTTTGTGCGCCCATGTATCCGCATATTCGCATTGTCGGATACCGTACTGCTACACATGCGGTCTACTCTACGCGGGGCGCGGCACAAGGTGAATTGCCCGAAGGGCAAGAGAGGGTCCCCTGGGGGGACAACCGTGCCGCGCAACTCGTTTGCGCGTTATGACGGACGGCACCTGCGAACTTTTTCTGATATTATGCTTATCTCTGCGCAATTTCCACTCTTTCGGTAATTCTCCATTCTCAATTTTTCATTCGGCACAAGCAAAAACAGGAGAACACCTTACAGTGTTCCCCTGTTTTGTTTAATCTATACAGCGTTTTCGGCTTTCTGCAAATCAGTCGAGATTTACAGTCTGCTCGTAGTGACCGGTGCAGTAATCGGACACACCCGAGCCGGCCGGAATCAGCTTGCCGATGATTACGTTCTCCTTCAGACCCATCAGCGGATCGACCTTACCCTTGATTGCAGCGTCGGTCAGCACGCGGGTGGTCTCCTGGAAGGATGCAGCGGACATCCAGGAATCGGTTGCGAGGGATGCCTTGGTGATACCCATGAGGGTCGGCTCCGCAATAGCCAGACGGAGACCTTCCTCGCCGGCGTCGATGCGTGCCTGCACCTTGTTGTTGTAATCCTCGAACTCGAGCCAGTCCATAACAGAACCCGGCAGAACCTCAGCGTCGCCCGCGTCCTCAACGCGAACCTTGCGCATCATCTGACGAACGATAACCTCGATATGCTTATCGTTGATATCTACGCCCTGCTGACGGTAAACCTTCTGAACTTCCTTGATCTCGTAGTCGTGAACGGCGCGAGGATCGAGGATACGCAGAATGTCATGCGGGTTGAGCGAGCCTTCGTTCAGCTGGAAGCCCTGCGGAACCTCCTGACCGTCGGTTACGCGGATACCGGAGGACGAAGCCAGCTGGTAGGAACGCATATCGCCGGTCTGCGGGTTGACGATGTTAACGGTCTTGACGGTGGTGCGCTTGGACTCCTCGATGGAGACCACGCCGCCGATCTCGGCAAGCGTTGCAGCCTTCTTCGGCTTGCGGGCCTCGAACAGCTCCTCAACTCGCGGAAGACCCTGCGTAATATCCGAACCTGCGACACCGCCGGTATGGAAGGTACGCATGGTAAGCTGGGTACCCGGCTCGCCGATGGACTGTGCTGCGATGATACCGACAGCCTCGCCCTTGCCGACCGGCGTGCCCATTGCCAGGTTGATGCCGTAGCAGTGCGCGCAGACACCCTTGCGGGCACGGCACTCGAGCACGGAGCGGATCTGAACGCGGGTGATGCCTGCGCCGACAACCGCATCGGCGTCAGCCTCGGTCATCATCTTGCTCTTCGGTACGATAACCTCGCCGGTCTCCGGATTTACGATATCGTCAACCGGGAAGCGGCCGAGCAGACGCTCGCGCAGCGGCTCGATGATCTGGTTGCCTTCCTTGATATCCTCTACCCAGATACCCTTGGTTGCGCCACAGTCGTCCTCACGGATGATAACGTCCTGAGAAACGTCTACCAGACGGCGGGTCAGGTAACCCGAGTCAGCGGTACGCAGTGCGGTATCGGCCATGCCCTTTCGAGCACCGCGGGCAGCGATGAAGTATTCGAGTACGGTCAGGCCTTCACGGAAGTTGGACTTGATCGGGATTTCGATGGTCTTACCGGAGGCAGATGCCATCAGGCCTCGCATACCGGCCAGCTGACGGATCTGGTTGATAGAACCACGGGCACCAGAATCAGCCATCATGTGAATCGGGTTGTAGCGCTGCTCCTTCATGTTGGCCTGCAGCTTTGCGGTAACCTTCTTGGTGGTCTCTTCCCACTCGGCTACGGTCAGACGGTAGCGCTCCTGATCGGTGATAAAGCCGCGCTTGTACTTGCGGTCGATCTTGGCAACCTTCTTCTCGGACTCGCGGATCATCTCGTCCTTGCCTTCCGGCACGAGCATGTCGGCTACGGCTACGGTCAGCGCACCCTTAGTGGAGTACTTGTAGCCCATCGCCTTGATGGAGTCGAGCACCTCAGCGGTAATGTGGAAACCGTGTACGCGGATACACTTGTCAATGATCTTGCCAAGCTCCTTCTTGCCGCAGGTGAACATGATCTCAAGATCAAACTTCTTGGACGGATCCGAGCGGTCAACAAAGCCGAGGTCCTGCGGGATGCGCTCGTTGAAGATCAGACGGCCCGGAGTCGCGTCTACGATAGCGGACTCGGTCTTGCCGTTTACTTCCTTGGACAGACGAACCTTGATCGGCGCGTGAATGCCAACGATACCCTCGTTGTACGCCATCAGAGCCTCGTCCACGTTGCGGAATACCTTGCCGGCGCCCGGCTCGGTATCGCGGTCGATGGTCAGGTAGTAGGAGCCGAGGACCATATCCTGAGACGGAATGGTAACCGGCTTGCCGTCCTGCGGCTTGAGCAGGTTGTTCGCGGACAGCATCAGCAGACGGGCCTCAGCCTGTGCCTCTGCGGACAGCGGAACGTGAACTGCCATCTGGTCGCCGTCGAAGTCGGCGTTGAATGCGGTACATACCAGCGGATGCAGGCGGATCGCACGGCCTTCTACGAGTACCGGCTCGAACGCCTGAATGCCCAGACGGTGCAGGGTCGGTGCACGGTTCAGCATAACCGGATGACCCTTGATGATGCCCTCGAGCACATCCCATACCTCGGGCTTTGCGCGCTCTACCATCTTCTTGGCAGACTTGATGTTCTGTGCGGTGCCGTCCTCAACCAGCTTCTTCATAACGAACGGCTTGAACAGCTCGAGTGCCATTTCCTTCGGCAGACCGCACTGATAGATCTTCAGGTCCGGGCCTACGACGATAACCGAACGGCCGGAGTAGTCAACTCGCTTGCCGAGCAGGTTCTGACGGAAACGGCCCTGCTTGCCCTTCAGCATGTCGGACAGGGACTTGAGTGCACGGTTGTTCGGGCCGGTGACCGGGCGGCCGCGGCGGCCGTTATCGATCAGGGCGTCAACAGCCTCCTGCAGCATGCGCTTCTCGTTGCGCACGATGATGTCCGGCGCACCCAGCTCGAGCAGGCGCTTGAGGCGGTTGTTGCGGTTGATGACGCGGCGGTACAGGTCGTTCAGGTCGCTCGTTGCGAAGCGGCCGCCGTCCAGCTGTACCATCGGGCGGATTTCCGGCGGGATGACCGGAACAACGTCCATGATCATCCACTCCGGGCGGTTGTGCGACAGACGGAACGACTCAACGACCTCCAGGCGCTTGATGATACGCAGGCGCTTCTGGCCGGAAGCCTCACGCAGCTCTGCGGTCAGCTCCTTGGAGAGCTGGTCAAGATCCAGCTCCGCGAGCAGCTCCTTGATGGACTCCGCGCCCATGCCGGCACGGAAGTCCTCGTCGTACTTTTCACGCATGTCGCGGTACTCAGCCTCAGTCAGGATCTGCTTCTTCATCAGCGGCGTGTCGCCCGGATCAATTACGATATAGTTTGCAAAGTACAGGACCTTCTCCAGTACACGCGGGCTGATATCCAGGATCAGGCCCATGCGGGACGGGATGCCCTTGAAGTACCAGATGTGCGATACCGGCGCTGCCAGCTCAATGTGGCCCATGCGCTCGCGGCGGACCTTGGCCTTGGTGACCTCAACGCCGCACTTGTCGCAGATCTTGCCCTTGAAGCGGACCTTCTTGTACTTGCCGCAGTGGCACTCCCAGTCCTTGGTCGGTCCAAAGATACGCTCGCAGAACAGGCCATCGCGTTCCGGCTTGAGCGTACGGTAGTTAATGGTTTCGGGCTTCTTTACCTCGCCGTAAGACCACTGGCGGATCAGCTCGGGCGAAGCCAGACCGATCTTAATGGCGTTAAACGTATGATATCCCATATATTTTAAGATGCTCCTTCCCTATTCACAGATGATTTCACTTACGCTCAGCCTTATTCGCCCAGACCGTCGTCGAAATCACCTTCGGCATCGTCACCGCCATCCTCGGCGGGGTTATCCAGTGCAAAGAGATCGGTGTCGCCTTCCTCGGCATCGTTGATACCGAAGCCTGCTGCGGTGAACTCGTCATCCGCGCCGGAGACAGCCTGTTCCATCGGACGGGTGTACTCAGCAGTCTCCTCGTCGTCGTCCTCAGACAGCTCGATCACTTCCATGTTCTCGTCCAGAACCTGAATATCCAGACACAGAGCCTGCAGCTCCTTGGTGAGTACCTTGAAGGATTCCGGAACGCCCGGCTGCGGTACGTTGTGACCCTTGACGATCGCCTCGTAGGTCTTGACACGGCCGGTGATATCGTCGGACTTGACGGTCAGGATCTCCTGCAGGGTATATGCGGCGCCGTATGCTTCCAGCGCCCAAACTTCCATCTCGCCGAAGCGCTGGCCGCCGAACTGCGCCTTGCCGCCCAGAGGCTGCTGGGTTACGAGCGAGTACGGGCCGGTCGAACGGGCATGGATCTTATCGTCTACCAGATGATGCAGCTTGAGGTAGTACATATAACCAACAGTTACGCGGTTATCGAACTTCTCACCGGTACGGCCGTCGTATACGACGCTCTTGCCGTCCTCGTTAACGCCTGCTGCAACCAGCGTCTCCTTGATATCCTCGAGCGTTGCGCCGTCGAATACCGGGGTCTCGACCTTCCAGCCGAGCTTCTTGGCTGCAAAGCCAAGGTGAACCTCGAGCACCTGACCGATGTTCATTCGGGACGGTACGCCCAACGGGTTCAGTACGATGTCGAGCGGACGACCATCCTCCAGGAACGGCATATCCTCCTGCGGCAGAATGCGGGAAACGACACCCTTGTTACCATGACGGCCTGCCATCTTATCGCCGACAGAGATCTTACGCTTCTGCGCGATATAAACGCGGACGACCATGTTGACACCGGGAGACAGCTCGTCGCCGTTCTCGCGGGTAAATACCTTAACGTCTACAACGATACCGGATTCGCCGTGCGGCGCACGCAGAGAGGTATCACGAACCTCGCGGGCCTTCTCGCCGAAGATCGCGCGGAGCAGGCGCTCCTCTGCGGTCAGCTCGGTCTCGCCCTTCGGGGTAACCTTGCCGACCAGAATGTCACCGGCACGAACCTCAGCGCCAACGCGGATGATGCCGCGCTCGTCGAGGTTGCGGAGTGCGTCCTCGCCGACGTTCGGGATATCACGGGTGATCTCCTCGGGTCCGAGCTTGGTATCACGGGATTCGGACTCGTACTCCTCGATATGGATGGAGGTGTAAACGTCGTCGCGTACCAGACGCTCGTTCAGCAGTACGGCGTCCTCGTAGTTGTAGCCTTCCCAGGTCATGAAGCCGATGAGGGCATTCTTGCCCAGTGCAACCTCGCCCTGATCGGTAGACGGGCCGTCGGACAGAACGTCGCCTGCCTTGACACGCTCGCCCAGATCAACGATCGGACGCATGTTGATACAGGTGGACTGGTTGGAACGCATGAACTTGGTCAGCGGATAGGTCTTGTCGGTGCCGTTGTCGTAGTGTACGCAAACCTCGCGGGCGGTTACGCGGGTAACAACGCCGTCACCCTCTGCCAGCGGAATCGTACCGGAGTCAACAGCTGCCTTGTACTCCATGCCGGTTGCAACGATCGGAGCCTCGGTGCGGAGCAGCGGTACGGCCTGACGCTGCATGTTCGCGCCCATCAGTGCGCGGTTTGCGTCGTCGTGGTCGAGGAACGGGATGAATGCGGTAGCAACCGAAATCATCATGCGCGGAGAAACGTCCATCAGGTCAACGTCCTTGCGGTCTACCTCGACGAACTCGTCGCGCCTACGGCAGGTTACACGGTCGTTTACGAGGTTGTTGTTCTCGTCGAGCGGCTCGGTAGCCTGGCAGACGATGTACTCGTCCTCGACGTCCGCGGTCATGTAGCGAACCTCGTCGGTAACGTGGCAGCGGACCTCGCCGGTCTCCTCGTCCTTGATCTTTTCGATAACGCGGTACGGCGCCTCGATAAAGCCGAAGTCGTTGATGCGGGCGTAGGTTGCCAGATACGAGATCAGGCCGATGTTCGGGCCTTCAGGGGTCTCGATCGGGCACAGACGGCCGTAGTGAGAGTAGTGTACGTCTCGAACCTCGAAGGATGCACGGTCACGGGACAGACCGCCGGGACCGAGGGCAGACATACGGCGCTTGTGGGTCAGCTCAGCCAGCGGGTTGTTCTGGTCCATGAACTGCGACAGCGGAGAAGAACCGAAGAACTCCTTGATGGCAGCAGTTACCGGGCGGATGTTGATCAGGGACTGCGGCGTAACAACGTCGAGATCCTGAATGGTCATGCGCTCGCGAATAACGCGCTCCATGCGGGAGAAGCCGATGCGGAACTGGTTCTGCAGCAGCTCGCCTACGCAGCGCAGACGACGGTTGCCCAGATGGTCGATATCGTCAACCGTACCGATGCCGTGACCGAGGTTGAGCAGATAGCAGATGGAAGCGAGCATATCATCAACGATGATGGTCTTCGGAACCAGATCGAAGTGACGCTCCTTCACGATCTTCTTCAGCTCGTCGCCCTGTACGCCAGAGTCGATGATCTCCTTGAGGACGGTGAAGCGAACCTTCTCCTTGAGACCCAGATCCTCTGCGGTTGCGCCGCCGAGGTACTCGGAGAAATCGTTTACGTCTACCATGCCGTTGCCGAATACCTTAACGGCAGTGCCCTCTGCAGACTCGATCACAACACTGTTTACGCCGCGGGCAGCCATCATGGTTGCCTTCTCGCGGGAGAGGATCTCACCGGCATCCGCCAGCACCTCGCCGGTCATCGGGTCAGCGACTGCATTTACCAGCTTGTGGCCGGTGATGCGGCGTGCGATGTTCAGCTTCTTGTTGTACTTGTAGCGGCCGACTGCGGAAATGTCGTAGCGGCGCATATCGAAGAACATGGCATCCATCAGAGAGGTAGCCGACTCCACAGAGGGCGGCTCGCCCGGACGCATCTTCTTGTAGATCTCGATGAGGGCTTCCTCGGCGGTGTGCGCCGGGTCCTTGTCGAGGGTTGCAACGATCAGCGGATCCTCACCGAACAGCTCCTTGATCTCGGCATCGGTCTTAACGCCGATGGCACGGATGAAGCTGGTGATCGGAATCTTGCGGTTTTTATCAATGCGAACGTAGAAAACGTCGTTTGCATCGGTCTCGTACTCGAGCCATGCGCCGCGGTACGGGATTACGGTAGCGGAGAGCAGAACCTTGTCGGTCTTGTCAAGCTCCTTGCCGTAGTATACGCCCGGGGAACGAACGAGCTGAGATACGATCGCGCGTTCTGCACCGTTGATGATGAAGGTAGCAGCGTGGGTCATCTTCGGGAAATCACCCATGAAGATTTCCTGCTCCTTGATCTCGCCGGTCTCCTTGTTGCGCAGACGCATGCGGACCTTCAGCGGAGTTGCATACGTTGCATCTCGTGCCTTGCACTCCTCAATGCTGTACTTCGGCTCCTCGTCCATCGAAAAATCGAGGAAGGAAAGCTCCAGATTTCCGGTGTAGTCCGTGATGGACGCGGTATCGTCAAAAACCTCACGCAGGCCCTGATCCAGGAACCATTCGTAAGACTTCTTCTGCACCTCGATGAGATTCGGCATTTCGAGAATCTCTTCGATTCGTGCAAAGCTCTTTCGTGTGGTTTTGCCGTGCTGTACGTCTTTCACCTTCATGTGCTTTGATCACTCCGTTTCTTTCGGCTGTTGGTGTTGGTTGATACGCCCGGCGGCGTTGCGAAAATATTGCTCTTGGTCTTGCAATTTCTTGCAGACCGTGCTAACATATACTTAGGAATCGGATAATGTATCCGATTTTATAAAGCGTTTTATTATACCATGATTTTTCACAGAATGTCAAGTATATTTTTGTACAAAAAGGCAGAAGTTTTTCTTCTGCCTTTCTTTTTTTGTTTTCTGGCAGCAGAATGGAGAATTATCCTCAGAGTGCAGATTGGAAAGAATATGACTGTTTCGCTTTGCGTGGGAGCACAATGTGCCCTGCGATTATACGTCTGCAACTGATTCGAGGGATAAATCGTTAAAAACCCGTTATATCGTAGGGTGCGCCGACTCGGCGCACCGCTTGTATCCGGTTTGCACAAATCATCCCGTAAGGGCGAACATTGTTCGCCCACGAACCGTTTGATTTGTCGTTGCACGGGAGCACAATGTGCTCCCCTACGATTTCGCGTATGCCAACTCGTTTAATACGGTGCGCCGAGGTCGGCGCACCCTACAGTAACATTCATGTTCATTGTATTAGAATCATGCAAATGGTAAACCCTCACGGCCTTGCGCGAACGAAGCCTGTGCCATGACAGCGGCATTCTCCATTCTCAATCCTCCATTTCAGGCAAAATAAAAAGGACGCTCACGCGTCCTTTTTTATTTGCTTAGAGCACCTTCGACAGAAAATCCTTCAGTCTCGGATGCTGCGGATTTGCGAAGAACTCCTTCGGCTCGTTCTGCTCTACGATATTGCCGCCGTCCATGAACAGCACGCGCGTTGCAACCTCGCGGGCAAAGCCCATCTCGTGGGTAACAACGACCATGGTCATGCCGTCGTCGGCCAGTTCCTTCATGATTTCCAGAACCTCGCCGACCATTTCCGGGTCAAGCGCCGAGGTCGGCTCGTCGAACAGCATCACATCCGGATTCATTGCCAGCGCACGCGCGATGGCGATACGCTGCTGCTGACCGCCGGAAAGCTGTGCCGGATAGCTGTCCGCCTTGTCCGGCAGACCGACACGCGCAAGCAGCTCGAGCGCACGCTTGTCCGCCTCTTCATCGGTCATGACCTTGAGCTTGACCGGTGCCAGCTTGATATTCTCGCGCACGGTCAGGTGCGGGAACAGGTTGAACTGCTGGAACACCATGCCCATACGGCGGCGCACCAGATTGATGTCCGTGTCCTTGGCAGTGATGTTCTGTCCCTCGAAGATAATTTCGCCGCCGGTCGGCTCCTCGAGCAGGTTCAGGCAGCGCAGAAAGGTGGACTTGCCCGAGCCGGACGGGCCGATGACTACGACTTTCTCGCCCTTCTCGATATGCTCGTTGACACCCTTGAGCACCTCATGGTTGCCAAAGGATTTGTGCAGGTTTTTAACGTCGATCACTTTCGCGCAGCCTCCTCTCAAAAATGCCGAGCAGCTTGGTCAGGATGATAACGAGCACCAGATAGATGATTGCAAGGCTGACATACGGCACATAGGCCTGATAGGTATTGGACACAATATTCTGTGCCTGCTTGGTCACGTCGCGCAGCGCGATGACCGACACGAGCGAGGTATCCTTCAGCAGGGTGATCATCTCATTGCCGAGTGCCGGAAGAATGTTCTTGATTGCCTGCGGAATGACGATCAGGCGCATGGTCTGTGCATAATTCAGGCCGAGCGAACGTCCGGCCTCCATCTGACCCGGATTGACCGACATCAGGCCGCCGCGCACGATCTCGGCAACATATGCGCCCGAGTTGATGCCCAGTGTAACAATACCGCACACCAGACGCGCTGTATCATCCTTAGGCACCATGATAACAAAGCCCATGATCAGCAGCTGAACCATCATAGGCGTACCGCGGATGACGGTCAGATACAGCTTGCAGACTGCGTTGAGAATGCTCAGAATAATGTTGCTTTTGCCCATGCGGCGGGAATCATGCGCCGTGCGGACTACAGCGATCAGCAGACCGATGATAACACCGAGGATCAGTGCACCGATCGTGACCGCAAATGTGATTTTCAGACCGTTCAGGAACCATTTCCAGCGGTCCGCTGCGATAAAGGTCTGGTACAGCTGGAACAGCAGGTTCCGCAGACCCTCCGGCAGATTGACAACCGAATCCGGTACCATTTTCAGCCACTGGTCCATTGTAATACCGTTCACAGGTCATCCCCTCTTTCTTTTCATTTTACTGCAAAAGAGGGGCGGCGCTGAACCGTCCCTCTTCCTTTGTACGCGTTTGTTGATTTACTGTGCTGCGGAATCAGCGCTGATATACTTGTCAACAATAGACTGTACAGTGCCGTCGTCCTGCAGCTCCTTCAGAGCGCCGTTTACCTTGTCGAGCAGCTCGGTGTTGCCCTTCTTGATAGCGATCGCGTAATCCTCGTCAGCGTAAGCAGTGTCAAGGATCTTGAGGCCGCTGTTTGCAGCAACATAGTTCTTAGCCGGCTCCTGGTCGATAACAACGCAGTCGATCTGATCATTTACCAGTGCAGCAACTGCGAGCGGACCGTTGTTGAACTGCTTTACATGCTCCTGACCGTAGTCACCGGTGCAGTAGATGTCGCCGGTGGTGCCGGTCTGAACGCCGATGTTCTTGCCCTCCAGATCATCCGGAGAAGCGATATCGGAACCATCCTTAACGATGATGACCTGAACGCCCTTTGCGTAGGAATCAGAGAAATCTACGTTCTCCTGACGGTCCGGGGTAACGGTCATGCCGGCCAGAGCCACGTCGATGGTGTCGCTCTGCAGCGCCGGGATCAGGGAATCGAACTCCATATCGGTGATCTCGAGCTTCATGCCCAGCTTGTCAGCGATAGCAGCAGCGATGTCCGCATCGATGCCCTGTACGTTGCCGTCGTCGCCAACGAACTCGTACGGCGGGAAAGTAGCGTTAGTGCCCATGCGCAGCGTGCCGCCGTCCGCAGAGGTAGAGGTGGTGGAATCCTGTGCGTCACTGCTGGAATCAGCGGTCTTGGAGCCGCCGCAGCCGGTCAGCAGCATAGAACCTGCCAGTACCATGCTCAGCATAGCAATGGAAAACTTCTTCATTTGTGTTAACTCCTTCCGATTTGACCCGTGCAAAACGGGTATCTCTTTCAAACACTGATTATTATACAGCGCGTTCTATAATAATGCAACCTAAATTTCAGCGAAAAACTATGGAAAAGCATTTATTTTTTCAGCAATCATGACACAAGCAATCGGTAATTCGTTAATTGCCAATTAACGCTCTGCATTTTTGCAGCATAGTCTGCATTAACCACAAGGAGGTGCCCTATGTCCCCTGTTATATATGTATCGCCTGCGTTTCGCACGGCCTGCGCCGAGCCGCGCGGCGCGCTTCTCCTGCTGCACTCCGATCCGGTTCGCTCCGCGCCGATTGTCGGCAGTGCGGCAAGCGGTGCGCGCCTGCTCATCCTGCGTGAGCAGAACGGCTGGTGTCATGTACGCACGCGCACGGCCTGCGGCTGGGTTTCGAAAACCGACATTGTGCTGTTTTACTGTCGTCCGGCTTTGTGAAGATTTCGTCAAATCAGTTAATTTTTTGACAAACAAGGTGTATTTTCATCAATTCCGCCCATTTTTACTGATGATTTTGCATTTTCACTTGCGTTGCTTAAAGCGATACAGTATAATGTAAAATGTTCGATGCGACAATCGCAAGGAGGTACGAAAAAGAGTGTATCAGATTTTGAAAAAGCAAACGCTGAACGCAAACACCAAGCTGATGGTGATCGAGGCACCGCACGTTGCCCGCAAGGCAGAGCCGGGTCAGTTCATCATCCTGCGTGTCAGCGCAGAAGGCGAGCGTATTCCGCTCACGATCGCAGATTTTGACCGCGAAAAGGGTTCCGTCACGATCATTTTCCAGGAGGTCGGTGCAACGACGATGGCGCTCGGCGCGCTGAATGAGGGCGACTGCCTGCATGATTTTGTCGGTCCGCTCGGCAAGGCGAGCGAGCTTGAGGGTCTCAAGAAGGTCGCTGTTGTCGGCGGCGGTCTGGGCTGCGCGATCGCATATCCGCAGGCAAAGAAGCTGCACGAAATGGGCGCTGAGGTTGACCTGATCGCCGGTTTCCGCAACAAGGACATCATCATCCTCGAGGACGAGATGAAGAACGCCTGCACCAACCTGCACATCGTGACCGATGACGGCTCGAACGGCCGCAAGGCTCTGGTTACGCAGGTGCTCAAGGAGCTGATCGACGCGGGCAACCAGTACGATGCCGTTATCGCCATCGGCCCGATGATCATGATGAAGTTTGTCTGCGAGACCACCCGTCCGTACGGCATCAAGACCATCGTTTCCATGAACACCATCATGGTTGACGGTACCGGCATGTGCGGCGGCTGCCGTCTTACCGTTGGCGGCGAGACCAAGTTCGCATGCGTTGACGGCCCGGATTTCGACGGTCACCTCGTTGATTTTGACAGTGCAATGCGCCGCGGTGCCATGTACAAGGCACAGGAGCGCGCGGCGGTAGAGCGCCGCGAGGAGCATTGCAATCTGTTCAAGAAGGAGGTCAAGTAATCATGCCGAATATGAATCCGAAGAAGTGCCCGATGCCCGAGCAGGCACCGGACGTCCGCAATAAGAACTTTGAAGAGGTAACGCTCGGCTACACCGCTGAAATGGCGGTCGAGGAAGCACAGCGCTGCCTGAACTGCAAGAACAAGCCCTGCATGACCGGCTGCCCAGTACAGGTTAAGATTCCGGAGTTCATCGCTCTGGTTGCCGAGGGCAAGTTCCTCGAGGCGGCTGCCAAGATCAAGGAGACCTCCGCACTGCCCGCTGTCTGCGGCCGTGTATGCCCGCAGGAGAGCCAGTGCGAGTGCCACTGCGTACGCGGCATCAAGGGTGAGGCCGTTGCCATCGGCCGTCTGGAGCGCTTCGTTGCAGACTATGCCCGCGAAAACAGCACCGAAAAGGCAGTCAAGCCGGAGTCCAATGGTCACAAGGTTGCCATCGTTGGTGCAGGCCCGGCCGGTCTGACCTGTGCAGGCGATCTGGCTCGTATGGGTTACGAAGTTACCGTTTTCGAGGCACTGCACACCGCCGGCGGCGTACTCATGTACGGCATTCCGGAGTTCCGTCTGCCGAAGACTATCGTGCAGAAGGAAATCGACACGCTGAAGGACCTCGGTGTTGAGTTTGTTCTGAACTTCGTTGTAGGCCGTTCTGAGACCATCGACGAGCTGTTCGGTGACGGTTACGAGGCTATCTTTGTAGGCTCCGGTGCCGGTCTGCCGACCTTTATCGGTGTTCCGGGCGAGAACGCAAACGGCGTTTACTCCGCGAACGAATACCTGACCCGCATCAATCTGATGAAGGCGTACAAGGAAAACGCCGACACCCCGATCTATCACGCCAAGAAGGTCGCAGTAGTCGGCGGCGGCAACGTAGCCATGGACGCCGCCCGCTGTGCAAAGCGCATGGGCGCGGACGAGGTTTACATCGTATACCGCCGTTCCGAGAAGGAGCTTCCGGCTCGTCTCGAGGAGATTCACCACGCGAAAGAAGAGGGCGTTGTGTTCAAGTTCCTGACCGCTCCGCTCGAGGTGCTGTCTGACGAAAACTTCAACGTCACCGGCCTCAAGTGCCAGCAGATGGAGCTGGGCGAGCCTGACGCATCCGGCCGCCGCCGTCCGATTCCGGTCGAGGGCAGCGAGTTTGTGCTTGATCTGGACTGCGTTATCGCGGCAATCGGCACCAGCCCGAACCCGCTGATCCGTCACACCACGCCGGGTCTGGAAACCAACCGCAAGGGCTGCATCGTGGCTGACGATGAGCACGGCATCACCTCCAAGGACGGCGTATTCGCCGGCGGCGACGCCGTTACCGGCGCAGCTACCGTTATCCTCGCAATGGGCGCAGGCAAGCGCGCTGCGGCTGCAATGGACGAGTACATCAAGAATAAGAACAAGTAATTTCTGCTTGCTTATGCGAAAAAGAACCTGTCTTACGGCAGGTTCTTTGAGACTGTCGAAAAACTTCGTTTTTCGAGCAGCCTCTCGCTTGAAACCACGCTTTCGAGCGAATACTGAAGAAAAACCGCGCCCTACGGGCACATTT
>OLNR01000183.1_pt1 | contig 59378 bp, 60 predicted proteins | sample 1672231 | NCBI WGS metagenome assembly OLNR01 (sample SAMEA3136662, study PRJEB25190) | human gut metagenome
GCGATACACTTTTGTTTCTTCACAATAAAAATGTGTTGCTCTATCAAAATAACCTACTACAGTCTTCTCAACATCCTGATTTTTCAAGTCTTCCACAAAATCTTTTACTTCTTTTTTTCGCTTCCTATTGGTTGTAATCGATCCTTGTGAAAAATCATATTTATCAAGAATGACTTCTGGCGTATGAATCAAGCACAAGCCCAATACTACATCACCACCAATATAATAATCCTTTGACAGATATTCCATAAGCACATCCAAATGCTTTTTGTTACACTGAGCATCAAAAGCATACTGGAAAAAGAAGAATTCTACACATTTATATTGTGAGACCGTTGATTTTTTATAATTACCGCATACCTTTTTGAATTGTTCATATGTATCACAAGTATTGAATTTATCCAACCACTGTTTTACACATTTCTTATTTACTTTTTCACAACGCTTATATGATTCAATTTCATCCTTTGACCATTCGCACAAATAATCATCTACGGTTTCTGTCACAAAACTTTTTACTTTTGTCAATCGATCTATATCAAGATTAAGATTTTGGGAAAATTCATCTTCAAATGCATACTGATAATAACAAGCATCTTCGTATATATCACCATCCAAAAATCCATAATATTCCTCAAAAGAATCAAAGGTCATCTTATGCAATCTTGAAACAAGATTACCTGACGACTCTTTATGAAACCAATCTTCTTCTACAAAAAATGTTTGTGTGATTACATCAAAACCTCGATGACCACTTTTTCTCAATCCCAATTTTCTTTCTGCTTTTACAACATTAGAATCTAAAGCAAATTTTTCTGGAACATTTCTCACTTCCAATTCTCCGCTTTTCAATTCCTTAATAATACGCTTTGCTTCTGGACTTACCCTTGCAGACTTCGATACAGCTTTCAAGTAATACACCCCTTTTCTACTCTTCTTTTACAACATTACAACTACTTTACTATTAATCTATATACACGTATGTCACTAATGGTCTCCTCATATTTCTCATAAAACCAAACATAAAAGGCTGTGACACAAAATTTACAATATCACAACCTCTTAATATCCCTTCTATATAATACTATTATACTTTTGAAATCATTCAAAATTTCAGATTTTACCCTTCACAGCAATCGATACATGTCCATTTCCTCTATTAGGCTTATATGGACCAAAACATACGATTACTTTTTTACCTGGTTTGATATAATAATCAAAATCCGAATAATTCATTTTCATAATTGGTCTATACCCTGTTCTAGAGATTTTTCTTGCATAAGTGTCCGCTATCTTTCTCTTAACAGACGATCTCTTACCATAAACTACATCTTGAATACCCATTTTCTTGCCATCTCTTAATCGATAAGTTAAGCCATATTCACTTGTATTACCAACACCTCCGGCATACCAACTACTCGTAAATTTAAAACAAACATATCCCTTTTGATTATATGTAACTTTACATTTATATGTACAGTAAATATAATTATGTGATGACTTTTTTAAAACCTCAAAGTAATCAAACAATCTTCTTTTATATTCAAATGTATTCTTGTAATCAGTCATTATTGACTTATTAATTTTCTTTATGGCAGCACTCTTCCCCTTCAATTGCGGAAGCTGATAGAGATATTCTGCCTTATGGTCTTTATACCGTTTTATTTGTCTTTTGTTAACAATTTTATATGAAGCTTTTGATGCCGCAGACACTTCTGAATAATTCTCATAAGACGTCAACGAAAAAAGGAGTCCTGCTATACAGCATATCAATAACACTTCTTTTAAAATATTTTTAATCTCTTTCATACATTCGATCCTCATTTCTTGAGTTTTTCACATATTTTTTCTTTAGCCCCACAAGAAATCTTGTGGGGCAATCATTCTTTTAGCATTACTTACTTATTAAAATCGTTCCTTCATGGTCTTTAACAATATTTACTTTTCTATCCCTTGTATTTCTCATCTCACTTTATAGCTGTTTTATGTCAAAAGACTTTATATGATTATTTTATTCTTGTTTTTCAACATTCTCAATGGTTAATAGAAAATATAACCATTTTTTAACAAATACATTAAATATAAATCTATGATACTACAAGTCTAAAACAATTCTCTTTCATTATCATTTTGATTGTCTCGGTAACCAATAATCAACTATTGAAGCAATAGAAGCATATCTTTTGTATTCACTTTCAGCCTCTTTCCATAGATTATATTCTCTTTTTTCCTCAGGAGTCATATTCACCGGACTTTTGCACTTCAAATCTTCATTGTGATATACAGCAATTTCCATATCCATAATATCCATATGCAATTCGATTAACTGTTCGTAAGATGCTTCTATATTAAGGAAGCAAGGAATTTCATCTATTAACCCTAATTTATATAGATTGTAATCCTCAGCTATGATTTCAGCTCTCCACTCTGGTCGTAATTCCGAAAGTAATAATATATACTTTTCGGCTTCAGATTTTGGAATATTTTTAATTACCATTACATCACCCATTCATTCTCTCTAAATATAGTATTATATAACTGCTATGAAAATCTTATTCATCTTCTTCATTATCATCATCAATATCTGGTAATTCACCACTATTATTCCCAAATGCACAATTTACGCCAATAGCAGCCCCAACAACCCCTGCAACTGCAATGACTGCAATTAATGCTTTAGATTCCATTCTTTCATAGAATTTTTTATTTCTTAAATCAAGCTCAGCAATTTTGTCAGCAACTGCAATCATGTCCTCTGTAATCGCTTTTCTTTCCTCTTCTGTTATTTCATCTTTTTCCAATTTCTTTGCATTTGCATCCAATATGGTCTGATATCCATGAACGGCAGCCATGTGACCTTCATGGTTTTTCTCAAGAATATTATCACATATATGCATATAATTCGCGATTAATATTTTCCCAAAATCTGCAAATTCAGGAAATTGATTTATTATCGCAATGGCCACATCTTTATCCATATATGGAAGCATTGAAGCAAACTGCATCAACTTATCCTTAGACACATTCCTAAAAGAATCTATTTTCAAAGCTTTTTTAACCGCTTCCTCTGTCACATATCTTTTTCGAACTATTTTCCCCATATAACGATGCCTCCTCACCTTATCTCATAATTATATTTTAACATACCACTATAAAAATAGACAGCGTTCCGTCTATTTTAACGCTAATCTATATATCTCTTATCTGATATTAACAATGAGTGTATCCATATGAATAATTTAATCACGGATGAAAACCAACATTCCAAAATTATTAGACTTAATTAATCACAAATCTCAATTAGCTGCTAGCTCTTCACACCACCATTCAAATAGTATCTTAGCATTTATAAATGAAAGTGCTCATGACTTAGCACTTATATATATTTTCTTGCACAAAAAAGGACAGCACTTCAAATCAAATTTGAGTTCTGTCCTTAATCATTATCACTACCACATTTTAATACTCTATTACCAATGGTATATTATCCAGCATTTTATCCAAACGAACGACGTCATCTGTTTCCGAATACTCACAATAAATCGGAATAAATTCCTTCATTCTATAATGCGGCATTCCTTTTCTTCTCGCTATCTCGTTCCTTACTAAAACCGCAAATAAATCCGCATCTATAAAGATGTTATCCGGTCCTACATAATTAAATGATAGTTTATCCACTGCAAGAAGAACATCTGCAAAGTTTAGTTTTCTCTTATATACTGTACAATTCTTTTTATCCACAGAGCCAGATAATAAGAAATTAAAAATATGACTTCCTTTTTTTGACATAGACCTTGATGCTGCAAGTTTCATCTTATCCATGGTAAATCTACCTGTTCGCACTAGTGATATCATGTTTTGCCAACGGTACTGTTCTTCAACATAAATCCCATAGTTTTAAAGGATTCTTTCCTAGGACATATCCGTAAACTTTTCACAAGACTCAGTGATATAACTAGCAGCTCTATAATAGAATGCAGTTTGGACAATATATTTTGTTGTGTTAATGTCCTTTTCATCCTGAATCTTTGAAATATCAAAGCAATCCATAATCTTGTTAAATGTGTTTCTGAATTCCTCATAATTATCGTACATATGCATAGCGTTTTCTCCTTTTCGTTTTTATTTTTGCTACACAATTAATATGCAAGATTTTTAAAGAAAAGAAACAAATTTATCATTTTTTATTTCTTTGTAAAATATATACAAATTTTATGGATAAAATCAGACATATTTCCCAACAAAAGTTTGTATAGCCTCTAACAGTATTTTAGCATACAAAGCTAAACAATAAAAAAGCCCAGGGAGAGAGTGAGATAAGCCCAAGGCTCGTTGTGTCTATATTCTTTCACCATGTTCTGCATACCAGTGTTCTAACTCATCGCGATTATTTGCGGTGCTACCGTCTGGAAGATCCACGGTGAATGGTTCATCGTCAATTTCATACATATCCCATTTACATTTAATTATCCGCTCTATCTCATCGTCAGATAGGCCAATTGCTCGCGCTAGCACCATCTGTCTGTGTTTCATTTGTATGCTATTAAAATCTTCTATCATAGTTATCTCCTCGTGATTAGTTTTTGCTGCAATTATTATTTCATCATTTTTCTTATTCTTTTTATGAACACCTTTTCATTCCCCACTATCTCATCGTACACATCTACGATCACCGATACTTCAATCTCTACGCAACTTCCTGATGTTACCTGCTGTAATCTTTCCACAAGTTCAGCTGTATAGCTCCCACCTGTAGTCTGCCAGGCAACACTTTTCTTTTTATTACCATTTTTTCCCCATTTCTTGGCTATTATATAAATGAGACTGCCCTCAACTGCAGGATTTACTATAAATGTTCTATCATCAATTATCATATTTTACCTCTCCTGGACATTAATAATACTTTGTCTACATACTCTTTCCATTCTTCAAGGCAGATATCTCTCTGTTTATTCCTGCTTTAATGCCTTGTAATCCGCCCTATTTCGGCTTTTATCTACTCAAACGTAAACTTACATATTTACAGCATATACGAGGTATTTTAAGCCCTCACAAGCAGTTCTTTTCTATCTCGTATAAAATATTTCATTCACGTCTTATCTCCTCATATATACTATACAAAATTATCTGAGAAAAAAAACAGCAGCACTGACCACTTTTTATGGTCAATACTGCTGTCCGTGTTTAAGGGGGGTGCTGTCCACTTTTATTAGACGTAGCCAAAAGGCCTGTTTTAGCGGGTTTTCAGGGCAGTAAAAAAGGCAGCTGGTTAAGCTGCCTTTTTTGGAGAAGGTATTTCTTCTTATGGGGTGTAGCAAAAACTATATAATGTATTGGGGGGTTTTTACGGTATTTATAGTACCATGTGTCCACCAAAAAGTGTGCACAAAGTTCACAAAATTCAATATTTTTTTTTGTGCATTTTATTCGTTTGTTTTTGCAACCTCTTCTTTTTCTGTTGTAAAAAGTGCTTCAAACTCTTCACGATGTATCTTTTCCTTCTCGAGAAGAAGGGCCGCACAGCTGTGAAGAACGCCGATATTCTCACGGATGATGCTCTCTGCATTCTCATGGCACTCACGGATGATGCGGGAAATCTCCCCATCAATCTCTCTTGCCACTTCCTCACTGTAGCCTCTGGTATGTGCCAGATCACGGCCGATAAATACCTCATCGTCATCGTTGCCGTAAGCGATCAGACCGATTTTTTCAGACATACCGTATTTCATTACCATAGAGCGTGCAGTCTCTGTGGCACGTTTGATATCATTGGAAGCACCGGTGGTGATATCTCCGAAGATGATCTCCTCAGCCACACGTCCGCCAAGAAGCGTGGTGATATCCTCCATCATTTTGTTCTTTGTATTAAACATCTCATCATTATCTGGCAGCGGCATGGTGTAGCCGGCAGCTCCCATTCCCGTAGGGATAATGGAAATGGTGTATACCGGATCCATATGAGGAAGTACATGGAACAGGATCGCATGGCCTGCTTCATGATAAGCTGTGATCTTTTTCTCTTTATCAGAGATGACCTTGCTCTTCTTTTCTGCACCGATCCCGACCTTGATGAATGCTTTCTTGATATCCTTCTGCATGATATAAGGACGGCCCTCTTTTGCAGCATCAATAGCAGCTTCGTTAAGAAGGTTCTCCAGATCTGCACCTGTAAATCCTGCGGTTGTCTGGGCAATCTGGCGAAGATCCACATCATCTCCCAGCGGTTTGTCCTTGGCATGGACCATAAGGATCTCTTCTCTGCCCTTAACATCCGGGCGTCCCACATCGACTTTACGGTCAAATCGTCCCGGACGGAGGATCGCAGGATCCAGAATATCCACACGGTTGGTCGCTGCCATTACGATGATTCCTTCATTTACTCCAAAACCATCCATCTCTACAAGAAGCTGGTTCAACGTCTGCTCTCTCTCATCGTGGCCGCCGCCCATACCGGTTCCTCTCTGACGGGCTACCGCATCGATCTCATCAATAAAGATGATGCACGGTGCATGACGCTTGCCCTCTTCAAAAAGATCTCGTACACGGGAAGCACCGACACCAACAAACATCTCCACGAAATCGGATCCAGAAATGGAGAAAAACGGAACTCCGGCCTCTCCTGCAACTGCCTTCGCGAGAAGAGTTTTACCTGTTCCCGGAGGGCCCACAAGGATCACGCCTTTCGGGATCCTGGCACCTACCTTGGTATACTTCTGTGGGGATTTCAGGAAATCCACCACTTCCTCCAGATCCTCCTTCTCCTCCTGAAGACCTGCAACATCCTTGAACGTTACTTTCTTATCATCAGGGGACGACATCCTGGCTCTGCTTTTTCCGAAGTTCATCATCTTCGCATTGCTTCCGCCGCCTCCGGACATCTGCCGGTTCATCATCATAAAGAAAAAGAGAAAGATCGCGCCGGTAAGCACTACCGGAAGTACTGTTCCGATCATGGAGCTGTCCTTGGGTACATTGCGGATCGTCGGATCGATATCATGTTCTTCAAGAAGCGCCTCCGCTTCCTTTACATCGGTTACGTAGACTGTCTTCTGACCGTCTGAAACAATGTTTGCTGTTACATAACCGGTGGGCACTTCTCTGTTCTGATGGATCACCGCATCCGTCACTTTGTCTTCTTCCAGAGCCTTTTCCAGCTGACCCATTGTGTAGCTGCCCTGGGTAGATACCTGGTCATTGAGATACAGATATCCTGCGATCAGTGCCACAATAAGCAGAAGGTACAGGCCTATCTTACCTGAATGCTTGCTCACTTGGTTAAATCTCCTTTCAGTCCTGAAGCTCCACTACTCCGATGTAAGGAAGGTTTCTGTATTTCTGGGCATAATCAAGTCCGTATCCTACTACAAACTCGTCCGGAATATTGAAGCAGCAGTAATCTACCTCTACATCTGTCACACGTCTCTCCGGTTTGTCAAGAAGTGTACAGAGTCTGATGCTTGCCGGATGTCTGCCCTTCAGGATACGCAGCAGATAGCTTAAGGTTCTGCCTGAATCAATGATATCCTCTACGATCAGAACATCTTTCCCGTCCAGTGGCTGATCCAGATCCTTGACGATCTTTACAACACCGCTGGATTTCGTATCATCACCGTAACTGGACACAGACATGAAATCCAGTGTTACCGGGCGTGTGATCCTCTTGGCAAGCTCACACATAAAGAAAACGCCGCCTTTCAGAACGCAGATCATGTGTACATCTTTTCCGTCATAATCCTTGTTGATCATATCTGCAACTTCCTGGATACGGGCATCTACCTCTTCTTCACTGAGTAAAACCCTGATTTTTTCGCTCATGCTAAAGCTCCTCCTTGGTAATGTAATTCTAACACTCTCCCTGTAGTGGAAGTGATCTTATACTTCTCGTTCATCCGTCCTCCCGGGATCCAGAGTATCTCAGATCCTGCCGCAACAACCGGAAGCCTGTCTCTCATCTCCGCCGGAATCTTCTCATCAATAAAGATCCGGTTCAGCTTCTTTCTTCCGCCTTCACTGTTTACAGTAAGATAATCTCCCTGTCTTCTGGTCCGAACGCATGGACTATTTTTTATTTTATCATAATCAAACCATTTCGTATACTTTTTTTCTTCAATCTTCTGTTTCTTATAAGAAAAAATTTTCGACTCAAAAACTCCGAAAGGACTTTCCAGAATTCCAGGTACCGGAAGCTCCATAGACATTTCTCTGAGACCTGCCGATACTTTTTTTTCAGTGGAAACAGCGTTCTCTCTGTCTGATGCAGAGTTCTTTTTCAGACATACCCCTCCGTACTGTCGTATTACCCGCAGCGATTCCGGAAGGTTGATATAACGACCGTTTTCTTTTTTTTGAAGCGAAAGGACCTGGTCCACATGAAGAGATGTAAAGTCCTTACGTTTTCCTGCCAGTATCTCAAACGCCTCCATCACCGCATATTCCTGAAGGATAGGATCCTGTGCAAAAAATTTTTCATCCAGAAGATAGCCATTTTGTTTCCGGCAGCCTGCCAGAAGCTCCCTTCCCTTTTTCTGAAGATACGAATCTGCCTCTGCCAGAACCCGTGCGGTTTCTGCCATATGCTCCACCGCTTTTGCATTGATCTTCTGTTCCATAGCCGGAAGAATATGGTTACGGATCCGGTTTCTTGTATAGTCATCTGAAAGATTGCTGCTGTCTGTGATATAGGAAATACCTCTCTCTTTCAGATAATTGACGATCTCCTTCCGTTCTAAACACAAAACCGGCCGGATGATCTCACCATTTACCGCCTGTATCCCGGAAAGTCCCCGGATACCGGTTCCCCTTGCCAGATGATGCAGCATAGTCTCTGCCAGATCGTTGCGATTATGTGCCAGCGCAACCCGGAACTGTCCGTTCTTTTTTGACTGTTCTCCGGAAAAACCAAGTCTCTTTTTTTCCTCCTGAAATGCCTGTTTTCGCACGATCCTTCCGGTTTCTTCTTCTCCCAGCTTCCACTTTCCGGAAAGCTCCGGAACCGGATAATGCCTGGACCGGAAAGGGATTCCCCAATCCCGGCAGATTTTTTCCACAAACTGCTCATCCCGGTCCGCCTCCTGGCCCCGGATCCCATGATGGACATGAACCACTTCCATGGAAAAACCGATCTCTTTCTGAAGACTTTTCAAAATATGAAGCATTGCTATGGAATCCGCCCCTCCGGAAACCCCTGCCACAACCATATCCTCTGCTTTCAGCATCCGATTGTCTCTGATATATTTTCTTACACGTGTGATCATTTTTTCTCCTGTAACCAAAAATACTCTATTTTTTCCACAATCCTGCCACAACTACTGTCATATCATCCCTGGCATGATAATCACTGTATCCCAGGACCCTTTCCAGTATTCCCCGTCCCATCTCCCTGGGCTCTTTTTCCCGGACATCCATAATGATCTCCTTCATGGTTTCCTCTTCCCGTTCTGTAGGAAGTGCATCCAGAACTCCATCTGTCATCATGATCAGATAATCTCCATGATAAAGCTTCCTTGAGGCAGTATCAAAATCCAGCTGCTGGACCAAGCCTGCTGCAAGATTTTCCGAAGCAATGGATTCCACCCAGTGATCTCTTTTAATAAATGTGGAAGACGCCCCTGCTTTCAGAAAATCACAGATCCCGGTATAAAGATCCACCGCACAGATATCAACAGTAGAAAACATCCCTTCCCGTCCTTTCAATAGCAGTGCGGAATTCACCATTCTGGCAGCTGTCTCCTGAGAAAAGCCGGATTCCAGAAACTGTTCCAGAAGTTCTACCACGATCTCGCTTTCTTTAAACGCTTCTATTCCGGAACCCATCCCATCAGACAGACAGAGAAAAAACCTGCCATCCTCTTCCTGACGACAGATATAATTGTCTCCGGAAACCTTTTCCGCTTCTCTTGTAAGCCGCGCTACTCCGTAAAGCATCTGATAACTGACATCCTCCACAAAATGGACCATACGAAAATCTCCATTTACAATACTGCGGCTGTCGGCGTCCGGCGTCATGGAGCTTCCGCAGATTCTGGACAGGATCTGTGCGATCTCTGTCATGGAAACACACTGTCCGCTCCTGGCTCTCAGATTCAGAAATATCTGCCGTCTTCCTTCGATCTTATCCATGACCCAGACATTCTTTACAAGTACATGTTTTTTACGAAGAGCCTTTTTCAAATCTTCCTGAAACTGCGGATCTGCCGGCATGATATCATACAGCTCTTCTGCCATATGATCCATGATCCTCGAGATTTCCGTCAGCTGCTGTGCAACTGCAAGCCGGCTTTCAATCATCCGGTTATCCCACACGAGATTCTGCCTTTCTTCACGAAATCCCTCATTCAGGACCTGAAAATACTGGGCGGAACGGCCACATGCTCCCATCCATTCACTGCGTACTCTCTGGATACTCTCTTCATTGCCTTCCTCCATGGTACGGATCATATTCTCACTGCCCCGCATGGTTTCCCCGGCACGCTCTCCCCAGCAGATCTCTCTCTGATAACATCTGGAACATACAGCCGCACTGGTGTCCGATATGATACGGTTCAGCTGTCCTCCGCTCAAAAATTCCTTACGGTAAGGCATTCCGTAGAATGTATCCGCAAGCTTCCGGAAGGATGCTGCATACCGTTCCACTTTTTCCTTCTGGGGATGGCTTTCACAAAGCGGCAGCATTTCTTCTTTTTCCTTCGTTTTTCCCGAAAAGACAGTTTTTGCCATGTCCCGGAGTATCAGCAGTATGCTGACTACGAGCATGGCAATGATCCATTCCTGCATATTTTCCCCTCCCCTTATAACCTTCACTGACTGAACATTATAAAGGAAGATCCCTGAAATATCTGTCAAAGCCGCACGAAAATGTCAAAAAAAATTTCGTCGAAACCTTTGATTTTCAGCTATTTTTCTTCCTGAAACACGATCTCGTTGTCTTTCACAAGTCCCAGCTTCTCACGAGCCGCCTCTTCCACATATTCGTCGGTCTTCATATGTTCTTTCTCTGCTTCGATCTCCTTGGTACGTTCCTTCTCACTTTCAATGGACTTCTCCAGTGCTGTAGCTTTGGAATCATAATAATCCCTGCGCCGTTCCAGAGTCTTACTCTGCAGCATAAGGCTTCCCAGCAACACCAGTGCGATCACCATGATCCCCGCCATGCCAAGATAATTATATCCGATCCGTTTTTTTTCTTTTCCCTTTTTTGGATTTTTCAATCTGCTGCTCCTTTTTTACACAATCTGATCTCTTTACCTTTTACGAGCTTATACATCCAAATTTTACAACTTCTTCAAAAAAATATCAACCGGTTTGCTGTCATTTTAGCTTTAATGGAACAGTCTTTTTAAAAGGGATCCTTCTTTTTTGTCCTTTTTCCTGCCAAGATAGGTAAGACTGTCGATTTTTCCCTCCAAGCTAAGCTGCCCGCTTTTCAGATCAAGATGTTTTACATGAAGTCCTTCGCCTTTTATGGATAACTTTCCTTCCTCTGTATGCAGCAGTATTTCTTTTTCATCGAAAGAGATCACCTCCCGGATTCCCGTTATGGTGCCGCCTTTCTGCCGCTCCAGCATCAGACTGTGAAATGCTGCCGGTTTCTTCTCGTCCAATCCATACCTCCCTGGGGATGATTTCTCTTTTATTTTATGAAAAATCCATCCGGAATAGACCATCACGCCCAAACGGCAGCTGTCCCTGCATCAGATATAGCGGAACATGCTTTCCACCTCATCCTTTTTTACCGTTTCCTTAACTTCCAGGACTTCAACCTTTACATTACGACTTCCAAACTGGATCTCCACAGTGTCACCGGTCTTTACCTGTACAGAAGCCTTGGCCGGCTTGTCATTGACCAGAACTCTTCCTGCATCGCAGGCTTCATTTGCCACCGTACGGCGTTTGATCAGTCTGGATACTTTCAGATATTTATCAAGACGCATAATTTTTCCTCCTAAAAAAGCAGGGGAAACCAAAAACCGGTTTCCCCTGCCGTTATCACTCTGAACCAACAGATTATTTACCGTTGACAACGTCCTTTAAAGCTTTTCCTGCTTTGAACTTCGGAGACTTGGAAGCCTCGATCGTCATGGTCTCACCAGTCTGAGGATTTCTTCCCTCTCTTGCAGCTCTTGTGCTTACTTCGAAAGTTCCAAATCCAACCAGCTGAATCTTCTCGCCTTTTTTCAGTTCATCTGTTACAACATCGATAAAAGATTTCAGAACAGCTTCTACATCTTTCTTGGAAAGATTGGTGTCTTTCGCCATTGCTGCCACTAACTCTGTTTTATTCATGGTGTTTCCTCCTATAATTGATGTTCTCTTATTTTTGACTTTGCTTTATATATATACCGCTTTTGGCTTATAATGTCAAGGTTTTTCGCATATTACAGGCGGAATGTGACCATTTTATCATTTCATGGAATCAACCATTTCAAGAACAGCCTTGCCCATTGCATCGGATTTCTCGTCTGCATCTGCAAGAGATGTTCCCTTAACGCCATAATAGAATTTAACCTTAGGCTCTGTTCCGGACGGTCTTACGCAAACCCATGCATCATCGGTAAGCTCATAGTAGAGAACATTGGAATTCGGAAGTCCTGTCGGCTTCTTCTCACCTGTTGCAAGATCTGTGATCTCATCCAGCTTGTAGTCACGTACAGCAGTCACCTTATGTCCGGCAAACTCAGCAGGCGGATTCTGACGAAGTGTTGTCATGATCTCCTGGATCTTCTGAAGACCCTCGATACCCTTCATGGTAACTGCCTGAATGGCATCCTTATAGTAACCGAACTCCTCATACATATCGATCATTGCATCCCAGAGAGTCTTGCCCTGTGTCTTATAGTAAGCAGCAGCTTCGCAAAGTGCCATGGTAGCAACAATGGCATCCTTGTCTCTTGCATAGGTTCCGATCAGGCAGCCGTAGCTCTCCTCAAATCCGAAAAGATATGTACCCTTGCCACTGTTCTCAAATCCGAGGATCTGCTGTCCGATGTATTTGAATCCGGTAAGTACTTCGATAAGATTCACGTTGTATCCCTTGGCAATGGCATCTGCCAGGTTTGTTGTAACGATAGTCTTTACAAGAGCTCCGTCCTCCGGAAGGCTTCCGTTTACAGCCTTTCTCTGGCTCAGCTCATAGTTTGCAAGAAGGCATCCGGACATGTTACCGGTAAGATCATGATACTCTCCGTTTTTATCCTTTACGCGGACGCCAAGACGGTCTGCATCCGGGTCTGTGGCAAGTACGATGTCTGCATCCACTTCCTTCGCAAGCTTCAGGCCAAGCTCAAATGCCTCTGCTGCCTCCGGGTTCGGATAGCTGACTGTCGGGAAATCCCCGTTCGGAAGCTCCTGCTCCGGTACTACATATACATTCTCAAATCCAAGCTCTTTAAGGATCCTTCTGGCCGGGATATTGCCGGTTCCGTGAAGAGGTGTGTAAACGATCTTCAGGTTCCTGCCCTCTGCCTGGATCGCATCCATATGGATGATCTGTTTCTTAAGCTCTGCCATGTAAGCATCATCGACAGCCTGTCCGATCACTTCGAAAAGTCCTGCCTTTACTGCGTCTTCCTTGTCCATGGTCTTTACGGTATTCCAGTCGGAGATCGCCTTTACCTCGCCCATGATACCGGAATCATGAGGTGGTGTGATCTGCGCGCCGTCCTCCCAGTAAACCTTGTATCCGTTGTATTCCGGAGGATTGTGGCTGGCTGTTACGTTGATACCTGCCACACAGCCCAGATGACGTACTGCAAAGGAAAGCTCCGGTGTCGGACGAAGTGCCTCAAAGATATAAGCCTTGATCCCGTTTGCTGCCAAACAAAGTGCTGCTTCCTGGGCAAACTCCGGTGACATATGACGGGAATCATATGCGATAGCAACTCCCTGGGATTTCTTGTCAACCTTGGCAATATAATTGGCAAGCCCCTGGGTTGCTCTTCTTACCACATAAATATTCATACGGTTGGTACCTGCGCCGATGATACCACGCAGGCCTGCCGTACCAAACTCAAGATCCATATAAAAACGCTCTTTGATCTCATTTTCGTCGTCTTTGATCGCTTTCAGTTCTTCTTTTGTCGCCTCATCGAAGTATGGGTTTTCAAGCCACTGATTATAGATTTCTTTATAATCCATGTTCCAAAATACCTCCCTGTTTCTTTATATAAGATACTTAATATTATATAACAATTTTCAGAAAAAGGGAAGTTTTGTTTTTGTCACATTCAGAATCATTACTGTCTGAAGCACTGTTTTGAAAATTCCTCCCACTGTTTTTTCTGATGGATCAAGGTTCTCAGCTTTTCCACATTTTTTCCGGAGATCACAGCCTTGTTATGTGTATAATAATGATTTGCCAGTTTCCAGTATTTTTCCGGATAACAGAACCGGACTCTCAGATTCTGCCACTCAGACTCCGAGAGCGGTCGTACGGAATCATATGCAGAAAGCATCTTCTGCGCGAGGTGCAGATCCCAGCTGTATTTCTCCAGGATTTTCCGCATAAAGCGGTACAGATCTGCCATCTGCACATCAAAGCTCCAGTGACTGAAATTCGTCACCGCTGTGTTTTTCCCAAGTATCAGCACATTATGCTGATTATATTCGCCATGACAGATACTGCCGCTTTGAAGAGACTGCTGCCGCAGATTTTTATAATCCGTGGTTTCCAGCATAGCTGCCGCTTCTTCTCCTTTTTGCAGAAACCATTCCACGCTTTTCAGATAATCCTTCTCAAAAGAATTGACCGATCCTTTTTTTCGGATAAAACGGCGTATTTTTTTCATTTCCTGATTATGCCGGATATATTCTTCCTGCAGATTTCTTCCCGCATAATCCATTTCCACAGGAAGCTGCATGATCTTGTGGATCTGTGCCAGAGTCCGGATGCTTTTTAAAATATCGTTTTCGGATCTCGTGTCACATTCCCGTCCCTCAAACCAGATCTGTGCAGTATATGGAACAGAATCTTTGTCCCTGCTTACCAGTACGCCTTCCCTGTTTCTGAGATAGGCGTCCACAAGACAGTTCTGTTCTTTCATTTTTTCAAGAAGCTGCTGCTGCATGGAAAGCTTTTTTTCCGAGCCATGAAATTCCCGGAGTATCACCGGACCTTTTTCTGTCCGGCACAGAAGTGCCCCCCGCACCCTGCCGGAGAATGAAGCCGTAAGCCCATACTGCTCCAGCACGCTCAACCCATAATCATACAAAAAAGTTCCCCCCTGCCTTATTTTACGTTCTATTTTATGCAGGGGGGATTTTTGTTATTCTATTCGGTTTTTATGCTGTCTTTTTCTGCTGTTTCAAGAAGTTTTTCTTTTGTATTAAGGGTTGGATCTTTCAGCACACAGTCAAGAAGTCTTTCGAGCAGTGCTCCCAGTGCCGGTCCGGCCGGATGTCCTGCCTTTATAAGATCCCTTCCGGAAACTGCCAGGGTTTTCAGAGATGTACATTCACCTCTTTCAAGGATCCCCTGATAAGCTTCCGTCACACCGCTTAACCGTGCCAGCTTCTCCTCCCTCCTGTAAGTACTCTGAGATAAAAGATCTGCCTTCTGCACTTTCAGATACAGCGGAAAAAGCTCTTCTCCGATAAGATTCACAGCTCTCCGCACATCCTCGGCGTCCGGAGTGGGACGAAGATCATGATACCGGATCAGACGACAGGTATTTCGGATCGTTACATTATCAAATTTCAGACGGCGCAGGATCTTTCCTGCCAGCTTTTCGCCTGCCGGTCCGTGAGTTTTAAAGTGGTCTCTTCCATTCTCATCTGTCTTTTTTACAACCGGCTTGGCAATGTCATGAAGAAGCATGGTGATACGAAGAAGCCTGTCATTCTCGATCTCCGTAAGGCTTTTCAGGATGTGCTCGCCTACGCTGCAGCAGTGATGGGGGGTATTCTGCGCTGTTTCCATACAGGCATCAAATTCCGGAAGAAATTCCCGGGTAAGGCCTGTCTCCCAAGCTGTCCGGAGGTAATCCGGATGATCGGATACCAGAAGCTTTACAAGCTCTGTCTGGATACGCTCTGCACTGACATGCTCCAGGTTTCCCGACATCCGCGCCAGTGCCGCTTTCGTATTCTCCTCCACAGTAAAACCAAGCTGTGCGGAAAAACGCACTGCACGGAGCATCCGAAGAGCATCCTCTGTAAAACGTTCCACCGGATCCCCGACACAACGGATGATCTTCCTATTGATATCCTCCATTCCGCCAAACAGATCCACCAGTCCATGCCCCGGATGATAAGCCATGGCGTTAATAGTAAAATCTCTTCGTTTCAGATCTTCCTCAAGACTCCTGGTAAAGGTCACGGCATCCGGGTGACGGCCATCATGATATTCTCCGTCCACACGGTAGGTTGTCACCTCAAAGCCCTCTTTGCCCATCATTACAGTTACTGTTCCATGCTGGATCCCCGTATCTACAGTTCTGTGAAAAAGCTCCTTCACCTGCTCCGGAAGTGCGGAGGTAGTGATATCCCAGTCCCCAGGCACCCGGTCCAGGATGGAATCCCGGACACAGCCGCCAACAACATATGCCTCATAGCCGGCTTCATTGAGAATATGCAGGATCTGTTCTGCTTTTTGTGGTATGTTAATCGTCATAATAACTCCTCTTGATGATCGCTGCTGTCCGTTCAAAACACGTTTACATTTCGCTGTATTATCTCCATGTCAGCAGCCGAATAATATTCTGATATGTTTTCCTTAACGCTATTATAACATAGATTCATAAAAACAGCGGAGCATATTTTGCCCCGCCGTTGTTTCTGCAATATGGTTCCTGTTCACTCCGTTCTCAGTAACACGCTTCGCGATGCACAGAATTTATGCTGATCGCATAAATTCGCGCGGTATGTCTCGGGTTTTCTGTGACCTTCGCTCACACAAAACACCTCGCGGGACATTACCAGTGAACAGTAACGCAATATGATCATCCCACTTTTTTGAAGTGGCCTGCTGTATTTTTTTAGTATGCACGTCCCCAGTAAACCATTTTCTTAGCCGGTTTTCCGCAGCATACGCAAACGTCGCTTAACTGCTCCTGCTCAAACGGCATACATCTGGATGTTGCCTGGAAATCTTCCTTGATCTTGTCTTCACATGCACGATCACCGCACCACATAGCTTTGATGAATCCCGGTTTGCTGTTGATGATCTCACCGAACTCCTCATAATTCTTTGCTACGTAAGTATGTGCCTCTCTGTGTGCACGTGCGCGCTCCAGCATATCATGCTGAATGGTATCCAGAAGCTCTTTTACCTTATCTGCAAGTTCCTCGAAGGATACTGTGTATTTCTCACGGGTATCTCTTCTGCAGAGAACTGCCTGACCGTTCTCGATATCCTTCGGTCCACATTCCACACGAAGCGGGATACCACGCATCTCCTGCTCAGCAAACTTGAATCCCGGGCTCTTGTCTGTCGCGTCAACCTTTGCACGGATACCTGCTGCCTTCAGTGCTGCAAGAAGCTCGTCAGCCTTCTCCATAACACCCTCTTTACGCTGCTGGATCGGGATGATCACAGTCTGTACCGGAGCGATCCTCGGAGGAAGAACAAGTCCGCTGTTATCACCGTGAACCATGATGATCGCACCGATCATACGGGTTGTCATTCCCCAGGATGTCTGGTGAACATATTTCAGTGTGTTATCTTTATCTGTGTACTGGATTCCGAATGCTTTGGCAAAGCCATCTCCAAAGTTATGGCTTGTACCGGACTGGAGAGCCTTACCGTCGTGCATCAGAGATTCGATGGTATAAGTAGCCTCAGCACCTGCAAATTTCTCCTTGTCTGTCTTCTGGCCTTTGATGACCGGAATCGCAAGAACTTCCTCGCAGAAGTCTGCATAGATGTTCAGCATCTGGATGGTACGCTGCTCCGCTTCCTCAGCTGTTGCATGAGCAGTATGTCCCTCCTGCCACAGGAACTCTCTGGAACGAAGGAAGGGACGTGTTGTCTTCTCCCAACGGACAACGGAACACCACTGATTATATACTTTTGGAAGATCTCTGTGGGACTGGATCTCTTTCTGGTAGAAATCGCAGAACAGAGTCTCAGAAGTCGGACGCACACAAAGTCTCTCCTGCAGCGGATCAAGGCCGCCATGAGTCACCCATGCAACCTCCGGAGCAAAACCTTCTACATGATCTTTCTCTTTATCAAGAAGAGACTCCGGGATAAAGATCGGCATGTAAACGTTCTCTACACCGGTTTCTTTAAATCTGCGGTCAAGCTCATGCTGGATATTCTCCCAGATCGCATAACCTGCAGGTTTGATCGCCATACAACCCTTAACACTTGTATAGCCACAGAGCTCAGCCTTCTTAACAACGTCTGTATACCACTGAGCAAAATCCTCATCCATAGATGTGATGGCCTGTACTAATTTCTTTTCTTTTGCCATGATAAATCTCCTTTTTCTTGTGATCTGTTACATATTGCCGGCTGTCAGGCAGCCACAGCAATCCGGAATCCTTCCAGCTCACTATTCTGTCCCATAAACCGTACACTGTATTTACAATCCCGTTTTACGGACAAAAAAATAAGCCATCCAAATCCCTCACAAGGGACCGAATGACTTCGGCGGTACCACCCCAGTTAACAGCCTGAAAAGCTGTTCTCTCAACACCCGTTAACGCCGGAAACACACGCTACGCTTCAATCACGCAGAGCTCCGAGGCCGGTTCCACAGTTCACGCACAGGATCCTTCCACCAAAGCAGATCCCTCTCTGAGATAATTCCCTGTGTACTATTCTCATCATCGCCGTATCTTTGATATATTTTAGGCGAAAACCGCCTCAAAGTCAACCCCAAACAAAAAAATATAACAAGTATCTCTGCTATGAGTTACTGCTCACTCCGTTCTCAGTAACACGCTTCGCGATGCACAGAATTTATGCTAATCGCATAAATTCGCGCGGTATGTCTCGGGTTTTCTGTGACCTTTGCTCACAAAAAACACCTCGCGGAACATTGCCAGTGAACAGTAACTGCTATGCTCCTATTCCTTCACAGACACAGCCGGCATCTCCAGATACCCGTTCAGATCTTCTGTGAGAATATGGAGCTTAGTTCTGGTATCCTGTTCCTGGTACGTCAGCCGGCCTGCGATCCTGTTGATATAATCCTCTTCTTCGATGATCTCACAGGTCTCAGGAAAATTAATATCATAATACTGTGCAAGATAAGATACCCAGTAATCCACCGGCACATGTCTGTCTGCGGATAACACGGATTCTCTTCTGAGACAGGACTCCCACACTGCCGGTGAGATCAGCCCTTCTCCTGCAGCTTTCTCAGAGACTCCCAGCATGGCTTCAACAGACGCCTCCAGCTTTACTCTGCAGTTATCCAGCTTATCGGCATCTCGTATCAGTTTTGCATGGAAAAGTGTTCTTGCATCGTGGATTCCTTCCAGTTTGAAATCACTGTGCTTCCGAATTGCTGCATCGATCAGCTCATCAAATTTATCATCCTCCACGAAACGCCGGATCAGCTTCTCCTCCCCGAAGAGAAGTTCTGCCCCGAACACGGCATGATCCATGGTTCCCGGCTCAAAGCTGTGAAATCTACGGATCTGCTCAAAACGGCCAATATCATGAAGCAGACCGATCAGCTCCGCAAGTTCCACATCTTCACCGGAACATTCCATTTTTCTGGCAATCTCTCCTGCGTATTTCACCACGCCATAGGTATGTACGATCTTCAGACAGGTCTGTTCATCCTCCCGGTCGTATTCATCCAGATATTTTTCGAATTCCTGTTTTGCATGTGCAATGTCGATCATTCTGCCACACCCCTTCTTCTTTTGTTCATTCCGTAGTTCTGTAAACACTCTGTATTTATTATATCGAAGGTCTCTGACAAATTCTACTGTATTTCCCGGAATTTTAAATCTTCTCGCTGCTGCCGAATGACTTCCCTGCTCAAGGAGCCAATTATACCCTTCGTTTCCGGAAATGATATCCGGAACAACATGGGCAACACCGCCCTCCTCTGTCTGGTCTGCCTCCACATCACGGAGCCATTTTCGGTAGAAGGAATAGGTATTTTCAAGGAAGCATGCCGTACGGCAGAAGATTTCTGCATCACCGGTCCATCCAAGACGCTCATCTCCCTGTGGTGTCTCAAAAATATTTTTTGGTTTTACTTCCTCCATAAGTGAAACCTGTCCGGTAAACCGTTTTTTCCGGTTTCTTCTACTCATACTTTACGATTTCTTTCCTCAGCCGCTTCATGATCCGCTTTTCCAGGCGGGAAATGTAGGATTGCGAAATTCCTAAAAGATCCGCTACCTCCTTCTGTGTTTTCTCGCTTCCTTCCCGGTTTCCGATGCCGAATCGCAGACGGATGATCATCTGTTCCCGCTTTGTCAGTTTGCTGATGGCTTTTCCAAGAAGTGCGATCTCCACCTCATCTTCCAGACGTCTGGAAATCACATCGTCATCCGTTCCCAGGATATCCGAAAGCAGCAGCTCATTTCCATCCCAGTCCACATTCAGCGGCTCATCAATGGAAACCTCCATCTTTGTTTTGCTGTTTCTCCTCAGATACATCAGGATCTCATTTTCGATACATCGTGATGCATAGGTAGCAAGCTTGATATTTTTTACCGGATCAAAGGTATTGATAGCCTTTATGAGCCCTATGGTTCCGATGGAGATCAGATCCTCCACACCTACCCCTGTATTATCAAATTTCTTTGCAATATAAACCACCAGCCGTAGATTATGCTCGATCAGAACCGACTTTCCCTCTTTTTCCTTTTCTGTTCCCAACATTTCGATCACTTCAGCCTCCCGTTCCGCTGACAACGGCGCCGGAAGGATATCATTTCCACCAATATAAAAAACCTCTCCCGGACGATTGAACATAAATTTCCGGATCACCTGAAACGGATAGGATCTTGCAGCTGCTCTGTTCATAACATAAGCCCCCTTCTCAATTTAATAGTCTGGAATTCAAAAGTATCTCGTACTCTTCTCCCAAAGCTGAGGGCTCGGATGTTATAGCAAGCACCGGTTTTCCTACATGTACCACCCTTTCGGGAGTCTGGATCAGAAGTTCATCAAGGATCACTGCCAGCAGCAGTCCTTTTTTTCCATCTGCGGTATGACAGCTCAGAAAATGCGGCTGCAGACTGACAAATCCTGTATTTTCCAGTGCCTCTGGTTTATCTTTAATATCCATCAGTTTTTTCACCTGCTCTTTCGATATCAGGCTTCCCAAAAGTTCCTGTTTGATGATCGATACCGGCTGTTTTTTCACAGGATCCATAAGGAGATTTCCGGTATCATAAAAGCCGTATGTCTGCTGCAGCTTCCCCTGATATTTCAAAGTGACCGGAAAAATATTTCTTCTTCCAAACCGGAAGGTCTCGGTCACACATCCCAGAGTATAAAGTGTGCCATAAATCCCTGCCAGAAAAAGCAGAAATATTTTCACCGTCATGGTTCTTTCCGTTTCCAGTGCCTGATAGATCCCGCCAACCACAAAAGCTGTGAAATACAGAGCCAGAATGGTTTTTACAAGAAGGCCGCCTTTTTTCAGTCGAAAAGCAAACGACGCCATAAAAAAAGCGCAGCCGCCATGGATCAGTACAGCGGCAGGAAAAATGATCTTAAAAGGTACACATACAAGCAGGCAGGATACAAAAGATCCAAAGGCAGCGGATATCACACATCTTCTGCGTTTCCCGTCAAGATGCAGAAATTTTCCCACAAGTCTTAAAAGCATGTAATCCATAAGGAAATTCGTCATAAAAACGATATCTATGTATATCCTCTGATACATAAGCTTCCCCCACTGCTGTTTCGTCTGCCATCGATTCTCAACTTTGGTAAGTGTATTTATTATAGGGCAGGCTCTTTGCATATTTTGTCAAATCCGGATGTCGATTCTTCTAACTTATCGGGTCGTTTCTGTCTGTCTCGACATTTATAGATTTTTTCTATGAATCGGCGACAAAAATGTATAAATTTCCGTACAATATTTGTATTTGTTGATTTTCGCACTTTATAGTGCTAAAATATTTTTTATTATATTTCGTAAAGAAATTCTATTATATGAGATACAGGAGGGAATCGAACAATGATCAATATTACCGGACATACCGGGCTTACCGGCCTTCTGGGAAGCCCCGTGGCACACAGCGTATCACCTTTAATGCACAATGAGGCATTCCGTTATCTTGGACTTGATTATGTGTATCTCTGTTTTGATGTAACAGAGGAGACCCTTCCCCAGGCTGTGGAAGGACTGAAAGCCTGTGGGATCAAGGGCTTTAACCTGACCATGCCAAACAAGAATAAGATCGTGGAGCTTCTGGACGAGCTTTCTCCCACTGCCCAGCTGATTGGAGCGGTAAATACCGTACGCAACGACAATGGAAAATTAAAGGGGTTTAATACTGATGGTTATGGATTTACCCAGTCTGCCAGAGATGCCGGCTGTGATGTAAAGGGGCGCACTATCACCGTTATGGGTGTCGGCGGTGCCGGAATGGCGATCTGCGGCCAGTCCGCCCTGGAGGGTGCAAAAAAGATCCATGTTTTTGCACGTCCTACCAGCCGTTACTGGGAACGTGCTGCTGCCATGGCAGAAAAAATGTCTCATATGACAGAATGTGAGATGATCCTTCATGAGATGGATGATCACACTGCGCTGAAGGACGCACTGGAGGAAAGCAATCTCCTCATCAATGCAACTTCTGTGGGAATGGTTCCGGATGTGACAGGCACCGTGATCCCGGACAAGGCTCTGTTCCATCCGGAGCTTACCGTAGCCGATGTTGTATATGAGCCAAGAGAAACAAGACTTCTCAGGGAAGCCCGGGAAGCCGGATGTCCGACCTTTAACGGAATGTACATGCTGCTCCACCAGGGTGTAAAGGCTTTCCACATCTGGACCGGACTGGACATGCCGGTTGAACTCGTCAGAGAGAAATATTTTAAATAAAAAATATCCGGCAATACTGACCGCCTCCGCATCACAGCGTGGCCTCAATATTGCCGGATCAAAAATAAAGGCGGCCCGCCTATCACACGGGTCGCCTTTTATTTATCCGTCAATTATCTGTTTTGTTTATTTCTTCTCTTCCTGAACCTCGATCTTACGGATCGTTTTGTTCTTGATCTCTTCTTTGATGAAGTCAATGAACTCACCAAGCTCTTTCATTCCCTCATCGCCAAGGTAGCGGCTTCTTACGGAAACCTTACCCTCTTCTTCCTCTTTTGCACCAACGATAAGCATGTAAGGTACTCTCTCAAGACGTGCCTCACGGATCTTGTATCCCATCTTCTCGGAACGTCCGTCTACAGAGCAGCGGATTCCTGCCTCTCTCATCTGGGCTTCAACCTTCTGTGCATAATCGTTGTACTTCTCGGAGATCGGGATCACACGAACCTGCTCCGGGCAGAGCCATGTCGGGAACATTCCTGCGTATTTCTCAATGAGCCATGCCAGTGTTCTCTCATAGCATCCCATGGATGTACGGTGGATAATGTACGGACGCTGTTTGTCGCCATTCTCATCGATATAGTACATATCAAACTGCTCTGCAAGAAGTGCATCCCACTGGATCGTGATCATGGTGTCTTCTTTTCCGTATACGTTCTTTGCGTTGATATCAACCTTCGGTCCGTAGAAAGCAGCCTCGCCCACATCCTCTGTGAATGGAATGTTCAGCTCCTCAAGCATCTGGCGGATATGGCCTTCTGTCTCTTCCCATACCTCCGGCTCACCGATGTATTTCTCTTTGTTTGTCGGATCCCATTTGGAAAGATGATAGGTTACATCTTCCTCAACACCAAGTACCTGCAGACAGTACTGAGCAAGTGCGATACAGTCTTTGAACTCTTTTACCATCTGGTCCGGTCTTACGATCAGATGTCCCTCGGAAATAGTAAACTGACGAACTCGTGTCAGGCCATGCATCTCTCCGGAATCCTCATTACGGAACAGTGTGGAGGTCTCGCCGAGACGGATCGGCAGATCACGGTAGCTGTGCTGCTCTGCTTTGTATACATAGTACTGGAACGGACATGTCATCGGACGAAGTGCATAAACCTCTTTGTCCTTCTCCTCATCACCAAGTACGAACATACCATCTTTGTAATGATCCCAGTGTCCGGAGATCTTGTAGAGATCGCTCTTTGCCATAAGAGGAGTTTTTGTTCTTACATATCCACGCTTTGTCTCCTCATCCTCGATCCAGCGCTGAAGCTCCTGCATTATGATCACACCGTTTGGCATGATAAGCGGAAGTCCCTGTCCGATCACATCTACAGTTGTGAAGATCTTCATCTCACGGCCAAGCTTGTTATGGTCACGTCTCTTTGCTTCTTCCATCTGCTCCAGATGCTCTTTCAGCTCATCCTTTGTAGCATAGGCTGTTCCGTAGATACGTGTGAGCATTGCGTTTTTCTCACTGCCTCTCCAGTATGCGCTGGAAGAAGAAAGAAGCTTGAATGCCTTGATGCCTTTTACACTCATCAGGTGCGGGCCTGCACAGAGGTCTGTCCAGTCTCCCTGTGAATAGAAGGAAATCTCTTCTCCCTCCGGAAGATCCTCGATCAGCTCAACCTTGTATGGCTCATTTTTCTCTTTAAAGTATGCGATGGCATCCTCACGGGATTTTGTAAAACGCTCGATCTTTGCGCCTTTTTTGATGATCTTTTTCATCTCTTTCTCAATGGCGTCAAGATCCTCACGTGAAAATGGCTCGTGGTCGAAATCATAGTAGAAGCCTGTATCAATGGATGGTCCGATGGCAACCTTTGCCTCCGGGTATAAGTTCTGTACAGCCTGTGCCATTACGTGAGATGCTGTATGACGGAGAACTGCAAGGCCCTTCTCGTCTTTCGCTGTAAGGATATTCAGCTCACAGTCGCTGTCAAGAACTGTACGAAGATCTACGACCTCTCCGTTTACTTCTCCTGCACATGCAGCACGTGCAAGGCCTTCGCTGATGTCATATGCGATATCGATCACAGCTTTTGCTTCTGCATATTCTTTTTTTGAGCCGTCTTTTAATGTAATGATCATTGTTGTTTCTCCTTTCATTTGAAATGAAGTTTCTATGGTACACAGTATGTGTCTGCTTTTGCAAGAGATTCTGCAATAAAAAAATCCCTCACAGTACATCACATACTGTAAGGGACGAGTTCATTCATTCTCGCGGTTCCACCCTGCTTGCTCTGCTGCCCGGTCATGCCAGGATGCAAAGCCTCTCAATTATGATGATAACGGAATCACCGGACCGGATTGGGGCCACTCGGAGGTAGTCTTCGGCTGTTTCCCGATAAGATGTTTCCAGCACTTCACATCTCTCTCTGTAACGTTTCACAGCTTACTCGTCTCGTCAACGTGTTTTTTATTTCTTTTTCTGTGGTTCATTATAAGCGCAGTATTTTTATTTGTCAACGCATGTTGACAAAATTTTTGAGATTTCTCTTCTCGCACAGATCTACAGATTTCCCACGAGTTTGTCTTTGATAATAGCCAAAATCTCACGGGGAATGTAGATAAAAAGACGCCAGCTTCGATACCTGGAAGGTACCATGGCCACTTCCCGGAATCCACATTTTCTTGCAATGGCTGCTCCTCTCCATACATGAAAATTGTTCGTCACCACGCCTACAGAACAGTCTGTGGTTCCGATCTTTCTGCAACTGAATTCCAAATTCTCTTTCGTACTGGTAGATTCCTCTTCCCGTATCAATCTGTCCCCGTCTATTCCGTGACCGGTAAGATAACGATACATAGCCTCTGCCTCGGAAATGTTTTCTCCATCGCCTTTTCCTCCAGAGAGCACTGCCTTCGTACCCGGATTTTCTTCAAGATAAAGAAGGGCCCTTCTGGCTCGTTCCAGAAGGGCAAGTGTCATCCGTGTTCCGTCCACATGGGCACCTAACACGATAATGTAATCCAGATTCTTCTTTACGCTCATTATCTTCCGCAGCAGTGTTTGTATTTCTTGCCGCTTCCGCATGGGCACGGATCGTTTCTTCCGACCTTGTGCGGTTTCACAACTGTGCCTGATTTCTTCTGCTCCATGTAGAGAGTTTTCTTTTTCTCTTCTGTGAAGATCTTGTCCCACTGAGGAAGGTTGTAAAGCCAGTCAGCCTTGGCATCTACCATGTTCTTATAGAGAGCCTCTTTATCAAATGCAAGGTTTACCTTGGTATTCTCATCCATGGTCTCGATTGGGTTCGGAACCTTCAGACTGTCATTGATTCCGTCAAGGAAACCAACCATAGTCATAACATCCTGACCGTATTTCTCAGCAAGTTCTTTTACAGTTCCGGAAACAACCTCATCCGGGTTCTCAAGAAGCTGCTCATAAATATTCTTTTCAATGTTAAAATAATTTGCCCAGAAGCGCTGAAGCTTATTCTTATCTGCATTCTGATTATAAGCAATGGAACGCCACTGCTCAAGAATTGTCATATCGCTCATTGTCTGATCCTCTTTTCCAAAATTTTAGATAAATAAGACGGAGATTTATATTCCGCTTCGCAATTTCTACTTATTATATCATCTTTTGGCGAAGAAATCAAATATATCTGTTTCATATCTGAGTTATTTTATCACACTGAGTAGGCATTTGATTTGAAACAGATTGGATTGACAATTCGAGACTATTATGATAGTATGAATGTATAAACTATTGCAATAGTCTAAGAGGAGTAATTATGAATACGAAATTATATGATTCAGAACTTAAAGTTATGGAGGTTTTATGGAAGGAGGGAGATGATTCAGCTAAACATATTTCGGAAATTTTAAACGCAGAGATTGGCTGGAATAAAAATACTACTTATACGGTTATTAAAAAATGTGTTGCAAAAGGAGCTATTGAACGTTATGGAAGCAACTATATGTGCAAACCATTGATTTCCAAAGAGAATGTTGAAGAATTTGAAACAAAGGAACTCATTGATAAACTGTTTCACGGATCAAAAATAAATTTTTTTGCTTCCTTTGTGAGTCATGAAAAATTATCAGAGGAGGAACGTAGGCAGATAAAGAAAATGCTAGAGAAATGAGGTGCTGGACTATGATACGTCAGATGCTGATTATTTCAAGTATGTTTATTGGTCTGGTTTTGATGGCACATGCATGTCTGAAGAATCGTATTCCCGGACGTATTTATGTGATACTCTGGGAAATTGCATTGCTTCGCCTGATTCTGTCGTTAAAGTTACCAATTCTGCCATTTTTCAATCACATAGCTACTTTTCAGCAAGTACAGTTTCGTTAACAACAGGGAATATTGAGAAAATTTTTTTTATAATATGGAGAATAGGATTCAGTATTTCACTTATTACAGTCCTTAGCAGTTATTATAAAGAACGAATGATATAAGAAGTGGAGGGATACATTTATGAAGACTAACAAATGGTTATGTAGCTGTATGATTGTTGCTTTATGTTTATTTTCTATATGTACAACTGCTTTTGCAAATAATAATAACGTTAAAGTAGCATCAAAGCTGGATGCAAAAGATGTAAAAAATAGAATTGTAACAACTGTAACAATTCAAGATGTTAAAAGTGGCTTCGTCTCTTCATATAATGTTGAAGATGAAAACATTAAGTGTTCTCGTAGTGCTGATGGAAAGGAAATTATAGCCATTATATCTGTAGGAGATGAAAAAGCCAGTGCTAAAAGAGCACCGTCTCAAACAAATAGCAATACATTCTATGGGTGGAAAGGAAATGCCCGAATTTCTTGGTACGATGATGGAACTTGGGCTTGCCTTAAAACTGCAGGAGGTGATTGGACAAAAATATCAGGAAATTACAATATGACAGGGAAAAAAATAGTTTGGGGTCAAGATCTTGGTACTAATAGCAAATCGAGTAGTGCAACCTTTATTAATAGCTATAATACAACAACTAATTGGCCAAAAGGAAAGTATGGATATGGATTAGGACATAAAGTTGGTGCTTACATCAGTGGGACTGTGAATGGAAAAAAGGTTAGTGTATCCTGCAATTATGTTTTTTAATAAGAAACAGAAAATTTAAAAACAACAAAATCATTGATAAGTACAACTGAAAATTATAATACATACGATAATGGGAAAAGGTATCAAGTGGCAAAATAAAATTATTTATTCTTATATGTGTACGTATAGCACGGAGGTGGTTTTATGAAGTATATTCAGGATAATGGAAAAATTAAATTATGTGAAACTGATAATATGGATCATCTCGTGCGATTAACACAAGCGTTGAATGAAAATAATATTCCTTATGAAACCAGATTGAAAAAAGCAACATTTATCAATAATCTTTTTTTCTTGATTTTTTATCATACTTTTGCATCGGGAATTGATCATAAGAATGAAACAACATGTATTTATGTACTAGAAAAGGATTTTGATGCTGCCAAAAAAGCAATAGTAAACTACAGAGAGACTGTGAGAAAAAGTCTGTAAATAAGATTCTTCTATGATAATGAAGGGTGATTTCCTTGTAAAAAAAGGATTTTGATATGGATCACTTAAAAGAACTCTACCATCTCAGATGGTCACAGGAAACAGCATACCGGGATCTAAAATACCCACTATGTTTAAAAGCATTTCATAGCCAAAAGTATGCTTATATTGTACAGGAAGTATTTGCCAGGGTACCCATGAGCTTTTGTTACCGCTAGCAGTAACTGCCCACACTGCGATACAGGGGATCGAACACACTTTGCATACCGGAAATGTCTGTATCATCCCACCGCATACCACTCACAGTATGGGGATCTTTGATGACAGTGTTGCTTTTAATATCCTGGTACGTAGCTCCACCTTTCATTCCACATTCTTCCAGTCACTGACTGCTGACAGTGCCCTGACGCAGTTTTTTGCCCATGTGCTGTACCGCAAGACCGTGGGGAATTATCTGATCTTTCACAGTGGAAATGATGCACAGATCCATGACATGCTGGAAAATCTCTATATCGAATATCTAGGCCACGCCAAATACAGCTGCACCTTTCTCAACTCCATGCTGGTCATGTTCTGGGCCATGCTGCTGCGTTTTCACGAAAATGATATTGAATCCATCCTTACAAAGGACAGCACCGGAAATTCTGTAATGGAAATCCTCAACTACCTGAACCGTCACTACCAGAGCGTTACCTTACGTGAAACTACGAAGCATTTTGGCTATAGTACTTCCCACTTCAGTACCCTGATCAGGGAAAGTACCGGACGGACATTTTTACAGATCATCCGGGATATCAAGCTGAACCAGGCATGTCATGCTCTGCGTGAAACCGCTCTCAGAAATCTTGCGATCTGTGAACTTGTAGGGTATGAAAGTCCGGAGCATTTCATGCGTACTTTTAAAAAAACATATGGAATGACTCCCGGTGAATACCGGAAGAAGAACAGGGAATAAAAGATTACAAGATCTTATATATTTTCTGTATAACAGATGCCGTTCCGGGAGATACTTATCATATCCTCCCCTTTAGAATGCAGAGGGCTTCGCGATGGTGCAGGCCCTCTGCATTTCTCTTTTCACACTGAAGGTCATTTCACACCAAGCTTCTCAAGCGCCTTCGCCGCCTGCTTCAGATTCTCAAACTGGATGGTATGGATACCGGCTTTTCCGGCTCCCTCACAGTTCACGGCACGATCATCCAGAAATACCGATTTCTCCGGTTTCAGGCTGTAACGCTTCAGAAGTGTTTTGTAAATATCCACCTCAGGCTTGATCTGCTGCACATCACAGGAAAATACCACTCCGTCCATATATTTCAGAAAAGACATATCCTGCTTTGTACGATCCAGCATATAAGTTCCGTAGTTGGAAAGGACATAGAGATGATATCCCTGATTTTTGAGATATTTCACCCAGGTTTCCGCATAATCATACAGATGCATACACTCCGGATCACGTCGTACCACCTCACGGATATCTGCTTCATATTCCGGTGCACTTTCCACAAATTTATCTACATACCAGGACTCCTCATGCTGTCCACGGTCCTGTTCCTCCCAGATCGGGTTTCGAAATACTGCATCTGCGATTTTCTGATACTTTTCTTCCGGGAAGTCATAGCTCCGAAGATACTCTTCCCAGTCATAGCCCATCAGCACATTTCCCACATCAAAAATAATATTCTCGATCATACGGTTTTCATCCTCTCTCGGCTTCTTATTTCCCCAGATCCGGTACGCCATCCAGAAAACATACGCTACGATCGGTACCAGAACAGCTGCCGCAAAAGCCCCCCGGAACAAAGCCTGGGCGTTTTCACTGCTTCCCCAGGCAAATGCCATTGGAAGGCAGAATATAAGAAGTAATATGACAACACCTGCAAGTGCCGCTATTCTTTTAAAATTTTTCATTGAGCTTCCTTTCACATGATACATCCGCTATTCTATCTGTTATTTTAACTGAATATCTCTTTGAAACAAAAGGGCGCCGGAGAAATTCTTCCCCGGCGCTTCCTGTTGTCATAATCCTGATACTGTAAAAATAATTATCTGTAAATGATGTCGCTTCTTCCTGGTCCGTTAGAGATCATTGTGATCGGGAATCCAATATGTTTTTCTACGAACTCTACATATTTTCTGCAGTTCTCCGGAAGATCCTCATATTTTTTGATTCCACGGATATCGCATTTCCATCCCGGAAGCTTCTCAATAACCGGTTTTGCTTTCTCAAGCTGCACAGTTGTCGGGAATTCTGTTGTTACCTCTCCGTCGATCTCATAGCCTGTGCAAACCGGGATCTCATCCAGATATCCCAGAACATCCAGTACTGTAAAAGCAACGTCTGTAGCTCCCTGGAGACGGCATCCGTATTTGGATGCAACACAGTCGAACCATCCCATACGTCTCGGACGGCCTGTAGTAGCACCGAACTCACCACCGTCACCGCCACGTTTTCTCAGCTCATCTGCTTCCTCGCCGAAGATCTCAGAAACGAATGCACCTGCTCCAACTGCACTGGAGTAAGCTTTGCATACGGTTACGACCTTCTTGATCTCATATGGAGGCAGGCCTGCACCGATGGCACCATAAGCAGCCAGTGTGGAAGAGGATGTAACCATCGGATAGATTCCGTGATCCGGGTCTTTCAGAGTTCCGAGCTGTCCCTCAAGAAGAACCTGTTTTCCCTCTTTCAGTGCATTCCAGAGATAGAGAGATACGTCGCATACGTATGGCTCAACCATCTTCTTGTATTCCATCAGCTCATTCATGATGTCTTCCGGTTTCAGAAGAGGCTTATGATAGAGATGCTCAAGTGTTACGTTCTTGGTCTCGCAGATACGTACAACCTTCTCTTTCAGTGCTTCCTCATCAAAAAGCTCACTTACCTGGAAGCCGATCTTTGCATATTTGTCAGAATAGAACGGAGCGATTCCGGATTTTGTGGAACCGAAAGCCTTGCCTCCAAGACGCTCCTCTTCATACTGATCGAACAGAATGTGGTAAGACATTACCATCTGTGCTCTGTTGGAGATCAGGATCTTCGGTGCCGGCACTCCACGGCCTACTACTTCGTTGTACTCCTTGAAGAATACCGGAATGTTCAGTGCAACACCGTTTCCGATGACACTGGTCGTATGTCCGTAAAACACACCTGACGGAAGTGTATGAAGTGCGAATTTACCGTAATCATTTACGATGGTGTGGCCCGCATTGGCTCCACCCTGAAATCTTACGATGATATCAGCTTTCTCAGCAAGCATATCTGTGATCTTGCCTTTACCTTCATCTCCCCAGTTTGCTCCTACTACTGCAGTTACCATAACACAGTTCCTCCTTGTGTCTTTCTCTATTATTCGGAACGACATGTTCTCTGCCTGTAATACACAGAGACACGTCATTCCTGTCTGTGTTCATTTCTTAATGTTTATAACATCTTGGAATTATACGTTGATCTCAACCTTAACGCCAAGCAGATCCTTATGTGCATCCAGAACCGGCTGTACCACATTGGCGATAAATGCCTCTGTCTGCTCTTTGGCACGTCCTGTATATCTGGACGGATCCATGGATTTCTGAAGATCCTCAAGAGTCAGGTTAAATGCCGGATCTGCTGCGATCAGCTCAAGAAGATTGTTATCTTTACCCTCTACCTTCACGTTCTTTCCTGCTTCCATGGAAAGCTCACGGATACGCTCATGAAGTTCCTGACGGTCTCCGCCTGCCTTAACTGCATCCATCATGATATTCTCAGTTGCCATAAATGGAAGCTCAGACATCAGTCTCTTCTCGATAACCTTCGGATAAACAACCAGTCCGTCTACAACATTGAGGCAGAGATCCAAGATTCCGTCGATCGCAAGGAATCCTTCCGGAACGCTGAGACGCTTGTTTGCAGAGTCATCCAGAGTTCTCTCAAACCACTGTGTTGCAGATGTGATCGCCGGGTTCAGTGCATCGATCATCACATATCTGGACAGGGAAGCAATTCTCTCACTTCTCATCGGATTTCTCTTATATGCCATAGCGGAAGATCCGATCTGGGATTTCTCAAATGGCTCCTCTACTTCTTTCAGATGCTGAAGAAGACGGATATCGTTGGACATCTTATGTGCACTTGCAGCGATTCCCGCAAGGATATTCAGCACACGGGTATCAACCTTTCTGGAATAGGTCTGTCCGGAAACCGGATAGCAGGATCTGAATCCCATCTTCTCTGCGATCATCGGATCGATCTTGTCGATGGTCTCCTGATCCCCGTCAAAAAGTTCCAGGAAGCTAGCCTGTGTACCGGTTGTTCCCTTGGAGCCAAGAAGCTTCATAGTGCTTAATACATACTCAAGGTCCTCAAGATCCATCAGGAATTCCTGAGTCCAGAGAGTTGCTCTCTTACCTACGGTTGTCGGCTGTGCCGGCTGGAAATGAGTAAACGCCAGAGTCGGCTGATCCTTATACTGTGCAGCAAACTTGGAAAGCTCAGCGATCACGTTCACAAGTTTCTTGCGGACAAGTTTCAGTGCCTCTGTCATAACGATGATATCCGTATTATCTCCTACATAACAGGAGGTCGCTCCCAGATGGATGATACCTTTTGCCTTCGGGCACTGTACACCAAACGCATACACGTGAGACATTACATCATGGCGAACCTGACGCTCACGCTCCTTAGCCACATCATAGTTGATATCATCCGCATGAGCTTTCATCTCGTCAATCTGCTCCTGGGTGATGTTAAGGCCAAGCTCACGTTCCGTCTCAGCAAGTGCGATCCACAGCTTTCTCCATGTGCGGAATTTCATGTCCGGGGAAAAAATGTACTGCATCTCTTTGCTTGCGTACCGCTCTGACAGCGGGCTTACATATCTGTCTGTATTCATTATTATCCTCCTGATTACATACATCCGGGCCGGAATGGCGAATGATCCGTTATCTGCCCGAATCTGGTTAATTCACGCCTCTTGAAATTATATAACATTGCCTCTTTAAAAGCAACCGTTTGTTACTCCATACCCTGATGGAATTTTCCCAAAAATTCCCTCATTCTGCCATTTTCGGAAGAAAATACCTCCTGCGGCGTTCCCTCCACTGCGATCACACCCTTATCCATAAAGATGATACGGTCGGAAATATCTCTTGCAAAATTCATTTCATGAGTAACGATCACCATGGTGATATGCTCCTGAGCAAGATCCTTGATAACCTTCAGGATCTCACCGGTCAGTTCCGGATCAAGTGCAGATGTAGGTTCATCAAAAAACAGGATCTTCGGATTCATACAGAGCGCACGGGCAATGGAAACTCGCTGCTGCTGTCCTCCGGAAAGCTGAAAAGGATATGCCTTCTCCTTGTCTGCAAGGCCCATTTTCTTAAGAAGGCTTCTTGCCTGGGCGTAAACCTCATCTTTCTTTCTCTTCTGCACCTTCAGAGGTGCATCCACTATATTTTTCAGTACGGAAAAATGCGGAAACAGATTGAACTGCTGGAACACCAGTCCCACATCACCGTTTTTGATGATCTCGCCGCTGTCCGGCATCTCAAGTCCTGTGGCACAACGCAGGATGGTTGACTTGCCGGAACCGGAAGGACCGATGATACTTAAAACTTCTCCCTCTTCCACGTCAAGAGAGATATCTTTGAGAACTTCCAGTCCGTCAAAGCTTTTTTTGATATGTTTCATTTCAAATAATTTCATATTTTATACTCTCCATTCCGGTTAGCGATAGTAATTCATACTTTTCTCAACCTTCTGCATCACAACAGCCACGATCAGGTTGAACACATAATAAAATATCGCAGCGATCACAAATGGCATCATTGTTGTCTGTGCACTTGCGATCTGCTTGGCAATGGTAAACATCTCCGCAACTGCCACAACAAACGCAAGGGAAGTATCCTTGACCAGCGTAATGACCTCATTCGTAATAGACGGCAAAATCCTCTTGATCACCTGTGGAAGGATGATGCGGAAAAATGTCTGTACCTTATTGTATCCAAGGATCTTTGCAGCTTCATACTGTCCCACCGGCATGGATTCAATGCCGCCGCGATAGATTTCTGCAAAGTAAGCTGCATAGTTGATGGCAAATGCGATAAATACAGCGATCAGACTATATCCCATGGAAATACGGATCCCGAAAATAAAATAAGGGCCGAAATATACCACCATCAGCTGCAGCATCAGCGGCGTTCCTCTCATGATGGATATGTACCCGGATACAATGGTACGGATCACTTTGTTTTTGGACATTCTGCCAAAGCAGATCAGAAGTCCCAGCGGCAGAGAAAACAGCAAAGTCACAAAAAAGATCTCAATAGAGACCAGCATTCCTCCTGCCAGCTGCTGGAGCATTACACTAAAACTCATTTTTTTCCTCCTGGTTCGGAGTATCAGTCCCATTTATCGGACTGATACCTGTAATTCCTGTAAACAACAGGAAATGAGCGTGTACGGCAGCTCTTTCTGCGCCGAAGCACCCTCATTTCCTTTTTATGCGGAAGCTCCAAAAGCTTCTGCTATGTTTCTTATTTCTACTGCTGTTGGATAGCTTAAAAAATTATCTTCACAGCTTTTACTGTGCCGGATCTGTACCGGATCATTTGGATTCAGAATCGGTTTCTTTCTCTGTGCTGTCTGCACTTTCTTCTGTGTCAGCTTCTGCTGAATCAGAATTCTCTGTCTTATCCTTGTCCTCGCTGATGCAGAGCATGCTCTTATCCAGTTCATACTTATCTGCAAGCTTGTCTACCTCACCGGACTCATCAAGTTTCTCAACTTCATCCCATACAAGCTCTTCCAGTTCATCATTTCCCTTCTTGAATCCGATGCCATACTGCTCGTTCTGGATCGGCTCGTCAAGGATCACATATTTATCCTTGCCTCTCTGGGAAAGCTGATAATTAGCAACACCGATATCAACAGCAACAGCGTCTGCAGCTCCGGAATCAATATTCATAAATGCAGTGTTGTAGTCCGGATTCTCTGTAAGAGATGCAAAGCTGTCCTTCAGTTCCTTATTGTCATCGTTGTTCAATGCGTCCAGTGCAGCGGATGCAGCCTGTACAACTACGTTCTTGCCCTTAAGATCCGCAAGCTTCTCAATTCCAGAATCCTTGGCAACTACGATCACCTGCTCATTGTTGATGTATGGATCACTCCATGTATAGTCATCCTCACGTCCGTTGATAGTAAATCCATTCCATATACAGTCGATCGTTCCGGAGTTCAGCTCCATATCCTTGGAATCCCAGTTGATAGGCTTCTTAACAAGTTCCCAACCAAGATTATCACATACTTCCTGGGCAAGGTCAAGGTCAAATCCTACATATTCTCCGTTATCATCCTTATATCCGAACGGAGGATATTCAGCATCAAATCCTACGATCAGGGTCTTATCCTCAACACCTGCCTGTACACTCACTCCTGTTACCATCATTCCTATTGTCATCGCTGCCGCCATTACTACTGCAACTGTTCTTTTCTTCATGGTCATTCTCCTTTTTTCGGTTATCTCTTTATCACATGGTCACTCTACCACGTGAAAGCGTATGGTTATAGTAACATACCCAAAAGGAGCTGTCAAGAGCAAACCTTCTGCTCTGCCAGATAATCTTTGTATTTCATTCTGGCCGTTTTCAGATATGTTCTGGAAATTGGGATTTCCGTCTGTCCGACCACAAAACTGTTCTTCTTAAGTGAAGTTACCTTCTCCATGTTGATACAAAAACTCTGATGACATCTCAGAAAGCTACTGTCTGACAGCTGTCCCGAAAAATCCCCCAGCCTGGCTCTGCAGCTGATCTTTTTTCCATCGGTAAGATGAAATGTCACACTGTGAAGACTACTGGATATATATGCCAGATGATCGTGCTGCAGTGTATAAACCTGTGTCCTGTAGCGAAAATACAGCGCTCTTCCGCCTTCACGCCTGCATACCTCCAGGATATGTACCAGAACATGTTCCAGTTCTCCACTTTCAACCGGTTTGACCAGATAGTTATAGGCAAACACTTCAAATGCTTCTTTATAGAATTTTTCATTCTCTGCCACCAGCACAACCGGGATATAATGTCCTTTCAGGCGCATTGCCCGCACAGTTTCCAGACTCCTGCCCTGATCACCATCCAGTCCCAGAAATATCAGATCGCAGATCTTGTGTCCCTCTGCCAGTCCCTTCAGGAGACTCTCTCTGGTCCGATACAGAAGGAGCTCTGCATCAGGGACCAGTGTGGAAAGCTGCCTGTACAGCTTCTGTGCATCCTTTCGTATTTCATCACATATCGCGATCGTCATCACTGCCATTGCCGTGTTTTCCTCCCTCATGCTCTTTCTGATATTAACATTTTATTTTCAAAGAAAGACCTACGCAATATGTGCTTCTAATTGTGCCTTGTTTTTTTACAAATTATTGCAATTCATGATCTGTTTTCGTATAATAATGTCATATAAGCACCAAAAGGAGTACTACTATGTCTGATTTCAGCAACAAATGCCGGGAATACCTAAAGGATACAGGAGAAAACGTTTATCAGTTATCTGCTTCTTCGGGACTTGACCGTACCTCGCTACAACGTATGATCACAGGGAAACGTCTTCCCGGTATTGATTTTGTGCGCCAGTTCTGCGATTCCCTCCGGATCAATCCTTCCCAACGCAGGGAACTGATGGAATTATATAAAATAGAAAAAATTGGAAAAGAAATATATTACAACCGCAAATATATACAGGAGCTTCTGGGTGTTATCAGCTCCCAGCAGGTCATTTCCCGGGAGGGTTTTCTCAGGCTTCCATCCTTTCCCTTTTACCGTGGAACTTTTTCTCTTGATGTGGAAAAGAAGGTCCTGAGCCTTTTTGAGGACATCCTGTCTTCCGGTTCTTCTGAAACGATCCGTACCAACCTTCCGGCCAACTGCCGGCTTCTTGTACAGATCTTTTCCCATCTTTATCCCAAATATGAGAAACTGCCACCGGTGATCCAGATCCTGCCGCTTCACCAGAACCCGTCCGCCTCACCGGATTACAACATGAATCTGGAAACCTTTCTCTGCACACTCCTTCCGATCCTGTCAGGTTTTGTGGGCTACCAGCCATATTATTACTATACTCAGACAGGCCGAGAGTTTTCCAGCTATGAACTGTTTCCTTTTTTCTTACTCACTGAAAAAAAGCTGCTGCTGTTATCCTCGGATATGATGACCTGTATTTTTACTGAAAATCCGGAAGCGATCCACGCATATCAACAGGAATTCCGGCGGGCTCTTGAGAATTCCAGCCAATTCTTCCTGCAGTCGGATTCTCCGGACAGGATCCTTAATATCTTTGGTTCTATCATGCAGACAAAGATCTCAACAAATTTTGCACTGGAATCTCATCCCTGCCTTGCACTGATGTCCTATGGTCCGGGCTTTATTCAGTCATTGTTTGATAACAGGGATATCGATCTTTCCGATCCGGTCTATACCCAGCTGGCAGCGGTTCTGAAACAGCCTTCCTTTGCTTTTACCGAAGCTGCCTTTTCCTGCAATTATTTTACACTGAACGGGATCCGGAAATTTGCCCGTACCGGACTCCTTGACGGACCTTATTCCTACCATCAGACTCCTCTTCCGAAAGAAGAGCGAAAAAAAGCCCTCAAGCATCTTCTTGACACAGATATGGGACATGAAAAATGCAGGATCCTGAAGCCTTCCGTACTTCCTGAAACCGGGATCCATCTGGAAGTTCTGTCTGACTATTCCGTTTTTCTCTGCTTTCTTTCCGAAAAAGATACTTTTCTCTGTATCTATCTGAAAGAAACCAGTATTGGACAGGCCCTGAATGATTACCTCTGTTCCCTGTCTGAGGAAGAATCCGTATATACAAAAAAAGAAGCCCAGCAGATCCTGCTGGGACTTCTTGAACAGCTTTAAGAGCCGGTACTTCTGTGATATTCTCTTGTGAGATCCTCCAGGATCCTGTCGGTTTCTCCGGATGCGATATGCTGCTCCGGGAGACCGGCAAAGCTTTTCAGAGCCTGGTCTGTTTCCTGCCTTACCATTTCATCTGTCTTCAGATCTTCCTGTCGTTTCCTGTATTCTTCTTCACTGTGAACACTGCGGTAGGCCAGAAGATAAACCTTCATCGCTTTCTCTGAATGCTTCTCCCTCCATGCTTTCCAAAAGCAATCCAGCGCTTTATCCATCTGGAACAGGTAACTGTATGCGCATCCCTGATTATGCAGGATCCTTTCACGCATCTCTCCGGTGATTTCTTTCCCGCCATGCTCCAGAAGCTTCTGATAAACACGGAGTGCATTCACATACATCCGATTCTCCATCAGCGCATCACCTTTGCGTTTCTCCCGTATTTCTTCAGGTTCACGTTTTCTGGCTTCAATGCGCCCGTTTAAGGTCTTAAGCTCTTCATAAGCCAGATAATTGATCTCTTTAAATATCGGATACAGTACTTCTTCAAGTCCGGCCTCTCTTCCAATATAAGGTTTCAGCTTGGCCGCAAGCTTCGGAAGCTCCAGTTCTTCCTCCAGCCAGGTACAGAGCTTACTGCTGATCAATGAGCTGTCCACAAGATAAAGATTGTTATAAAGATAATAGCAGAGTTCTTCTATAGAATAGATATTGGTACTGATATTTTCGATATAAAACGGCTTCTCTGCCTTTTTTACCTGACATAAAATATATCCGCTCATGCCTGCTTCCTTTCTTCCTGCTCATCCCATCGTACCAGTTCCCTCCAGATCTTCCCACTGGAAGGATACATTTCGCCAAAGCCCAGATCCTCTACTGTGATCTCACAGTCTCTCGGCGATACGTATTTCAGCGTGAGGGAAAGCCTTGAAGTCCGATTAGGCCGCTTTGGCAGACCCTCAAGTGCCATGGCCACACGTTTCTTCTCGGTTTCTTCCGGAATACTTACCACAAATACCAGTTCACTGGTATCATCCAGGATCAGCTCGCAGGATGCACTGCATTCATACCAGTTGCTGCCGCTTTCGATCAGCGGATAGTAAGCCGGAGAGCCCATCACCCGCATATCCATTCCTACGTCCGCAGCCACCAGCGAATCGCTTAAATAGCGGTAACCTTTGAGTTTTTTATCCTCCAGCCTGTCCTTACCGGCTATGCAGGCTCCCTTTGCAAAAAGATTGTTTCCGTAAAAAACCTTCCGTCCCTGATGACACAGGAGCTTTACAGACTGCTGTGCCCACTGCTGGTCAAATCCTTCTCCCGTGATCTGCACACTGGAGAAGAGCTCTTTGCCGAGAGTCTTACTGATAAAACGGTAAAATTCCACATCACGGATCTCTTCTTCCGGTTCAAGCTTTGTACTGACCGGATCCTCCAGTTTTACAAGCACCGGTCTGGAAGAGCCGTTGATGGTCAGCTTCCGGAAAGTTACCGTATCGCCTGCAAAGGCATACCATCCTACACTTCGATTCCAGGTTTCCCGTTTCTGTCCCAGTGCATAATAATAAAAGCTCTCGCCATAGTCCATAAGCATATATTTCTCACGGGAAAAACCTGCAAGGCTGCAGGCCTTCTGATAATTCCGTACCTGAAGTGTACTAAGCTCCGGCGATGTGATACAAAGGCACCGGGTATTCTTTACGATATCCTGGATTCCCAGAAATTTCAGGATTCCCCTTAGAAAATGTGCCAGAAGCTCTGCCGGCTCTTTTTCCTCTCCTGCCACCTGGATCTTTTCTTCCTTCTGACAGATATCATAGATATTTCCGATCATGATCCCGCCCTTTTCCCTGGCAAAATACTCTGCTTCCAGGCCTACGCAGTAATCACCGTGATCGGTACGATAGCAGATACAGCCCGGAGCTTCGTACTGACTGGCTCCTACCTTCATGGAAAGAGAACGGGCTTCTTCTGCTTTTCTGTCATAATAACAGATCTGTGTGTATTCTTTTCCAATATCAATTCCTATGATCAAGTCACGAATTTCATTCATCTTTCCGGTTCCTTCTCTATGACAAACATTTCATTAACGTACTGTTCCTGCCGGAGATACTGTGCCAGCTTCTCCTTCACTTCCGTGTCTTTCTCCAGTTTCCTTGCACAGAGTATCTGATTGATCAGCTGATATTTGCTGGATGCCTGGTCATTACTCTGGTTCATGGTCAGTATTTTTTCTTCCGTTTTGTGTACACCAGTTTCATCTTCTGTCTGGAAATAATATCGCAGGGTCTCTCCATAAAACAATGTAAATGCTCTGGCAAAAATTCCCTCATAGATATTTTTGAGCGGTTCACTTTTATAGTCCGGTACAGTTCCAAGACCTGTATCCAGGGAATAATACAGTGTGACCGAAGCCTCCGGTGAAGTATGATACTCTACAAAAGTCTTATCATCCAGCTGATACGGTCGCAGGATACTCTGATCCAGATTCCGGAAAAACTCAAATAGCATTCCGTCCTTTACACAGGAAGAGAGGATTTTTTCCTCCATTTCCAGATTTTCTTCATCAGAAGTTTTTTCTTCGGAAAGCAGCTTCAGAAGGGCCAGGTCACAGATCCGGTCTCCGGGCCACTCCTTTTCTCTGCGATTTTTCAGATACTCCTTAAGTCCAGGCATCTCCGGCATTTCTTTTACAAACATTCCGTAAGACATCAGAGTCAGATACGCACCGATCACACTCTCTTTTCCGGAATGACGGATATATTCTTTCAGGATATCCGCACCCTCTGGCCGGTAATCCCAGTTAAACATCAGAAGAGAAAGGATCCTCTCCTCCAGATTATAGGTATCCATCTCAAACCCACAGGCACTTTTCCAGATATCCAGAAGTTCATCCACAGGTCCAAACCGGAATTTCATCAGATACATGAGGATCACTTCATCATAGATTCCCTGTCGGTATACATGAGAGGAAAGTGCAATCAGCTCTTCGTCCTCCGCACAGTCACAGCGGATGATCATACGGCTTACCAGCTTCAGAAGAGCACGCTCCTCTACTCCTTCAAATCCAAATGCTTCCACCACGCTCATAGCCTGCGGAAACAGTCCCCGCTGGATCAGGATCTCCAGAAGGGTTTTCCGGTCGACCATGGCATATTCCCGATAATCCATCATCTCCAGACAGGCATCCAGATCTTCTCCCTGCACGTGATCCCGATAATAATCCAGGATCTTTTTGCGGATCAGCCTCTTATATTCATCGGTAAACGCCGGTGAAAGGACCAGTTTCTGAAAAATTCCCAGATTCTTACGACTGATCTCCTGACCCTGACAGTAATACAAAAGCACAGCCGGTTCATCCGCCCCTTTTTCCAACACTGCCGGAACCATCTCACGATCATCAAAAAGTGGTGTCAGATTATAATCTACCGTAGCAGCATAACGTCTCTGTTTTTCATCCTGAAATACAACGGCCGCATCTTCGCTGCAGATCCTTGGGTAAGCGATCCCATGGATACACGGATAGATTTCTTCCTGTTTCATCTGTCTGTGACGGACGATCACACTGCGGACCTTCGGATCATCCGTATACAGCCGGCAGGTAAACATTCTGGAGGCGATCACCTGCGCTTTTTCGCTGTCCGATGGTTCCCGCATGAATTCCTGATAAACAGCGGCATAATTTTCATTCATCCGGCCTTCCCGTAACTTACGGAAAGCAAATTCCTCCATGCTTTCACGATAACTTTCGTATGTCTGTGGATCACGTTCCTTCCCTGCAATGATGCATGCATACAGATAGGCACGCTTGGAATCACCGAGAGTATTGTTGTTATAGGTAAAATACATCAAAAGCGGTTTCGGCAGGACTCTCCGATAAGAAGTATCCAGTGTTTCCACATAATATTCATACAGCCGTGTGATCCGGATCCCGCGGTCCACGGCAGCGGAAAACCACTGAAAATATTCCGGTTTTCTTGGATTTCCCTTCATAATATATTTACAGATAGCTTCCACGGTATCATCCGACGGAAAGGCTTCACATCCCATGGCCATAGCACGGTACAGACTTTCGTTAAAAGCTTTCTCATAACCGGAAAGATATGCCAGGCGCATGACCAGCTCTTCCGTCAGCATCTGTTCTTTTCCTGCAAAAAGGAATACCTGGGACCAGAACCCATTGATTCGATGCAGCAGAGACATATCTGCACAAATACTGTTCCATGCTTCCAGATACAGAAAAGGACTTGTACATCCCCGCTCAAAAAGTTCCTCCATCAGAAAGATCTTTTTTGACGGAGAAAGCGTATGATCCATTTCAAATACCAGTTTCAGAAGGATAAAGCTGTCTTCCTTCTGCATCTGGAAATTCTGTACCTTGCGGAGGGCCTGTTCCTTATCCCGGTACAGCCCGGTCTGTGTACACAGATACAGATAAATCCCTGCCAGTTCCAGTTCATTGTGATAAAAGGATTTATTCTGATAACGCTCAAGGATTTCTGAAGCCTGGTCATCTTCTCCTTCCAGATGAAGAAGATAGGCTTCCAGAAGCTGATATTCCGGATATTTCAGTCCGTTTTCGCCCATACGGTCAAGCTTCTCATGAGTAGAGGCTGTCCAGGTCTGAAAATCTGTTCTTTTACAGAGATATCCCAGGTATTCCTTCATCAGAGATATCCGGTACTGTTTTTCCAGAAGATCCAGGTTCACGGCACTCTCAGTTCCTCTGGATGCAAGAACGTGATATACCAGTTTCTGGTATGGGGTTTTTACAATGATCTCGCCGTACTGATTTCCTTTTCCCAGTTTTTCCTGGCGGATCACATAGTTTATTTCACAGGTACTTCCAATAAAATCCTCTTCTGTGACCACATGCTTGCCTGCCTCCAGAAAATCCCCGTTTACCTCAATATCTGCCCGCAGGTGTCCCCATCCGCTCCTGTGGATATAAAGGGATTCCTGAACAGATTCACTGACATCATAAAAACCGGCCTCTTCTCTGTTCAGACTCAATGTCACCTTTTCCTTGGCACCGGCTGCGATCAGAAATTCCTCCAGATGCTGATAGGTCACCGGCTGCTGTGACATTCCTGCATAAAGAGAACGGATCTTCTCACTCTGATCACTCAGGATCAGAGAAAAATGTCGTTCTGTAAAGATCCGGTAAGCCTCATGGAAATCTTCCTTTGCAATGTGCAGAAATTCTTCCAGAGAAGATACCTTTCTGCCTGCACTCTTCACCTCTTCCGTCTGTACCTGTACAGTGAACGGCAGCTTATATTCTCCGATACTGGTAGTAAAACACAGCCAGCCTTCAAAGCTCTCTCCCGGCTTCATTCCCTCTGCATCTACCCCATAAGGCATGCGCACTGTGGTTCCGGAAAAGCGGTCAAATCCGGGCACCAGTCTCCGGTCAGATGAAGTCACAAAGCCACTGATCCTGCGGTTGTCATCGGTACCGAAATAAATCTCATCCTTTGTAGTCTCTCCTGCCTTCAGCGTAGCGAAAATACGGTCCTGTGAAAACAGAAGCTCAGGCTGTTCATAAATAAATTTTCCGTTAAGAAGCTGTTCTATCCTCTTTTTCAAAATATATACTCCTCATCAATATACACTGATTGTTGTCACTCGTATTTTATGATTATACACCAGATCAGAATGTGGCGCAACAGGTGTTCGCCTCTGTCCTTTTTATAAAGTTTCTGTTGGAAAAGCACGAAAAGCACGTCCGGCTCATAAGCTATAAGGAAATCCCCTTTGAGGTGAACCCTTGAAAACCTTTCTGAAACCGCTTTCTTTTGCGGAAGAGCAGTTCTATCTTCTGCAGCTCCAAAGGGGCGATCCGGAAGCAAAAAATATCCTTATCGAACACAATCTCCGCCTCGTAGCACATGTTGCAAAAAAATATCAGGGATGTGACGAGGATCAGGATGATCTGATCTCCATAGGCACCATAGGTCTGATCAAAGCCATTTCCACCTTTGATCCCAGCCGGACTTCCAAGCTTTCCACTTATGCTGCACGGTGCATTGACAATGAGCTTCTCATGATGTTCCGTGCCCGCAGGAAACGTTCCAGAGAAGTTTCTCTCTATGAACCCATCGGCACAGACCGGGAAGGCAACGAGATCAGCCTTCTCGATATCATTGAAAGTCCACCCGTTGATGTTGTGGATGATTGTTTCAAAAAGGACAGCATTTCCTATCTTCTCCGTTATATCCGGACAGTACTCTCCCCAAAGGAATACCAGGTGATCTGCTGCCGCTACGGTTTGAATGGCCAGGAGCCACTGACCCAGCGAGAGATTGCTGAAAATCTCTCCATCAGCCGCTCCTATGTATCCCGTATCGAAAAGAACGCTCTTCGAAAACTCCGTACTCTTTTTCCTGAAAATCAGTAAAGGGGAGAACGTTCTTTTCGTTCTCCCCTTTACTCTCTTATCCACCCTTTCGGATCATTCACCTCTTCGGAGAATATCAAATACCTCCGGCATCTCAGTCAGTTTCACATAGATCCTCTGCTGAGCATGTGGTGCACTCTCCATAGCTTCGCCCTCTTCATTATAAATGGCTTCCACTGTGACCGGAATATTCCTTCCGTCCGGTTTCATGATCTCGATGGTCTCTCCTACAGAAAACTTGTTTCTCTGTGTCAGTCTTGCCAGACCTCTCTCATCGATCTCTTCTGCAAATCCAAGATATGTGTATTCTCTTACATATGTGTTGCTGTCATAGATCTGGGTATTCTCATCCGGCTTTCCGTAGAAAAATCCGGTGGTAAACTGACGGTAGGTACAGTTTGAGATCTGCTCCTGATACCACGGCATATTTGCATGATATTTTTCCGGACTTTCCATACAGTCGTCAATGGCTTTGCGGTAGGTTCTTGCCACTGTTGCCACATAAAGAGCTGTTTTCATACGTCCTTCGATCTTCAGGCTGTCAATACCGCTTGTAAGGATATCTTCCATATGTTCTACCATACAGAGATCCTTGGAATTAAAAATAAAAGTTCCTCTCTCATTTTCAAATACCGGCATGTATTCTCCCGGACGCTTCTCCTCCACAACAGAATATTTCCATCTGCAGGGATGGGTACAGGCTCCCTGATTGGCATCTCTTCCTGCCATAAAGTTACTGAGAAGACATCTTCCGGAATAGGAAATGCACATGGCACCGTGAATAAACGTTTCAATCTCCATATCCTCCGGAATATGTGCCCGGATCTCCCGGATCTCTTCCAGAGAAAGCTCTCTTGCACTTACCACACGTTTGGCACCAAGGTTATACCAGAAACGGTAAGTCTCATAATTGGTATTATTTGCCTGTGTACTGATGTGACGCTCGATCTCCGGGCAGATTTCCTTTGCATACATAAAGATTCCCGGATCTGCGATGATCAGTGCGTCCGGTCCGATCTCCTTCAGTTCCTGAAGATATTCCCTTACACCCTCAAGATCACGGTTATGCGCCAGGATGTTTACTGTCACATAAACCTTTACACCATGGGAATGGGCAAATGCGATTCCCTCACACATATCTTCTTTTGAAAAATTCTTAGCCTTTGCACGAAGTCCAAAAGCTTCTCCGCCGATGTAAACAGCATCTGCACCATATATGACGGCAACCTTTAAAACCTCAAGGCTGCTCGCCGGAACCAATAGTTCTGGTCGTTTCATAAACCTGTTCTCCTGTTTTTACACTTACAGCCGCTCCGTCTCCAAGAGGAAGCACCGATGTACGAAGCACCGGGCTGTGAGTCAGCTGCCAGAGATATTCTCTCATTCTTTTATAGATTGTACGGTTACGCCGTTCCACAAGATAATGAGATTCAATAATATCCCCTTCCTGCAGCACGTTGTCAGATACCAGCACGCTTCCCTCTTTCATCAGTCTCAGCACGTCAGGAAGCCAGTGGATATACTGGCCCTTGGCTGCGTCCATGAAGATCATATCAAAGGTTCCGGTAAGATTCTTCAGGATTTCTCCGGCATCTCCCTCCAGAAGCGTGATCTGTGACTCTCTTCCTGCGCGCCTGAAATTATCCTTTGCGACAGGAATTCTTTTTTCATAATTCTCTATGGTAACAATTTCCATATCTTCCGGCCCATACTCACACATAAGAAGTGTGGAGAAGCCTACGGCAGTCCCCACCTCCAAAATGCGCTTCGGTTGTTTCAGTGCCAGAAGCATCCTCATAAAGCTCTGCATATCTCTCCGGATGATCGGCACCCGGTCTGCAAGTGCCTTTGTCTCCAACTCCTGCAGAAATGGAGTATTCCCCATATCCAGTGAATTGATATAGGTCTGCATGCGTTCTTCTACGATCACTGGCTGTTCGATCCTTCCTTGCTCTCTTCTCCTGACAGCACTGCAATGATCCTGGTCGGTGTATAAGCTGTACTGAGAAGGTATGTACCTGCTTTGATCTGTCCGTGATATGCGGACATTCTTTCCTGTATGGTAAATGCAAGCGCATCCTTGATAAGACCCTTCTGCTCCAGTGTCTTGCCTACTTTATATGCAGAAGCACCTTCTTTTATGACTACCGTGACCTGTTGTCCCTCTCCCGGGCTCATAGCCTGCTGGTTAAACACATCGTAGCCAAACTGATATGCTGATTTTCCAACCCAGATCAGAAATACGATAATAAAGATATATACAGCGGTTTTAAATACCCCTCCAGCCAGAAAAACGCCGGCCCTGCCAACCTTGTCTCTTGTGTCTGCCATAGTCTTTCCTCCTATAAGTCAGGAATCTGTATGTCGATCCCGTCCACCAGCGTCCTGCATATCCGCTGCATCAGTCTGCACAGCGCAAGCTCTGCGTCGAGATAGGCATTTACTTTCAGGTTCTGTCTCAGACTTGCAGACTCCTGATTGAGCTGTTCCGCAATATGAAACAGCTCATCCTTGTCTGAATGATTCTGCAGTCTGAAATTATCTCCACGGAATCTCATCACTCTGGCTTTCAGCTCAGGATCCGCTTCAAGCTGGGCTGCCTGTTTCTGATATTCCTGATATTCATCGCTTCTGTGCACAGCATCGAGAAGCTTCTCGATCTCCATGCTGATCTCATCCATGAACCTACGCCTCCATAATGATAGGCAGGATCATAGGATTTCTCTTGGTCCGTTTCCACAGATACTCTCCAAGGGCATCCTTGACCTCGGTTTTGATCTTGCCCCAGTCCGTGATATTGTTCTCCAGGCAGGAATCCAGTGCAGTTTCCACAACCTGTCTGGCATGCTCCATAAGATCCTCAGATTCTCTTACATACACAAAACCTCTGGAAACGATATCCGGACCTGCGAGAACTACATTACTGTGGCGCTCCAGTGTCATAACTACGATCATGATTCCATCTTCAGACAGGTGCTGACGGTCACGGAGTACGATATTTCCCACATCGCCAACGCCAAGTCCGTCTACGAAGATCGCACCTGTATGAACGCTTCCTGTCACCTTGGCATCCTGTCCGTCCAACTCCAGAACATTTCCGGAAGAAAGGATAAAAATATTCTCCTTCGGGATTCCCAGATCTTCCACAATGTGTTTCTGTGCAGTCAGATGACGGTACTCACCATGGATTGGAATGGCATATTTCGGTTTTACGAGGGAGTAGATCAGCTTGATCTCCTCCTGGCAGGCATGTCCGGAAACATGGACATCCTGGAAAATAACCTTGGCTCCCTTCATAGACAGTTCGTTGATGACCTTGGAAACTGCCTTTTCATTTCCGGGGATCGGATTGGAGCTGAAGATGATGGTATCGTTAGGCTTGATCGTGATCTTCTTATGGATATTGGCTGCCATACGGGAAAGTGCCGCCATGGACTCACCCTGGCTTCCGGTTGTGATCAGAACCACCTTGTCGTCCGGATAATTCTTCACCTGATCGATCTCGATCAGTGTGTTCTCCGGGATCTGCAGATAGCCAAGCTCTGACGCTACGGAAATAACATTGACCATACTGCGGCCTTCCACAGCAACCTTTCTTCCGAACCGGTATGCAGTGTTAATGATCTGCTGCACACGATCCACGTTGGATGCAAAGGTTGCAATGATGATCCTGGATGTACGGTACTCATTAAAAAGATTATCAAATACATGTCCCACTGTACGCTCGGACATTGTAAATCCCGGTCTCTCTGCATTGGTACTCTCACACATCAGTGCAAGCACCCCCTTCTTGCCGATCTCTGCAAAACGCTGCAGATCGATGGCATCTCCAAATACCGGTGTATAATCAACTTTAAAGTCTCCTGTGTGTATCACGATTCCCACCGGTGAATAAATAGCAAGTGCGGATGCATCCTGGATACTGTGATTCGTTTTGATAAATTCCACAGCGAAATCCCCAAGATTGATCACCTGCCCGTGTTTTACCTCTTTCAATTTGGTAGAACGCATAAGGTTATGCTCTTTCAGTTTGTTGCGGATCAGTCCCAGTGTCAGCTTGGTAGCATAGATCGGAACATTGATCTCTTTCAACACATACGGAAGAGCTCCGATATGATCCTCATGTCCATGAGTGATCACAAATCCCTTCACCTTGGAAATATTTTCCTTAAGGTATGTTACATCCGGAATGACCAGATCGATTCCCAACATATCGTCCTCAGGGAAAGAAAGACCACAGTCTACAACTACAATACTGTCGCCATACTCAAAAGCGGTAATGTTCATTCCGATCTGCTCCAGACCGCCAAGTGGTATGATCTTAAGCTTGGATGTTGTTCTGCGGCCGGTTTTCCGACCGGATGGCCTGCCGCCGGTCTTTGCCGGTTTCTGTGTGTTTCTGCTGTTTTTTACAGCGCCACCGGCTGCTGTTTTCTTTGCTGTTGGCCGGAAAGGCTTATCCTGACGGTTTTTGCTGCCACCACGATACTGTCTTGTTCTTGATCCGGCATTCTTTTGTCTTGCTGCGGTTCTTCTGGCACCGCCTGCGGAAATTTGTACTCTGCTCTCCGCATTTTTGTTGTCATCGTTGTTCTCGCTTTTCAAAAATCGCTCCTCCATTCAAAATTCACGTCATCCAGCATCTGCTGAAAAACTGCATATACAGCCTGAAGTTCGTCATCATCCTCGACCATCTCATAACAGGCTTCTGTGCTTCCCGGAGCTGAAATATCCTTCAGAATATATGCGTCTGCTTCCTCATCCTGTGAATCGGACACCAAAAGATAAGTCACACCCGCAATATTGGTCTGCTCCTCTACGTAAAACTCAGCAGCTGTGCCGTCGTCTGACTGAAATATTATTTTTTCCATATTTAATTCTTCCTTATCCGTTCTTGTCAAGCGGATATTCACAATCCGCATTTGCTACCTGATCCGCTCAAAATATCTATTTGCGTTTCCGATCATTCTTCCACGCCTTCCTGCTGCTCTCTTCTGTGTGCGGCAGCATCCAGATATCCCTGCAGGATAAAGACTGCTGCTACCTGATCCAGATACTGTTTACGGTCTTCCTTATGCACACCGGTCTCCTCCAGAGTACGGTCTGCCGCCATGGTAGTCAGTCTCTCATCCCACATAACAACAAGCAGACCCGTACGTTTCTCCAGCATTTCCTTAAACTCCAGAGATTTCTCGGCCCGCTCTCCTACTGTATTGTTCATATTTTTCGGGTATCCCAGAACGATCTCCGTAACCTGATACTCCGAAATGATCTCTTCAATACGTGCCAGAGTACGACGAAGCTTGTTTTCCTGCTTGCGCCATACGGTTTCCACACCTTGGGCTGTTAGACCAAGGGGATCGCTCACTGCAACCCCAACGGTCTTCGAGCCATAGTCCAGTCCCAGTACTCTCATATTACCGTTCCCAGGACTTATTCTTGATATACTCGGTGAGAAGCTCCTCTACCAGCTCATCACGCTCCACCTTCATGATCATGCTTCGCGCACCCTTGTGGCTTGTGATGTAGGTCGGGTCTCCGGACATAATATATCCTACGATCTGATTCACCGGATTGTAGCCCTTCTCATCCATTGCATTGTACACCAGATCCAGGACTTCTTTTACCTGAAGCTCCTGATCCGGTTTTGTTCTGAAATACTGTGTATTTCCCAGATTATTCTCTGCCATTGTCTCTCACGTCCTTAAAATATATTCTTTTTTATTTTAATATAAATTTACATAAATTACAATCTTAAATTTAACGAGGATTGCGAATACAAACTGTCAACGTTACTGTTCACTCCGTTCTCAGTAACACGCTTCGCAAAATATTACCAGTGAACAAACAACCTTTCAACATACGATCCCGTTCTTCACTCCACGGCTTCACCGGTCATGATATGCTCTTCAAGAAAGCCTTCTGCCTTTACGATTACGATATCATTTACGCCATAAGCTTCCGATTTCGGTACAGCAGTTTTTATATACTCCCGGCTGTGTCCCAGATACCAGGTCCGTCCATCCTTTGTATACTCTTCCTCGATCAGTACCTCCAGGTTTTTGCCAAGCATGGATTTCTCATAATCCCCTGCATGACGATGATGCAGCTCGATCATCTTCTCACTGCGGAAGGATTTCTCCGCCTCTGTCAGCTGTCCGTCCATGGCAGCTGCCTTTGTTCCCTGTCTTCTTGAATATTTGAAGATATGAGTCTCGTAAAAACGGATGCTGTCCACAAAATCATAGGATTTCCGGAATTCTTCCTCCGATTCCTGCGGAAAGCCTACGATCACATCCGTTGTCAGTGCCGGATTTCCATACACTTCTCTTAAAAGCTCACAGCGTTCTCTGTATTCCCCGCTTCTGTATCTGCGGTTCATCCTCTCCAGGGTCTCATCACAGCCACTCTGCAGAGAAAGATGGAAATGCGGGCATACCTTCGGCAGCGCCGCGATCCCTTCCGCAAATTCTCTTGTAACGATTCCCGGTTCCAGCGATCCCAGACGGATACGCCTGATTCCTTCGATCTCATGCACAGCACGGATCAGAGAAAGCAGTGTCTCTTTTTTCTCCTCCGGGAAATCCACTCCATAGGAGCTTAAATGGATTCCTGTAAGGACCACTTCCTTATACCCTTTTTCCGCAAGTGCACGGACCTCCTTCAGCACACTTTCAATATTCCGGCTTCTGACACGGCCTCTTGCATAGGGAATGATACAGTACGTACAGAACTGATTGCATCCGTCCTGAACCTTGATATATGCCCTTACATGTTCTGCTGTATGATCAATGGAAAGTTCCTCATACTCTTTTGTCTGATTGATCTTGATCACATGGGAACCATGGCCCGGTTTGTTTTCCGCATATTCGGCCAGTGCCTCCACAATATTGATCTTCTGGTTATTTCCTAGAACAAGATCAATGGCTTCGTCTTTTTCCAGTTTCTCGCCACCGGTCTGTACATAACAGCCCGTTGCCACCACGATCGCTTCCGGATTCATTTTTTTTGCTTTGTGGAGCATCTGTCTTGATTTTCTGTCTGCAATATTGGTTACTGTGCAGGTATTGATCACATAAATATCCGCTCCCGGCTCAAAAGGCACGATCTCATATCCCGCCTCCTCCAGAAGCTGCTGCATGGCCTCGATCTCATAGGCATTTACTTTGCAGCCCAGGTTGTGTAATGCAACTTTATTTCCCATTTTTCCTCACTTTTTTTACACTTTAACTAATTATTAAAACAATTTTTATCTCTTTTCACCTTGACTTTTTGGGTACTGACAGGTAAGATGAAAGCTGTAAAACAACAAAAATTTATCAAGGGAGGTTATTATAATGAAAACAGCTAAAATCTCACTGAATTCCATCGATAAGGTGAAAGCATTCGTAAACGAGATCAGCAAATTCGACTGCGATTTTGATTTAGTATCCGGAAGATATGTGATCGATGCAAAATCCATCATGGGTATCTTCAGCCTGGATCTTTCCAAGCCGATCGACCTCAACATCCATGCAGATGGCGCTGCTCTGGATAACGTAATGCAGATTATTTCCAAATATACAATCGACTAATCTATACTGTATATTTGAGAGGAACTGTATCGTATACAGTTCCTCTTTTTTCATGCTTTCAGAATCCTTCTGTTCTCAATGAACTCCCTTTTCCTGATATATCGGTAATTCCAGGGAACCTCTGCAGCGAGGTTCCCTGTTTGTTTTTTCTTATCTAAAAACGGATCACTGAATTTCAATGATCTCTGTGGTATTCAGAGCCGTTTCCATAAGCTCATCGATCTTCTCAGAAAGCTTCTGCTCAGAACGGCGGATCACCTTAAGATTCGGCTTTGTTACAGGATGTTTCGCTACAAAGATGGTACAGCAATCCTCAAACGGCTGAATAGAAGTCTCAAAGGTATCGATCTTTCTGGAAATACGGACGATCTCCTCTTTATCAAAGCCGATCACCGGACGATATACCGGAAGTGTGCAGACTTCATTTGTAGAAGCAAGGCTCTGTAAGGTCTGGCTTGCAACCTGTCCGATGCTCTCACCTGTGATAAGTCCGAGACAACGGTCTTTTTTAGCGAAATGCTCGGCAATACGCATCATATATCTTCTCATGATAATAGTAAGCTCATCATGAGGACACTGATCATAAATATAAAGCTGTATATCTGTAAAGTTAACTACATGGAGACGGATCGGTCCGCTGTATTTGGCTACCAGGCGGGCAAGATCCACTACCTTCTGTTTTGCGCGCTCACTGGTGTAGGGCGGTGCATGGAAATATACCGCATCGATCTTAACACCACGTTTTGCGATCATATAGCCGGCAACCGGACTGTCGATTCCACCGGAAAGAAGAAGCATGGCTTTTCCGTTTGTTCCGATGGGCATTCCGCCTGCGCCCGGAATGGTCTGGGAATATACGTAAATCTTGTCACGGATCTCAACAGAAAGATCCAGCTCCGGATGATGAACATCTACACTTGCCTCCGGGAACGCATCCAGGATACGTCCGCCAAGCTCAGCACTGACTTCCATGGAGCTGATCGGATAGGATTTCTTTGCGCGGCGTGTCCAGACCTTGAAGCTTCCGTTAAAGTCCGGATGCCACTGCTTCATATAACCCACAACATCTTCGGCAAGCTTCTCAAAGCCCTGTTCTTCATAGATCATAACCGGGCAGATGCCTACAATACCGAATACATGCTGCAGCGCATCTACAGCCTCATCGTAATCATAATTCTCCGGGCAGAATACATAAACTCTTCCCTGCTCTTTTTTTACTTCAAAATCTCCCTCGATCTTGGAGAGTGCGATCTCCATCTGATGTACGAGAGCATCTTCAAAACGATAGCGGTTTTTTCCCTTAAGGGCAATTTCCGCATATTTGATCAGAAATGCATGTACTAACATAAAAATCCCTTTCTTCTGTATTCTCTATCGACGTGCATACCTGCGCAGCATCGGAATTGTTTTTCCCAGTGCTTCCAGGCAGTAATCTACCTCTTCAAAGGTATTTTCCTCACAGAAGCTGATGCGGACGGTACTTTCCACATCGGCTCTGCTCAAGCCTATAGCTGTCAGTGTTGCACTTGGTTTTCTCTTATGACTGGAGCATGCACTTCCTGCGGAAATATATACTCCGAATTCTTCCAGTGTATGGAGCAGGACTTCGCTTCGGACTCCATGAAAAGTCACGCTCATGATGTGCGGTGCCCCTTCTCTTAAAGGCATTCCGTTGATGGTGATGTCTCCAAGCTTTGAAAGTCCCTCTGCCATCCGTTCTTTCAGGTCATAAAGGTGCTGTATTTTTTTATCAAAATCCGTATATACCATCTCTGCGGCAACGCCAAGGCCTGCGATTCCCGGCACATTGTCTGTTCCGGAACGCATACCGTTCTGCTGTCCGCCGCCAAGGATCTGCGGCTGTACTCTTACTTTTTCGTTGATGTAGAGAAAGCCTACGCCCTTTGGTCCATGGATCTTGTGGCTGCTCACAGAAAGAAGATCGATCCCCAGCTTTTTCGGATAGATACGATACTTTCCGAACGCCTGGATGGCATCTACATGAAAAAGTGCTTTCGGACTTTTTTCATGGACAAGCTTTCCGATTTCTTCTACCGGCATCACGGCTCCCACTTCATTGTTCACATACATCACAGACACCAGGATCGTATCCGGACGAAGAGCCGCTTCCAGTGCATCCAGCTTTACAACGCCCTGATGATCAACAGGAAGAATGGTCACCTCATAGCCCTGTTCCTTCAGATAAGCAAAAGGCTGGGCCACTGCTGCATGCTCTACTGCAGTTGTGATGATATGGTTTCCCATTCGCTTATTGGCTTCCACACCACCGATGATAGCAAGGTTATCCGATTCTGTTCCACCGGAGGTAAAAAGAATCTCTTTTTCATTCACTTTCAGTAATTTTGCAAGGGTCTGGGCACTTCTGCGGACATAATTCTCCGCTTCCATTCCCTTTTTATGCATGGCAGAAGGATTTCCGAAATCTTCTGTCATGGTTTTGCAGACAATATCCTTTACTTCATCGAAGCATCTCGTTGTCGCGGAATTGTCAAAATATGCTTCCATAGTTTATTCATCCTCCAGTTGAAACATCAGAACAGAAAGTACTGCGAGTCCTGCAGTTTCTGTTCGTAAGATCCGGTGTCCCAGGGTGATGGGTTTCGCACCGGCTTCCATGGCATCTGCCACTTCCTGCTCTTCAAAACCACCCTCCGGGCCGATAAAGACACCGATGCTTTTTCCCGGTTCGATCGACCGGATCAGTTCTTTCGTCTCTTTCATTCCCTTTGCAAGCTCATAAGGGATCAATAGAACGTCCAGTTCTTTTGCATAGCCAAGGGCTTCTTTAAAGGTCATCACAGAATGTACCTCCGGCACCAGCATACGCTTGGACTGTTTTGCCGCACTTTCTGCGATCTGCTGCCAGCGGGATACTTTTTTTTCTGCTTTTTTGTTATCCAGTTTTACCACGCAGCGCCTGGTTGAAACCGGAACTACGGAATATGCTCCAAGCTCCACAGCTTTCTGGATGATCAGTTCCATCTTGTCTGCTTTCGGCAGGCCCTGAAAAAGATAAATGCGGTTCTGCAGCTCATAATCCGGCTCCTGTACATAGAGGATATGAAGCAGGACTTCATTCTCCCCTGCGTTTTCGATCACACAGTGATATTCTTTTTCCTTGTCGCTGATCCAGAGCTCCTCGTCTTTTTTCATGCGGAGCACATTGACAATATGATTGACATCATTTCCTGTGATACGGATCTCATGTCTGTCCCTGTCGATCTGATGAGGTTCCACAAAAAATCGCTGCATGAGATCAGTCCTTTCTTGCTGTCACAGATACCCACTCGCCCTGATGAGTCACCTCAACAAGCGTCAGTCCGGCGTCTTTTACAGCCTTCACTACGACATCCTCCTTTACATCCAGAATGCCTGATGTAATGTAGTAAGCGCCTTTTTTCATCTGTGCAACGATCACCGGAGTCAACGGTACCAGAACATCTGCCAGGATATTTGCAGTTACGATATCATATTTCTCATATCCGACCTGTTCCTGAACTTCTTTGTCATCGATGATGTTTCCGATCATCATGTCAAAGGATTTCTCCTCGATCTGGTTGGCCTCCTTGTTCTCAGATACTGCCGGAACTGCACAGGGATCAAGGTCTGTACCAACCACATGACCTGCACCAAGCTTCAGTGCAACGATCCCCAGGATTCCACTTCCGGTTCCCACATCAAGGATCTCCATTCCCGGCTTCACAAATTTCTTCAACTGACGGATCACAAGCTGTGTGGTCTCATGCATTCCTGTACCAAAGGCAGTTCCCGGATCAATGTGGAGGATCATCTTGTCCTTATCTTCTGCCTTCACTTCTTCCCAGGACGGTACGATCAGAATATCGTCTACATAGAACTGATGGAAGTACTGTTTCCAGTTATTGATCCAGTCCTTATCCTCTGTCTGGGATTCTGTGATGGTTGCCTCTCCGATATCCACAAAGCTTCTCAGATCCTCCAGTGCAGCCTTCACATCTTTCAGAATTGCCTCGGTATCCGCATCCTCTTCCAGATAGAAGTTCAGATATGCGATCCCGTCATCTGCTGGTCCTTCCGGCATGATATCCACGAACATCTGCGCTTTGTCCTCATCGGTCAGCGGCTGTTTATCCTGGATTTCCACACCTTCAATTCCCACCTCGGCGAGTGTACAGATCACAATATCCTCTGCCTCTGTTTTTGTCTTAAGTGTAAAACGGTTCCATTTCATCTTTTATATCTCCTTATGCTGTATACACATTTACGGATTTTCATTCCAGTCTGTCGCCTGTTTTCTATTGTCCCGAAAACGGGCACTTCTTTTAATATACACGAATACAGAAAAAAAAGAAAGAGGCATTTTGTGCCTCTTTCCTGTTTTCACTTTATTTATTCCTCAAACATTTCCTTAACTTTCTCACGGAAACCTTTTTTCTTCTTTTCGGTTTTTTCGGAAGTCTCGGATGTGCTGTCCTCTGACGGACGGTTTCCACATGCCGCATCAAAAGCTTCCAGAGCTTTCTTTGCTTCCTCATTGAGATTTGTCGGAGTCTGGACTACCAGGGTTACATAGTGGTCACCACGAACGTTCTTGTTACGTAATGACGGAACACCTTTGCCCTTCAGGCGGATTCTTGTATCCGTCTGTGTTCCCGGTTTCACCTCATAGGAAACCTCACCGTCTACCGTATTGATACGCATCTCACCGCCAAGTGCAGCCTGTGCAAATGTGATCGGAGCTGTTGAAAAGATATTCATATCCTGTCTCTGGAAGATCGGATGACGGGCTACATTTACCTCAACCAGCAGATCTCCTCTCGGACCGCCGTTGGTTCCCGGCTCACCTTTTTCACGGATACGGATGCACTGGCCATTGTCGATACCGGCCGGTACAGATACCTGGATCTTCTTTCTGGAAGAGGTATATCCGGTTCCACGGCAGGCGCTGCATTTATCCTTGATCACCTTACCGGTTCCATTACAGTCCGGACAGGTCTGAACATTACGTACCATACCAAACATGGACTGCTGAGTGTAAACGATCTGACCCTGGCCTTTACATTTCGGACATGTGACCGGTGATGTTCCAGGTTTCGCTCCGGTTCCGTGACATGTGGTACACTCATCCTTCAGAACGATCTCCAGCTCTTTCTCGCATCCGAAAACCGCTTCCTCAAAAGTAATGTTCACACGTGCACGAAGGTTGGCACCCTTCATCGGTCCATTGTTGGCCCGTCTGGTTCTGCCTCCGCCGCCGAACAGGTCTCCGAAGATATCTCCGAAGATGTCTCCCATATCCGCACCGTTGAAGTCGAATCCACCAAAGCCGCCGGCACCGCCTCCGCCGCCGTTTTCGAATGCTGCATGACCAAACTGATCATACTGTCTTCTCTTGTCGGCATCACTTAAAACGGAGTAAGCCTCTGTCGCCTCTTTGAATTTCGCTTCAGCCTCTTTATCACCCGGATTTACATCCGGGTGATATTTCTTGGCCAGCTTACGATATGCTTTTTTTAATGTTGCGTCGTCGGCGTTTTTATCCACACCTAAGACTTCATAATAATCTCTTTTATCAGCCATTGTAATTATTTCCTACTTGTCTTAGACTTCCTTGTAATCAGCATCTACAACATCATCGCCGTATCCTGCTTCATTTCCGCCCTGAGCACCAGCGTTTCCGCCCATGTTGCCCATATCCGGTCCAGGACCAGCCTGACCCTGAGCTCCCTGAGTCTGCTCATACATCTTGGAGAACAGTTTCTGAGCGCTCTCCATCATCTTCTCCTGTGCAGCTTTGATATCTGCAACCTGAGAATCAGTAAGCTCCTGAGCATTTGCTGTCTGTGCAAGAAGATCTTTCAGTGCATTGAGGTCAGCCTCAACACTTGCTTTATCGTTTGCGTCAAGCTTGTCGCCAGCTTCCTTCAGAGCATTCTCAACCTGGAATACCATGGAGTCTGCATTGTTTCTTGTGTCGATCGCCTCTTTACGTTTCTTATCCTGAGCCTCGAACTCAGCTGCTTCTTTGACAGCTTTGTCGATATCGGAATCGGACATATTGGAACCAGCTGTGATTGTGATGTGCTGCTCTTTACCTGTTCCAAGGTCTTTAGCGGATACATTAACGATACCGTTGGCATCAATATCAAATGTTACCTCAATCTGCGGAACTCCACGACGTGCTGGCGGGATTCCATCCAGACGGAACTGGCCGAGGGATTTGTTGTCTTTCGCGAACTGACGCTCACCCTGTACAACGTTGATATCTACAGCTGTCTGGTTATCTGCTGCTGTGGAGAAGATCTGGCTCTTCTTTGTAGGAATTGTAGTATTTCTCTCGATCAGACGAGTTGCGATACCACCCATTGTCTCGATGGACAGTGACAGTGGAGTAACATCCAGAAGAAGGATATCACCGGCACCTGCATCACCTGCAAGTTTACCACCCTGTACGGAAGCACCAAGTGCAACACACTCATCCGGGTTCAGGTTCTTGCTCGGCTCTTTGCCTGTTAACTGTCTTACCTTATCCTGTACTGCCGGGATACGGGAAGAACCACCAACCAGAAGTACCTGGCCAAGCTCAGAAGCTGTGATACCTGCATCAGACAGTGCACGGCGAACCGGCTCTGCTGTCATCTCTACAAGATCATGTGTCAGCTCATCAAATTTAGCTCTTGTAAGGTTCATATCGAAATGCTTCGGTCCCTCAGCTGTAGCTGTGATGAACGGAAGGTTGATGTTTGTTGTTGTTGCGGAAGAAAGCTCTTTCTTAGCCTTCTCAGCTGCCTCTTTCAGTCTCTGAAGAGCCATCTTATCATTGCTTAAGTCTACGCCCTCTGTTCTCTTGAACTCAGCAAGCATGTAATCTGTGACTTTCTTATCAAAGTCATCTCCACCAAGACGGTTGTTACCAGCTGTGGAAAGAACCTCGATAACACCATCACCGATCTCGATCACAGATACATCGAATGTACCACCGCCAAGGTCGTATACCATAATCTTCTGCTCTTTCTCATTGTCAAGACCATATGCAAGAGCTGCTGCTGTAGGCT
>OLNR01000188.1_pt1 | contig 58473 bp, 48 predicted proteins | sample 1672231 | NCBI WGS metagenome assembly OLNR01 (sample SAMEA3136662, study PRJEB25190) | human gut metagenome
CCCTACCGAGGGGAGCCTCTGGCGAAGAGATTAAGTTTTCCGGTATGCCAAGGCCTCTCCTCGATAGGAGAGGTGGCAGCGCGTCAGCGCTGACGGAGAGGTTTTCCCCTCTTCACTTTTTTCCTCATTTTTGCATACCCTATAGCAAAAGTGAGGTGTTTGAGTATGAATGCTGTACGCAGCGATTCTGTTGATTTCTTTCTGGGTACCACCACCCCCGCCGGGTTCAAGGGCTATTTTGAGCCGCTTCGGCGGGAACCGGGGATGCAGATGTATCTCATCAAAAGCGGGCCGGGCTGCGGCAAATCGACGCTGATGAAGCGGCTGGCCGTCAAGGCCGAGCAGAAGGGGGAGCCTATCCAGCGCATCCACTGCGCCAGCGACCCCGACAGTCTGGACGGCGTCATCTTTCTCGACAAGCGCGCCGCCATCGTGGACGCCACCGCACCCCATGTCATGGAGCCGGACGCCCCGGGCGCAGAGGAGCAGGTGGTGAGCCTGTACCACACCCTGGACGCCGACGCCCTCCACGCCCACGCCGACGAGGTGAAGCGGCTCTTCGCCCAGAACACGGCCCTGCGCAGCCGGGCCGCGCGGTATATCGCATCTGCCGGGAGCCTGCTGCTGGACAGCCGCCGGGCTGAGGCGTGCAGTGCCAACTTCGAGAAAGTCCGCCGCTACGTCAAGCGGCTCTGTGCCCGGACTCTCCCCCGCCTGCCCGAGGGGGCCTCGGCCAGCGAAGAGCTGCGGTTGCTGTCGGCCATCACGCCGAAAGGGCCGGTCTTCTACCGCGGCACCGTACAGGCGCTGGCCGACCGGTATGTGGTCTTCCATGACGACTACGGCGCTGTCTCCCGCCTGCTTCTCGAGCTCATCCGGGCCGAGGCGCTGGCCCGGGGCTATCACATCATCACCTGCCCCTGCGCCATGCACCCCGACGACAAAATAGACCATCTCTTCATCCCGGCCCTCCGGCTGGCTTTCCTCACCGACAACCGGTGGCACCCGGTGCAGCTGCCCGGCGTGCAGGCCGTCCGGTGTACCCGTTTCGTGGACCGGGAAAATCTGGCGGGCTACCGCGCCCGTCTCCGCTTCAACGAGCGGGCGGCAGCAGAGCTTTTGGAACAGGCCGCCGACCTGATGGCACAGGCCAAAGCCTGCCACGACGAGCTGGAGACTTACTACCGCGCCGCCGTGGACTTCGGCAAGGTGGACGAAGCTGCCGCCCAGTGCGCCGGGATGCTGGGGCTGGCGTAAGAGCCAACCTCTCAGGCGCTCCCGCGCCAGCTCCCCCAAAGGGGGAGCCTTATACAAGATGATGCCATAAAAAAGGAAGTGACCCGCTATGCCTGCTTTTCGCCTGCCTGTCCGCCAGCTGGTGGAATTTTTGCTCCGCACCGGCAGCATCGACAGCCGCTTTACCGGCTTCGACCGCGCCAACGAGGGCGCACGCATCCACCGCAAGCTCCAAAAGGCCGCAGGCGAAGGCTACGCCGCCGAAGTCTTTCTCTCCGGCGAACGGGAGGCGGCGGGCATCCCCTTCACCATCGAAGGCCGGGCCGACGGCATCTTCACCGACGAGGCGGGCGTGACGGTCATCGACGAGATAAAGACCACAGCCGTCCCCGCCGACGACATCGCCGAGGACATGAACCCCTGCCACTGGGCGCAGGGAATGGTCTACGGGGCGCTGTATGGCCGTCAGCAGGGGCTGGAAAAGCTGGACGTCCGGCTCACCTACTACCAGATCGACACCGACGACATCCTCCGCTTCGTGCGGCATTTCACCCTTGAAGAGCTGGAAGCGTTTTTGCAGGATCTGCTCAAGCAGTACGCCCCCTGGGCGCAGCGTCAGCTGGCGTGGAAGGAACAGCGGGGCGTGAGCCTTTCGGCGCTGGATTTTCCCTTTCCGGCCTACCGGCCCGGGCAGAGGGCGCTGGCAGGCGAAGTCTACCGCGCCTGCACTGCCGCGCCGTCCAAAAGCGGCGTCCGGCTCTTCTGTCAGGCCCCCACCGGCATCGGCAAGACCATGAGCGTCCTCTTCCCTGCTCTGCGGGCCATCGGCACCGGCTGCGGCGAGAAGCTGTTCTACCTGACGGCCCGCAACACGACTCAGTCCGCCGCCGAGGATGCCATTGCGCGGCTGCGGGCGTCTGATTCCAAGCTGGCTCTGCGCAGCGTGACCCTGACGGCCAAGGAGAAGGTCTGCCTCCACCCGGATGCCGAGGGCCATCCCGCCTGCTTGCCGGAGCTCTGCCCCTACGCAAACGGCTACTACGACCGGGTGAACACAGCCCTGAAAGCCCTTCTGGACGACGGCACCGGCCGCTTCGACCGGGCCGCGCTGGCCGACGCCGCAAAGCAGTTCACGGTCTGCCCCTTCGAGCTGGGGCTGGATCTGAGCGAGTGGTGCGACGTCATCATCGGCGACTATAACTACCTCTTCGACCCCGTAGTGCATCTGCGGCGGTTCTTCGACAGCGCGGGAGACTGGCTCTTCCTCGTGGATGAGGCCCACAATCTGCCCGAGCGGGCGCGGGCCATGTACTCGGCACGCTTCTGCAAGAGCAGCCTCACCGAGGCAAAACGCGCACTCGGGCGGGGCAAAAGCACCCTTAAGACAGCTCTGAGCAAGGCCGACAAAGCCTTTTTAGAGGGACGGAAAGCGGTCTCGACCCTCGCGCCCCGCCGGGGCAGCACTGCCGCCGAAGAGGACGACGGCGGCCAGACCTCCCTGCTGGGATCTGCGGAGACGCCCGCCATCGAGCTGCCCGCCGCCGACTACGCTCAGGACGGCACGGTGTTCTGCAAGGAGCTTCCCTCAGCCCTGCTGGCCCCGCTGCGGGCGCTGACGGCTCCCTTGCAGGACTGGCTGGAAGACGATTCCGACGCCGAAGCCCACGCGGCCCTGCTGGATCTCTACTTTGAGGTGCAGGACATCCTGCGGGCGTCGGAACGGTACGACGAGCATTTTGCCGCCCAGCTCACCGCCCGGGGCAGTGACCTTGAATTGCAGCTGCTCTGCCTCGACCCGTCCCCCTTCGTGGACGCAAGCCTTTCGGCAGGGCGGGCGGCGGCGCTGTTCAGCGCGACGCTGACGCCGCCGGGCTACTACCGCACCGTCCTCGGCTGTCCCGAGGCCCGGGCCGTGGCGCTGGAAAGCCCCTTCCCGGCAGAAAACCTCGGGCTCTACTGTCTGCCCTCCATCTCCACCCGCTACCGCCAGCGGGACGCCAGCATCCGGCCCATCTCGGACGCCCTCGCAGCGCTGGCGTCCAGCCGGGTGGGCAACTATCTGGCCTTCTTCCCCAGCTATGCCTATCTGCGGCAGGTGTGGGAGGACTTCACCGCCCACTACCCGGACATCGGCACACTGGTACAGGAGAGCGGTCTGGACGACGCCGGGCGGGCGGCGTTCCTTGAGCGGTTTTCGCCCTGCCCGGAGAAGACGCTTCTCGGCTTCGGGGTCATGGGCGGCATCTTCGGCGAGGGCGTGGACCTCGCGGGCGACCGGCTCATCGGCTGCGCCATCGTGGGCGTGGGCCTGCCGCAGGTGAGTCCCCGTCAGGAGATGCTGCGCCGCTACTACGACGCCCAGAACGGGGCGGGCTTCGACTACGCCTACCGCTGGCCCGGGATGAACAAAGTCCTGCAGGCCGCCGGGCGGGTCATCCGGACGCAGGAAGATAAGGGCGTGGTGCTGCTCCTCGACGACCGATTTGCCCAGAGCGAGTACGCCCGGCTCTTCCCGAAGCATTGGAGGCATCTGGAGTATCTGAGGGATACGAAGGAGCTGAAGAAAAAATTAGCGGAATTTTGGGGGGAATAACCTCTCCATCAGCATCCTTGCCCTCTCAGGCGCTCCGCGCCCATGCCGGGTTGCGGCTCCCAGCGTCTGCTGCGCTGCCGCTTGCATCCTGCTGGCCGCGGCCCCAACAGCTCCTCCCTGTTTCCGCCGCTGGCGGCGGTCGTCGCCGTTGCCCCCAAAGGGAGAGCCTTTTATATGGAAAAAGAGGCAGACTCGCATCTGCCTCTTTTTCCATGCACTTATCGCTTTGCTTTCGCCGTCTTTTTCCGCATGATGTCCCACGAGGGCATCTGGTTGCGCAGGGTATCCCACGCCGTCATCCGGACGCTCGTCCGGGCGCGCAGACCTTCGAAAGCCTCATCGAGGTACTGCATCTCAGCCACGGCATGCATCGCGTGGTCGGAGACGCAGAGACGTCCCAGCGGGGTCTTACAGAGCGCCAGGACCATGGCGTCCATCTTCCGGCGGCCGGGCGTACCGGCACGGTAGCAGTCGGTGTTTTCCTTGTCGTCCACGGGGATGTGGGCGGCTTTCAGCATCTCGCAGGCCTCCCACGCGGCGTCGAGGACCAGGTCTCGCTGCTCCTTCGTCGCCTTGGAGAGGTCGCCGCTGCAGGCGTAGCAGAGATAGCAGGCCGGCAGGATGAGGGCGAGGTGGCACTTGAGCCATCCGTCCATGTCGCTGACGAAGGTCAGCTTGTACTTTGCGCCCTCGAAAGCCGTCTTGACCCGGTAGCGGAAGACGCCCGAAAGGGGCGCGGTAGCCCCGCCGATGGTCATATCCACACCGACGTGGGCGCTGACGACCTTATCGACATCCCGGTGGCCGCCGCTGCTCTGGAAGCCGAAGGCGATCTTATCCGCCGGGCGCTGCATGGCCTGCATGACCTCCACGGCGTGGGGGTCGTTGCCCACGAAGACGAAGTATTCGCTCCTGTTCTGCTTGAGGATGGGCAGCACGTCGGGCAGCTGCCCGGCCTGCATCGTCACGAAAACGAGGTCGTAGCAGTCGTCCGGGGCCAGCGTGTCGATGGTGGCCACCCGATCCACCGTGGTGCGGCACTGCGCCCAGTGGCGGATGACGAGGCCCCTTTGGTCGAGCCTCTCCTTCCACTCGCCCCGCGCCAGCATGGTGACGACATTCTTTTTGTTCTGCAGCAGACGGTGGGCCAGCTCACAGCCCTGCACACCTGCACCATAGACCAGTATCCTCATCTCTGCCTGCCTCCTTATATAGGCCCCTCTCCGGGGCCGGAAGTCATCAGTGCTTCAAAAACGAGAAGAAGCCCTTCTTCTCATACGGCTTTTCCTCTGCGCCGGTCACGGTATAGCCCGTGTCAGCAATGGCAGCCTTCAGGGCCTCGATGTCCAGCGGCTGGGCCGAGACGATGACCGTCTCTCCCTTCGTGTGGGAAGAAGTCACCTTCTCCACCTGCGCAGTCTTGCGCACCACCTCGTTGACGTGGCTCTCGCACATGCCGCACATCATGCCGTCTACTTTCAGCGTCGTCTGAACCATTGGTCAGTACCTCCTAAGGATCGTTATCCACTGGGCAGACTGCACAAGCCGCCCACGTGTTTTTCGTCACTTTGTTAGTTTTCTCTAACTTTTTATGGGAAACAAAAGGCCGTCGGCCCCGCGCACCCCTCAGCGCCCGAGGCAAAAGACCCTGTTTTCCTGTTTCCGCTTTCATCATACCACACCGGTATGGTAATTGCAAGTGCCGGTTTCTCACAGTACGCGGGTGTGGTATATTTCTCCCGTCTCTACGTCTTTCCAGTAGAAGATGCCGTTTTCCAGGATCATATAGCTGTGGGGACTGTTTTCCTTCGGGATGCTCAGGGAGCCGGGGTTGAGGCAGACGTTCCTCTGCCCGAACTCCGTCCACGCCGGGACGTGGGTGTGGCCGTGGAGCAGGATGTCCCCTTCGGCCAGCGGCGGCGGGTTCTTTATATTATAGATATGCCCGTGGGTGGCATAAATGAGCTTTTCGCCCGCCGGGAGGATGCAGTAATCCGCCATCACCGGGAGATCCAGCACCATCTGGTCCACCTCGGCCTCGCAGTTGCCCCGGACGCAGCAGAGTTTGTTTTTCAGGCCGTTCAGCATCGGGATGACCTCTTTCGGTGCGTAGTCCCGGGGCAGGTCGTTCCGAGGTCCGTGGTAAAGCAGGTCGCCCAGCATCAGCAGCCGGTCAGCCCCCTCCCGCTCAAGGGCCTCCACCATCTTCTTGCAGTAATAAGCCGACCCGTGCAGGTCGGACGCGATCATCCATTTCATGGCGCTTTTCCTCCGTTTCTGTCTGGCTTTATTGTATCACGAAATGGCCGCTTGAAAAGCCTTTTGTGAAAAGTCATACTTTTAACTTGACAATCCACCCGTTTCGTGGTATCCTATCGCAGGCCGGTCAGAAAGGCTCTTCCTGTACTGTCCTTTCCGGCCCGCATCCCGGTGCTGTCCGGCGGCGTCCCGTAACACCGCTTTTGCGATGCACCGTATTTCTCAGCACCTCAATAAAACCCGTGTGGATTTTTACAGCATAGATGTTTGCTACTTTTCGCCACACAATGGCCCGCTTCAAGCCGCCGTTGTGTGGCTTTTCTTGTGCGGAAATTTCAGGAAAGGAAGCTTTTTCCCCCATGAACGATACTTTTATGAAGACGAAGCCGGTGTTCCCGCTGCTGGTGTCGATGGCTCTGCCCAACGTCATCTCCATGCTGGTGAACTCGCTGTACAACATCGTGGACAGCCTCTTTGTGGCCCAGATCAACGAGCAGGCCATGACGGCCCTCTCCCTCGTGTTCCCCATCCAGAACTTCGTGAACGCCGTTGCCATCGGCTTCGGCATAGGCATCAACGCCCTTGTCGCCCTCTACCGGGGCGCAGGCGACTACGACAGGGCGGACGCCGCCGCCACCCACGGCATGGCCCTCTCGGTGCTCCACGGCATCCTCTGCACGCTGGCAGCTACCGCCATCATGCCCGGCTTCCTGGCCCGGTTCACCGCCGACGGCACCATCGTCTCTATGGGCGTGACCTACTCCACCATCGTTTTCCTGTTCGCTACCGTGAACATGGCCAGCCTCGCCTTTGAGAAGCTCTTCCAGGCCGTGGGCCGGATGAAGCTCACCATGATCGCCCTCATCTCGGGCTGTGTCTGCAACATCCTGCTGGACCCCGTCCTCATCTTCGGCCTTGGCCCGGTGCCTGCCATGGGCATTGCCGGCGCGGCGCTGGCTACCGGCATCGGACAGGCCGCCTCTCTCGTCATCTACCTCGTGGTCTACAGCACCACCGAGTCGCCCGTCCATCTGCGCCGGAAGGCCCTGCGGCCCGACCTCTCTCTCGAAGGCCGTCTCTACGCCATCGGTGTGCCTGCCATCCTGAATCTGGCCCTGCCCTCCCTGCTGGTCACCTTCCTCAACGGCCTGCTGGCGGCCTTCTCCGAAAGCTATGTGGTGGTGCTGGGCATCTACTATAAGCTCCAGACCTTCCTCTATCTGCCCGCCAACGGCATCGTGCAGGGAATGCGCCCCCTCATCGGCTACAACTACGGTGCAAAAGAGCACGCCCGCGTGGCAAAGCTCTACCAGCTCACCCTCGGCATGAGCGCCGTCATCATGGCGGCAGGCACCGTCATCTGTATGGCCGCTTCCGCGCCCCTCATCGGCCTGTTCTCCTCCAACCCCGAGACCATTGCCATCGGCCAGACCGCCCTGCGCATCATCTGCCTCGGCTTTGTGGTGTCTGCGGTGTCCACCACCTCTTCCGGCGCGCTGGAAGGTCTGGGCAAGGGTGCGGCCTCGCTGGTCATCTCCCTCTGCCGGTACGTCATCTTCATCATGCCGCTGGCGTGGCTGCTCTGCCGCCAGCTCGGCCCCACCGGCGTCTGGCACGCCTTCTGGGTCACGGAAGTGCTGTCGGCTGTCATCGCCTTTGCGGTGTATCGGAAGAGCGTTGTTAAGAAGTAACCTGCCCACAGGCGAAAGCCTCTCCCTTTGGGAGAGGTGGCTGCGAAGCAGCCGGAGAGGGCAAGCCCGTTTTCCAAGAGAATCCACACAGCGATAAGCATTGGCTTTTGTCAGAGCGACGCCATCGCCGTGTCTGCGCTTTTCCGTCAGCATCCTTGCCCTCTCAGTCGCTGACGCGCCAGCTCTCCCAAAGGGAGAGCCATTGGCAGGCCGGTCAAGCTTCGTCTGGCCGAGCAAAGTTTCATTTATCGTAAACAGGAGTGCCCCGCTACAGAGGGCAGCAGCTGCGGAACAACGGTTCCTTGTCAAGCTGCTGCTAGTCTTGGTAGCAGGGCACTATCTTTTACGCCATATTGAACTTCCGGCGGGCAGCTCAGAGTTGTCCGAGATGCCAAAGGCTCCCCCCTTGGGGGAGCTGTCACGCCTACGGTGTGACTGAGAGGGCTACTCTTCCGGCACCAGCGCACACACCAGCCGCACCATCCACGGCAAAAAAGGCAGCCAGAGCAGGGCGCAGCAGACGTTGAAGGCGGTGTGGGCGTTGGCGATCTGCCGGGAAATGACTTCCAGCTCCGGGCCTTTGGGGGAGATAAGCTCCACCAGCCGGACGAACCAGGGCAGCAGCACCGCCGCCAGCAGGCTCCCGCTGAGGTTGAAGCAGCTGTGGGCCAGCGCGGCGCGGGCGGCGTCCTTCCCCTGCCCGATGCAGGCCAGCAGGGCCGTGACCGTCGTGCCGATGTTGTCGCCCAGAAGGACCGGCACCGCCCCGGCAAGGCCCAGCACACTGTGGATTCCGTCCGGCCCGGCCTGACGGGCCACGTTCTGCAGCAGCGCGATGGTGGCCGAACTGCTCTGCACCACCATGGTCATGGAGAGGCCCAGCAGGATGCCCAGAAGCGGCGACTCTTTCACCCGGGTCATCCACTCGAGAAAGACCGCCTGCCCGGCCAGCGGCTGCAAAGCCCGGCCCAGGATGTCGATGCCCTCGAAGAGCAGCCCGAAGGAGAACACCGCCTCTCCCACGGCCTGCCAGCGGGACCTGCGGGCCGCGAAGTCGAGGAGGAAGCCCAGAAACAGCACCGGGTACACCAGCGTCTGGACATCGAAGGCGATGAGCTGGGCCGTCATGGTGGTGCCGATGTTGATGCCGTAGATGACGGCCACCGCCCGGGGCAGTTCCAGCAGCCCGGCGCTGACGAAGCCGATGACCATTACTGTGGCTGCCGAGCTGCTTTGGAGCACCGCCGTCACGGCCAGCCCGGTGAGGACGCCCAGCAGCGGCGTGGCCGTCAGCCGGGCCAGCAGCCGCTTCATGGCGTCACCCGCCGCCCGCTGCAAGGCGCGGCTCATCCTGTCCATCCCGTAGAGGAACATCGCCAGCCCGCCGAACAGCGCAAAGAGCATCTGCATCCCCTGCTCCATCCGCACACCCCCTTGTCCGTCAGTGTATGAGGGGTGGACGGGCGGTATGACGGGAAGCCTCTGGCAAGCGAATGCGAGACTGAGAGGTTATTTTACAGCAGCCTGTATTTTTTATAAGGGCAAAGCGCTCCGACTCAGATCACAGCTGGCTCTTGTACAGCTCCACGATCTCCTCCACGCTGGTGTCGCGGGGGTTGCCGGGACGGCAGGCGTCCGCATAAGCGGACTCGGCGAGGAACCGGATGTCCTCTTCCTTCAGGATGCCGTTCAGGTTTGCGGGGATGCCCACGTCAGCGCTCAGCTGCTTGACAGCGGCGATGGTGGCATCTGCAGCCTGTGCGTCGTTCATCTCGTCGATGCCCTTCACGCCCATAGCCTTGCCGACGGCACGATAGCGCTCACCGGCGACGGTCTTGTTGTACTCCAGGCCGACGGGCAGCAGGATAGCGCAGGCCACGCCGTGGGGGGTGTCATACAGAGCGGACAGGCCGTGTGCCATGGAGTGGACGATGCCCAGACCCACGTTGGAGAAGCCCATGCCGGCGATGTACTGGCCCAGAGCCATGCCCTCGCGGCCTTCCGGAGTGTTCTGGACAGCGCCGCGCAGGTTCTCACTGATGAGCTTGATGGCTTCCAGATGGAACATATCGGAGATGGTGCAGTGGCCCTTGGTGATGTAGCCTTCGATGGCGTGGGTCAGAGCATCCATACCGGTGGCGGCAGTCAGGCCCTTGGGCATGGAAGCCATCATATCGGGGTCAACCACAGCGATCTCGGGGATGTCGTTGGTATCGACGCAGACGAACTTGCGCTTCTTCTCCACGTCGGTGATGACGTAGTTGATGGTGACTTCAGCGGCAGTACCGGCGGTGGTGGGGACAGCGATGGTAAAGACGGCGTGCTTCTTGGTGGGAGCGACGCCTTCCAGAGAGCGCACATCGGCGAACTCGGGGTTGTTGATGATGATGCCGATGGCCTTTGCGGTGTCCATGGAAGAGCCGCCGCCGATGGTCACGATGCAGTCAGCCTCTGCGGCCTTGAAAGCGGCCACGCCGTCCTGCACATTGGCGATGGTGGGGTTGGGCTTGATCTCGCTGTAGACGGTGTAGGCGAAGCCTGCAGCGTCCAGCAGGTCGGTGACCTTCTTGGTGACGCCGAACTTGAGAAGGTCGGGGTCAGAGCAGACGAAAGCCTTCTTGTAGCCGCGGGCGGTCAGCTCGGGAACGATGTTCTCGATGGCGCCGTGGCCATGATAAGAAATAGTATTCAGAACGATACGATCAGCCATTGGTAAAACCTCCTGATTTTGCGTCCCGCCGGGCGGCGGGCACGACTCTCTTTGCTTTTACTTTACCACTTTGTTAAAATTTATTCAATATCATTTTTTATGATTTCCACGAAATTTTTATACTTTTTTGAGTTTTTGCAGAGAAAGTGGACAAAATCAAAGGTTTGTTGACAGCAAAGCGCCCTCCGGCGCGGGCCGGAGGGCGCTTTGAATGATTCTTTACTTTCCTGCGCCCTCGCCCGCGAAGAACTCCTTCGTGAGCTTTGCCACCGTGCCGGACAGCAGGAGCAGGGCCATGAGGTTCGGAATGCTCATCAGTCCGTTGAAGGTGTCGGCGATGCTCCACAGCAGGCCCAGATCGACCGTCGCGCCCAGAATGGACACGAAGGAGTAGACCACGAGGAAGGGGCCGACCACCTTGTCGGTGTGGAACAGGAACTCGATGCACCGGGAGCCGTAGAGGCCCCAGCCGATGATGGTGGAGAATGCAAAGCTGCAGAGCGCCACCGCCGTAAAGATGGACGACCAGCCGCCGTAGGTGGCCGTGAAGCCGGAGATGGTCAGCTCTGCGCCTGCCGCACTGCCGTAGCCCACCGGCACGCCGCTGCACAGGATGACCATGGCGGTCAGGGTGCAGATGACGATGGTGTCGGCGAAGACCTCGAAGATGCCGAACATTCCCTGCTTGACGGGCTTGCGGGTGTCGGCGCAGGCATGAGCGATGGAGCCGGTGCCGAGGCCGGCCTCATTGGAGAAGATGCCGCGGGAGACGCCCTTCTGCATACTGAGGAAGATGCTGCCGATGGCACCGCCGGTGAAGGCCCGCGGGTCAAATGCACCGCCGACGATGGAGGCCAGCACCGCCGGGAAGCGCCGGTAGTTGAGGACCACGACACCCAGCGCCAGCACCACATAGAACAGCGCCATGAACGGCACCAGCTTCTCGGTCACGCTGCCGATGCGCTTGACACCGCCCAGCAGCACCATAGCCACCATCATGGCCACCACCACGCCCACGACGAGGTTGACCGTGGGCAGGATGCTGTTCAGGCTGCTGCCGTAGGCCAGCAGGGCCGAGTCGATGGCTGTGACGATGGTGTTGACCTGGGTGGCGTTGCCGGTGCCGAAGACCGTCAGTACGCCGAACAGCGAGTACAGCACCGCGAGGAACTGCCACCGGCTGCCGAGGCCGTTTTTAATATAGTACATGGGGCCGCCCACCAGCTCGCCGTTTTTGTTCCGCTCGCGGAAATGCACGGCCAGCGTCACTTCGGAGAATTTGGTACACATGCCCAGCAGAGCCGAGCACCACATCCAGAACACCGCGCCCGGCCCGCCGATGGCGATCGCGCCCGCCACGCCGGCGATGTTGCCGGTGCCGACGGTAGCGGCCAGCGCCGTACACACTGCCTGGAACGGAGTCATCGCGCCGTCGGAGGCGTCCTTTTTGCGGAAGATGCGGCCAATGGTCGTTTTGATGGCATAGGGGAATTTCCGGAGCTGCAAAAAGCCTGTCCGCACACTGAGCAGCAGGCCCACGCCGATGATACAGACCATCGCCGGGATGCCCCAGATAAAGCTGTTGACCGCCTGATTGACGGCCGTGATGGTTTCGAGCATACTTTTACGCCTTTCTTTTTCACTTTGACACAACGAAAATTATTTTATCGTATTTTAAGCGGCCTGTCAATTTACTTTGAACGTGAAATCTGCACGTCCCGGCTGAAAGTTTGTTAAAATAGCTTCACCTTTATTTTCTCTACTTCTTTGCCGCTTTTTTGCCCGCCAAAGCCCTACACAAACCGCGCGGGTTGTGCTATGATAAGGGTGAAATTTCGGTTTGGCACTGCCAACCGCAAGGAGATGTCATAGATGTCTGAAACATCTGCTCTGATGGATACGCTGCGGCAGGAAGGGGTCTCCCCCGACCTGCTGCGCGCTGTGGAAGAATACCGTACCGCCCACCCGCTGGCGGAGGCCCTGCGCCCCCGCATCCCCTCCCCTGCCTTCGTCTACTACGGCAGAGAGGTGTGGGAGCAGGCGCTGGCCGCCCTGCTCTGCGGCGAAAACCTGCTGCTGGCGGGCGGCAAGGCCACCGGCAAGAACGTGCTGGCCGAAAACCTCGCCGCCGCCTTCGGACGCCCCGCGTGGGACATCTCGTTCCACGTCAATATGGACGCGGCGTCCCTCATCGGCATGGACACCTTTGAGGCCGGACAGGTCAAGTTCCGCCCCGGCCCGGTCTACCGCTGCGCCCAGAGCGGCGGCTTCGGCGTTCTGGACGAGATCAACATGGCCAAAAACGAGGCGCTGGCCGTCCTGCACGCGGTGCTGGATTTCCGCCGCGCCATCGACGTGCCGGGCTACGAGCGCATCCCGCTGGCCGAGGAGACCCGCTTCATCGCCACCATGAACTACGGCTACGCCGGCACCCGTGAGCTGAACGAGGCCCTCACCTCCCGCTTCGTGGTCATCCAGATGCCCACCATCACCGAGGAGAACCTCGAAAAGCTCCTGCGCACCCAGTTCCCCGATTTGAACAGCAAGTATGTCAGGCAGTTTGCCCTGCTCTTCCTCGATTTGCAGAAAAAGTGCGACAGCGCGGAAATTTCCACCAAAGCTCTCGACCTGCGCGGTATGCTGGACGCTCTGCGCCTGATGCGCCGGGGCGTCGCTGCCGGGGCTGCGCTGGACATGGGCATCACCAACAAAGCCTTCGACTCCTACGAACAGGGCCTCATCCGAGATGCTATTGCCGCCCGCATCCCGGCCCAGCTCACCGCCGCAAAGCTCTTCGATTAACAAAGGGGCGTTTTTATGGAAGCGCAGAGCTACACCGCCGAAGAGCGGCGGGCCGCCAATCAGGTGTGGGCGGCGGCAGGAGCCTACGGCTTCGAGCCGCTGTTCCTCGCCCGGAACACCGACGGCACCATTGATTTTTACATGAACTGCGTCGTGGGGCTGGTCCACAAATACTACGGCGACGAGCTGGTGCGCAGCCTTTTTGACGCATGGGAGGGCGACATCCGGCAGGCCATGCTGGACGATTTGACCTGGCTCTACCTCGAGAGCGCAGTCTACGCGCTGGAACTGCCCCGCCGCCCGGTGCTTTCGGCCCTCCGCCGCGCCCATGCGGACTACTTTTTCGGCATCCAGTACAAGCTCTCGCGGCAGGAGTGGATGGCGAAGAACCAGCTGGTCTACTCCATGCAGGCCGCGCGCTGGCGGGCTGTGCAGGGGCGCACGCCGCCGGTCATGACCCCCTACGAAAAGGCTCTCGACGCTGCCCTCAGTCCCGAGACGCCCCCGAAGCCGGACGAGCTGAAAGCCGCACTGCTGGCCGTCTACGCCAAATTCGAGCTGTTCAACGGCACGGTGCATCAGAAGGCCGGGCTGCATCTCCATCTGGACGGCCTGCTGGCGTCCCTCATGACCCGCACCATGCCCACCCAGATGATAAAGACCGACCGGGTCACGGTGGAGCATTCCGGCGCGGTGGACGCCTCCGGCGGCGGCATCCATGCCGACAAGCGGCTGGCCCACATCACCCTGCGCCAGCGCGCCGAGGAAGACCGCGCCTACATCGAAAGCTGCTTTGGCCGGTCGCTCTACCCGCCCGAACGGCTGCGGAAGGCCGAGCAGGAGCTTTGCACCGGGGAGCATCTGGGCTGTCACCTCTGGTTTGCGTCCGGCGTCCCCAGCCCGGAGCAGGCTCCTACCCCCGAGGCAAAGCACCTGGCCGAACAGGCCCAGCTTCAGGCTGAGCGGAACCGGACGTACTATTCGAAAAATCTCGAGCTTCACCGCAGCGTCGTGCTGCGGCTGACCGAACAGATACGGAACTGCATCCTCGTCCACCAGCAGCCCAACGCCCGGGTCGCCCGCAGCGGCAACCTCGACCCGGAGCGGGTCTGGCGCACCGTCATGGACGACGACCGGGTGTTCCGCTGTGCCGAGGAAGAGAACCACCCGTCCTTCACCGTTGACCTTCTGCTGGATGCTTCGGCTTCCCGCCTCCACTGTCAGGAGGTCATCGCGGCGCAGGGTTCTATCCTTGCCCAGAGCCTCGCGGCCTGCGGCATCCCGGTGCGGGTGAGCTGCTTTTCCAGCCTGCGGGGCTACACTGTCCTGCGGGTGCTCAAGGGCTTCAAGGAGAAGAGCTTACAGGGCATCTGCCAATATTTCGCCTCGGGCTGGAACCGGGACGGTCTGGCTCTGCGGGCCGCAGGCGACCTCATCGACTTCGACCCCGGCCCCGCCGCGCGGCATCTGCTCATTCTCCTGACGGACGCCTCCCCCAACGACAGCCGCCGTATCCCGCCCTCCCCCGATGACCCGTTGGGCCGCGACTACGGCGGCACCGCGGGCGTGGAGGACGCCGCCGCCGAGGTGCGGGCGCTGCAGCGGAAGGGTCTGCGGGTCTCCGCCGTCTTTATGGGCGAAGACGCCAGCGCCGCCGACGCCTCCCGCATCTACGGCAAGAACATGGCCCGCATCCGGGGCATGGACCAGTTGGCCCGGGCCGCAGGCCGACTCATCCAGAACGAGATACGGGAGCTGGGCGACTGAATCATAATAATGTACGGGACCGCTGTGCAGTTGTATCTGCTGCCAGCGGCCCCGTATTTTTGTTGTCGTTCACAACCATCTTGTTTTGCTTTGTGGAAAAGTCAAAAAGTTTTTTGGTTTATTTGCAAACTTATAGTTGTATTCTGGCGTAATTTATGATATACTACAACCAACGAAGGGCCGCACACCTACACATCACCCCGCGCCCACAGGAAGGAGAACCGCTATGGATGCCGCACGTTATTTTGAAGAGATGCATCTTTCCATGTCCAGCCAGAAGCCTGAGTACCGCCTTGTGCTCAGCGTCAAGGTCCAAGACCTCGGAGGCGCAGACGCTTATCTCGAGCTGCGGCAGGAGCCGGTCAGCGGCAAGGCCCGGGTGTTCTATTCCACGATGGGACGTCAGAAGCTGAACTTCCAGCTCGTCCGCAAAGGGTGGCAGAGCTGCCACAACGCCTCGGGCGAGCTGACGGGGAGCTTCCCCGCCACCGCCGACGCTCTGCTGGCCCAGACGGATTTCTCTGCTTTTGTCCGGGACGACGCCCTCGACAGCGGCCGGATGGCGCGCATTCTGGATGTTCTGGCCCATACTGCCGGTGGTTGTGGGACGGTCTCCCCCTCTGCTGCCCGGGAGGGTGCGCTCATCACGGTGGAGCGGTTCGTGGGCCGTCCCGCCCATTGGAGCTATTGGAGCACCCGCGCCGCAGAGCAGCTGAACATCGCGGCCATCCTCTGCTGGCTGGGCGACTACCTCGCCGGGGCCGAGCGCCGCACCCTGCAGAGCTGCCCGGAGGCCATGCAGCTTGCCGCCGCATGGCAGGCCGCGCTTTTCGCTCCCCTGCCCCAGACGGCTCAGCGGCCTCAGCCTGTACAGTCCCGGCCCGTCCGCCGTGCGCCCGCCGTCGAGAACAAACGCTGGCAGAGCATCCTCGCCGTGCTGGCGACGGTGTAAAAGAAAGGCCTCCCGCATTGGGAGGCCCATCGCCGTATCCGGCGCGCATTCGTTCATATTTTCAGTTTCGAGAAATCGGTGCAGAGATATTCATAGAGCTTATCGACGGCCTGAAATCCCATCTTCGCATACAGTTCCTTCGGTGTATCCTCGGAGTCAGCGTGAAGATACAGGATCTCTCCGCGCTCCTGCGCCTTTTCGGCAATATGCTTCATCAGGGTCATGGCGATGTACTGGTGCCGGAAATCCTCGTCCACCAGCAGGCCGTCCATGCAGACATACCCATCGGATGCGAAAATATAGCAGTCGCCCGCCAGTTTCCCGCCCAGATACGCTCCAAGATAGGTCAGTTTTTCCCGGAGATGCCGGTTGTTCCGCAAGGTGAAATCTTCCCCGTACAACGGCCCGTAGTATTTCAGCTCGTGCTGTTCTAGTTGGTCAAAGTCCGGGGTTTTGATCGAGACCTCCGGATTCGCTTTCCAGCTGCGGATGTCTGTTTCCGGGGGCAGAACCATCGTCAGGGTCTCTTCGCACTCCATGCCGAATGCATCGGCCAGCGGCTCGTACCCTTCCAGCTTGAGGAAGGTGTCTCCCCGCTCTTTCTGGTAGGCCAGTGCGGCCCGGACTTCATCTGCCGAGGGCTGGCTGTAATAGCAGAACGCGTTGTGGTCGTATTTATCGCGCAGCTCGCTGTCCTCCCGTTTGGTCAGATGCTCTGAAACGGTGTGAGACGCGGAAAACAGCCGGTAAAAGCTTTCATCGGTCTTTCTTGTAGGGTTCATTGCGCTCCTCCAAAACTTATCGCTCACTTCCACCCCCGCGCCGAGGGGTCGAGCATTTCGGCGGCGGAGTAGATGAGGGCATTGCAGATAGCCGCAGCGACGTTGCTGCCGCCCTTGCGGCCCATCGCCACGATGGCGGGTACGCCGTACTTTTCGCAGACGGCGAAGAGCCGCTCTTTGCTCTCCACCACGTTCACAAAGCCCACCGGCACACCGATGACCAGTGCGGGCCGCAGGCCGCTTTCGATTTGTTCTGCAATCGTCAGCAGAGCCGTGGGCGCGTTGCCGACGGCGAGGATGGCCCCGGGATGCTCCTGCGCTGCCTTTTTCATCGCTGCGACGGCCCGGGTGGTGCCAGCCTCTTTTGCGGCGGCGGCCACCTCGGGGTCAGCCATATAACAGCAGGCCGTGCCGCCCAGCTTCGCCAGACCGGGTTTGGTGATGCCGGCCAGCGCCATATTCGTATCGGTCACGATGACGGCCCCGGCGTGGAGGGCCTTGACGGCCTGCTCCACCGCGCGGGGGGTAAAATGAAGATTCCGCGCATAGTCGAAGTCGGCGGTGGTGTGGATGACCCGCTTGACCACGGCTTCGTGCTCGGGCGGAGGGGTCAGGCCCATCATTTCCAGCTCTTCGGTGATGATGTGGAAGCTCGTCCGCTCAATGTCAGCAGGTAAATGATGCTGCGGCGTCAATATTCTATCCCCTTTCGTGCTTTTATCCCCTTCTGGTAGGGGTGGCGGTGGCATTTCATCTCGGTGGAGTAGTCGGCGGCGTCCAGCATCCACTGGGGCGGCGTGTGGGCCGTCAGGACGCACTCACATCCGGCAGGCCGTTCCAGAACGGCCTTTTTTAATAGCTCGACATCCACCATATCCAGCTCTTCTGCGCTCCCGGCTTCATCCAGTATCAGCAGGTCGGCAGGCTGTGCCATGGCGGCGGCGAGGTTCTGGTTTTGCAGTTCCCGGGTCGCGGCCTTTTCCTCCGGTGTCATCTGAAAGACGAATTTCTGCCCGGCCTTGCCCCGGTAGATCTCCGCGCCAAGCTGGGCCAGAAGCGGGATCTCGCCGCTGTTCCCGCCCTTCAAAAACTGGAGGATGACCACCCGCTTCCCGGACCCCAGCGCACGGAGCGCAAGACCCATTGCGGCGGTGGTCTTCCCCTTTCCGTCGCCCCAGTACAGATGCAAAAGTCCCTGTTCCATTCAGCGCTTCTCCATTCCCATCGCGGCATACACCGCGTCCATATCCAGCGCCCCGCGCACGCCGTCAGCCAGGATGTCGAACTGCTGGCGGCGGTACTCTTCCATCGGGATGAGGGCTGCGTCGGAGGGGTCGATGCCCTTCCGGCGGCAGAGCCAGCCCGCCAGCGCCTCGGTCAGCGTGCCGGTGTCGAACAGGCCGTGGAGGTAGGTGCCGAACACATTGCCCTGCACACAGCCCTCCCGGCCCCCATCGGGGTAGTGGGCGAAGGGTTCGCCCTCCGCCTCGGTCACGCCGGTGTGGATCTCGTAGCCTTCCAGCTCTGCACCCGCAAAGGGGGCGGCGGCGACGGTCGCTTTGACCTGTACACGGCGCTTCTGCTCGCTGAACACGGTCCGGGTGGGCAGCAGACCCAGCCCCCGCAGAGTCTGCGGCCGGCCGCTCTCGCTGCCGGTGGGGTCGTCGAGGGTCTGGCCCAGCATCTGGTAGCCGCCGCAGACGCCCAGCACCGGTGTGCCTTTCGCGGCCTGCTTGAGCAGAGTCGTTTCCAGCCCGCACTGCCGCAGCCAGAGCAGGTCGTCCACCGTGTTTTTCGTCCCCGGCAGCAGGATGAGGTCAGGTGCGCCCAGCTCATGAGCGTTCGAAACATACCGCACGCCCAGCAGCGAGTGCTGTTCCAGCGGCATGAAGTCCGTAAAATTGGACAGATGCGGCAGGCGGATGATCGCCGCGTCCAGCGGCTTTTTGCCGTCCCGCATCTCGAGGCGCTGGCTCAGGGAGTCCTCGTCCTCGATGTCCACCTTCAGGTACGGTACGACGCCCACCACGGGCAGATGGGTCTTTTCTTCCAGCATCGAAAGGCCGGGGCGCAGAATTTCTACGTCTCCGCGGAATTTATTGATGACAAGCCCCTTGATGCGCCGGCGTTCTTTTTCTTCCAGCAGCTCCACCGTGCCGTAGAGCTGGGCGAACACGCCGCCCCGGTCGATGTCGCCCACCAGAAGCACCGGCGCGTCCACCATCTCGGCGAGGCCCATGTTCACGATGTCCTCGCTCTTGAGGTTGATCTCTGCCGGGCTGCCCGCGCCCTCGATGACAATGACGTCAGCCTCCTCGGCGAGGCTGTCATATGCCTTCAGGATGTCCGGCACCAGCTGCCGTTTCGTGCGGAAATACTCCGACGCTTTCATCTGGCCCCGCACCTCGCCGTTGACGATGACCTGACTGCCCACGTCACTGCTGGGCTTCAGGAGGATGGGGTTCATCCGCACGTCCGGCTCGACACCGGCGGCCTGCGCCTGCACCACCTGCGCCCGGCCCATCTCGAGGCCGTCTTTGGTGACGAAACTGTTCAGAGCCATGTTCTGGCTCTTGAACGGCACGGCGCGCAGGCCGTCCTGCGCAAAAATGCGGCAGAGCGCCGCGCAGAGCAAGCTTTTGCCTGCACCGCTCATCGTACCCTGCACCATGATGCATTTTGCCCTGCTCATCCCAGCACCTCTTTCATAAGTTCCAGCAGCCGGGCGTTCTCGGGGGCCGTGCGCACCGCCGTGCGGTACCACTCCGGCCCGAGGCCCGGATAATTTGCGCAGCTGCGCACCTGTGTTCCCAGAGGGCGAAGCCTCTCGTTCAGGTCGGCGGGCGCGCGGAAGAGCAGATAGTTCGCCTTTCCGTCGATGACCCGCAGACCCAGCGCCCGCAGGCCCGCCGTCAGAACGGGCCGCTGCCGGGCGATGAGCGCGCGCACCTCGTCCACATAAGCGGTTTCTTTCAGGGCCGCGACGCCTGCCGCCTGGGCCAGACTGGACACGGCCCACGGCTGGCCCGCTGTCTGCATTTTTTCCAGAAGCGTTTCGTCGCCGCAGAGGCAGTAACCCAGCCGGACGCCGGCCATGCCGTAGAGCTTGGTGAAAGCTTTCAGGATGACGAGGTTCCCACTTTCCAGCAGAGGCTTCGCGGTCCACCCGTCGGCGTCGGGCAGAAAGTCCAGAAAGCACTCATCTACGGCCAAAATCGTGCGGCACTCCCCGCACCGGCGCAGCAGCTTTTTCACCAGTTCGGGTGAGGCCAGCTGCCCCGTCGGGTTGTTCGGCTGGCAGAGGAACACCATGTCGATGCTCTCGTCCACGGCGTCCACGAGGGCGTCCGTCGGAGCGAAATCATTCGTTTCATCGAGGAAGAAGCGTTTCACTTCGCACCCCACCGTATCCAATGCAGAGGCGTACTCGGCAAAAGTCGGGGCTGTCACCAGCGCCTTATGGGGCTTTGCGGCCCAGACCAGCCGGAAGATGAGATCCGCCGCGCCGTTGCCGCAGAGGATATGCTCCTGCGGCACACCCTCGGCCCGGCTCAGCGCCGCCCGCAGGGTACGGCAGAGGGGGTCGGGGTAGCGGTCGGCCAGAGGCAGAGCGTCCCGGATGGCCTGCGCCACCCCTTCGGGCAGACCGAGTGGGCTGACGTTCGCCGAAAAATCCAGCGCGTCCCGGCCAAAGCGTTCGCGGTAGCCCATCCAGTCACCGCCGTGGACCAGTTGTTTCATCCCAAGAACCCCCGTATCGCACATCCAAACGCCAGCGCAAACCCGCTGGCTACATACATCATCCGATCTGCCCGCAGAATATCCTCCGGCTCGATAGGCCGCAGCGGGTCGCCGATGGTGGGCTTCGGATAATATTCCCCGAAATAATAGGCCGGCCCGGCCAGCTGGACGCCCAGCGCACCGGCGCAGGCGCTCTCGGTCTGGGCGCTGTTGGGGCTGGCGTGATTGCGGCGGTCCCGCCGCCAGATACGCCACGCACCCTTGGCGTCATTGCGGGTGAACGCCGCCGCCATGATCCAGAGCAGCGCCGCCAGACGGCTCGGGATATAGTTCGCCACATCGTCCAGTTTTGCAGCGGCACGGCCAAAGTAGAGATATTTTTCGTTTTTGTAGCCCAGCATACTGTCCATGGTGTTGATGGCCTTGTAGGTCAGGGCCAGCGGCGCACCGCCCAGCAGCATATAGAGCAACGGCGCGATGACGCCGTCGCTGGCGTTCTCGGCCACCGTCTCCACCGCCGCCTTGGTCACGCCCTCGGCGGTCAAGGCTTCCGTGTCGCGGCCCACGATGCGGCTCACGGCCTTGCGGGCGGCGGGCAGGTCACCCTTTTTCAGTTGGACATAGACATTGGTGCTTTCCTGCACCAGCCCCTTTGCCGCCAGCGCCTGCCCGCACCAGAACATCTGGACGGCCAGCCCCAGCAGCGGGTGAAGCATCGCCGCGCCCCAGCAGACAAGGCCCGTGAACAGCAGCGTCCCCACCGGCAGGCAGAACGCCAGCACCGCACCGCCCAGCAGCTCGCCCTGAGGCGTTTGGGGCAGGCGGGCGCGGAGAAATTTTTCCAGCCGGGAGATGGCTTTGCCCATGTACACCACCGGGTGGGGCAGCCATGCCGGGTCGCCGAAAATGGCATCCAGCACGAAGCCTCCCAGCACAGCCCAGGCGGTCATCATACGCCGGCCTCCGCGTCTTTCGTGTACTGCACGGTCTTCATGAGGCGGAGCTGGCGCTTCTCGGCCCAGTCGGCGGCATCCAGCACATAGCCGCCCGCGTTGGGGCCGCACCACGCATAATAATCGCGCCTGGGCAGGGCGTACCGCTCCATGGCCGCCATCTGGGTGCCCCCGTGGGCCAGGATGACCAGCAGTTCTTCGCCGTCGGCCAGCGCCTTGTCCACCAGAACAGAGAAGGCGCTGCAGATGCGGTTCGAGAAGTCGTCCTTCCGCTCACCGTCGGGGCATTTGCTCTCGCAGTTGGCCTGCACCCACGCCTGATAATCGGCGTCGTGCTCCATCTCGACGTAGTTTTTGCCCTCGAAGCTGCCGAAGCACATCTCCTGCAGGTCCTTCACGACCACGAGCTCTGCCTCCGGGAAGAGCACCCGGGCCGTCTGGGCCGTCCGCTGCAGCGGGGTGATATAGACCACCTTCGGGTCGATGTCGGCCCGGCGCAGCTGGTTCAGGCCCTCCGCCGAGAGCGGGATGTCGCGCTGGCCCTGATAGCGCTTCTGGGCATTGTATTCGGTCAGGCCGTGACGCAGCAGATAGATCAACATTGAGGTAATTCTCCTTTCAATACCGTCGGGATGCCGCAGAACATCTGCACCACGCAGTCGGCGCGCTCTGCCAGCAGGCAGGCCAGCCGTCCGGCGGCCTCCCGCCCGGCGCGCTCTTCAGCATCCATCGGGACAACACCGCCGCCGACCTCGGTAGCGATGACAATATCATATTCCGCCAGCTCCCGGGCCAGCGTTTCGAGCTGCTCCGGGGTCTGAGTCTCGGCGGCGGCGTCCTGCACATCGGCGATGACGCTGCCCCGGAAGTTCCGCGCAAAGGTGCGCTTGCCGCTGTAGAGCGGCCCTGTAATGAACATCATTTACAGCATTCCTCCCCACTGACTGACGGCCAGCGCCGCCAGCATCCACAGCTCGGCCCGCTGTAAAAACCACCCGGCCAGGTCGCCGGTGATGCCGCCAAACTGCTTTTTTGCCACGAAATCATAGCGCCACATCGCCAGAAGCGCTGCTGCCGCCAGCCCGCCGCCGCCCAGCGCCGTCAGCGCCAGGATGAGCAGAGCCGACAGGCCGCAGAGGAAGCGGCGGACGGTCTGCTTGTCGGCCGCTGTGGCAAAAGTATGGGCGAGGCCGGTGTCCTTCGCCAGCGGGAACGCCGCCACGGCAAAGCCCGACAGCGCCCGTTCCAGCACCAGCGCCAGCGTCCAGCACAGGCCCGCCCGGGGCGTGAACCGCACACTGCCGCAGAGGCCGAAGTAAGCCGCAAAGTAGCAGCACAGCCGGATGACGGCGAAGGCCCCACAGTGGGAGTCTTTCAGGATCTCAAGCTTTTTTTCGCGGTCGCCGTAGCTCGAGAGGGCGTCCGAGGTGTCGGCGTAGCCGTCGAGATGGATGCCGCCGGTGACGGCCACCGGCACGAGGCAGAACGCCGCCGCCCGGGCCAGCTCCGGCAGGGGCAGGACGCCGCAGAGGCACCACAGCCCGCCGCACACCAGCCCGATGAGGGGGAAGGCACACATGGCGTACCGCATATTTTTTTCGTTCCACTCGAACTGCGGCACCGGCAGGGCCGAAAACATCGCAAAAGCCACCGCGATGGTCTGCAAAACAGTCACAGCTTTTCTCCCCCTTTGTAGTACACCGGCAGGCCGCAGACCACCCGGCAGACGTTGTCCGCCCGGGCGGCGAAAGCGTTGTTCACCCGCGCCAGCGCCAGCAGATACTGGTCGGTGTCGCCCGCGTAGTCGGCACCGCCGCTGAACACCTCGTTCGATACGACGATGAGGTCATCGCACCCGGCGGCGAGGCGTTCCAGCCCGGCCAAAACGGCCTCGGCGGTGTGCTTTCCTGCCCCGCCGGGGCTGTAAAGCTCGTTGGCGACGAGGTTACCGAGGTCTTCCAGCAGGACGGTCCCCCGGCCGGGCAGAGCCAGACGGTCGAGGTGGAGCGGGCATTCCAGCGTTTCGAACTGCTTTTGCGCCCGCATTTTCCGGTGCTTTTCCACCCGGGCGGCGCACTCGGCATCCCAGACCTGCATGGTGGCGAGGTAATAGCGGGGCAGGCCGGTCTTGAGCACAAGGCTCTCGGCATAGGCGCTCTTGCCGCTGGCCGCGCCGCCGAGCACCAGCGTCAGCATCCCGCACCCCCCTGCGGCGTGTAGGCTTCGATGCCGCCCTCTTCAAAGGAATAACAGCCGTCGTAGACGGCCAGCGCCATGTCCCACAGCGGGATGGCGGCCACCGCGCCGGTGCCTTCGCCCAGATGCAGGCCCGCCGTGATGAGGGCTTTTTTGTTCAGAGCATCCAGCACCAGCTTTGCGGCCGGCTCGGTGGAGCAGTGGCTTGCAAAAACAGCCTTGGCCGCTGCCGGGCAGAGCCGGACAGCGCAGAGCGCCGCCACACAGCTGATGAAGCCGTCGGCCAGCACCGGCACACCTTCCAGCGCACCGCCGAGGAAGATGCCGCAGAGCCCGGCAATATCGAAACCGCCCAGCTTCGCCAGCACGTCCAGTGCATCGGCAGAGTCGGGCTGATTTTTTGCGATGCCGCGATGGATGGCGTCGATCTTCCGGGCAAGTCCCTCGTCCGAAAGGCCCGCGCCCCGGCCCGTCATCCCTTCGACGGGCTGGCCCAGCAGCACAGCGGCCACGGCGCTGGACGTCGTGGTGTTTCCGATGCCCATCTCACCGGTAGCCAGCAGGCCGACGCCCGCTTTCTTCTGCTCCTGCACCAGCCGGATGCCCCTGCCGATGGCCTCCACAGCCTGCTCCCGGCTCATGGCCGGGCCGAGGGTGAAGTCCGCTGTGCCGGGGGCGATGCGGCAGTCGAGGACGCCCGGGACCGGGTCGCCCGCGATGCCCATATCCACCGGCACCACCTCGCACCGGGCGGTCTGTGCCATCCGGCAGACGCTGGTGCGGCGGGCGGCGAGGTTCTCCGCCACGGCGCGGGTCACGCTGCTGTCGGTCTGGCTGACGCCCTGGGCCACCACACCGTTATCGGCGCAGAGCACCAGCACCGCCCGGCGGGAAATATCCAGCTTTGCGCTGCCGGTGAGGGCGGCGGCGTCCTCGATGGTCGTTTCCAATCCGCCCAGCCCTCCCAGCGGCTTTGCAAGGCTGGCCCAGTGGGCGTGCGCCGCCGCCCGGGCGGCTTCGTCCGGCGGCGTGATGGCCGCACAGAGGGCGGCGAGTTCTGTCTCAGTCATGGTCTCTCCTGTAATTTTCAGCCGCGGCGGCAAAGCGCTGCGGCAGGGGCGTACCCGCCCAGTACAAATGCGGGAAGCCCGCATAGAAATGCTCGTCTATAAATCCGCACCGCCACGCTGCGCCGCCCACCGGCTTTTTTGCCGCGAGAGCCACGCCGTTGGCGGTGGAATCCCAGTGGTGGAATTCGTGGATGGGAAAGCTCTCCCCGGCCCGGAAGAGCATACTGTCCGAGTCTGCGCTCAGCGCGGCGTAGCCGAAGCGGACGAGACGTCCGGCATCTTTTGCTTCGCCCGGCAGAACGCCCGCCATCGGCCAGCTCTGCCCCTCGGCATCCGTGAGGCTCTGCCCCAGATAGAGGAAGCCCCCGCACTCGGCCGCTGTGGGCAGACCGGACTCGATCTTTTGCTTTATCTCGCGCAGAAGCGAGGTATTTTCACTCAATTCTCTTGCGTGAAGTTCCGGGTAGCCGCCGGGCAGATACAGCCCGCCGATGTTTTCCGGCAGAGCCGTGTCGCGGAGGGGGCTGAAAAAGACCACCTCTGCCCCGGCGTCCCGGAAGGCTTCCAGCGTCTCGGCGTAGGTAAAGCAGAACGCCTCGTCCTGCGCCACGGCGATGCGGACGCGGGCCGGAGGCGTCTCCGGCTGCACCGGCAGGGCGGGCGGCTCCTTTTCGCAGAGGGCCAGCAGGCGGGGCCAGTCGATGTGCTCCTCTGCCGCGTCGGCCAGAAGGGCCAGCTTCTGCTGTAAATTTTCCACTTCCGCCGCCGTGTAGAGGCCCAGATGGCGGGAACCGATGACGGCCTCCGGGAGTTTCGGCAGAAAGCCCAGCACCGGCAGACCCGTCTCTTCTTCCAGCATCGGGGCCAGCAGAGCGTGCATCCGGGCCGTGCAGTTGTTCAGCAGGATGCCTGCGATGTGACTGGGAGTGCGGAAGTTTACGAGCCCGTTCAGCTCTGCGGCCAGCGTCAGGCTCTGCCCCTTTGGCTCCACCACCAGCAGCACCGGCAGGTCCAGCGTGTCGGCCAGATGCCACGCGCTGGCCCTGTCGCTCACGCCCCCGAGGCCGTCATAAAAGCCCATGGCCCCCTCGCACACCGCCGCACCGTGTCCGGCGGCACCCCTCGCGTAGAGGGTGCGCACCGTCTCGGGTGCAGAGAAAAAGAGGTCGAGGCTGCGGCTCTCCACCCCCAGCACGGCCCGGTGGAACATGGGGTCGATGTAGTCCGGCCCGCTCTTGAAGGCGCAGGGCGCACAGCCCCGCCGCTTCAGCGCCATGAGCAGGGCGCAGGTCATGGTGGTCTTGCCGCTGCCCGAGCGGGGCGCCGCCAGCAGAAACTGTATCATGTCATTCTCCTGTGATGAGGTAGATGGGGTTCTGGGCCATCATGAGGTGCAGTCCGCCCACGGCCTTGGCCCGGCTGACGGCGATCTGGCTCACCTGCACAGTCCGGCCTTTGGCCGTCAGCGCGGCCACCGCCGCCGAAAGCGTCTCAAGGGCGATGGCCGACACGCAGATGCGGGCGTCGGGGTTCTTATCCAGCGCGGCGTCCACGATGGCGGCAAGGCTGCCCTTGCTGCCGCCGATAAAGACAGCGTCCGGCGCGGGCAGGTCCGAAAGGGCGGCGGGGGCAAGCCCCTCCACGAGGACGAGGTTCCGGGTCCTGAATTTTTCGCGGTTGGCTTTGATGAGCGCACAGCCCTCCGGCCTGCACTCCACCGCGTAGACCCGGCCCCGGGGCGCGGCCAATGCCAGCTCCACGCTGACGCTGCCCGTCCCGGCCCCCACGTCCCACAGGATGTCTTCCGGGCGGACGGCCAGCTTCGCCAACACAGCGGCCCGGACTTCCTGCTTGGTCATGGGAACATCGCCCCGCTCGAAGGCTTCGTCCGGCAGGCCCGGGGCGCGGCGGGGCAGCACCTCCGCTGCCTCCACGAGAAGGACGCTCAGGCTGTTGAAGCGGCCTACGGCCAGCTCTTTGACGCTGCCGCGGAAGAGCTTCTCTTCCGGCGTGCCGAGGCACTGGCCCACGACGCCCTGCACGTCCCCGAAGCCCTCTGCCGCCAGCTGGGCGCAGAGGGTGGCGGGGTCTTCGCTGCCGCCGGTGAGGAAGAAGGTGGGTCTGCCCTGCATACACTCGGCCACCGGGTCACAGGTGCGGCCATGGGCCGAAACAAGGTTCCACCCCTGCCACGGACGGCCCAGTGCCGCCGCCAGCAGCTGGATGCTGGAAAGGCCGGGCAGCACCCGGGCGCGGACGCCGAGGGCCTCCAGCTTTTCCATCATGGAGGACGCGCCGGAGTAAAAGCCGGTGTCGCCGCTGTAGACCAGCACGGCGTTCTCTGCGCCGGAGGTCTGCAGCAGCTCTGCCACCTCGTCGGGGCGGTAGGCGGCGGCGCGGTTCTCGGTGCAGCCGGCAGGCAGAACTGCCAGCAGACGCCGTGCGCCCAGGATGAGGTCGGCCTGCCGCAGTGCGGCCAGGCCCTGAAGGGTCAGGTTCTCCGGCTGGCCGGAGCCCATGCCGATGAGTGTCACGTTCATCTTATCATCTCCTTGCAGCGTTTCAACACCTCGGAAGCCGTCTCGCCCTGCTCGGGCGGGCGGCGGATGACCACCAGCTGCGCCCCGGCGGCAGAGGCGGCAGAGGCTTTTTCGTCGAAGCCTCCGGCCGCGCCGCCGTCCTTTGTGACGAGCCAGCGGATATGGAACTGCTCCATCATGGCCTGATTGAGGGCAAAGCTGAAGGGGCCCTGCATGGCGATGATGTTGCGGTGGGGGATATTCGCCGCCTCGCAGGCCGTGATGCTTTCCAGCGTGGGCAGGACGCGGGGGTAGAGCCGCTCGGGCGGGATGGCCCCGAACTGCGCCAGCTCCTTGGCCCCGGTGGCCAGCAGAAGATTCCCCTCTTTTGCGGCCAGCGCTTCTGCCGCCTGCTTTGCGCTCTCAAAGACGAGACAGTTTTCCGGCAGCGGACTGGCCGGGCGCAGCAGGCGGAGGTATCCTACCCCGGCCTTCTCTGCCGCTGCTTTGATGTTTTTGGTTGCCTCCACCGCATAAGGGTGGGTGGCGTCGATGCAGAGGGCGGCATCCCCCAAGAGCGCAGCCATCTCATCGGGCAGGAGCCGCCCGCACCGGACGGTGACGCCGGGGGTGCTCCCCTGCTCTTCCTGCCCCAGCGGGGTGGCCACGCTGACGGTGACTTCGATGCCCAGCGCCGCCAGCTGACGGGAAAGCTCCCGCCCCTCGGTGGTGCCGCTGAAAACGACGACGTTCATCGGCGGTACCCCCTCGGCGTGACCATCCGCCCGCTCAGCGCGCGGGTGGCGGCGTTGCCCACAAAGACGGTGGTGAACATATCCACCTCGGTGTCCCGGAGCTGGCTGAGGGGCAGGATGTGCTTTTCCTGCCCTTCCCGGCCGATGTTCCGCACAGAACCGCAGAGGGTGTCCGGGGCTTTGCCGTTGGCCAGCAGGACGTCCACGGCCCGGCGCAGATAGTCCGGGCGGCCCTTGGAGGAGGGATTGTACAGCGCCAGCGCGAAATCGCCCTGAGCGGCGCAGGCCAGCCGCTTTTCGATGACCTCCCACGGCGTGAGACGGTCCGACAGCGAGATGACGCAGAAATCGTGGGCCAGCGGGGCTCCCAGCACCGCGCCGCCGCTGAGGGCGGCGGTCAGGCCGGGGACGACCTCCACGTTGACGTCCGGGTACTCTTCGGCCAGCTCCAGCAGCGGGCTGGCCATGCCGTAGACCCCGGCGTCGCCGGAGCAGACCAGCGCCACGTCCCGGCCCGCCCGGGCGGTGTCCAGCGCCCAGCGGCAGCGGTCGATCTCCCGGGTCATGCCGGTGGTGTAGCACTCTTTTTCCGGGTAGAGGGGGCGCACAAGGTCGATGTAGACCGTATAGCCGCACAACACCTCGGCCTGCTGCAAGGCGCTCTGCGCCTGCACGGTCAGAAACTGTCCGCCGCCGGGGCCAAGCCCCACGACGAACACGGTCTTTTTACTCTCACTCATTGCTCTGTCCTCCAATCGGGTGCAAAGGGGCGGACGGCCAGTGCCAGCGTCACGCCGCCGCCTGCCGTTTTGGGCAGAAGGAGCATCCCGCCCGAGGCTTTTACCGCCGAGCGCTCACAGACGTTGTCCACGCCGGTGACACTTGCCACAAAGGCTGACGGGGTGAACTGTCCCGGCACGACCCGCAGTTCGTCGGCCGGATAGAACGTGATGGGCCAGCCGTGGACTTTGCAGAACGCTGCAAGCCCCGGCTCATCTTTTTTCAGGTCGATGCTGGCAGCTGCGCAGACCGCCGCCGGGCTGAGGCCGGACGCGGCACAGAACGCTGCAAAGGCTTCTTCCAGCTGCTGGGCCGTCGTGCCGCGGCGGCACCCCACCCCCAGCACCCCGATGCGGGGGACGAGGTGGAGCGCCCCGCCCTGCGGCGTGAGGGTCAGGGCGAAGTCGGCGGCTTCGGGTGCGTCAGCCTTTTTCACGCCGGCGGGGGTCTCCCCCGCCACCGGCCACGGCGACCAGTACCGGACCGTCTGCCCGGCCAGCAGGGCGCCGCTGACGCGCTTGATGCGCTCCGGCTCAAGGACAGCGCAGTTCTGGGCCTTGGCCCAGAGGTCCACGGCGAAGAGGCCGTTGACGTCGGTGGCCGTCGTGATGACCGGCACCGCGCCGCACGCTTTTGCCAGCGCCCGGGCCAGCGCGTTGGCACCGCCCAGATGGCCCGACAGGAGCGGCACGGCGAAGTTCCCGCCCTCGTCCACCACCACCACCGCCGGGTCAGCGGCCTTGCTCCTGCAGTGGGGTGCGATGGCCCGCACCGCGATGCCCACAGCTCCCACAAAAATCAGGGCCTCATCCTGTGCAAAATGCTCCGCCGTCCAGCCTTTCAGGGTCACGTCTCCGCCGCAGCGGCTCACGCTGCCGGGCAGAGCTTCCGCCAGCCGATGGGCCAGCGCCTCGCCCTTTGCCGTAAAGGCCAGATATGCCCGGCTCACTGCCCGGCCTCCGTCCCCTGCCGGAACTCGGTGGTAAAGGCGGGGTCATAGAGCTTGCTGCGCTCGTAGTTTTCGCCCAGAAAGTCGCCCACGACGATGAGGGCGGTCTTGGTGATGCCGTTTTTGCGGGTCTCCTCGGCCAGTGTGGAGACGGTGCAGCGCACCACCTTCTGCTCGGGCCAGGTGGCCTTATAGACCACGGCGGCAGGGGTATCGGGGCGGTAGCCGCCGCTCTCGAGAAGGGCCTGCTGGACTTTGTCCACCAGCCCGATGGAGAGGAAGATGACCATGGTAGCCCCGTGAGCGGCCAGCTTTTCCAGCTGTTCGGCCTCAGGAACAGGAGTGCGGCCCTCCATCCGGGTGATGATGACGGTCTGGCTCACGTTGGGCAGAGTGTACTCGGCACAGAGTGCCGCCGCCGCGCCGCAGAAGCTGGACACGCCCGGGGTGTCGTCATAAGGGATGCCGTCAGCATCCAGCGCGTCCATCTGCTCCCGGATGGCCCCGTAGAGGCAGGGGTCGCCGGTGTGGAGGCGGACCGTGGTGCCTCCGGCCTTTTCGGCGGCGCGGATGGTGTCCAGCACCTGTTCCAGCGTCATCTCGGCGCTGTTATAGATGGCACAGCCGGGCTTCGCCAGCCCCAGCAGGGCCGGGTTGACGAGACTGCCCGCGTAGATGATGCAGTCGGCATCGGCCAGCAGGGCCGCGCCCCGCCGGGTGATGAGGTCGGGCGCGCCCGGCCCGGCTCCTACAAAATGGACCATATCTTACCCCTCCTTCACCAAAATCGTTGCGAAATAGCCCGCCGACCTGGCCGGGTCGTAATCGGCCAGGTCGGGCCAGACCTCCTCGTTCGGCAGGCCGCAGTTACAGACCATCGCGCTCCGGCTCAGAAGCCCGGCGTCGGCCAGCGCGGCCAGCGTCTCGGGCAGCTGACGGCCCGATTTCATCAGCACTTTCGCGCCCGGTGCGGCCAGCACCTCAGCGGCGCAGCGTCCCGGGGCGATGGTCAGCGGCTGCTCCATGCCGCCCGTCAGGGACTGGCCCAGCCGGGCCGCAGCGGCGCAGAAGCTCGTCACGCCGGGGAGCATCACGGTCTTGTAACCCTCGGCCTCCAAGATCTCCTGTAAATAACCGAAGGTCGCGTAGACGGACAGGTCGCCCAGGTTGAGCATGGCGACATCCTGCCCGGCGTCGAGATATTCTTTCACGGCCCGGGCCGCCTCGATGTGGGCGGCTTTCTGCACCGCCGGGTCAAGGCTCATGGCGGAGCGCAGCGGCAGGATGGTCTTGCCGCTCAGATCCACCGCACCTTTTGCGATGTCCAGCGCCAGCATCCCGCCCTTCGGGGTCTGGGGCGCGGCGATGACCGGGCAGTTTTCGAGGCGGCGGACCGCCTGCAGGGTCATGAGCTCCGGGTCGCCCGGGCCGACGCTGACGCCGTAAAAAGTGCCTATCCGTTTTTCCATTCGTCCAGCAGCTCCTTTGCAGTCTTGGTCTGGCCCAGCGGGCCGTATTGGTTCGAGAAGAGTACCGCGCCCACCCGGAACGCCCCGGCAGCGCGGCGGTCGAGGTGGAGCTGGATGGCGTCCAGCAGGCTGGACAGCACCGGCTCTCTCATCTCTGCTCCGTCTAAGATCTCCATGCAGGCGTCGGTGGTGGCCGCGTTCATCAGGGCCGCGCAGACGTCCCGGGACGCGCCGCAGAGGGCGGCGTGGGCGCAGAGCAGCTCGGTGCGGCAGTCGGCTGTGCGGGAGTGGGTGTTCATGACGCCGCCCGCCAGTTTGACCAGCTTGCCGATGTGGCCCACCAGCACCACCTCTTCGAAGTGGGATGCCGCCGCCATATCCATCGTATCCCCGATGAAGTTCGAGGTCTTGACCACCGGGATATTTTTCAGTGCCGGTAGATTTTCGTGTAGATAATCAAGCCCGTAGTTGCCCGGGGCGAGGATGAGCCGCCGGGGGCTGACCGCCCGGAGCGCCGCCTGCCCCATTTCCAGCTGGATGGTGTCGAGGATGGCCTGCTGGCTCATGGGCTCGACGATGCCGCTGGTGCCGAGGACGCTGAGGCCCCCTTCCACGCCCATGTGGGGGTTGAAGGTGCGCTTCGCCGTTTCGGCCCCGCCCTCGATGGAGATGGTGACGTCAAAGCCGCCCGCGTACCCGGCAGATTCGGCCTCCTTTTCCAGCGCTTCCTTTATCATGGCCCGGGGGACGTGGTTGATGGCAGCTTCGCCCACGGGCTGGTCGAGACCGGGCTTTGTCACCCGGCCCACGCCCTCACCGCCGTGGATGCGCACCTCGCCGGACAGCTCGGGCCGGAGGGCGACACCGGCGATGACCGGCAGACCGGTGGTCACGTCCACATCGTCGCCGCCGTCCTTCCGGATGGCGCACTCGGCCCCCTCGCCGGACAGGCGGCAGAAGATGGGCTCTACCTCCACCACGATGCCCTTCGGGGTGCGGAGGGCCACCGTCTCGGGGGTGCGGCCGGTGAGCAGCAGCCGTGCCGCGCCCGCCGCGCCCAGCGCCGCACAGGTTCCGGTGGTGTAGCCGCAGCGCAGGAGCTTCTGGCCGCTGCGGACGTAGTGCTCAAAGAGCGGGCTCTTTTTCTCCGGCGCTTTTTCTTCGCCGTAGAGGAATGCGTACTGCTCATCGGTCAGAGCATAAATTTTGCAGATGTTTTCCCGGGCAAAGGCCTTTTCCGGCGTCATGACGTCCGAGACGCCCGCCGCCGAGACGCAGACGACCTTGTCGGAAACCTTCTGCGCCAGCTCCAGCTCGTGGAGGCTCAGGATGACGGCCATCTTTTTGTCCCGGGCGAGGCTTTTCAGGATGGCCAGCAATTCGGCCTTGCCCTTGATGTCAAGGAAAGACGTAGGCTCGTCCAATAATATCAGCTCCGGCTGCTGGCAGATGGCCCGGGCCAGCAGGACGCGCTGGCGCTGGCCGTCGCTGATGCGGTTGAAGTCCCGGCCCGCCAGCGCCTCGGCCCCCACGAGGGCCAGCGCGGCATGGACCTGGCGCTTATCTTCTGCCGAGAGGACGCCCAGCCGCCCCGTGTAGGGGTAGCGCCCGGCGGACGCCATCTCGAAGCAGGTGGTCAGCTCGGTGCGGCGGGTGTGGGGCACCATCAGGGCCATTTTGCGGGCGCGCTCCGGGCCGGAGCAGTCCGCGAGATCTTTGCCGTCCAGCAACACAGCGCCCCCCTGGGGGGCCAGCTGCGCTGCCAGCGTCTTGAGCAGGGTGGATTTGCCCGCGCCGTTGGGGCCGATGAGGGTGAGGATGCTCCCCTTCCCGACGCCGAGGCCGATGTGCTCCATCAGGGGCGTTTTGCCGTAGCCGATGGCAAGGTCCTCGGCGCGGCAGTAGAATTTCGGATCGCTCATTCCCGGCCCTCCTGTGTCTGGCGGCGCACCAGCAGCCAGATGACCACCGGCGCACCGAAAACTGCCGTCACCGAGCTGATGGACAGCTCAGTGGGCGCGAACAGGCTGCGGGCGATGAGGTCGCAGAGCAGGCAGAACGCTGCCCCGCCCAGACAGCAGCCCGGCAGGACATAAAGGGGCTTTGCGCTGCCCAGCAGGTTCTTGACCAGATGCGGCACCGCGATGCCCACAAAGGAGATGGGGCCTGCAAAGGCCGTCACGCAGGCGGAAAGCAGGCTGGAAAGCAGCACGAGGGCCGTCGAGAAGGCCCGCACCGGCACGCCGACGCTCCTGGCGTAGCTCTCGCCCATCTGGTAGGCCGCCATGGGCTTCGAGAGCAGGAACGCCGCCGCCAGCGCGGGCAGCACCACGCAGGCCGCTGCACCCACATTGGCCCAGGTCATGCCGGAAAAGCTGCCCATCGACCAGTTGTGGAGATTGACGATGTTGGAGTCCTGCGCGAAAGTCACCACGATGTCGGTGACAGCCGAGCAGATATAACCGATCATGATGCCGCAGATGACGAGGATGCTCATCCGCGGCACCCGCCGGGCCACCACCAGCACGAAGGCCATCGCCGCCATCGAGCCTGCAAAGGCGGCGATGATGAGGGTGGCCGAGCCGGTGAGCAGCCCCTGCTGTAAAAACACCACCATCGTCAGGGCCACCGCCAGCTTTGCGCCGCTGGACACGCCCATGACGAAGGGGCCGGCGATGGGGTTGGCGAAGAAGGTCTGCAGGAGGTAGCCTGCCGCCGAGAGGGCCGCGCCCAGCAGCACGACCATGACCGCCCGGGGCAGACGGAGCTGGAGCACGATGCCCACGGCCAGCGCATCTTCGCCCCGGCCCAGCAGAGCCGCCGCCACCGCGCCGGGCGTCAGGGACACACTGCCCCAGAACAGGTTGAGTGCAAACAGCACCGCGACCCCCGCCGTGAGGGCGAGGTAGGCGAGGCTGAGGCGGCGGGTGGTGGTCATGACAAAACTCCTTTTATACGATGCGCTGTAAGAAGCGGAGAGACGCCGGGTCGGGCGAGCCCTCGGTGAAGACGAGATTCATATCCGAGATGAGGTCGGCCAGCTCCATGCTCTGCTGGAAGAGGCTCTGGGCCGTACACCAGCAGTCGCCGGACTGGACGGCCTTGAAATCCGCCAGCATCGGGCATTTTTCGATGAGCTGGTCACGGGTCTCCATCACGCCCTCGATGGTACTGTTGTAGATGAGGACGTCGGCGTCTTTGGCCCGGGCGTAGAAGGTCTCCAGCGGCAGTTTGATGGTGGACTGGGCCGACGTCTCCCCCTCGAGGTCGTCGAAGATGTAGACGCCGCCGGCCATCCCCACCATCTGGGCCACATAGTCGCTGGTGCGGCGGACGGTGATGAGGTTATTTGTGGTGATGGAGAAGAAGGCCGCGGTCTTGCCCGTGTTCTCCTGCTCGAGGATAGGGGCCACCTGCTCCACCTTCTGGCGAAAGACCTCTTCCGCCATCTCAGTCTTATTCAGCAGGATGCCGTAGAGCTTGAGCCACTCCATCCGGGCCAGCGGGCCGCTCTCGTAGCTCGAGCGCTCCACGAGGACCGGCACGCCGAACTTTTCCAGCTGCTCCTTGACCTCGGGGTCGTGGAGCACCATGGTGTTCTCGATGGCGAGGGTGCAGCCGGCGGCAAGGATGCGCTCATAGTCCGGGGCGCTGTACTTGCCCGCGTAGGCGATGCGGCCCTCCTGCATGGCCTGTCTGGCCTCTTCCACATACCAGCCCTCGGCCTTCGTGCCGGAGAGGGCGATGCTGTCCAGGGCGTCCAGATGGACGAAGAGGTCCATCACCGAGGTGGAGACGAGATAAATATGATCCAGCGGCTGGCGCAGCAGAACGACGTCTTCGGGCAGGTCGTCCACCTCGGCGGCCCCCTCGGGGACGACGAGGAACCGCCCGGCGTCCGGGATGTCGATCATCACATAGCCGCCCTCATAGCAGTCGGCGGAAAACTGGGTGGCATAGTCCAGCGGATAGCTGTGGTCGAACACGAGGGATGCTGTATTGGCCGGGGCAGTCCTGTTCTGCCCGCAGCCCGCAAGGGTGAGGGCGGCAGCAGGCAGGGCTTTCAGAAAATTGCGGCGTTTCATCGTTACTTTGCCTCGATCAGGGATGCAGAGGCAAAGGTCAGCGTATACTCGATCTCATGCGGGGTGCTCATGGCGACGGTATCGCCCACCACATCCAGCGGGGTGTCGAGAGCAGTGACGGGGATCTCGAAGGTAGAGTTGCCCTCGGTGTTGGTGGGCAGATACTTCTCGCCGTCCACCAGCATATAGTCGTAGTTGGGGCTGGACCAGACGATGGTGGCGGTCATCCTGCCGTCGGCCACGGTCAGGGCCGCAGGGCTTTCCACGGTGGCGCGGCCGGAGCCGCCCTCGAGGGTCACGTCACAGGTGTAGGTGCCGTCGGCAGGTGCTTCCGCCGCAGCAGGCTGGGCGTTGGCGACACGGACGGTATGGTCGTACCACTTGCCCTTGGTGCCGAGGATGGCCAGCTGGAAGTCCTCGTCCAGAGCCTCCACCGGGATGTCAAAGCCGTAGACCTCATCCGAAGTGCCGTCGCTGTAGGTGACGGTGTCGGTGGTGGGCTGGAGCCAGTCGCCCTCGTGAGCCTCGGCGTCAGCGGCCATGCCGACGTAGAGGTTGACGATCTTCTTGGAGGCGAGACTGACGTGGAAGGTCATCTGACCGTCCTTCACGGTCAGCGTTCCCTTGCCGTCATTGGCCTCGTTGGCATGGAACATGGAGCTGTCGGTGTCAAAGTCGGCGGTGTAGACGCCGTCGGGCAGAGCGGCCTCTGCCGTCGGTTCGGAAGCTGCCTCGCTCACGGCGGAGGAAGCCGCAGCCTCGGAGGAAGCGGCAGAGCTGGCCGGGGCGCTGGATGCGCCGCAGCCGGTGAGAGAACCAGCCAGCACAGCGCCGGCCAGCAGAAGAGCAAATTTATGGTTCAGTTTCATGATGATATACCTCGAAGTATCTATTTTACAGAAAAGATTATAACACGCAATGGCCCGAATTCAAAGCAGGCCGAAAAAGAAATTGCCCGAAAAGGCACTCCTTTCCGGGCAATCATAAACTTATGCTCAGCCGTTCAGGGAATCGACAGCGGCCTTGGTGTGTGCGACGTAGAGCTGCTGGATGTCAGCGACCTCGCCCAGACCGGCGATCTGGCAATCGACAGAGTCGAATTCGCCGGAGGCCTCGAACTGGCTCTTCCAGGAATCCTCGTCGTCGCCAGCCATATCGTTGTTGGCGTGGTCGCCTGCAACGACCATCAGGGGACGCAGGACGACCTTGGTGTAGCCAGCGGCCTTGACAGCCTTGATGACGTTCTCGCAGGCAGTCTCCTCCGGCTCGCCCTCGACGGTGCCGATAAAGACATTCTTGTAGCCCAGAGCGTTCATCTGAGACTGCATCTGGCTGTAGCTCACCTTTGCGGTGTGAGAGGTGCCGTGGCCCATGAAGACGAAGGCGGTGCCGTCCTCAGCAGCGGCGTCCAGACTGTCGAAACCGGCGGTCTTGACGGCCTCGGCGGTGATGGCCTTGGCGACAGCTTCCTTGTCGGCGTTGATGACGGTGGCATCGCTGCCCACCTCGCCCAGCAGAGGCTCGGCGATGGCGACGGACTCGAACTTATCGCGGTAGCTGTCCACCATCTCCATCATCTCGTCGTACTCAGCGCCATGCATCAGATGGGTGGGCTGGACGACCAGATTCTTCACGCCGTTGGCAACAGCGCGCTCCAGAGCCTGCTCCATGTTGTCGATCTTCTCGCCGTCACGGGCCTGGACATGGTTGATGATGATCTGTGCGGTGAAGGCGCGGCGGACAGACCAGTCGGGATATGCGGCCTGGATGGCGTCCTCGATGCCCTTGATGTCCGCTGCGCGGCTGTTGTTGAAGGAGGTGCCGAAGCTAACAACGAGGATCTCGTTGTCGCCGATGTTGTCCTCATTGCGGGCGTCGTCCTTGGAGGCGTCGCCGGTGTCGCGGCCAAAGTAATCGGGGTCAGCCTCTTCACCCTCGACCATCTCCTTCTGGGCGTCGGTCAGAGCGTCCCATGCGGCCTTGGCGGCCTCGCACTGGGCGTCGGTGTTCTCGTTGCGCTCCTGCACATAGATGGCGTCGATGAGGTCTGCCACGTTCTTTGCTGCCATTTCATCGGCCTCCTCGCTGCTCACCTCGCTGGCGGCAGCAGAGCTTGCTGCGGCGCTGCTGGCAGCAGTAGAAGAAGATGCACCGCAGCCGGTGAGCACACCGGCACACAGGGCCAGTGCGGCGGCAGCGGCGGTGACGCGCTGCCAGTTCTTGTTGGTTGCTTTACGCATTGTTTGAGTCCTTTCTGTTGTGTGGAATGTACGTTTCCGATAGAAAGGGTACGAAACGGGGGCCAGCTCAAACGAAAAAAGAGCCTTTTCACCGCGCGGAAGGCACAGCAAAAAGACCCTTTGAACGTTCGGGCTTTTTGGTACGACCAATTCCTCGTGATCCGGAGCCGGACGCTCCTGTACCAACAGCGGGCAGGTTTCCTGACTGAAAGCTCACCGCCCGCTGCCGCCTTCCCAGAGGCAAAGCCTCCAGTGACCGGCGCTGAGCGCCAAGGCAGCGGACTCCCTTATCACAGTGACGAGATCGCGCGGGACTCGCACCCGCTTCCCTTTTACCCTCCCGGCCGGGGACGAAGCCCCGGCGGCAGGCACCTGCTGTTTTCTATTCAGACGAGGTGAAGTATATCACACTCCGCCCTAAAATGCAATATCTCAGCCCTCCTGCGGCACGGTCCAGACCATGCCCAGCGCTTCGAGCTTTGCGATGCGCTCTGCCGTCAGCTTTTTCTCGGCACAGGCGTAGTTTTCGCGCATCCGGCGGACCCAGTCGCCGAGGCAGAAGCCGTCTTCGGTCTTATAGTTCACCGGCACCAGCAGATTGCCGTGGGCGGCGCAGTACTCTTCGGCACGGCGGAACGCCCCGGCCCACTTGGCCTCCCGGGCGTCCCACTGCATCCCGATGGCATCCAGCAGAGCGATATGCTCCGGCGTCACCTGGAACGAGCCGGGCCGGGCCTTGCGGGCAGCCCGGAGGTTCGAGATCCAGACGCCCAGACGGAAGCCGTTCTCGTCTACATATCCGGCAGGCACGAGGAGGCTGCCCTTCTTCTCGGCGTAGAGCCTGGCGCTCTGGTAGTTGTCCAGCCAGTTCTGCTCCCGCACGCTGCACGCGGGCGGCACCGGAGCGCTGAGGCGTCGGCCTTTTTCGCCCTTGAACAGCTCTTTCAGGGCCGCGCGGCGCTCGGCGGAGAGCTTTTTGCCCTCCCGCAGCATCTGCTTCTGACGGGACAGCCAGCTTCCCAGCCAGATGCCGTCCTCCGTCCGGTACTGGGCCGGAACGGCCAGACTGCCGTGCTCCTTTTTGTATTCCACGGCCAGCTCGTAGCGGTGCTGCCACGAGTCGGTCTTTTCCCAGTTCATGCCCAGCTCGTCCAGCATGGCTTTCCGCTCCGGCGTCACCCGGGCGCTGCTGCGCTCGGGGTTCTGCCATGCGTACCGCTGGCGGGACACCCACTTGCCCAGCAGGATGCCGTCTTCGTCGGTGTACTCGGTGGGGACGTCGAGGTTCCCGTGGGCGGCGTGGTACTTCACGGCGGCCTCGTAGGCGGTCTGCCACTTGCGGTCGTTCCGGTTCGTCCAGTCCACTTCCAGCGCTTCCAGCTTTTCGATCTGGGCGTCGGTCAGCACACCTTCTTTATAAGCGGCACGCTGACTGCCCAGCCAGACGCCCAGCGCCATGCCGTCCGGCGTGACATACTTGACGGGAATTTCCAGCGTGTGATTTTCCAGATAATACTGGACGGCGGCAGCATAGCTCTTCTCCCAGAGGATGCTGCCGGTGTCCCACACCATGCCCAGTGCCTCGAGGCGTTCGACGCGGTCTGATGGCAGGTTCCCGCTCAGATAGCGCTGGCGGTTGTAGACGATCCACTCGCCCAGTGCAAAGCCGTCCTTATCCTTATAATGGACCGGCACCAGCAGGTCGCTGTGGCTGCCGCGGTACCGCCGGGCCGAAGCACAGCCGTTCTCCCACGCCAGCTCGAGCCGCTTTTTCCAGTTCATGCCGATTTTGTCCAGCCGGGCGGCCTGCTCGGCGGTGAGGCGTCCCTTTTTCTTTCCGGCCCGGACAAGGCGCTGATTTTCCAGCCAGCGGCCCACGGCCACGCCCCCAAAGCGGTAGGAGCGAGGCACGTCCAGCGTCTTTCCCTCTGCCGTCATCTGCTTTGCGGCGGCATAATAGCGCTCCCAGTCGGAATCCAGCGCGCGGCGGAGCTGCCGGTAAGCCCGGCGGCAGGCAGAGAGAGGCTCTTCCAGCGGGAAGGCTTCTGCCCCCGCCGCGCTGCACTCCTTCCGCAGCTGCTGCACACAGGTCAGCGCCTCAAAGGCCGCGCTCAGCTCTGCCACCGGCACACTGCCGCAGGCCGCAAGGGCGCGGGCCAGCATCTGCCGGTATGCGGCCGGTCCAGCGCTGCGGCGCACCAGCACCACGCCCGAGATCCCGGCCAGAGGAGCCTGCACCGCCGGGCCGTTGGCACAGACCAGCAGCCGGAGGGTGGCCGCTTCGTCGGCCGCAAAGCCTTCTGCATCCTTATAAATATGCGTTCCTGCACCAAACAGCTTCTCGGCCTGCTCTGCGGTCTGCGCCGCCGCTGCATCATCCTCGCAGAGGACGAGGCAGCGCCCGGCAGTATCCGGGAGCCACTGCGCCAGCAGCTGTTCCACCGGCGGAAGCTTCTCTACGGCGAGGCTCAGAGCCTGATATTTCTCGGCGTTGGGGTCAGGGCAGCCCGGCAGATGGAGGTTCTTCACCTCAGCACGGAGGCGGGCCATCGCATCTTCCAGCGGCCAGAGCAGAGCCGTATAGGAGGCCGGCATGGGCAGCAGGCCCTCGGCCATCGCCCCGCCCAGCGCCAGCGGCTCCACGATGGCGTCGGCCAGCATCTCCTCGGCAGCGCGGCAGCTGTCGCCCGGGGCGTCCGGCTCCCCCAGAGCCAGCAGCTTTGCCCCCGGGCAGAGGCGGAACAGGGGCTGGACACAGTCGGTCCAGTCCTTTGCGCTCATCTCCCTCCAGCCGTCCAGTACCAGCAGGCCGGGCCGGAACTCAGCCAGCGCCACCCAGCCCAGCGCATTCTGCACGGCCAGCTGCTCGCAGCTCATCAGCCGCACCCGGCCGCCCAGCGTCCGGCCCAGCCGCTTTGTCAGGGCGCGGCGCAGCTCCAGACGGGCAGTGCAGGACACCACCCAGAGCACGCGCATCTCGGGGTGGGCGTCCAGCAGCTCCCACACGATGCAGCCCTTGCCCGTACCCGCCGGGCGCACCAGCGCAGCACAGTTTTTCTGCTGCAGTCCAGCCTCCGCTGCACGGCAGGCTGTTTTATTTGAATCATCTACCAAAATCGACATATCTTATCCTTTCTGCCCCTTCCGAGGGTTCAGAAATTCGCTTTTTCTGCAAAAAAGAAACGCGCCTGCGCAAAGCCGGCTTTCCTGCCTGCGCTGCGCCTGCGTTTTTCTGCAAAAATGTTACTTTCATGCTCTATTTTTATCATAAAAGTTTATTTCTTGTCAAGATGATTTGCGTAGATTTTTCCAAATAATTTTACATTCCCTTTTTCCGGAAATTCCGGGACCGTTCCCTGCTGCCCGTTGACGGCGGGGACAGTTGGTGGTAGACTTTTTTCATCGGCTCCCCTTTTGGCGGGAGACTCCCCTATTTATGATATGTGAGGTAATCGATATGAACATCATCAGCACCGAAAAAGCTCCCGGCGCCATCGGCCCCTACTCTCAGGGCTACACCGTGGGCGGTCTCGTCTTCACCTCCGGCCAGATCCCGGTAGACCCCGCCACCGGCGCAGTCGCCGAGGGCATCGCCGCACAGGCTGACCAGAGCTGCCGCAATGTGGGCGCTATCCTCGAAGCTGCCGGCGTGGGCTTTGACAAGGTGGTCAAGACCACCTGCTTCCTGGCCGACATCGCCGACTTTGCCGCTTTCAACGAGGTGTACGCCAGGTATTTCACCTCCAAGCCCGCCCGCAGCTGCGTGGCCGTGAAAGACCTGCCCAAGGGCGTGCTCTGCGAGATCGAAGCCATTGCTGAGGCCTAAGCCGCCTTTTCAGCACAAAAAGGGGCCGTCTGCACTCTATTCCGGGTGCGGACGGCCCCTTTTGTCTGTCTTCGATTCCAGTTTTTCATTCTGGCCAACTTTCCCAGCCGGAGAAATTGACTTCGTTTTTCGCTTTTGTTACAATAGAATCGAACTGTTGTAAAAGATTTCCGGTCAAATTTGAAAGAGAGGTCCCTGCCCATGTCCAATTCCCGTGTTGAAAGCCACAGCCGCGCCGAATTGCGCAACAAGATCATCAGCGCAGCCACCCTGCTCGAGATCCTGTTGTCCGGCCTCGTCCTCATCGGCCTGCTGCTGTCGATGGTGCCGCTGCTGCAGTGGATGCCCGGCCTGCTGTTCGACGGCAACGACGTCGAGGTGAGCACCTTCTTACAGCGGGCGCTGGACATCGTCATCGGCATCGAGTTCATCAAGATGCTGGCCAAGCACAGCCCCGGTTCCAGCCTCGAAGTGCTGCTCTACGCCATCGCCCGCCACATGGTGGTGGGTCACGAGTCCGCCATGGAGAACCTGCTGAGCGTGAGCGCCATCGCCCTCATCTTCATCGTGCGGAGGTTCTTCTTCGTGCCGGCCTTCGGCGCTCATCTGCCCGACGGCCACCCCGCACCCGACCTTTCCCCCAGCCAGAGCGGCATCCCGTCAGAAGAATTCGCCTCCCGGCTGCGCAAGCACCTGCATCATGACGACACCGACACGGAGCTTGAAGTCGCCATCGAAGACCCCAAGTACGAGGACAACACCGACACGCTGCTGGAAGCAGACCCGAAATGATCCTGACAAGTAAAATGCCCCGCAGGACGCTCGTCGAGAGCTGCCTGCGGGGCATCTTTTTCTGCTTAGTTGCTCTTGTGCTTCTGGCCGAAACGGTACTCCTTGCCGTCCCGGATGCGCTGGATGTTGGAACGGTGCATCCAGATGACCATGCCGCCCATGATGGCAGCGCCGACGGTGCAGACCACCACGTCCCGGGTCGGCAGGCCGCGCATGAGGCTGTACACCAGCGTCAGCACCGGGTAGGCCGAGGCCATGGTGATGCTGCCCAGCGACACCATGCCGGTGGGGACCAGGCAGATAAGGAAGATGAGTGCCAGCACCGGCAGCAGCACCGGCTGGACTGCCAGAATGGCACCGGCAGCCACCAGCACGCCCTTGCCGCCCTTGAAGCCGAAGTAGATGGGCTTGGAGTGGCCCACCACGGCGAGGATGGCGGCGAGGTAGACGCCCAGATAGGGCGAGACGGCCGCGTCGGCGGGCAGATGGCCGAACAGCCACCGGCCAAGGCAGACGGCCACGACGCCCTTGAGCACATCGCCCACCGCCGTGAGGGCAGCGGCCTTCTTGCCGAAGGTGCGCAGCATGTTGGTCATACCGGCAGCGCCCGAGCCGTGGGTGCGGACGTCGTCATGGTACAGATACTTGCTGACGAGGATGCCGGTGTCCACGCTGCCCAGCAGATAGGCCTCGGCAGCGACCGCCAGCACAATGAGAAATGCGGTCATCGAACCAGTCTCCCTTCCTTATACGTCCTTCGCGCCCACCTCGCCGGAGCCGCGCTCACGCACGACAAGGCGGATGGGGGTGTGCTCCAGACCAAAGTTCTCGCGGATCTGGTTGATGATATACCGCTGATAGCTGAAGTGGAACAGGTGCTTTGCGTTGACGAAGGCCACGAACGTCGGCGGACGGGTGGAAGCCTGGGTCAGGTAGAAGATCTTCAGGCGGCGGCCCTTGTCGCTGGGCGGCTGCATCCGAGCGGTGGCACGGGCCAGCATCTCATTCAGCACACCGGTGGGCACGCGGGCACCGTTCTGGCTGTCCACGTCGCGGATGAGCTGCATCAACTTGTTGACGTTGTAGCCGGTCTGGGCCGAGATGAAGATGATGGGAGCATAGCCCATGAAGCTGAAGCACTCGGCATAGCCCCGGCGCTGCAGTTCCATGGTGTTGGTCTCCTTGCCCTCCACGGCGTCCCACTTGTTGACGACGATGATGCAGGCTTTGCCCTGGTCGTGGGCGTAGCCGGCCACCTTGCTGTCCTGCTCGGTGAAGCCGACGGTGGCGTCCACGAGGATGAGTGCCACGCGGCTGCGCTCGACAGCGGCCAGTGCGCGGACGACCATGTAGCGCTCGAGGCCGTCGGTGATGTTGCTGCGCTTGCGCAGACCGGCGGTATCGGTGAAGATGAACTTGCCGTAAGCGTTGTCCACGGGGGTGTCGATGGCGTCGCGGGTAGTGCCGGCCTCGTTGGCCACGATCATGCGGTTCTCACCGAGGATGCGGTTGGTCAGGCTGGACTTGCCCACGTTGGGGCGGCCGATGATGGCGACGGGGATGCGGTCTTCCTCCACGACGGTCTCGCTGAAATCGAGGTGGGCGCAGACGGCGTCCAGCAGGTCGCCGGTGCCGTGGCCGTGGACGGACGAGATGGGCATGACTTCGTCGAAGCCGAGGTTATAGAACTCGTAGAGTTCCATGGGGGTCTCGCCCACATTGTCGCATTTGTTGACGGCGAGGATGATGGGCTTGTGGCTGCGGCGCAGCATATGGGCCACGTCCTCGTCGGCAGCGGTCAGGCCGTTGCGCACGTCCACCACCATGATGATGCAGTCGGCGGTGTCGATGGCGATCTGGGCCTGCTCGCGCATATGGGCCAGAATGCCCTCGGTGGCCTTGGGCTCAATGCCGCCGGTATCCACCAGCAGGAACTCGTGGCCGCTCCACTCGCAGTTGGCGAAGATGCGGTCGCGGGTGATGCCCGGGGTATCCTCCACGATGGCCAGACGCTGGCCGCAGAGCTTATTGAACAGGGTGGACTTGCCCACGTTGGGGCGGCCCACCACAGCAACGATCGGTTTGCTCATAGGGGGTTCCTCCTTTCACAAAAGGGGTAAAATTACGGTCTTCTCCGGCGGGCGATATGCAGGCCGCTGCGCAGCAGGGCCTTGGCCTCGTCGCCGCCGCCGGTGGGCAGAACTTCCACCTTCACGCCGAGCCGCTGGCCCAGCTGCTCGATGGTCATATCATCGAGGAAGGTGTCCTTCTCCTCCCGCAGCATTACGGCCGGCACGCCCAGGGTGCCGCTGGACAGCCGGCCCTCGCACTGAGCGATGATGTCGGTCGCCGTGACGAGGCCCGCCACGCCGACGTTGCCGCCGAAGAAGTTGTTTTTGATGGGATGCACGTTTACTTCTATCATGGGGTACTGGCGGTGGAGCTCGTCCATCATCTCGGTGATGAGGGGCGCGGCCATGGTGCCGGTGACGACATCCATCTTTTTGGTGCCATAGATGCGGTGGGGCTTTTCCAGCTCGGCCAGAAATTCCTCCCGGAAGAGGCTCATCATGCCCACGCCGTTTTCCAGCTGGTCGTAGTCCTCATAGAACTCCGGCTCCGGGATGGGGCGGCCGGCCTTGAGATACCACTCATCGCTGGGGTAGATGATGCGCTTGCCGTGGCGGCGCTTGCACTCGTCGCCGAACTCTTCCATGATGTCGATGACGGCGGCGCTGGTCTCAGCGTCGTAGGGCGTCTGCTTGAAGAGGTTCTGGCGGTAATCCGTCACGCCGCAGGGGACTGCCGCCACGCTCTGCACCATCGGGGTCAGCTCCAGCAGGTCGGTGAGGGTGCGGCGCAGCTCGTCGCCGTCGTTGATGCCCCGGCAGAGCACCAGCTGGCAGTTGACGGCGATGCCGCCCTCCACCAGACGGGGCAGGTACTTCAGCACCTCGCCGCCCCGTTTATTCGCCAGCATCCGCACGCGGAGCTGGGGATTGGTGGTGTGGACCGAGATGTTGATGGGCGAGATGTGCATCTTGATGATGCGGTCGATCTCGTGGTCCTGCATGTTGGTCATGGTGATATAGTTGCCGAACAAAAAGGACAGGCGCTCGTCGTCGTCCTTGAAGTAAAGGCTCTCACGCATTCCCGGGGGCAGCTGGTCGATGAAGCAGAACATACAGTGGTTGGAGCAGGAGTGCTTCTGGTCGCCCAGATAGGTGGAGAAGTCGCAGCCGAAGGGGCCGCGCTCTTCCCGCCGGACGTCCCACTCCCGGATGCCGTCCGCCACCTTTGCTTTGAGGTGGAAGCTCTTGCTGTCGGTATAAAAATCATAGTCCAGCGTGTCATTCAGCTCATTGCCGTCCACGCTCAGCAGCTCGTCGCCGCCGGCGAGGCCGAGGGCTTCCGCCTCGCTGCCCGCGTCCACGCGGTCGATCCTGATGGCCATGCTTTCACCTCACAATTTCGTTTTCAAGACAAAGCAAGAAGGGGAAGGCATTGCGCCCTCCCCTTCTGTACATAACACCAATGTGCCACCAATTCTGCGCAAATTAGCCCTTCTTGATGACTTCCTCGCCCTTGTAGTAACCGCAGTTGCCACATGCCTGGTGGGGGAGCTTCAGAGAGCCGCAGTTGCTGCACTTGACCAGTGCGGGGGCCTCCAGCTTCCAAACATTGCTGCGACGCTTGTCGCGGCGGGCCTTGGAAAGATGTCTCTTAGGTACTGCCATATTTTTGCACCTCCTTGATGGGTTTCTCAGTTCAGCAGTGATTTGAGTATCGCTAGCCTTGCGTCTGCGGGTTCGGCCTCAGCTTCTGCCGGAGGGCAGGTACATTCGGCCATCTTCTTCCCGCACCGGGGACACAAGCCCGGGCAGTCAGCGCTGCAAAGCAGCACCGTCGGTATCTGGAACATGAATTCCTGACAGAGCCATTCGTCCACATCCAGATGTCCTTTTTCGTTGAGGGGCAGGTCGAAATCCGGGTCATCCAGATCGCGCTCCCTGACCGTCCACTCTGCTTGCACCGTCTCTTCCCGTTCGACGGGGTCGAGGCAGCGGGCGCACTCTCCATGCACCAATGCGTTTGCCCGCAGCGTCATCCGGATCTCCTCGCCATCCGGCACCGCCTCAAAGCGGGCCGTCACAGGCTGCTCGATCCTTGCACCGGCAAAATCCTTTGCAGACAAATCACACTGAAACTCTGCGGCGTAAGGTTTCGTGCCGGATACGATAAACTTTCTCAGGTCAAATTGCATAGTACACCTCATAAAAGGCTGCTTTGTTAGTATAGCGCCAACACAGCCCTTTGTCAACACCAAAACAGGCAGAAAACCGAAAAAATTTCAAATTCTCCGGTTTCCTGCCTGTCTGGGATGCTTCAAATCAGAAATTTCAGAGTTATGTTACAGGTACTTCTTCACATCGTGGGGCAGAGCAGCCTCATCAGCGCTGACCGTGACGGTGACCTTGACGGAGTCGCCGGCGGCGGCAGCGATCTCGTCCAGAACGACGCCCAGACGGTTGATGTCGTGATCCAGCACCTTCAGGATGCCGTCGATGTACAGGTCAGTGATGTCATAATTGCTTGCCAGCAGGCCGGCCACGAAGCCGTACAGCATCTCGCCGCCGGCGATCTTGTACTCGTCCAGGTCGATGAGACGGGCGGCGTTGGGGACCTCATAGGTCAGCTTCATGCCCTTCTCGACGACAACGACGTTGCCCTTGGAGGTCTTGACCGAATCATTGATCATGTCGATCATAGCCTTGGTCTTACCGGAGCCTTTGGTGCCAACAATCAGTTTAATCATAGTTCTGTCCTCCTGTATTTTCCACGCCTCACGGCGGGAGATCGTTTTTTGTTCCGCTTGCTCTTACTTCAGCTTCGCTTCCAGCTCGGCGGTCAGGTTCTCATAACCCGGCTTGCCCAGCAGAGCGAACATGTTCTTCTTATAGCTCTCGACGCCCGGCTGGTTGAAGGGGTTGACGCTCAGCAGGTAGCCGCTGCAGGCGCAGGCACGCCAGAAGAAGTAGATGAGATAGCCCACATTATAAGCAGACAGGTCGTCCACCTCGATGACCACCTCCGGCACGCCGCCGTCGGTGTGGGCGAGGATGGTGCCTTCCATGGCCTTGCGGTTGACCACACTCATGTTCTGGTCAGCCAGGAAGTTCAGGCCGTCGAAGTTGCCCTCCAGCTTGTCGATGAAGAGGTCCTGTGCGGGCTTCTTGACATCCACGATGGTCTCGAACATGGTGCGGGAGCCTTCCTGGATGAACTGACCCATGGAGTGCAGGTCGGTGGAGAAGATGCAGCTTGCGGGGAACAGACCCTTGTTGTCCTTGCCCTCGCTCTCACCGAACAGCTGCTTGTACCACTCGTTCATGAGGGTGAAGTTCGGCTCATAGCACTCGAGGATCTCGATGCTCTTGCCCTTGCGGTACAGGATGTTGCGGATGGCCGCATACTTGTAGGCGTCGTTGTCGGGGCTGAGCACGGAGAAGCGCTCCATCGCGTCGGCTGCGCCCTTCATGACGTCGTCGATGCTGATGCCGGCAGCAGCGATGGGCAGCAGGCCCACAGCGGAAAGGACGGAGTAGCGGCCGCCGACATCATCGGGGACGACGAAGGTGGGCCAGCCCTGGGCGTCAGCCAGCTGCTTGAGGGTGCCCTTGGCGCGGTCGGTGGTGGCGTAGATGCGCTTGTTGGCCTCTTCCACGCCCATCTCGTCTTCCAGCAGCTTGCGCAGCACACGGAAGGCCAGAGAGGTCTCGGTGGTGGTGCCGGACTTGGAGATGACGTTGATGGAGAAGCGCTTGCCCTTGCACAGCGCGATGATGTCATTCAGATAGGTGGGGCTGATGCTGTTGCCGCAGAAGTAGATCTTCAGGCCGTTGTCCAGCTCGTTGTGGTACATACCCTTGACGGCCTCGATGACGGCGCGTGCGCCCAGATAGCTGCCGCCGATGCCGGCGACCACCAGAACGTCGGAATCCTCACGGATCTTGGCAGCAGCTGCCTTGATGCGCTCGAACTCTTCCTTATCATAATCACGGGGCAGATACATCCAGCCCAGGAAGTCGCTGCCGGGGCCGTTCTTGGCTTCCAGCGTCTTGTGCGCGGCCTCTACCTGGGGGTAGATGGCCTTGTATTCCTCTTCGTTGATGAAACTGGAGAGGTGCTTTGTATTCAGAGCGAGACTCATTCTATCAAAACCTCCAAAACATTTTACGGGCTCTTTGCCCGGCGAGGGTTTTTCTTGGTATAAGTGTACCGTTCCCGCCGGGCAAAGTCAAGGCCAAAATCCTCGCTTTTCATACAATTTTAATAGTGTTGTTTTGTATGCTCTTACATCTTTTATACAAACGTCCAAGCCATTCTTTGCCCTCCCTGACCGTTTTTGACCGGTAGTGCGCAGTTTTCGGTCATGCCGCGCCGGTGAGGCTCTGCCACAGCAGGCCGATGGCATCCCGGACGGTCATCCTCGGCGCATCGGCGGCAGCACGCACTTCGTACTCTTCCAAAAGCTCTTCGCCCTGATAGACCGCGGCTTTGCCCAGCGTCTGGCCCTGCTCCACCGGGGCTTCCAGCTCCTCGGGCAGGGTCAATTCGGTATGGAGGGACGCCCCGCTCCCCTTCTCCACCAGCACCGTCTCCGGCAGGGCCGAGTAATCCAGCGGGACGCTGCCCGCCGCGCTGCCTTTGACCGTGATCTGGAGCGGCTGTGCCTCGAGTTTTGGCAGCGGCGCGGCCTCATAGGCCCCGAAGCCGTAGTCCAGCAGAGTCGTGGCGGCGTCGAAGCGGTCGGCACTGGACGGTGCGCCCAAGATGACCGCGATGAGGGAAAGGCCGTTCCGGGTGGCGCTGGCCGAGATGCAGATGCCCGCGCCGCCGGTGGTGCCGGTCTTGAGGCCGGTGATCCCCTCATACCGGCGGAGGAGCTTATTCGTATTGATCAGCTGGGTCGCCCCGCCCCGGAGGGTATCCGTCCAGATGCCGGTGTAGTGCAGCACCTCGGGGCAGGTGTTCAGGATGGTGCGGCTCATGACGGCCACGTCCCGGGCCGTGGAGAGATGGCCTTCGGCGTCCAGCCCGCAGGCGTTGCGGAAAGACGTCTGCTCCATCCCCAGCGAGGCGGCCCGGGCATTCATCTGCTCCACGAAGGCCGGCTCACTGCCGCCCACCAGCTCAGCCACGGCCACTGCCGCGTCGTTGGCGGAGGAAACGCAGATGGCCTTTATCATCTCGTCCAATGTAAAGTGCTCCCCCGGCTCCAGCCAGATCTGACTGCCGCCCATGTGGTAGGCGTGCTCACTCACCGGCACCGGCGTCTCCATGGTCAGCCGCCCGTCGTGGACAGCCTCGAAGGCGAGCAGCAGGGTCATCACCTTGGTGATGGAGGCGATGGGGACCCGCTCGTCGGCGTTCTTCTCGTAGAGGACCCGTCCGCTCCCCTGTTCAATGAGGATGGCAGCGCGGCAGTTGAGGTCGAGCTGAGGCGCGGCAGCTGCGGCCGGCAGCAGAATTCCTTCTGCCGCTTCCTCGACGTCGGCGCTGACGGCCCGCTCTTCCGGGTGCATGACAGCCCGCAGGCCCACGCCCTCCGCCGTCCCAAGGGCCAGTGCAAACAGCCAGAAGCAGAGCACGGCTGCGCAGAGCACCGCAAAATTCTTTCGTTCCATCCCTTGTCCCTCCCCGCAATGTCTGTCTGATTGCATTCTATGCAAAAAAAGAGGCCGGAATGCTCTTTTCTCCCCGGGAAAAATCTGCTATAATAGGATGGTTTATTATAAGGTAATAACCTCTCCGTCTGCTTCGCAGCCAGCTTCCCCGACAGGGGAGCCAAATCGGAGAGGTTTTGGAAAGGACACCCCATGCGAGTTTGTTTTTATACCCTTGGCTGCAAGGTCAACTTAAACGAGACCGGTGCGCTGGAACAGATGTTCCGCTCCGCCGGTTTCACCATCGTGCCGGAGGGCGAAGAGGCCGACGTCTTTGTGGTGAACAGCTGCACCGTCACCAACTTCGGCGACCAGAAGAGCCGCAAGTGGCTCCGCCGGGCCAAGCGCGAGAACCCCGGCGCTGTCACCGTCCTCACCGGCTGCTACCCGCAGGCTTTCCCCGAGGAAGCGGCCCAGTTCATGGAGGCCGACCTGGTCTGCGGCAACGGCGACCGGAAAGCCATCCTCGATAATGTGCTCAAGCTGCTGGACGGCCACGAGCGCATCGTCGCCATCGCCCCCCACGCAAAGGGCGAGCGGTTCGAGGAACTGCCGGTGGAGCGGTTCGAGACCCACACCCGCGCCTTTATCAAAGTAGAGGACGGCTGCAACCGTCAGTGCGCCTACTGCGTCATCCCCCGCGCCCGCGGCCCGGTGCGCAGCCGCTCGGAAGAGAGCATCCTCGCCGAGCTGCGCCAGCTGGCCGCTTCCGGCTACCGGGAAGTGGTACTCAGCGCCATCTCCCTGCCCAGTTACGGCCTCGACACCGGCACCAACCTCGTGGAGCTGGTGGAGAAGTGCGCCCGGGTGGAGGGCATCGAGCGCATCCGGCTGGGCAGCCTTGACCCCGATATGCTGACCCCCGAATACATCACCCGGCTGGCGGCAGTGGACAAGCTCTGCCCCCAGTACCATCTGAGCCTGCAGAGCGGCTGCAGCGCCACCCTGCGCCGGATGCGCCGCGTCTATACCGCCGAGCAGTACGCCGAGGTGGTCCGCCAGCTCCGCGCTGCCTACGGTGACCGCCCGGTCAGCTTCACCACCGACTGCATCTGCGGCTTCCCCGGCGAGACGGAGGAAGATTTCCGGGAGAGCTGCGCGTTCCTGAAGGAGATCGGCTTCCTGAAAGTCCACGTCTTCCCCTACTCCCGCCGCAGCGGCACCCCCGCCTACGACTTCCCCGATCAGGTCCATGAGCGCGAAAAGCAGGCCCGCAGCCGGGAGATGAACGCCATCGCCGAGGACATCCGCCGCGAGGTGCTTGCTGGCTGCGAGGGCAGCGAAGACGACGTTCTGCTGGAGACTCCCCTCTCCGGCACCCTCTTCACCGGCTACACCCGGCTGTATGTTCCCGTCGTGGTCTCGGCCCCGGGCCATAAGAGCGGCGAGATCGTCCATGTCCGGCTGGGCAGCTACGACGGCGAGCGCGTCCGGGCCGAGATGGTGTAAGTCTTCGCCGGTTCTTTGCTGTTTTGTACAAATCCATTTGTTCGCATTTGTGCAAGATATACCAGTTGTGAATTTCATAACAAATTTTAAGCTTTTCCCTTTTCTTCCCGAAGGGTTTATGCTACAATAAAAGTGGATTATTCGGGGCATCCGGCTGTTTGCAGCAGCCCAGTACCAAATGCCCCGGAGAAAAGCCGCGTCAAAGCGGTTTTTTGTTCTGTTGTTTCAAAGCAAGGAGAGATTGGAATGAGTTTCAGAGGAATCAACACCACGGTCATCCAGATCCGCCGCCAGGTCTTTACCGAGGTGGCACGGATGGCCTACGCCAACGTCAAGGGCGAGCAGGCCAACCACCTGATGCGCAAGATCCCTTACACCATCATCCCCGGTGAGGAAGGCAAGCTCCGCAAGGACATCTTCCTCGAGCGCGCCATCGTCGAGGAGCGCGTTCGTCTGGCCATGGGCCTGCCCACCCGCCGCATGGACGAGCACAACAGCGTCGTCTCCGGTCTGGAGGACGCTTCCATCGCCGATAAGTATTATGACCCCCCGCTGGTAAACGTCATCAAGTTTGCCTGCAACCGCTGCCCCGAGAAGCTGGTCAAGGTCTCCGACCTGTGCCAGGGCTGCCTCGCACACCCCTGTATGGAAGTCTGCCCCAAGAAGGCCATCACCTGGGAGAGCGGCCGTTCCACCATCGACCAGGAAAAGTGCATCAAGTGCGGCCGCTGCGTCGGCGTCTGCCCCTACAACGCCATCGTCAAGACCGAGCGTCCCTGCGCCGCTGCCTGCGGCATGGGTGCCATCCACTCCGATGAGCTGGGCCGCGCCGAGATCGACTACAGCAAGTGCGTGTCCTGCGGCCAGTGTCTGGTCAACTGCCCCTTCGGTGCCATCGCCGACAAGGGCCAGATCTACCAGCTCATTCAGGGCTTCAACCGCGGCGACCGCATCTACGCCCTCGTCGCTCCCGCCTTCATCAACCAGTTCCCGGGCCTGGCCTCCACCGGCAAGCTCAAGGCTGCGCTGAAGGCTCTGGGCTTCTACGATGTCGTGGAGGTCGCCATCGGTGCTGACCTGTGTACCGTGGATGAGGCCCACGACTTCCTGGAGGAGGTCCCCAACAAGCTGAACTTCATGGCTACTTCCTGCTGCCCGGCATGGAGCATGATGGCAAAGACCGCTTTCCCGGATCTTGCAAAGAACATCTCCATGACCATGACCCCCATGGTCTTTACCGCCCGCATGATGAAGCAGGCCGACCCCGAGGCCCGTATGTGCTTCATCGGACCCTGCGCCGCCAAGAAGCTGGAAGCTTCCCGCCGCACCGTCCGCTCTGATGTGGACTTCGTGCTGACCTTCGAGGAACTGGCCGGCATCATCGAGGCCAAGGACATCGACGTGGCCAACCTCGAAGTTGACCCCGATGAGATCGATCTGGTCCACGCTTCCGGCGCAGGCCGCGGCTTCGCACAGTCCGGCGGCGTCGCCAAGGCTGTCGCCGACAAGGTCAAGGAGTGGCACCCCGATATGGACGTCAAGATCGCGTCCGCACAGGGCCTCGCCGAGTGCAAGAAGCTGCTGATGCTGGCCAAGGCCGGCAAGTACAACGGCTACCTGCTGGAAGGCATGGGCTGCCCCGGCGGCTGCATCGGCGGCGCCGGCACCATCGCCGACCCCGCCCGCACCGCTGTCGCACTGAACAAGTACGTCAAGGAGGCTCCGTTCCAGGACCCCGAGCAGAGCCCCTTCATGACCAGCATCCACGTGCTGAAGGACGACCCCAACTTTGAGGTCTGAGTTTTCCTGACTTCTGCCGCTTCCCGTCCGCCGGGAGGCGGCTTTTTTGTGTCTTCGGCAAAGTCTGCGTTTTTTCTTCCATAAGATGTGTCTTGTGTGAAACATTTTTGTGAAAGTCTCACAAGCCAGATTGACTTTTTCTTCTGAATATGTTATTTTTGCGGTGACAAATTCCTTCGCGTTCCGTTTTGGAACGCACAGAGCCGCCTCTGCGGCTGGAAAGGTCGATTCTTGAATATGACGATTTCTTTGAAGCATACGGGCAGACGCACCGGGGCGGTCCTCGTCTCGCTGCTGCTGCTCCTGACGCTGGCGGTCAGTGCCAGTGCCGCCGCCGTCAAGATGACGGTGGGCGTCCGGTTCTGGCGGGAGTCCGGGGACAAGGAGTCGATGGCCGACAGTGCCGTAGACACCACCCGCGAAGCTACCCTTACCCGCCAGCCCAACGGCACCTTCACTCTCGAGCTTCCGGTCAAGCAGCTCTCTTCCATGAACATGACCGGCTGTCTCACCGGCATCGCCATCGGCGAGGTGAACTATGACGGCACTCTGAGCGGCGACCTGTCCGACGGCACCGCCGTGCTGACCCTCAAGAACCTGCCCGCCTCGGTGCTCACCGGCAGCGATTCCAGCAAAGCGCTGGCCGTGACCTGCAGCATCAAGATGGACACCATCCTTCTCGGCGACATCTCTACCAGTGCGAAGATGTCCATCTGGGTCGAGCGCTGAAAAGCCAAACAGCACAAAAAGCGCCCCGCAGCTCTGTTACGAGCTGCGGGGCGCTTGCTTTGTTTCAGAAAAGGTTTACTCGGCGATGATGCTCTTGCCGGTCATCTCTGCCGGGACGGGCAGGCCGATATAGGGCAGCATGGTGGGTGCGATGTCGGCCAGGCAGCCGCCCTCGCGCAGCTTCACATCGCCGCAGCCGATGGCCACGAAAGGCACGACGTTGGTAGTGTGGGCGGTGAACGGAGTTCCGTCGGGGTTCTTCATCTTCTCGGCGTTGCCGTGGTCAGCGGTCAGGAAAGCGCAGCCGCCGGCGTTCAGCACAGCGGTGACGACCTTCTCGACAGCAGCATCCACAGCCTCAACGGCCTTGACAGCAGCCTCAAAGACGCCGGTGTGGCCGACCATATCGCAGTTTGCGAAGTTCAGGATGACCACGTCGTACTTGCCGCTCTCGATGCGCTTGACGCACTCGTCAGCGACCTCGGGGGCGCTCATCTCGGGCTTGAGGTCGTAGGTGGCCACCTTCGGGCTGGGGATGACACAGCGGTCCTCGCCCTCGTAGGGAGCCTCAACACCGCCGTTGAAGAAGAAGGTGACATGAGCGTACTTCTCGGTCTCGGCGATGCGCAGCTGGGTCTTGCCGTTCTCGGACAGGTACTGGCCCAGGACGTTCTTCAGTTCCACAGGAGGATAAGCGACCTCGCAGTTGGGCATGGTGGCGTCATACTCGGCCATGCAGACGTAGTGGACCTGCTTGCGGCCGCCGCGGCGCTCGAAGCCGGTGAAGGCGTCGTCGCAGAAGATGCGGGTCATCTGACGGGCGCGATCGGGGCGGAAGTTCATGAAGATGACGGTATCGCCGTCCTGCACACGGCCACCCTCGCAGGTGACGCAGGGCAGAACGAACTCGTCGGTCTTGTCATCGGCGTAGGATGCCTCGATGGCCTCCTGCGCGTTGGCGGCGTGGTTGCCCTCGCCGTAGACGAAGGCAGCGTAAGCCTTCTCCTCACGGTCCCAGTTGTTGTCGCGGTCCATGGCGTAGTAACGGCCGGAGACGCTGGCGATCTTGCCAATGCCCAGCTCATCCAGCTTGGCCTGCAGGTCGGCAAGGAAGCCCTTGCCGGAGTGGGGGTCGGTGTCGCGGCCATCGGTGATGCAGTGGAGGTAGACTTCCTTGGCCCCCATCTGCTTTGCCATTTCCAGCACACCGAACCAGTGGTCAGCGTGGCTGTGGACACCGCCGGTACCCACCAGACCCATCAGGTGGATCGCCTTGCCGGCGTCGATGGCAGCCTTCATGTTCTTGACGAGGACGGGGTTCTTGAGCATCTCACCGTCGCGGATGGACTTGGTGATAAGGGTCAGCTGCTGATAGACGATGCGGCCGGCACCCATATTGGTATGACCCACCTCAGAGTTGCCCATCTGGCCGTCGGGCAGGCCCACAGCCATGCCGGAAGCGTCGATGGTGGTCATAGGATATTTTGCCATCAGAGAGTCAAGGAAAGGCTTCTTGGCTGCAACCACGGCGTTGCCGTAGGTCTCGTTGGGGGTCCAGCCAAAGCCGTCCATGATGCAGAGCAGAACAGGTTTCTTGGACATAAAATAGGATCTCCTTTGAAAATTCAACAAACAGCGCCCGGCTCCCTGCCGGAAATGCGGCGCAGCCGGGCGCAGAGAGAACGATTTTTTACCGCTCAGGGCTTAGCCCTTGGTGGCAGCGTTGACGATGACAGCAAAGTCAGGAGCCTTCAGGGAAGCACCGCCGATGAGGCCGCCGTCCACGTCCTTCTTGCTCAGCAGCTCCTCGCAGTTCTTGGCGTTCATGCTGCCGCCGTACTGGACGGTGGTAGCCTCGGCCACGGCTTCGCCGTAGACCTCGCCGATGACCTTGCGGATCTGAGCGCAGACTTCCTCAGCCTGGTCGGCAGTAGCGGTCTTGCCGGTGCCGATGGCCCAGATGGGCTCATAGGCGATGACGACATTTGCCATCTGCTCAGCGGTGACATCGCGCAGAGCGATCTTGGTCTGCATCCGGACCAGCTCCTCGGTGACGCCCTCCTCACGCTGCTGCAGGCTCTCGCCCACGCAGATGATGACCTTCAGGCCGGCGTTCAGAGCGGCCAGAGCGCGCTTGTTGACGGTCTGGTCGGTCTCTGCGAAATACTGACGGCGCTCGGAGTGGCCAACGATGACGTACTCGACGCCCAGATCCACCAGCATATCCGCGCTGATCTCGCCGGTGAATGCGCCGGACTTCTCGAAATGGACGTTCTCAGCACCGACATGGATGTTGGTACCCTTGGTCTTTGCCACAGCAGTGACCAGGTCGGTATAGGGAGTGCAGATGACGACCTCGCAGGATGCGTCCTTGACGGCGGGGATGAGCTCGTCCACCAGAACAGCAGCCTCGGAGGCGGTCTTGTTCATCTTCCAGTTGCCAGCAATAATGGCCTTGCGCTTTGCCTTATCCATGATACGTTCTCCTTACCTTATTTACCTTATAAATAAAAGATGCGGCGGCGAAACAGCCGCCGCACCGTTCATGATGCTGTGATTATGCGTTCTGGATGACTGCGATGCCGGGCAGCTCCTTGCCCTCCAGATACTCCAGAGAAGCGCCGCCGCCGGTAGAGATGTGGGTCATCTTGTCGCCCAGGCCCATCTGCTGGACAGCTGCTGCGCTGTCGCCGCCGCCGATGACGGTGGTAGCGTCGCTCTCAGCCATAGCCTTGGCCACGGCCAGAGTGCCGGCAGCCAGAGTCGGGTTCTCAAAAACGCCCATGGGGCCGTTCCAGACGACGGTCTTGGAAGCCTTGACAGCGTCGGCGAAGAGCTTCATGGTCTCAGGGCCGATGTCGCAGCCTTCCATGTCAGCCGGGATAGCGGTGACAGGGACGACGGTGGTCTCGACAGGAGCGTCGATGGGGTCGGGGAAGTTCTCGACACAAGCGGTATCGACGGGCAGGAGCAGCTTGACGCCCTTCTCCTGAGCCTTTGCCATCATCTCCTTGCAGTAGTCCAGCTTGGAGTCGTCGCACAGGCTCTTGCCGACCTCATAGCCCTGAGCCTTGATGAAGGTGTAGGCCATGCCGCCGCCGATGATGAGGGTATCGACCTTCTCCAGCAGGTTGGAGATGACATTCAGCTTGTCAGCGACCTTTGCGCCGCCCAGGATGGCGGTGAAGGGACGGACGGGATCGTTCACGGCATTGCCGAGGTACTTGATCTCCTTCTCCATCAGGTAGCCGACAGCGGTGTCCTTGATATAGTCGGTGACGCCTGCGGTGGAGCAGTGTGCGCGGTGGCAGCTGCCGAAGGCATCGTCAACGTATGCGTCTGCCAGAGAAGCCAGATCCTGAGAGAACTCAGGCAGGTTCTTGGTCTCTTCCTTGCGGAAACGGGTGTTCTGCAGCAGGACGACGTCGCCATTGTTCATGGCAGCGACAGCAGCCTTTGCGTTCTCGCCCACGACGTTGTCGTCGTCAGCAAAGACAACGGTCTTGCCCAGCTTTGCGCTCAGAGCCACAGCAACGGGAGCGAGGCTGAACTTTGCCTCGGGGCCGTTCTTCGGCTTGCCCAGATGGCTGCACAGAATGACCTTCGCGCCGTCATTGACCAGCTTCTGGATGGTGGGCAGAGCCGCATTGATGCGGTTCTCGTTGGTGATGACGCCGTCCTTCATGGGGACGTTGAAATCACAGCGGACAAGGACCTTCTTGCCGCAGTAGTTCTGATCGTCGATCGTCTTTTTACCTAAACCCATAGTGATTGTTCTCCTCTCAATTCGTTCTTCGGAATCGAATTTCGCTCACTCTCGGGGTCTTAGCCCCTATGACACTATTATAAACAAAATATGTGTGTATTGCAAGGACGGGAGATGGATAATTTATTAACAAACTTTTCCCGTGATATTCGGGAATTGTGTCTATTTTGACAGTAGTCCGGCCGGCTGCCAAAACGCCGCAGGCGGTCTCCCCTCCTGCGGCGCTTGAAACGATCTACTTTAATCCCGACGGAACAGGTCGCGGGTGTAGACCTTGTCCTACGACACAAATGCAATAAACTGCGGTATTGACTTTATTGTATCATGAAGCGGATGAGGTGGCAAGTATCGACAAACAAAAACACCCTTCCCCTGCGGCGTACCGCAGAAGGAAGGGTGTCAAACTCACGGTTTAGGCTTCCCGCTTATTCAGCAGGACACCTCAAGCACTTTTGAGCGTAGAGCTGTGATTAGCAGTTCTCAGCGAAGTACTTGATGGTACGGACCATCTGAGAGGTGTAGGAGTTCTCGTTGTCGTACCAGGACACGACCTGAACCTGATAGGTGTCGTCGTCGATCTTAGCGACCATGGTCTGGGTAGCGTCGAACAGAGAGCCGTAACGCATACCGATGACGTCGGAGGAGACGATCGGATCCTCGTTGTAGCCGAAGGACTCGGAAGTAGCAGCCTTCATAGCAGCGTTGATGGACTCCTTGGTGACGTCCTTGCCCTTGACGACTGCGACCAGCAGGGTGGTGGAGCCGGTGGGAACAGGCACACGCTGAGCAGAGCCGATCAGCTTGCCGTTCAGCTCGGGGATGACCAGGCCGATGG